>Ga0070704_100002370_pt1 | contig 10568 bp, 6 predicted proteins | sample KBSK5252metaG_FD_65467 | JGI IMG/M metagenome (GOLD analysis project Ga0070704, IMG submission 65467) | Corn, switchgrass and miscanthus rhizosphere microbial communities from Kellogg Biological Station, Michigan, USA - KBS K5-25-2 metaG | ecosystem: Host-associated > Plants > Roots >... | reverse complement strand
AACGTGCTCCTTTAGACGTTGTAATGGCGATCAGAGTCGTTTACGACGGACCAAGGACGAAGGACCCAGGACGGACCACGGACCACGTACGGACCAAAGACCAAGCACCAAGAACGAAGGACTACTAGTTCGCCACGTAATGCTTCGAGCTCTGCTCGTTTTCCAGGCAGATGAATTCGAGCATCTCGCTATCGACCATCAGCCGCTGCGTCAACGACACGCTCCACGGACGCGTGTACGCCTTCGGATCGTCGACGGTCACTTCGTACTTCAGCGTATCGAAGTCCGGCCGCGAGAAGCGCTCGGTCAGATGCAGGGCATCCGTGTGCGGCAGCCCGCCGCGGAGGAACCAGAATTTCTCGTTGTATCCGGTGGACTCGACGACGAGCGTGTCGCCGTCCCATCGTCCGGTGGAGTAGCCGAAGTAGGTCGGAATCAAATCGGGATCGTCGAGCCGCGGAAGCGGCCGGCCGTCGAGATAGATGAAGCGCCAGCTTCGCGGTCCGCCGCCGAAAATGATCGTGATCCGCTTGCGCTCGGGCTGCTCGATGAACTCGAAGCCGTTCGGCGTCTGGAACTGGCGCGGGCCTCCGGGCGGCAGACAGCGCGCGTGCGGGTCGTCCTTCTCGCCCTGCTTCAGCCTCGCGTCGTACAGCGCCTTCGACCACGGCTGGAACGGGACGCCGCTGACTTCGGGGTTGGCGGGCAGACTGCTTCCGCGCCGGCCGACGATCGATCCGCCGCCGCCCCAGAAGCCGCTTTCACCGGCAGGCGCGCCCAGATTGACGCGGCCGCCGGCGTGGCGCGGCGTCGGCTTCGACGGACCTCGCGCGGCGCGACCGCGTCCCGGGCCCGGCGTTTGCCCGGGATCCTGTGATGGTCGTCGCGGCGGTGGCTGCTGCGCGACGGTCGGCGCCGGCCGGAGCGACCAGCACAGCACCGCCGCTCCCGCCAGCACGATCAGCCGGGCGGCGCGAGTCGCGATCATTGGCGGGGCTCCCGATCGCCGATGCTCGGCGCAGCGCCGAGCCGCTGGCCCGTCGCCGCCAGCGTGACGACACGCGCGGTGCCGTGATGGGCGCCGTCTTTCGCGGCCCACCCTTCCACGATCAACATGTCGCCGATCTTCATGCTCGAGCGCTTCCACCCGAAACGCTGAAGCACCGCGGGCGCGCCCATCTCGAACGCCCAGCTGGCGACGCGGCCGCTCGCCGGATCCTTCACGTCGATGTAGAAGTACACGTGCGGGTTCATCCACTCAATCCTCGTCACCGCGCCGGTGAGCTTGAGCGGCTTGTCCTGGTCGTATTCGGACGCAAACGAGTGATGGGCGGCGACAGGAGCGATCGCGGTCAGACCGATGACAGCAACGGCGAACGTCAACCTCGTCAATCTCCTCAGGCGCATCACATGTTCTCCTCTCGGCTGAGAGATTGTAGACTGTCGCACCCGGGAGGCCGTCATGGAAATCCGACGCGGTGTTCTTGCCGGCGCGCTCCTCACCACCCTGTTGTGGACATCGACAACGACGGCGTCCATGCAGACGACGTTCGCGACGCTCACCGGCATCGTGACCGACAGCGCCGGTGGCGTCGTCCCCGGCGCAGTCGTGGAAGCCAGGCACGTCCTGAGCAATTACACGTACACGACGACCACCAATCAGGTCGGCACCTACACGATCGGTCAGCTGCGCGACGGGGAGTACGTCCTTCGCGTCCAGCTGGTCGGCTTCAAAGAGTTCGTCGCCCAGAACATTCGGCTCGCGGCGCAGGATCTGCGGCGCATCGACGTGCGGCTCGAGATCGGCTCGATCGAAACGGCGATCGAGGTCTCCGCGGGCCCCACGCTGATCGAGACGGAAACGGCGCGGATCAGCGACAGCAAAGACGCGCATGCGCTCAAGGTCCTGCCGCTCAACACGCGCCAGCTGTGGGACTACCTGAGCCTCACGCCCGGCGTCGTTCAGGCGGGCGCCGGCTCGTCGACGCGCCGGTTCGCCGGCAGCCGCGCCAACCAGTCGGACGCGTCAATCGACGGCATCACGTTCAGCAATGGTACCGACGGGACTCAAATCAGCCCGCTCGTCTCGTACGTCGAGAGCTTCGAGGAAGTCCGCGTCGACATGGCCAACAACACGGCCGAGTACGGCGCGATTGGCCAGGTGACGGTCGTGTCGAAATCCGGGACGAACGAATTTCACGGGAACATCTTCGATTACTACTCGACGCCGTTCTTTCGTGCCCGCAACCCGTTCTCGCCGACGCGCAGCTCCGGCGTCCGCCACACGCCAGGCGGATCGATCGGCGGCCCCGTCCGCGTGCCGGGCCTCTACAACGGCCGGGACCGGACGTTTTTCTTCCACTCGTTCGAGACCTCGTGGGGCTCGCCGGTGCAACAGCTCCTCAACCCGACGGTCGCGCCCGCCGCGTGGCGCGACGGAGATTTTTCGGCGCTCCTTCCCGAGATCGTGATCCGCGATCCGCTGAACAACAACACACCGTTTCCCGGGAACCGCATCCCCGCGTCGCGTCTCAATCCGGTCTCGAAGCGGATCCAGGAACGATTCTTCCCGCTGCCGAACGCCGGCGACACCTCGCGCCTGGTGAGCCAGAACTACGTGGAGAACAAAACTCGGCCTTTCGATCCCAGCACCTACTACACGATCCGGATCGATCACCGGCTCTCGCCCGAGTCGTTCGTCTTTGCGCGCTGGACCTGGAACCGATCCGACAGCCGGGGGTACGACGGGAATCTGCCGACCATCGGCAACCACTGGCAGACCCGCGACACGCGTGCCTTCAACGTCTCATTCACGCGATCGCTGCGCTCGACGATGATCAATGAGTTCCGGTTCGGGATCGCCTACAACGACAACCCGCGGCACGGCGTGCTCATGGGCAGGCAGATCGCGCAGGAGCTCGGCATCGAGGGCCTCGTCGACGATCTTCCGGACATCAACGGCGTCCTCAACGTCGGGTTCTCCGGGATCGGTCTCACCGGAATCACTCAGACGCAGTGGCGGCACCCCGGCTTTCTGAACTTCGTCCAGCAGTACCAGGAGCACTTCACGTGGACGCGCGATCGCCACAACGTGAAGATGGGAGCGCTGCTGTCGCGCGTCGGTTTCTCGGACCACCAGGCGTCGAACAATCTCTTCGGCAACGTGACCTTCTCGAACCGCTTTACCGGTCATCCGTACGCCGACTTCCTGCTCGGCATTCCGACCACGGCTGCGCGCGCGTTTCCGCCGATCCGGATCGATCGCACGCGCTGGGCGTACGACCTCTTCGTGACAGACGACTTCAAGGTCCGGCCGAACCTGACGGTGAACGCGGGGCTGCGCTACGAGTTGCACCCGGGCTGGGCCGAGGACAGCGGACGCCAGGCGCTGTTCGACGTCGAGACGGGGAAGATCATCGTGCCGGACGGCGCGCTCTCGAAGGTCAGCCCGCTGCAGCCGCGAGGCTACGTGGATGTCGTCGAGGCGAGCCAGGTCGGGTTCGACTCGAGCCGGCTGCTCGAGACCGACGTCAACAATTTCGCCCCTCGAATCGGCATCGCCTATCGTCCCTGGGGCGATGCGACAGTGTTGCGCGGCGGATACGGAATCTTTTTCGACATCGTGCCGCGCACCGTGTCGATGGGCGCCGCTCCTTTTGTCGTCAACGAGCCGAACTTCACGAATCCAACGGCGGCTCCGGCCGTGATCTTTCCGCGAGTCTTTCCATCAACGATCGGCGGTCCGACGCAGGTCGGTCTGCCGACGGCGACGCGGCCCGATCTGCAAACGCCGTATTCGATGCAGTACAACGTCACGCTCGAGCGGCAGCAATGGAACAGCGGTTTCCGGATCTCGTACATCGGGACCAATACGCGGCAGGGTGAATGGGGCTACAACATCAACCAGCCGCTCCCGGATACTCGGCGCTACATCGACAAGCCGCGCCGCTTTCCCAATTACCCGGCGATCACCTACATCGACAACGGCGGCGAACATCAGTATCACTCGCTGACGCTCGAGACCGAGCGGCGCTACTCGCGCGGGCTGGCGTACCAATTCTCTTATGTGCTGGCCAGCGACATCGGCGATCTGGAACGAGGCGAGACGGCCGAGAACGCGTACGATCGCGCGCGCGAGCGCGGACGCTGGCTCGACATTCCAACACACCGCTTCACCGGATTCGTGCTGTACGAGCTGCCCTTCGGAAGAGGAAAGCGGTTTCTGAGCGGTGCACAACCGCTGGTTCAAACGCTGGCCGGCGGTTGGGAGCTGAGCGTGATCTACCAGCGTCATTCCGGACAGTTCCTGACGCCGCTGTGGACCGGGCCGGATCCGACGGGCACCGCGTTCACGACGAGCGGCACGCCGGCCCAGGTCACGATCCGGCCGGACCAGCTGCACGATCCCAACCTGCCGCCGGCGCAGCGCGCCATCAACCGGTGGTTCGATCCGACGGCGTTCGGCGCGCCGACTCCCGGGTCGTTTGGCACGGCCGCCAAAGGCGTCATCCACGGTCCGGGCTCCGAGGTGTGGAACGCCGGGTTTGCCAAGCACTTCAATCTCGACGGGCGGCTGCGGCTGCGCTGGGAGCTCACCGCCACCAATTTCCTGAACCGCGCGAATTACTCGAATCCAGGCATCAACATCAGCTCGCTGGCGCAGGTCGGCGTGATCAGCGGCGTGGGCGACGTGTCGGACCTCGATCCTTCAGGTCCGCGATCGTTCCGCATGGGTCTGCGGCTCGAGTGGTGAGGACTGCGGTTTGAACATGCAACCACGAAAACACGAACACACGAAAAAACGACTGATAGGCGTGCTCGCGCTCGGCGTGCTTGCCGTCGGACTTTCCGCGCGCGGCGATGATCCGGCGCTGCGCGAGCGCGCGCGAGCGGCGCTGCGCAAGGCCGTCGAGTTCTACCGCACGAAAGTCTCGGCTCAGGGTGGCTACCACTTCCAGTACGCAGAGGATCTCAGCTACGGACGCTCGGAGATGAGCGAAGGGCCGACGCGAGTCGAGGTCCAGCGTGACGGCACGCCGCTCGTCGGCATGACGTACCTCGACGCCTACGACGCCACGCGCGACAGCTACTACCTCGACGCGGCGCGCGACGTCGCGCGCGCGCTGGTGCGGGGACAGTACTGCACCGGCGGGTGGGACTACTACATCGAGCTCGATCCGCAGAAGCGCGCGCAGTTCCCGTACCGGGCCGACGGGGCCTGCCTCGACGGCGCTCCGGCACGCCCCGAACGTCAGACGACGCTCGACGACAACATCACGCAGGCGGCCGTGCGCCTGCTGATGCGCGTGGATCGCGATCTCGGCTTCAAAGACGCGCCGATCCACGAGGCGGCGCTCTTCGCGCTCGACAGCCTGATCAAAGCGCAGTACCCGAACGGCGCCTGGCCGCAGCGCTACGCGCGGTTTCCGGATCCGAGCGCCTTCCCGATCAGGCCCGCGAGCTACCCCGAGTCGTGGCCGCGGAGGTGGCCGGGATCGGACTACCGCGCGCATTACACCTTCAACGACGACTCCATCGTCGACATGATCGATGCGATGCTCGAGGCCGCACGGATCTACCAAGAGCCTCGCTACCTCGCGTCCGCGGAAAAGGGTGGAGACTTCATCCTCCTCGCACAGATGCCGGATCCGCAGCCGGGCTGGGCGCAGCAATACGATCGCGACATGCATCCGGCCTGGGCGCGGCGCTTCGAGCCGCCGTCGATCACCGGCGGCGAATCGCAGAGCGTCCTGAAAGGACTGCTCCTGCTCGTTCGCGAGACCCGCAAGCGGAAGTATCTGGAGCCGCTCCCCCGCGCGCTCGCGTACTATCGCCGGTCGATCTTGCCGGACGTCGACAATCCTTCCGAGATCCGCCGCCGGGTGTGTCCGGGGCGGACGCCGTGCCTGGCGCGCTTCGCCGAATTGAAGACGAACCGGCCGCTGTACATCACGAAAGGGACGCGGGTGACCGCCCTCGACCAGGGCACGACAACCGTCGACGGCTACGAGCTGAGCTACAGCGACGCGTCGGTCATCACGCACTATTCAGTCCTGGTCTCCGGAGCGTGGCTGGCGGGCGTCGAGCAGGAGTACCGGGAGATTCAGAATGCCGATCCCGTGTCCCTCAAACGCGCAGACAGACTGCGCGGCCTCTCACCGTGGAGTGTCAATCGCCCGACAGCCGGATCGGCTGTGGATGAGACGCGGGTTCGTGCGGTCATCGACGCAATGGATTCGCGCGGCGCCTGGGTTGAGGACGGCACGATCGGGAAGGCCAATCGCCTCGTGTCGGTGTTTGCAGCCAGGGACATGGTCGTGACGCTTGGAGGAAAGACGCTGCCGATGAACGAGAACGACACGCTGGAGGTGTTTGCGGGTGGCGAGCCGCCGAAGCAGCGCATCATCAGGACGCGCACGTTTGCCGAGAATGTCGGAGCGTTGAGCGCCTACCTCGCGTCTGGCGCGCCATCGCCGCGCTAGTGTCGCGTCAGGGATGTTTCGTGAACACGACTCGCGTTTCCGCGCTTTCCTTGTAGCCGTAGCGGATCGCCCTGGCGCGCAGCGTCATCGGAGCATCGACGAGAATCGGACCGGTGTAGAGCCGCCACTTCGCAGCCGGTCCCTCCTCAGTCGTGTACCCGATTGAGGCGCCCTGCGTCGGCACGTAGATGACGAACTCGGTCGGGCCCTTGATCGCCACGGATGCCTGCCGCGCCGGAGCCTCCGTCGAGCGGCGCGTCACGATGTACGGCTGCGCCGTTTCCGGCTGCATGCCGCCCGGCCACATTCGTTGAATCATCTCGGCCTCGTTGATGAGGCCCTGGTCGCCGACGCGCGTCATCCAATCGATCACCGCTGTGCGCATGCGCTCGAGCGTCGCGCGATGCGCCGGGTCTTCGGCCAGGTTGCGGATCTGGTGCGGATCCATCTTGGCGTCGTACAGCTCCTCGGCGGGCCGGCTGGTTCGCATCCAGAGCGCGGCCGTGCCGATCAATTTCCTCTCGGCCTGAAGCCTGAGCCACTCCTGCATGATGGCGCTCTGATTGCGATAGATGATGTGGCCGGCGTACGGCAGCTCGGGCTCGAAGTTGCGGATGTAGAGATACCGCGCGTCTCGCGCGGATCGCATCATGTCGTACTCCTGGTCCATGCGATCGCGCGCGGCGAAGACGAACTCCGGCGCGGGCGCGGCCTTCGGTCCCACGAGCACGCGACCCTGGAGATGCGCCGGGATCTCGGCGCCGGCGAGCGCCAGCACGGTCGGCGCGAGGTCCACAAAGCTGACGAGTTGATCGCTGACCGATCCCGCGCCAACCGCGGGCGCAAGTGTGCCCGGCCAGCCGCCGTCGCCTGGCGGACGAACTGGACCGCCAGGCTTCGGCGAGCCTTGCCGTAGCGCGGCAACATCGACGAAGCCGCGCGGAGGCAGGCGGATCATCAGCGGGACATGCAGGCCGGAATCGTACAGCGATCGCTTTGCACGCGGCACGCCGTCGCCGTGGTCGCTCCAGTAGAAAACGATCGTGTTGTCGGCAAGCCCGTCGTCGTCGAGCTGTTTCAGAATCTGGCCCACCTGGCCGTCCATGTCGGCGATGTTGTCGTACATGCGCGCGAGCTCTTCGCGGACCGCCGGTGTGTCCGGATAGTACGGCGGCACCACGACCCGCGCGGGATCGGTCACGAGCGGCTTGCCTTTTCGCGCGGGGCTCGTCGGAAAAATCTGGCTCTCGTGTGTGACTTCGAGATTGAAGACGGCGAAGAAGGGCTGGTTCGTGTCGCGGCGATTGCGCCAGTGCGCACCGGGGCCCAGATCGTCCCAGATCGTAAACGGCACGCCGAACTGGTAATCCGTCTTCGCGCGATTGCTCGTGTAGTAGCCGGCCGCCCGCAGGTACTCGGGAAACGCCTTCACGTAAAACGGCGGCACGGCGAGGTACGGCCCCGGCAGTTCGGGCACTCTGTCTTCCGTCGTCCGCATGTGGTGCGCGCCGATCGACGTCTGGTACATGCCCGTGATGATCGCCGCGCGGCTCGGCGCGCAGACGGGCGCCGTCGTGAAGGCGTTCGTGTACCGGATGGATTGCCTGGCGAAGCGATCCAGCACCGGCGAGCGCGCCAGGCCGTCGCCGTACGCGCCGAGGTGCGGGCTCATGTCTTCGTTCGAGATCCAGACGATGTTGGGCCGGGCAGGCGGACGAGCGCGTTCCTGCGCCGGCCGGCTCGAGGCGGCGCTGGTCAGCGCCAGCAGCGCGGCCGCGAAGCCAATCGTTGCGGGACGCGTCATTTTCGACTGACCTGCCGCAACACGCGCTGCATCTCGGCGACGGTTTTCTTGTGCGTCGGGTCTGCCGCGAGGTTGTGCAGTTCGTCCGGGTCGCCGACCTCGTCATACAGCTCCGCGCCGCGCTTCCCGTCGTCCCACTCGGTGTAGCGCCACTTCTCGGTGCGCACGCTGTATCCCATGAACCCGTTCTCGCGCCCGCCCCGGCGGACCTGCGTCAACGCCGGGTGGTCCCAGGTTTTCTTCGGATCCTTCAGCAACGGTGTCAGCGAACGTCCCTGGAAACCTGGGGGAGCGGAAAGATGCGCCAGGTCTGCAACGGTTGGATAAATGTCCAGGAATTCCACGAGCCTCGTCGATGAGCGGCCAGCCGCCGAGACGCCAGGACCGGCCATGATGAGCGGCGCTCGCGCGGAACGCTCGAACAACGTCTGCTTCATCCACTGTCCCTGCTCGCCCAACTGATAGCCGTGATCGCCGAGAAAGATGACGATCGTCCTGTCCGCCAGTTGCAGGCGGTCGAGCGCGTCGAGGACTCGTCCGACGTTTGCGTCGAGAAAGCTGATCGACGCGTAATACGCCCTGATGCTCTCGCGCTGTGCCAGCTCGCTGATGCCCCAGTTCGGCGGTGTCGTGAACCACGCGGCGGGCGGCACGAGCGCCGCCGAGTCCGGCGACGGCATTGGCGCCCGGATGCGATCGATGGGATAGAGATCGAAGTACTTCTTGGGTGCGATGAAGGGACAGTGCGGCCGGTAGAACCCGGCGCCGATGAAGAACGGCCGGCCTTTGTTCTTCTCGAGCAGCGCAATCGTTTCGGTCGCGACCTTGCCGTCCGTGTGCTCCTCGTCCGGCGCCGGTGACGCGTAGTAGGCGAGTGCGCTGCCGAGGCCGCGATCGGGCGTGAAATTCGTGAGCTTCCCCTCCTCGTCCTTGTCGATCCCGCGAGGGTTCACGACCGCGTCCCACGACGCCGGATCGTCCAGTCCGCTCGTGCCGATATCTCCGGGATTGCCGTAGTGATAAATCTTGCCGACACGCGCGGCGATGTAGCCGTTCCGCTTGAACATCTGCGGCAGCGTCACGACGTCGGGCAGTATGGTCCGGAAGTCGGTCTGCAGCTCGTAGATGCGCGTCGTGTCGGGCCGCCGGCCTGTCAGCAGCGAGACGCGACTCGGACTGCAGAGGGGAAACTGGTTATACGCACGATCGAACCGCACGCCTCTCGCGGCCAGACGATCGAGATTGGGCGTCTTCACCAGCGGATGACCGTAGGTCCCGAAGTCGTTGTTCAGATCGTCCGCCATGATCAGAAGCACGTTCGGACGGCGCGCGGCAGGCTGCGCGGCGGCCGGCTGCGCCACGCCGATCCACGCGGCGGCGATCAAAACCGACGGGCCAACAAAGGCGTTCAGGTGTGGACGCATGCGCGGCATTCTCCAGCTACCGTGATTGCACCAGACGGAATCCGAGATTCGATGCTCCGCTGCTGACTTCGGCTTTGCCGCGGCTGCCAACGAGGTACCGCGCGCAGTACTGGTCGGTGCACAGATAGGATCCGCCCCGCACGACGCGCTTGGCGGCTCCGGGCTCCTGCGGGTCGAAGCTGTCGCCCGGACCCTGCGGGTTGTTCGCGAGCGGACCAGCCTTCGCCAGCACCGCGTAATAATCCGGCCGGTACCAGTCGGCGCACCATTGCCAGACGTTGCCGCCCATGTCGTAAAGCCCAAACCCGTTTGGCGGAAACGCCGTCACCGGCGATGTCCCGGTGTAGCCATCCTCGCCGTGATCTTTCGCCGGGAACTGTCCCTGCCACGTATTGGCGACGGCCTTGCCGCCCGGCGTCAACTCGTTGCCCCACGGATAAAGATTTCGATCGAGGCCGCCGCGCGCAGCGAGCTCGAACTCGGCTTCCGTGGGCAGCCGCTTGCCCGCCCACTGCGCATAGGCCATCGCGTCCTCGAATGCGATGTGCACGACCGGATGATCCGCGCGGTCCTGAAGACCGCTGCCGGCACCCTGAGGATGTCTCCAGCTCGCGCCCGCCGTGTACTGCCACCACTGCAGAGGATTATCGAGCGGCACGGGATGCGAGGTCGGGTGGAACACGGCGGAACCAGGCACGAGCTTGTCTGGCGGGACGCCGGGAAAATCCTTCGGATCGAGCTGACGCTCGGCCACCGTGACGAATCCGGTGGCGCTGACGAACCGTTCGAATTCGGCATTCGTCACCGGCGTCCGGTCCATCCAGAATCCGTCGACGGCCACGCGATGCGCGGGCAGCG
>Ga0070704_100002369_pt1 | contig 10572 bp, 10 predicted proteins | sample KBSK5252metaG_FD_65467 | JGI IMG/M metagenome (GOLD analysis project Ga0070704, IMG submission 65467) | Corn, switchgrass and miscanthus rhizosphere microbial communities from Kellogg Biological Station, Michigan, USA - KBS K5-25-2 metaG | ecosystem: Host-associated > Plants > Roots >... | reverse complement strand
CCGAGCTGAACCAACAGAAGATGAAGGAGACCGGTCTCGATTGGACCGGGATGATCCGGTCCGCGAAGCATTTGGACGGCACAATCTCGGGCGGTCTCTTCGTGACGAAGGTGGAGTCCCCCTTTGTTCCGCTGATCGTCGGGCCGACCACCGACGGCTTCGCGACCTGGAGAAGGTCGGACGGCAGCGCCAACTTCCTGACCACGATGCGCCTGCTCGAGGAAAACGGCGTCGCCAAAACGCTCGCGAGCCCGAATCTGGTCGCGACGAGCGGCGATAGCGCGGTCTTCCTCGCCGGCGGTGAATTCCCCGTCCCGATCGCTCGCGGCGTGAGCGAGGGAAGCATCAGCGTCTCGATCGAGTGGAAGGAATACGGCGTTCGCCTCAAGTGCATTCCGACGGTCCTCGGCGACGGGCGGATCCGACTCTACGTCGCCCCGGAAGTCAGTGCGCCGGACTACTCGCGAAGCGTGCTCCTCGGTGGCTATCAGGTCCCCGGCGTGGTCTCTCGCCGCGTCGCGACGACCGTCGAGCTGGGCACGGGCGAAGTGCTCGTCATCGGCGGCGTCAAGCACACCGAGGACATCAAGACGGTCAAGAAGGTCCCGATCCTGGGCGACATCCCGCTTCTCAAGATCCTCTTCCGGAGCAAGAAGACGGAGCGGATCGATCGCGATCTCGTGATCGTGGTCTCGCCTTCCGTCGTGGGCGCGTTGGCCAAGACCTACCCGAGGCTTCCGACCGACGAGCCGCCCCTTCCTGGTGGCGCGAACGGCATGAAGAACGAGGAGTCCAAGTAATGAAGCTTCCGGCCGACAAAGGACAAAAGCGAGGCGACGAAGGCGTCGTCCTCGTCTGGGCCGCCTGCTTCCTCATGGCCGCGCTCTGGTGCGTCGCGCTGGCCGTGGACATCGGAAAGGTGATGGCGGCCCGCACCGAGCTTCAGGCGGCCGCCGACGCGGCGGCCCTCGCGGGCGCTTCCGGGATCGACCCGGATACCGGCGAAATCGTTCAGGACTCGGCCCGCGTTCGAGCCGCGGCCGTCGCGTTCAAGAACGAGGCCTACGAGAAGGTGACGAGCCCCATCGTGATCGATCCGATCGCCGACGTCGAGTTTCCGACGGCGACCCGCGTGAAGGTCACCGTCCGGCGCGAAACCGCGACTGGGAACCCCGTCGTGCTTCATTTTGCTCAGGCGGTTGGAATTCCCAATTTGGACGTACGCGCCAGCGCGACGGCGGAAGCGGCACTGTTGACGGACGTGTGCGAGGACTTGGCGCCTTTCGCGCCGACGCAGCCGCCGAACGGGATCCCGTTCTCGACCGACTGCGACAGCGTCTACACCCTGAAGGTCGGCGCCTCCGCGAACCAGCAGGGGAACTTCCAGCTCCTCGACTTTCCGGATTGCAACGAAGACACCTGGACGGGACCCGGCGGCGGCGCCAACGCGGTCAAGTACTACACGATCAACGGCTACGACTGCTGCCTCGGAATCGGGGACGAGATCCCGACCCAGCCCGGCAACGAGGTGGGCCCGGTTCGCGACGCCCTGCAACAGCGGTGGGACGCCGACACGGACAAGACCACCCACTGCTATCAGGATTACCACGGAAACGGAAAGCGCGTCTTCAACACGCCGATCATCGAGACGTTCGACGTGAATGGGAAGAAGATGGTCCGCATCCTTGGATTCGCGGCCTTCTTCCTCCGCGAGCGCCCGCACGGGAGCATGTCGCAGCAGGGCGTGCCAGGGCAATTCATCAAGACGGTCGCTCCGGGCAAAATCGGCGACGAGCCGCCCGTCGACACCGGCATCTACGGCATTCACCTGGTCGAATAGAGAAGGAGACGACGATGCGCTTCGATGACATCGAGCGAAACGGGCTCCCGAGCCGGAACCAGAATGGCGACGGCGGCGGCCAGGAGAACGGCAGGGCCAACGGGAACGGCAGCCATGGCGGCAACGTCAACCATGGCGGGAACAGCAACCATGGCGGCAACGGCCACCACGGTGGCGGCCACGCCGGTAGGCCCGGGCCGACCGGTCCCGAGCTCGTGACCGCGCTCTTGATCCTGGACGACGAGGCCAATCGTCGCTCGACGCGCGCGGCCCTTCAGGGCCTGGCCGGCGTCGAAGTGGTCGGCGAGCGAAGCGAACTTCGAAGCGGACTTCTCCTCGCGCTCCAGCGGCGCCCTCGGATCGTGATCCTGGATTTGCCGGATGCGTACGATGAAGCGCTTACCGCCGCGGGCAATTTCAAGATGGACGCTCCGGACACGGCGCTCTTCCTCCTCTCGAACTCATTGGATCCGCAGCTCCTCCTCCGAGCCATCCGGGCAGGTGCCCAGGAGGTCCTGAAGAAGCCGCTCGATCGGGCGCTTCTCCAGGAAGCGGTCGAGCGTGTCTCGCGGAGCGGCGCCGCCCGTTCCGCATCGGGAACCCGAGCGCGCTCGATCGTGACCCTTTTCAGCACCAAAGGCGGGGTCGGCACGACCACCGTCGCGGCAAACCTGGCGGTCAGCATCAAGGCTCACTTCGGCGTGGACACGGCGCTGGCCGATTTCGACGCCCAGACGGGAGGCGCCGCGCATCTCCTCGGCTTGAAGGCCGAGCGTTCGATGTCGGACCTTCTGCGAGCCCCCCGAATCGACTCGGCCTCGCTTCACATGAATCTCCTGCGCCACTCGAGCGGCATCAGCGTGCTGGCCCAGCCGGACGACCTGAACACCCTGGAGCCGATCAATCCGGCCCAGGCGGGAGCCGTGCTCGACGCCCTGGCCGGAGCCCACGACGTGGTGGTGGTCGACGCCCCTCACGTGTTCGATGAGGTGTCGCTCGAGATTCTGGACCGGAGCACCACGATCCTCGTCATGGCGGAGCTTTCGATCCCGGCCATTCGAGCCGCCCGGCGCGCCATGGAGGTGCTGGAGCGGCTCCACTTCACCGACGTGCCGGATCGCGTGCGCTTGGTCGTGAATCGCTACACCGGGACGCGCGGGTTCATCTCGATCGACCAGCTCGTCGAAGCGATTCAGGTGCGTCCGTACCACTGCGTCGCCAACGATTACCGGCGGGTCTTCGCGTCCGTGAACGCGGGCCGCGCCCTTTGCTTGGAAGATCCAGAATCCCCGGCGGCCAAGGACATCATTGCCCTCGGCGCGAAGCTGGCGGGAAAAGAAGCGCCGGTCCCGCAAGCGGAAGACACGATTCGGCGCGGTCTCTTCTTCGGAAAGAAGGTGCTTCGATGAGCCTCAGAGATCGCTTCCGTCGCGCGCCGGCCGGAACTCCCGCCGCCACCGTGACGATCAGTGAACCGGAGCCGCTCGCGGCACCGAAGAACGGCCACCTGGACGAATACCAGGAAATGAAGCGCCGTCTTCATCGCGAGCTGATCGGGAAGTTGAACATGTCGAGCCTGGAAGGCCTGGACGACGCACGACGCCGCGAGCAGGTCGAGGCCGTGGCGCGCCGGCTCCTGGGCGAATCCGAGCTTCGGATGACGCGCTCCGACGAGGAGCGGCTCATTCAGGAGCTGCTCCACGACACGTTCGACCTGGGCCCGATCACGCCCTTCCTCCTCGACGAGGAGATCTCGGACATCCTGGTGAACACGCACCGACAGGTCTACGTGGAGCGGTTGGGACGTCTGGAGCTGACCGACGTGCAGTTTCGCGACGACGGGCACCTTCGCGCCATCATCGACCGGATCATCTCACGCGTCGGGCGCCGAATCGACGAGTCGAGTCCGCTCGTCGACGCGCGCTTGCCGGACGGCTCCCGAGTCAACGCCATCATCCCGCCCGCGGCGCTCGACGGTCCGATTCTCTCGATCCGGCGATTCCGCCGCAGGGCGCTCTCGATCGACAACCTGCTCGAGTTGGGCTCCATCTCGCCGGAGATGGCGCACCTCCTCCAGGGCATCATCCGCTGCCGCATCAACGCGATCATCACCGGCGGCACCGGGTCCGGCAAGACGACGCTCCTGAACATTCTGTCGCGCTACATTCCGGACGGCGAGCGCATCGTGACGATCGAGGACTCGGCGGAACTTCAGATGCAGCAGCCCCACGTCGTGCGGCTGGAGACGCGCCCTCCGAACCTGGAAGGGAAGGGAATCATCACCCAGCGCGACCTGGTTCGAAACGCGCTGCGCATGCGTCCGGACCGCATCGTCGTCGGCGAAGTGCGCGGCGACGAAGTGCTGGACATGCTCCAGGCCATGAATACCGGCCATGACGGGTCGCTGACCACCATCCACTCGAACGGCCCGCGCGACGCGCTGCACCGGATGGAGAACCTCGTCTTGATGGCGGGGCATGCGCTCCCCGACAAGGCGATCCGCGAACAGATCGCATCGGCCGTCGAGGTGATCGTGCACGTCTCGCGGCTCACCGACGGCAGTCGCAAGGTGCTCAGCGTGCAGGAAATCGTGGGCATGGAAGGACCCGTCGTCACGATGCAGGAGATCTTCCGCTTCGTCCGAACCGGAACGCGCGCGGACGGCAGGATCGAAGGCCGCTACGAGGCCACGGGTGTCGTCCCGCACTTCGCCGAACGCGTGCAAATGGCGGGGACCGACTTGACCGGTCTCTTCGACCGAGGAGGGGCGCGATGATCTTCTTCTTGGTCTCGGTTCTCGTATTCGGCGCGGTCGCCGCGGCCGTCGTCGCGATCACGGTGCGAAAGCAGGAGCAAGACGCGGATTCCCTTCGCTCTCGAGTCGGCGCGGAAAAGGCCGGTCAGCGGAGCCGGCCCGAAGCGCCGGGCATCGAGCGCGACACGCGGATGAGCTCCGTTCCATTCCTCGACCGCCTGCTTCAATCCATGTCGTTCGCCCGGAAGCTGGAAATGCTGCTTTACCAGGCGGGCGCCACGATGCGCGTCGGCATGTTCCTGCTCCTCGTCGCCGCCATCGCCATGGTCACCTACCTGGTCGGCTATATCGTCCTGGGACACCTGCTGCCGGCCTTCCTTTGCATGGGCCTGGGCGCCCTGGTGCTGCCCCTCATCATTTGGCACAAGAGAAACGTTCGGATGGCCGCCTTCGCCGAGGAGTTCCCGGACGCGCTCGACCTCTTGGTGAGCGCGCTTCGAGCCGGCATTTCGTTCTCATCGGCGCTCCAGATCGTCGCCGAGGAATCGCCCGAGCCGATCCGCTCCGAATTCGCGATCGTGGTCGAGGAGCAGTCGCTGGGCGTCGAGATGAGGGAAGCCCTCGGCAACCTGGCGAGTCGCGTCGACTCGGTGGACATCAAGTTCTTCGTGACCGCGATCGTGCTCCAGCGCGACACGGGCGGCAACCTGACCGAGGTCCTCGACAACACGAGCCGCCTGATCCGGGACCGATTCCGAATCCTGGGAGACATCAAGACGTTCACGGCCCAGGGCCGGCTCACGGGGGCCATCCTGACGTGCCTTCCGATGGCGATGGCCATCTTCATGATCGCGTCGGCGCCGGAATACTTTTTCAAGATGTGGGAGAAACCGGAGGGGCGGACGATCTTGGGCGTCGCGGCCTTCATGCAGCTCCTGGGCGCTCTTGCGATCCGCAAGATCGTCGACATAAAGGTATAACGCCATGTTCCTACTCTCGACTCTGTTTCTCGCCGCGGCGCTCGGACTCGGATTGCTTGCCGTCTACCAGATCCTGGTCCGCGACCGCGACCCCGTCGCGGTTCGCCTTCGCGACCTGCGCTCTCGTGTTCTGTCCGCGCGTCCGGCCTACGAAGCGGACACGCCCTCGCCGATCGCCGGGCTCTTGGCGACGCTCGGCGGATTCCTTCCGACCGGTGATAGCAGCGAATCGCTGCAATCGGGGCTCGTGCGCGCGGGAATCCGTGGCAATCGCGCTCCGCTCGTCTTCCTCGGCGCCAAGGTGTTTCTCGCCGCGCTGTTCGGTGTCGGCTGGATCACCGTCAACTTCGCGCTCGCGCATCCGATCGGCTCCATCATGATCTCGGGCAGCATCGCGGCGGCGGTCGGGTTCTATCTGCCGACCGTGTGGCTCTACCTTCGCGCCGAACGACGCCGTGGGCGAATCCAGCTCGCGCTGCCGGACTCGCTCGATCTCCTGGTCGTCTGCGTGGAAGCCGGGCTGGGGTTGAACGCAGCCGTCGAACGCGTGGGACGCGAGATCGACCTCGCGAGCAGAGACCTGAGTGACGAGCTGCTCCTGGTCGGGCAGGAGATCCGGACCGGGTTGACGCGGTCCGACGCGCTCCGCCGACTGGCGCGCCGCACGGGCGTGGACGATCTCTACTCCCTGACCGCGATCCTGATCCAGGCCGACAAATTGGGCACCAGCATCGCCCAATCGCTTCGGGCCCACGCGGAATCGATGCGCACGAAGCGGCGTCAGCGTGCCGAGCAGGCCGCGCGCAAGGCGGGCATCAAGCTCGCGTTCCCGCTCGTCTTCTTGATCTTGCCGGCGCTCCTGATCGTGATTCTCGGGCCGTCCGCGATCCAGTTGCAGGAACTCTTCAAGAAGCATCACTAAACCGAAACGTTCGAATTCGCTGTAAGGAGGTGAGCAAATCCATGCCGGTGAACATCATCGCTCTTGCCGTGGCGGTGGCGTTGGGACTCATGTGGTTGTCCCGCAAGAACGCTCGCAGCAAACGCGGGGACCGCTAACCCGCCCGCCGGGGGGAAGTCCCCCGGCCCTCTGAACCCCCGTGGGGGCGGACGCATCATCGTTCCGCCCCCGCATCGCTTTCTCCCGCAAGCGGATCCGCCGCACGGCATCTCTTCGGAATAGTCCCCGCCTCCCGCGCGTAGTAGATTCGGCGCCCGATGGCATCCGAGCGGCCCGACCGGCCCGACCGTACCACGCTCAGCGACGGTGAATTGGTTCGCCTCATCCGCGGCGGCGAAGTCGACGCCTTCGCGGAGCTGATGCGGCGAACCCAGCGCGCGGCCTACCGGCTCGCGCGGCGGATCACGCGGCGGCACGAAGACGCCGACGACGTGGTGCAAGACGCCTACGTGAAGGCGTTCCGCGCACTCGACCGCTTCGAATCGGACCGGCCGTTCGGTCCATGGTTCCTGACCATCGTCTCCCGCACCGCTCTGACCCGGATTCGGGACGGAGCCCGCCGCGCCGCCGAATCGCTCGACGCGCCGGGATACGACGGCGGCGCGCCCCTGTCGGAACGCGTCGCCGATCCCGGACAGGACGCGGAGGCCCTGGAGCGGCGACTTCGGATCGAGCAGGCGATGGCCTCGCTGTCCGACGACCACCGCGCCATCTTGGCGCTGCGGGTCGAAGGCGATCTCTCCTACGCCCAGATCGCGGAAACGCTCAACGTCCCGGTCGGCACCGTGATGTCCCGCCTGGCCCGCGCCCGCGAGGCGCTTCTCGCGGCGCTGGGCGAAGTGCGAACAATGGAGCCCCCTCGGTCATGAAGCACGTTCCGATGCAGCATCCTTCGAACGAAGACCTCTTCGCCTATCGCGACGGCGAGCTGGCCGGCGAGAAGCGTTTCCTGATCGAGGCCCACGTCGTTTCGTGCGCCACGTGCCGCGAATTGGTCGACGGAATGTCGGGCATCGAGGCGGACTTGAAGAGCCGCCCCGACCAAGTGGGGGAGGAGTACTACGCCCGCATGACCGAGTCGGTGCTCGGGAAGATCGGCGCGAAGTCGGCGGCCGGCGCCGGCGCCGGCGCGAAGTCCCAGGCGCGCGCGATACCGGCGGCGGAGGACGCGCCGCGCGTCGAGCGACGGCGTCCCGACATGGAACCCGAGGCGGAAGGCCGGCGACGCCACCTCTTCCCCTGGTTCGGCGTCGTCGGGGCGGGCGCCGCGGCCGCAGCGGTGATGGTCGTCGTGGTCATGCTCGCGCAGCGGCAGGGCGAGTGGATTCGAGCGCCGCGTCCGGCGAGCGCGCCCGAGGAGCCGTTCGAAGACCGCGCCGACAGCCTGGCCGAGCCGCCGGAGTTTGCCCCGGAAGGTCCGGCCGCGGGCGCGAAGCAGAAGTTGGAGGTCGGAGCGCTCGACAATAAGAGGGCCGTCGAGCGCGAGGAAGCAGCGTCCGGCCTCGCGAAGGAGAACGCGCCCGCTCCGCCGGTCTTGGGAGAAGATGCCCGTGCCCGAAGGTCGGCGACCGCCTCGGAGAAAGACGCCGCGGTCGAGACGCGATCCGCCAACGAAGAGCTTGCCAGGGGCGAACGGCAGCAGAGCCAGAAGGTCGACGAGAATCTCGTCGCCCAGAAGAAGATGAGCGCGACGCCTCAAGCGATGCAGGCTCCGTCCGCGACCGCGGCGGCCGGCGACATCGCGGGGGGTGCTCCCACCGACGAATACGCCGCGGTGCTCCGCGCGCACGGCCTTCCGCCCGTCTACGACCCCGCGCGCGTCAGCCGCGACGCCCTCCTCAAGGCCGAGAACGATCTACGGTACCTGTACATGGCGGGCCGCGCCCAGACCGACTCGGCGCGCGTGCGGCTCTACCTGGCCGAGGCGGCGCGCGCGAAGGCCGATCCCGCCGATTCCGCCGCGGTCGAGGGCGTCATCCACCACTACTGGCGGGCGATCCGCCTCGCGCGCAAGGACCCGGCGGTTTCCGCCATGGCGTGGCGGCGCCTCGAGGAATACCAGCGGGAGACGGGTCGCGCGCCGTAACCGGCGCACGACCCTGGCGTCCGTCAGCGCGTCGAGAATTCCGTCAGCTCGGTGCGTTCCCCGCCGCCGTTGTGTGAGACCTCGAGCACCACGCCGATCCCCTCGGCGTAATACTTGAATGCCCGGTTGCCGGGCTCGATCGGCGTCCAGTCCGCCGTCTTGAGGCAGTTCGTGAACGTGCCGTAGGGCACCGTCACGGCCTCCTTCAAACTGAGAACCTTGCCCTGGTCCGCGACCACGCCCGGCGCGAACTCCTGGTAGTACTGGTCGCCGATTTTCGGGTTGGCCAGCATGATGATCCCTGCGCTCGCTCCGTTCTTGCCCGCCTCCCACGATCCCTGCGTCGTCACGAGGACCCCATGGTCATACGTCTTCGTGTCCTCGCCGAAGTACCAGACGTTCCCATCCTTGTCCTGCGCGTACCAATCGAACGTATCCTCCGTCAACGACCCCTCCAGAAAGACCTGGTCGCGGATGACGGTGGTCTGGACGCCGAGGATCGTCTTCGTGTCGCGCGTGACGACCACGTCGTTGGTTTCTCGACCCTCGGGGGTTTCGGTGACGTAGGCGTACCGGTAGCCCGGCGTGAGCGGGAAGAACCGATTGTTTTCGGTGACCGTCCCGAAATTGCCGGGATCGAAGGGGATGGTGATGCGCGCGGCGTTCGGGTCGGAGGTGGCGACCGCGCTTTCGAGGGAAGTGGGTGCGAACGGGTTGGCGCCGCCCCGGGCCCCATCCCGGCTGCAGCCCGAAAGGGCAGCGAGGGTGACGAGGGTGAGGAGAGCGGCAACCGCCAGCGGTCGGAACGAGTGATTCCATCGGGTCTTCATCGATCGGCTCCTCGGTTGGATGGGTTTCGAGCAATCCAATTTGCCCTGCGAGGGGAGCCGACGAGTCCGGGAAATTGTGACAGCGGGCGCAGAGAAACGTCGCGGCGGCTACCGGGCCGGCGCGGCGATCGGCAGGCGATAGGGCGCCGCGCTTCCCGGCGGAAGGGCGGTCGTAACCCGCGGCCCCTCCTTGAGGAAGACCCGGTCCTCGCCGACGACGATCTCGACCCTGGGCGCGGCGAGGGGGATCTCGATCTCGTACGTCGTCGGAAGGCCGCGGCCGTCCACGACGAGTTGATTCTCGCCGGCGGTGAACGTGGCGGCGCCACGCGGGGCGCGGATCTCGACTTCGGTTCCGGCCGTGAGGCGAACCAGCATGTCGCCCCTGGCATTCGGCGTCTGGAAGAGGATCCGGAACCTCTCCCCCGGGGGGACCGCGATGCCGGCGAACGAAGGAGGCGGAGGCGGGTGACTTCCGGTGTCGGGCGACAGAGGATCCTGGCGGCCCCTCGTCCACTCCAAGACCGCGTCCACCAAGCGAGGCAGGGGAGAGCCAGGGAACGCGTACGCGGCGCCGGCAAGCCCGAGAACGAGGACGATGCCCGCGGCCCAGCGGGGGATCCGCGGGCTTCGGGCCTCCGCGCGGCGCGCGATCGCGCCGACGTCGAGGCGGGGCGCGGGACGATCCAACTCGTGGAGCAACGAGTCGACGCGTTCCTCGTCGCGCCTCATTGCGGCGAGGCGGCCGGCGCACTCGCCGCAATCGGCCAGGTGCGCTTGGACCTCCGCCTCGTCGGCGGGCTTAAGCTCGCCATGGAGCAGCCGTTGGATGCGTTCCTCGTCAACGTGCACGGGTCAACTCCTCGTAGGCGTCGCGGAAAGCGCGTCGCGCCCGCGCCAGCAGGGTTCCGACGCTGGCCTCGTTCATTTCGAGCGCCACTGCGATCTCACGGTACCGATAGCCTTCGCCGTGCAGGAGGAGAATCTGCTGATCCCGCTCGGACAACCGTTCGAGCGCGGCGCGCACGTCGCGGCGCGAATCGCCGCTGATGGCGGCTTCCTCGGGCGAGGCCGGAGCGTCGCCAAGGGTTCGCTCGCCTCGCTCCGGGGTCAGGAGACG
>Ga0070704_100002368_pt1 | contig 10572 bp, 10 predicted proteins | sample KBSK5252metaG_FD_65467 | JGI IMG/M metagenome (GOLD analysis project Ga0070704, IMG submission 65467) | Corn, switchgrass and miscanthus rhizosphere microbial communities from Kellogg Biological Station, Michigan, USA - KBS K5-25-2 metaG | ecosystem: Host-associated > Plants > Roots >... | reverse complement strand
GATCAGCGGCCCCCACGAGCCGACGAAGTCGAGATACTCGCGGCCGTCGGAATCGGTGATCAGCGCGCCGGCCGCGGAACGGATCACGAGCGGCGTGCCGCCGACGCTGCCGAACGCGCGCACGGGCGAGTTCACGCCGCCCGGCGTGACTTTCTTGGCGCGCTCGAACCACGCCTCGCTCTGTTGCCGCTTGCCTTTGAAGGCGCTGTCCGTCACAGCCACTTGCCCTGGAGCGCGTCGCGCGCGTGATACGTGATGATCTGATCGGCGCCGGCGCGGCGGATCGCGAGCAGGTTCTCGCGCACGATGCGGGCCTCGTCGAGCCAACCGTTCGCGGCGGCCGCCTTGACGGCGGAATATTCGCCGGACACGTTGTAGGCCGAGAGCGGCAAGCGGCTCGCTTCGCGCACTGCGCGAATCACGTCGAGGTACGGCAGCGCCGGCTTGACCATGAGCCAATCTGCGCCTTCCTCGACGTCGAGCAGCGCCTCGCGGACGGCCTCGCGCGGATTGCGAAAGTCCATTTGATAGCTCTGCCGGTCGCCGGTCGCGGGCGTCGAATCGGCCGCTTCGCGGAACGGCCCGTAGTAGGCCGACGCGAACTTCACGGCGTACGACATGAGCGCGGTGTCCGTGAATCCGGCGTCGTCGAGCGCGTCGCGAATCGCCGCGACGCGGCCGTCCATCATGTCGGACGGCGCGACGACGTCGGCGCCGGCGCGAGCGTGGCTCACGGCCATCGCGACGAGCGGCACGAGCGACGCGTCGTTCAAGACGCGGCCATTGTCGAGCACGCCGCAGTGGCCGTGGTCGGTGTAGGCGCAGAGGCACACGTCGGTCATGACGATGAGCTCGTCGCCGAACTCACGCTTCAGGCGCTCGCAGGCCCGCTGCACTGCGCCGTCGGCCGCGGCGGCCGCCGCGCCGTCGGGCGTCTTGCCGCCGTGCTCGGGATGGCCGAACAGAAGCACGGCGCGGATACCGAGCTCGAGATCCTTGCCGATTTGCTTGACGACGTCCTCGAGGCCCTGCTGCGCGATGCCGGGCATCGACGAGATCGGCTCGTTGGCGCGCTGCGTCGGCAACACGAAGTGCGGCATGATCAAGTTGTCCGCGCCGACGTTCGTCTCGGCGACGAGGTTGCGCAGCACGCGCGTGCGTCGCAGACGCCGCAGGCGAGTGCGGCCCGGTGTCGTGACGATCAAATCCGCCATTGCATGGCCTCCATGATTCCTTCGAAGCTCGGCTCGCGCGCCTCGGCCGTCACGGCAAGACCCGCCTGCCGCGCCGCGGCCGTCGTAGACGGGCCGATCGTGTAGACACTCACGGCCGCGTCGACATCGACCAAGTGCACGAAGCCCGTAACGGCCGACGGGCTCGCGAGCACGACATTATCCACACGCAGGGCTGACAGAGGGCGACGCGGCTCCGCCGGCGGCGCCGGGACGGTCCGGTAGACGTCGATTCGCGTGCAGCGCGCCCCGGCGCCCCGAAGCGCGCGCTCGAGCGTATCGCCCGCGTTCTCCGCGAGCGCGAGCACGACGCGGGGATGGTGCTCGAGATCGCCCGAGTCGACGAGCGTCGCGGCGAGCGATGCGGCCGTCCCGCCGGCGCCGACGAGGTCGACGCGGCCGAGCGCCGCCTTTGCCGCTTCGGCCGTCGCCGCTCCGACGACGGCGATGCGGCACTGTTCGCGCGGCATGGTCGCCGCTAGCGCAAACAACGCGTCCACGCCGCGCCGCGACGTGAAGACGAGCCAATCCGCCTCCGCGAGCGCTGCAGCCAATGCCGCTCTGCGCTCGGGACTCGCGATCGGCTCCGCGCGAATGCAGGGCATCGCGACGGCCTCTGCGCCATGTTGCGCGAGCCGCGCGGCCCACTCGACGCAGTCCTCTTCGCTGCGCGTCAACAAGACGCGTTTCGGAAGCGCTCGCCTGGTCTCGGCGATCACGGCCGCACCGCAGCGTCGAGCTTCGCCCAAGCGGCTGCGCCGAGCGCCGAGGCGTCGCTGCCTTCGACACGCGTGACGTGCACGGCGCCGCCGCGCTCGAGCATCGCGACGAGCTCGTGCTTGCGGCCCGTGGTAACGCAGTACGCGCCGAAAGCCACGTCGCAGCCGCCCTCGGCCCGCGCGAGAGCGGCGCGCTCGGCCGCCACGCTCGAGCGGCTCGGCGCATCGTCGAGCGCCGCGAGCGCCGCGAGCACGCGCGTGTCGTCGCGCCGGCACTGGATTGCGAGCGCGCCTTGGGCCGGCGCGGGCACGAACCGCTGCGGATCGAGCCGCACGATCACGACGCCGGCGAGAGCGCTGCCGAGGCGTTGCTCGGCTTGCAAGCGTTCGACGCCGGCTGCGGCGAGCACGATGGCGTCGAACCGGCCTTCCTCGAGGCGGCGCACGCGTGTCGGCACGTTGCCGCGCAGCGGCTCGACGACGAGGTCCGGGCGAAAGTGCTTGAGCCAAGCGCTCCGCCGCGCCGAGGCAGTGCCGACGCGCGCCTCGGTTTTCAGCGGCAGCCAGTCGTCGGCCGAGCCGGCGATCGCGTCGCGACTCACGAGCAAGAGATCGGCTGGATCGACGCGAGGCGGGATCGCGCCGATGACGAGCTCCGCCGGCGACTTGGTCGGCAGGTCCTTGAACGAGTGCACGGCGAGCTCGATGCGCTTCTCGACGAGCGCTTGCTCGATCTCGCGAACGAACACGCCTTGCGGGCCGATCGACGCGAACGTGCTCGTCGTGTTCTGGTCGCCCGCAGTCTTGATGATCGTGAGCTCGCACTTGACGCCGAAGCGCTCGAGCGCCGCGGCGACAGTGCCGGATTGCGTGCGAGCGAGCTCCGAGCCGCGCGTGCCGAGCCGCAATGTGCCGCGTACGCTCATGCTTCACCGGTGCGGCGTGCGCGTGCCGTCGCGCCCTCGCCATTGTCTTTCAACGCGGCGCGCAGCTCGTCGGCGAACTCGGGCTCGAGCCCGCCCAAGAAGGCTTCGAGCGAGCCGTCGGGCCCGTCGTGCAGCAGACCGCGGAGTCCCAAGCACGGGATGTGCGCGAACCGGCGCGCGAGAACCTCGGCCCAGACCTCGATCGCGGCGCGCTCGGTCTCGCCGAGCGCTTTGAGATCTTTCTTGAGCAGCCGCTTGACGCCTTCCTGAGCCGTGCGTCGATAGCGCTGCTGCAGCGCGCCGAACAGCGGGCCGTAGTAGCGCTCCGTGAAGCGGTCCTGCAGCTGGTCGAGCGCTTGGTCGACCTGCTCGCGCGCGGGCGCCGCCTCCACGAGCCTCGCGGCGCGGCTCTGCTCGGCGTACCGCACGATCTCGTCCATGCCGACGCGCGCGATCGTGAGCTTCGCGCAGACCGCGGGATCGACGTCCCCGGGCACCGCCATGTCGACGATCAGCGGCGCCTCCGCCGAAGCGGTGTGCGCGGCGAGCCGCTCGAGCGCTGCCTGATTCAAGATCGGCTCGCCGGCGCCGGTCGCCGTCAGCAGTGCTTCGACGGCTGGCGGCTTCGCGCGGAATTCCTCGAGAGAGAGGTGCTGCGCGCCGTAGCGCGCCGCGAGCGCGGCCGCCTTGTCGACGCTGCGGTTGACGACCGTGAAGTCGAGGCCGGCCTCCGCGAGCGACACGGCCGCGCGCTCCGTCATCGGCGACACGCCGACGAGCGCGATGCGGCCCGGCGTGCGCGCAATGCGCTCGCGCAGATGCTGCACGGCGATCTCGGCGAGCGAGACGCGGCCCTCGGCGACCTTCGTGCCGCCGCGGACGCGGCCCGCGATGCGGAGCGCCTCCTCGAAGACCAATCCCAAGCTCGGGCCGCAAAGGCCGAGCTCGAGCGCGCGCTCCTGCGAGTAGCGGACTTGGCCGACGATCTCGGTTTCGCCGACGCACGCGGAGTCGAGCCCCGCGGCCGTCAGGAACAAGTGCTCCGCGGCGCCTTCACCCGCCCACGCGCGCAAGCGCCGCTCGGCTTCGCCGTGCGCGGGCGCGCGTCCCGTCAACAGCGTGAACGCGTCGCGGCGCAGGTCCTGCACCGGCGTGCGCTCGCTGCGCGCGAAGATCAGCTCGACGCGGTTGCAGGTGGCGAGGTACGCCAGCTCATCGAGCTGCATGCGTCGGGCAAAGTCTTGCAGCTGCGCCGCAGCGCGCTCCTGCTGCAGTGCAAACTCGGCGAGCGCTTCGCTCCCGTCCTGGCGCCACGACACGCCGACGAGGCCAAGATGTTCGAGCACGCTTCGGTACCTTGGGTCTTCCGCGAACCGCGCTCAGCGTAGCGCTCGGCGGGTCGCCGCGGTGTCACAGCCGTGTCACGGCGCGAGGCGAGTGCGAAGCGTTCCCGTTTAGGCGCCGAAAGCCTCGGCCGTCTTGGCTTCGAGCGCCGTGAGCTCCGCGCGAATGCCCTCGGCGAGCAGGAGCTGACCGTGCACGCGGGCCTGGTTGTGCGCGCTCGCGCTTTCATAGCGCGCGCGGTTCCAGCCGAAATAGCTTTCGCGCAGCGCGTCGGCGCAGAACCGCGCCGCGAGCTCGACCGTGATCGTCAACGCGCCGCGCGGAATCGCGCTCCATTCTGCTTTGGTCAGGAAGCCTTGCGCGGCCTCCGCGTAGCCTTCGATCGCCGCGTCGAAGAACGCGCGCACGAACCGAGCGCTCGCGGCGTCCTCCGTTGCCGGATTGCACCACGAGCGCAGCGCGTCGCCGAGCTCGAGCGCGACGGGCATGTGCGCGAGCGTGTCGAGATCGATGAGGCACAGCGCGCGGTCGTCGTCATGGGCGAACAGCAGGTTCGAGATCTTCGGGTCGCCATGCACGATTCGATCCCGGCTCGCCGGCACCGGCGGCAACGCAGCAGCAGCATCCAGCACGCGTTGCGCCAGCGGCTCGATGGCGGCGAAGTGCCGATGCGCGCGGTGCTCGACGAGCGCCTCGCGCAGCGTGCGCAAATGTCTCGCCGTGTCGTGCACTCCGAGGCGGCGATTGCGGAAACGGTGGTCGAGATCGCTGACCGCGCGATGGAACTCCGCGACGATGCGCCCGGCCGCGCGCGCTTGCTCGGGCGTCTCGAGCGCGTCGCGGCACACGCCGTCGATGCGCGTAAGCGTGCGCCATACGCCTTCGTGCTCGAGCCAGAGCGCTCCGTGACGCGTCGGCACGATGCGCGGCGTCGTGAGGCCCTTGTTCGCGAGATGCTCGGTCACGGCCGCGATGTCGATGTTGACCTCGGCGGAGAAAATGGGGTTCACGCGCTGCAGAACGAGCGCCGCGCCGCCGCGCGAGTCCGCATACCAGGTTGGATTCATGAGCCCGGACGTCGCGCGCACGAGCGATTTCGGCTCGAGGTCGAAGGCCTCGAGCACGCGCGCGGGCGGGATCAGATCGGGGTGAGCGCTCATCGGCCGCCATGATAGCCGGAAGCCGGCGGCGCTCGAGTCTCAGCTCATAGCTGGACGTCGAACTGCGCGAGGATTCGGCCCGTGCCTCTCGCGCACTCGTCGTTGTCGAGCACGCCGTCGCCGCGCAGTCGATAGTGCTCGCGCATCTCGGCGCGCAGGTACGCGGAAGTGTCCGCGCCGATGCGTTCGGCGGCTTCCTCGATGGCTCGGCAGAGCGTCGGCACGAACGCGTGGAACTTCTTGATCGAGCCCAAGTTGGCGACGAGCTCGAGCACGGCCGCGCGGCCGTGCAGCGTGCAAAACTCTATTCGCTCGTGGCTCGAGTAGATTCCGACGTAGAGCGCCCCGAGTGTCGCGAGCGTCGCAAGGCAGGACGCCACGAGGGCCACGAGGTAAAACGCGTCGAACCTGAGCAGGAAGGCGGCCAACACTGCCATGGCGCCGCAGCCGAAGGCCGCGGTGAGCCAGCGCATCGCGATCACGCGCTCGATCTTCGGCACGGGATCGACGAAACGCAGGTCGAGAAGGAACGGCGCGTCGGCGTTGCCTTTCACGACTTTTTTGACCTTGAGATAGCCCTCGTCGAAGATCGTGAGCTCGGCCCCGACACGACGAATCGGATTGCGCAGCACGACGGTATCGCCGGGCGTGCGAGCGGCCGACGCGGGGTCGCCCCCCTCCTCGGACTCGATGAAGATGTGCTCGGTGGGTGTGCTGGACACAGGCGCAGGTGCAGGCGCAGGTGGAGGCGACGGCGCGCGCACGGCGGCGCGGCCGGGCGACGGCGCACGAGGGACGGGAGCTGCGGTCTTGGTCGGAGGGGCCATGCGTCCTTGCCGGGCCTACGGATAGACGGAGACTCTAGGCCCGGCGCGGGTCTCACGGCCGTGAGCATGGTCACACTTGCGCGGGCTCCCGGCCCGCGGAAGCGTTCTTCTCCGCCGTCCGGGGCTGCGCTATAAGAAGGAATGGTTTGCAGCGATTCTAGAGAGGTACCGCCATGAATCGCGTCATGCATACGAGCTTGCGCCTGACCGTCCGGCTGCTGACGCTGGCCGCGGCCGCGAGCGCGCTCGGCCAACAAGACGACGAGGACAAGCCGTTCGACCGCACGCCGGAAAGGTGCGTCACTGTCCAGCGCATCGATCAGACCGACGCGATCGACGATCAGACGATCATCTTTCGGATGCGCGGCGATCGCGTCTATCGGAACACCCTGCCGAACAAATGCCCGGGCTTGCAGCGCGAGAACCGGATCGCCTGGGCGACGTCGACGACACGGCTGTGCGATATCGACACAGTCACGGTCCTCGAGGATTTCGGCGTGGGGTTTCGTCCGGGCTTCACGTGCCGGCTCGGCCCGTTCGTGCCGCTATCGGAGGCCGAGGTCGAGGACATCGATCTGCGCAAGAAAGGGGAAGCGGGCCAGCGCTCGATCGAGACGAGCGAGGTCGAGGTCGAGCACGACGACGCCGCCGCCGAGTCTGAGGAGGGCGAAGCGGCCGACGAAGGTGCGCCCGAGCCGGAGCCGGAGCCGGCGCCCGCCGAGCCCCAGCGCTGAGCTACTGGAGTCCGAACGGCAGCGGATTGCCGTTCAGCGTCAAGCTGCCGTCCGTGTAGTCGAGCGACGTCCGATAGCCGTCGCCTTCCTCGATCAGCACGCCCTGGCCGACGAGCATCGCCAGCATGAGCCCCGACTGTGCTTCCGCCATGTAGTCGAGCTGATCCGGCGGAATCGTGGGGTCATAACTGAGCTGCATTCGCGCGCCGAGCGTCGCGAGCTGGCCGGCCAGTGTTTTCGACATCTGCAGGTCGGCCTTCGTGTTCACGACGCTCAGCATCAGCAGCGGATTGTCGAGCGTCAGCGTACCGGCCGGCGGTAAGCGCGCCGGATTCGTCGTGACCTCGACGCGGCCCTCGAACGGCTCGCCGTCGTAGCGAAAGCGGACCGGATCGAGCGTGAGGCTCGGGCCAGCTCGGAGCGCACGCTCGAGGTGTGGCCCGAGCGAGGCCGCAATCGCCTGGGGGTCGAGACCCGCAGCGGCATCGCTTGCGATCGCGCCGTAGGCCTCCACGGCGGCTGCGTCGAGCTTCAGGATCGTGAGGCCCAGCGAGCCGGCCGTCAGCTCGTTGTCCTGGATGCGCACGGAGTCGACGTCGTACTTGACGCGCATCTCGAGCAGCTCGCCGGCAGCATCGATGTCGACGTCGCTCGACATGCGCAAGTTCGCGGTCTCGAACATCGGCGTCGTGCTCTGCGCGGGCGAGACCGAAATGCTAGAGATCGAGAACGACGCTTCGCCGGGCATCACGTACTCCGAGCGCAGCTGGTTGTCCGCGCTGGCCAAAACCCCGCGCACGGCGAACGTGCCCGTGGGAGAGGTCAAGTCCAGCGAGCCGATCTGCGCGTCGGCTACGAGTCGCTGCCCCGCAAATTTGCCCGCGAGCGTGCCGCCCGAGAAGCTCAGCAGCGCCTCGTCGACCGGCAGCGTGAACGGCGGCGCGTCGGCGTCGAAGCGGAGGCCCCCGGAAAATGGCGTTCGACCGCGAAACTGGAATAGATAGGGAACGCCGAGACTCTGCGTGAGCTCGGCGACACCCGGCGCCTCGAGGTCGGGGCGCGCCACGAAGGTCGACCAGCCGAAGTACACGCCGTCGAGCACCGCGACGGGCCCATGTGCGAACTCGACTGCTATGGGCAACTCGCCGACCGCGCCGAGCTGCGTGCCGGTGGCGGCGGCGAGCTGGCCGAAGTTCTCGGGCCTGAGCAGGATGTGTGCGGTGCTGCGGAACCAGCCTTTGTCGAACGACGTGAGCTCGGCGTCCGCGCTCCCGCTGGCATCGATGGCGGCGACGCGGTCGCGCACGTTCGCTTCGGTGATCGAGCCGACGATGCCGGGCAGGGCGAGCAAGACGATCAGGAGCAAGCCGGCCGCGGCGATGGCAACTTTGTTCATGGGGAATCCTCATGTCCGCGTCGGGGGGCGCTTCCGCGTCGCGGATCATCCCGGACCCCGTCACCGCGGTCAATGACGCGCTCGGCCGCGCGGTTCCTGCATTGCTCTACCTCGGGCATCCGTGCCCTCGTCGGCAATTGCTCCTGCATTGCCCTACCTCGGGCATCCATGCACTCGTATGATCGCGCTCCATGTACACACCGAAGCACTTCGAGCAGTCGGATCAGCGGACGCTCTGGGACTTCATCGACGCGCACGCCTTCGGCACGTTGCTGACGGTCGTGGACGGCCGGCCGATGTTGAGCCATCTGCCGTTCCTGGCGGATCGCGAAGCCCAAGTCCTGCACTGCCACGTCGCGCGCGCGAACCCGCACTGGCGCGAGATTGCGCGCTCGCCTCCGGCGCTCGCGATCTTCGCCGGGCCGCACGGTTATGTTTCGCCCACGTGGTACGCCGAGCGCGGCGGCGTGCCGACTTGGAACTACACGGTCGTGCACGCGCATGGCTCGGCGCAGGCCGTCGACGACGCCGAGCGCACGCGCAAGCACGTCGAGGCGCTCGCCGCGAAATTCGAGCGCGGCCGCCCGACGCCGTGGGTGCCCGACTACGACACGCGCCGCGTGACCGGCATCGTCGGCATCGACCTCCACGTCTCCAGGCTCGAAGGCAAATTCAAGCTGAGCCAGAACCGCTCCGACGTCGACCGCGCTCGCGTCGTCGCGGAGCTTGTGGCGTCGGGACGTGACGAGGACGCCGCCCTTGCGCGGCTCATGACGGCAGCTGCAGGCCGGAGCTAGGCGCTACCCCGCAAACCTGCGAGGATTGGGCTCGTATTCTCTGGGGGGATTCACTTGCGCACGATCGCGATCGTGTTCATCGCCTTGCTTGCGGCGGCGCCCGCAGCCGCTCAGCCGACAGCCGGCGAAGACAGCCAGCACATTCTGACCGTCGATCACTACGTTCCAAACCGGTCGACCGTGCCTGCCATTCAAGGGCAGACGGTGCAGATCTACGTGCGCGAGCGCGTCAAGCCCGCGACGATTCAGCGAGGTGCGCCGCGCGACGATCGCGTCGTGCTGTTCGTCCACGGCGCCGGCACTCCGGCCGAGGTCGCGTTCGACGTGCCGTACGCGGACTACAGCTGGATGGCTTTCCTCGCCGACGCCGGTTTCGACGTGTTCTCCATGGACATGACGGGTTACGGACGCTCGACGCGGCCGAACCTGATGAACGACGTCTGCAATCTCTCGGCCGAGCAGCAGACGGCGCTCGGCCGCACGCCTTGCCAGACGGCGCACGAGGCGCAGCTGACGACGATCGCATCGGATTGGAACGACCTAGACGCCGTCGTCGAATACGTCCGCAAGCTGCGTGACGTGCCGCGCGTGAGCCTCGTCGGCTGGTCGCTCGGCGGCCCGCGTGCGGGCGGCTACGCCTCGCGCAACCCGGACAAGGTCGCGAAGCTCGTGCTGCTCGCGCCGGCTTACTCGCGCGACTCGGGTCAGCAACCGCCGCAGCCGAGTCCGGGACGAGGCGTCGCGTTCAACGCTCAATCGCACGCCGACTTCACGGCGAACTGGGATCGTCAGGTCGGGTGCGCGAAGCAATACGAGCCGGCGGCGGCCGCCGCCGTGTGGCGCGCGATGCTCGAGTCGGACCCCGTCGGTGCGTCGTGGGGGCAGGGTGTGCGGCGAGCGCCGAACACGACCGTATGGGGCTTCGGCAAGGCGGCGGTGGAGCGCATGCAGACGCCGACGCTGATGGTTGCCGGTGTCCACGACAAGCAAGTGGATCCAGCGCGCGTGCGCGACTACTTCGCCGATCTCGGCGCCGAGAGCAAGGTGTTGCTCGATCTCGGTTGCTCCTCGCACAACGCGATGTGGGAGTCGAATCACCTGCTGCTGTTTCGTGCCTCGCTCGAATGGCTGACGGCCGGAACCGTGGAAGGAATGGCGAAGGGCGTGGTTCGGCTCGGTTACTGACTCGCCGCTCACATTCCGACAATTCTTGAATCAGGCGCTGCGCGGCGCGGATACACTTGATGCTATTGGGATCGAGAGAAGGTTGATGAAAAGACTAATGACGATGGCGGCGGCGGTCTTGGCGCTGGCGTTTCTCGCGCCCGGCGGCGCGCAGGAGGGGCATCCGCTGAAGGGCTCGTGGCTCGGCGAGTGGAAAGGCAACACCGTGCACGGCGACAACATCCTGCTGATCCTCGACTGGGACGGCAAAGC
>Ga0070704_100002363_pt1 | contig 10587 bp, 6 predicted proteins | sample KBSK5252metaG_FD_65467 | JGI IMG/M metagenome (GOLD analysis project Ga0070704, IMG submission 65467) | Corn, switchgrass and miscanthus rhizosphere microbial communities from Kellogg Biological Station, Michigan, USA - KBS K5-25-2 metaG | ecosystem: Host-associated > Plants > Roots >... | reverse complement strand
GCACGGCGGCCGTGCAATTCTCCGAACAAGCGACCGCCCGGGAAAATGTCGCGATGCTCAAGGCCGAGCGGAGCGTGGAAGCGGCCTGGATTTTCGGTGCGAACTGGCAGTTGGTCGCCGAGTACCAGGCGGATCCGAAACATCCGCGGGCCCGGCCGGAGCTGAGGCTGGGGGAACATCGGTTTACCGCTGACTCGCTGGAACTGGCGCGCCCAATCCGACTCAATGCCGAGGTCATAGGCGGCGTGGTCTTGCGCTCGAATCTGGCGGCGTTGTATGCCCGGCTGCGGCAATACGCCGGGCTGGCTTCGGCGCTGCTCCTGGCCTCCGCCTTACTGGCCTATCTCCTCTCCACTCGGTTGCAACGATTCATCTCGCGCCCCCTCCTCGAGTTGGCGGATGTGGCCCGCAGCGTGGCGCAGGAAAGAAATTACTCGGTCCGCGCCGTCAAGCGGACGCAGGACGAGATTGGAACGCTGATTGATGGGTTCAACGAGATGCTAAAGGAGATCCAGGACCGTGACGCCGCCTTGCAGGCGGCGCGCGACGGCCTGGAAAAACGGGTCGAGGAACGAACCCGCGAACTGCAACAGGAGATCCTGGAACGGCGCCGCGCGGAGTCGGCTTTGTGGGAGTCCGAACAGCTCTATGCTCAAATCGCTTTAAATGCCAGTGACGTGCTGTATGTGGTTCACCCGGCTACCGGACAAATCGATTGGTTCGGCCAAATCGACGCGGCCCTGGGTTACGGGGACGGCGAATTCGGGCGCACTGTGGCCAGCTTGCATCGCAGCGTGCATCCGGATGACCGCGAGCGCCTGCAAAACGCCGCCCGCGATTCGGCCCGGTCCGGACGCGGGTTCTCCGAGGAATACCGCATTGCCCGCAAAGACGGGTCTTATGTGTATTGGTCGGACCGAGGGCGACCGGTCTACAATCACAAAGGCGATGTCATTAAATTTATCGGCGCCTGCACGGACATCACCGAGCGCAAGCAGCGGGAGGAGGAATTGCGCAAGGCGAAAGAGGACGCGGAATCGGCCAACCGCGCCAAGAGCCAGTTTCTCGCCAACATCAGCCATGAAATTCGCACGCCGATGAATGGGATCATTGGCATGACCAACCTGGCGTTGGAAAGCGCGCTGACCGCCGAACAGCGCGGGATGCTTTGCACGGTGAAGGAGTCGTCCGACACGCTGCTGGCGTTGATCAACGACATTTTGGATTTTTCAAAAATTGAAGCGGGCAAGCTCGACCTGGACCCGGTGCCGTTTCAACTGCGCGACACGCTGGAGGACACGGTTCTGAGCCTGGCCTTGCGCGCTCATCAAAAAGGTCTGGAGTTGGCCTGTCAGTTGCCGGCCGAATTGCCGACGGGCTTGATTGGCGATGCCGGTCGATTGCGACAGATCGTCGTGAATCTGGTGGGCAATGCCATCAAATTCACCGAACGCGGCGAGGTCGTCTTGAGTGTGGAAGTGGAGCGTGGCACCGACACGGAGGTGGTGTTGCATTTTATCATCACCGACACCGGCATCGGTGTGCCTCCTGACAAGCAGCAGGTGATCTTCGATGCGTTTACCCAAGGGGATAGCTCCACGACGCGGAATTACGGAGGAACCGGTCTGGGCCTGGCCATCTCCACGCAGTTGGTGCAACTAATGGGCGGACGCATGTGGCTCGAGAGTGAGCCGGGGCGCGGAAGCCGCTTTCACTTTACGGTCCGGTTTGCGTTGGAAGCGGGGAGGGCGGAGCCATCCGCGTCGCTCCCGACGCAGATGGAATTGCGCGGACTGCCAGTCCTGGTGGTCGACGACAACGCGACCACGCGACGGATTCTGGAGGATTTGCTGCGGCGCTGGGCGATGCTGCCTGTTTCGGTCGATTCCGCCGAGGCAGCGTTGGCGGAGGGGCAGCGGGCGGCGGCGGGTGGCGCGCCGTATGCCCTGGTGCTGGTCGACGCCATGATGCCCGAAGTGGATGGTTTTGTTTTTGTGCGCCGGTTGCGGGAATCGTTTGAACCCGTGCCATCGGTGGTGATGATGCTTTCGTCGGCCTCGCAAGTGGAAGGCGCTGCCCGCTGCCGGGAGTTGGGTGTGAGTGCTTATCTCACCAAACCGCTCCGGCAATCCGAGTTAATGGACGCGATCATGTCCGGATTGGGCGCCCAAGGCGATCCCGCTCGTCGTTCGTCCGCGCTGGTGGAGCCTGTATTGCGAAGCGCGCATCCGCTGCGAGTGCTGCTGGCCGAGGATAATCCTGTGAACCAACGGTTGGCCGTGCGGGTATTGGAAAAATGGGGGCATCGGGTGACCGTGGCTGGCAATGGCCGAAAGGCGTTGGAGGCGCTGGAGCGCGAGGTGTTCGACCTGATTGTGATGGACGTGCAGATGCCGGAAATGAGTGGTTACGAAGCGGTTGAAGCCATCCGCGAACGCGAAATGCAGAGCGGAGCCCACATTCCCATTATCGCCATGACGGCTCATGCCATGGAAGGGGACCGCGATAAATGTTTGCTGGCCGGTATGGACCATTACGTAACCAAGCCGATAGATCAGAAGAGACTCTTCGAGGCGGTCGAGAGTTTTTTTGCCACCCGACCGCCCGGGGGAGCGCAGAACATGAATACACCGAAAGCAGAACTTAGCTTCGACCCCAGCGTCGTGCTCAGGCGCGTCGATGGCGATCGCGAATTGTTAAGAGAAGTCGCCTCCCTCTTCTTCGAGGATACCCCGCGGCTCATGATCGATGTTCGTCACGCCATCGCGCGGGGCGATGGCAAGGCCCTCGAGCGCTCCGCTCACACCCTCAAAGGCTCCGTGGGCAATTTCGGCGCGCGGGCCGCCTTGGACGCCGCCTATGCCTTGGAACAAATGGGCCGCAACGGCGATTTCGCCCGCGCCCAGGAAGTCTTCGACCTGCTCGAACAGCAAGTCACGCTCCTCTTTCCCGCCCTCGAGTCGTTGCTGAACGATAAGGCTGCATGAAAGTCCTCATCGCCGAAGACGATCCGGTCTCCCGCCGCCTGTTGCAGGCCGCCCTCATCAAGTGGGGCCACGAAGTGACCGTCACCACCAACGGCACGGAAGCCTGGCAGGCCTTGCAGGGCCCCGACGCGCCTTCTCTCCTGATCCTCGATTGGCTCATGCCCGAACTCGACGGCACCGAAGTCTGCCGCCGCGTCCGCCAATCCGAGTTGCACAAGTCGGCCTATATCATTTTGCTAACCTCGCGCGGGAGCAAGGAAGACATCATCCAGGGTTTGGAGGCGGGCGCTGATGATTATGTAACCAAGCCGTTCGATCACGGCGAACTGCGCGCGCGCGTTCAGGTCGGCATCCGCGTCATGCATCTGCAAACCACGCTGGCCGATCGTGTGAAGGAGTTGGAGGAGGCCGTCTCCTCCGTGAAAACATTGCAAGGCCTGCTGCCCATTTGTTGCTACTGCAAAAAAATTCGCGACGACGGCAATTACTGGCATCGCGTGGAGAGTTATATCGCCGGCCACGCCAATGTGCGTTTCAGCCATGGCATTTGCCCGGACTGCAGCGACAAGCTTAAAGCGGATCTGAACCTCTGACCCCTCAACGACGTTTAGGACATGAACCCTCCACTCCCCCAGCGGCGCGAACCCCGGCCCTCGGTCCCAACCTGCCCCATGCCGGAGCCCTCGTGCGCCAGCCCACGCGTTCCCGTTTACATCGTCGACGACTCGCCCGTGCTGCGCGAGCGTCTGGTGGCCATGATCTCCGAGTTGCCCAACATCGAAGTCGTCGGCCAGGCCGACATCGCCTTCGAGGCCATCCATGGCATCCGCCGCTTGCGCCCCGCCATCGTCGTCCTCGACATCTCCATGCCTGGCGGCAGCGGCATGTACGTCCTGGAGACCGTCAAAAAAGATCGACCGGTCCCACTCGTCATTATGCTGACCAATTTTGCCCACGAACAATACCGCCAGAAGTGCCTTCAACTCGGCGCCGATTATTTCTTCGATAAATCCACCGAGTTCGACCGGGTGACGGAAGTGCTGCGGAAGCTTCCCTCCGGCCAGGAAGGCCCGGCTACATCTCAGGCTTGAGGATCATGGGTAAACGGATTCCTCGCGCCGCCGCTTCCCCCGAAACCCATGCCTCCTCCGGGAGCAAGGGGGCAAACGCGCCCCACCGTCGCACGACGCGCCCAAGCCGGAGGCGCCCTACCGCCGCGGACGCTCGCGCCAACACCCCCGTCGAAGCCACCGCCCCGGCGTTTGTGCCGGAAGACAAAGCACGGGAAATGGTGGAAGGCGCGCTGGACGCAATTGTCAGCCTGGATCCGGCCGGGCGCGTGCTGGAGTTCAACCCCGCGGCCGAACGCCTCTTCGGCTACTCCCGCGCGGAGGTGTTGGGGCGGGACCTGACCGAGCTGATCATCCCAGCGGATTTGCGCGAGGCAGACGCGCGGGGGTTGGCCGGCCTGGTCAGCGGCTCGGAGAGTCGGTGGTTGGGACAACGGGTGGAACTGACGGCGCGACGGCGTGATGGCACGCTGTTGCCCGTCGAATTAGCCATGACCCGATTGCACTCGTGCAATCCGCCCTGTTACACGGCCTGGCTTCGTGACATTAGTGACCGCCGGTTGGTCGAGGTCGAATTATCCAAGCTGGCCGCGTTTCCGCGCTTAAGCCCGCAAGCCATCTTCGAACTGACGCCCCAGGGTAACTTGAGTTACTTCAACGACGCCGCCAATGAGCTGACGAGAGCGCTGGGCGAACGCCGTCCGTCACAGCTGCTCCCGCCAGGCGTGTCTTCGATCGTGGCGACCTGTTTGGAGACGGGGAGAAGCCGGCTGCACTACGAGAGTGTGGTGGCGGGCCGGATGTTGGCGTGGTCGTTTCATCCGATTCCCGCGCTGCAGGTGGTTCATGCCTATGCGGCGGATCACACCGAGCACAAACGGGCCACGCAACAGCTCCGGGAACAAGCCATCCTGCTGGATGGGGCGCAGGATGCCATTGTGATGCGCGGTCTCGATCACCGGATTCTATACTGGAATCGCGGAGCCGAACGCGTTTTTGGCTGGTGCGCTTTGGAAGTAATCGGCCGCAGCGCGCGGGAAATTTTCGAGCCCGGCGAAAGCGAGCGCCATCTCAACGCCCTGCGCCTGGTGCTGGAGCAGGGCGAATGGAGCGGTGAGCTGCGTTACCCGGCCAAAAACGGCGTGGCGGTGGATCTGCAGAGCCGCTGGACGCTTCTCCGGGACGACGATGGGCGGCCGAAATCCATCCTGGTCATCGGCACCGATATTACCCAGCGGAAGAAATTGGAGACGGAGTTTCTGCGCGCGCAGCGACTTGAGAGCGTCGGGGCGCTGGCCACGGGCATCGCCCATGACCTGAACAACATCCTGGCGCCTATCCTGATGTCGGTGGAGTTGCTCCGGGAAAACGCCGCCCAGGCCGATGCCGCGCACATGCTTGAAACCCTCCGCGCCAGTGTCCAGCGCGGCGCCGAAATGGTCCGCCAAATCCTGGCCTTCACTCGCGGCCAGGACACCGAACACATTCATCTTTGTCTCCGGCAGCTGATCGCCGAGATTGCACGAATTGCCGCGGAGACGTTTCCCCGGAACATTCGCATCCACACCGACACGGCAGTGGACTTGTGGCCGATGCAGGGACATCCCACCCAAATTCATCAGGTACTCATGAATTTGGCGGTCAACGCACGGGACGCCATGCCGGAAGGGGGCAGGCTGGAGTTGGGCGCCGAGAACGTGTGCCTGGAAGCCGACGCACCAGTTCTGCCCGCCGGTGCTGCCCCGGGCGCCTATCTGCGCATTCTGGTGTCAGATACCGGCACCGGGATCGCCCCGGAATTGTTGCCCAAGATTTGGGAGCCGTTCTTCACTCTGAAACCCGATGGATGCGGGACCGGGCTCGGCCTCTCGACCGTGCAGCGCATCGTCACGGCCCATGGCGGATTCGTCCACGCCGAGAGCACGCTCGGGCAGGGAAGCCGCTTCAGCGTCTATTTGCCGGCATGCAGCAGCGCCAAAGCCAAAACTGCGGTGCCGGACGCGTCCGCTCCGCGAGGGCGAGGTCAGCAAATCCTACTCATCGACGACGAACAAGCCTTCCAGGAGATTGCGCGCTCGATTTTCGTGAAGAACGGCTACCGCGTCTTGACGGCCAACGATGGAGCGGAGGCGGTGGAACTCTTTTCCCGTCATCGTGGTGAGATCGACCTGGTGATGACCGACATGGTGATGCCGTGCCTGGATGGCGCGGCGACCATTCGGGCGCTGCGGCGCATGGCTCCGAACGTGCCGATTCTGGCGGCGAGCGGGTTGTCCGAGAATGAAACACAGGTTCCGTCGGGCGAGCGAGCGGCGTTTCTGTCGAAACCGTTCACTTCGGAAGCGATGCTGCAGACGGTGGCCCATTTGCTGGCGGGTTCGGGAGGCGAGGGGGAAGGGCGCCAGGCATGAACAAGATCTTGATTGTCGAAGACGAGGAGTTGCTCCGGCAAAGCACCCGCTTCGCCCTGCAACGAAAGGGCTACGAAATGCACGAGGCGGCCGATGGCGCCGCCGGCATCGAGATGGCACGGCGCATCCTCCCCGATTTGATCATTTGCGACATCAACATGGACCGCATGGATGGCTACGCCGTGCTGGAAGCGGTTCGCCACGATCCGGCCACCGCGACCGTGCCGTTCATCCTGATGACCGGCATGGGCGACCCCGAGACGATGCGCCGGGGCATGAACCTGGGCGCCGATGATTACCTCGACAAGCCCTTCACCTCGGCCCAGCTCTATTCCGCCGTGGTGGCTCGGTTGAAGAAAACCCAGGTCATGCGCGAGACCGCGGAGCGGAAGCTGGCGGATTTGCGGACGAATTTAAGCCTGGCGCTGCCGCATGAGATGATTACGCCGTTGAACGGAATTTTTGGGCTGGCTCAGCTCTTGAGCACGGAGGCGGCTTCCTTGACGCCCGAAGAGGTAGCCGAATACGGCACGAATATCCTGGAGTCGGCGGAACGGTTGCATCGCACGGTGCGGAACTTCGTGCTTTACGGACAGCTCGAATTGCAGGCGAGCGACGCCGCGGCCGTGGCGGCGTTGGGCCAAGCCGTCACCGCCACGGTGGCGCAGGTAATCGAGACGCGGGCCCGGCACATCGCGCACCGCGCCGGGCGCGCGGACGATCTGCGTTTGGACCTCGCCGAGGGCGCCGTGGCCGTCGGGCTGGATCTGCTGACCAGCCTGGTGGAGGCGCTGCTGGAAAATGCCTTCAAATTTTCACCCGCCCGTTCGGAGGTGTTCGTCTCCGCCAAACGCAGCGACACCGCCTATGTCGTGGCCATCACCGATCACGGACTGGGGATGGAACCGGCTCAGATCGCGCAAATCGGAGCATATGCGCAATTCAACCGGCGGCAGAATGAGCAGCAAGGCTCAGGGCTTGGTTTGGCTATCGCCCGTCGGATCGTCGAGTTGCACGGCGGGCAACTGACGATTACTAGTCAGAAAGGCCAGGGGACAACGGTTACGATTTGCCTGCCTTTAGGCGTGCTTTCACCATGAGTGTCCACCGTCGTCGAGTTTTACCTCAACCCGGCTGTCAATGGGCTGTGTGCGGTCGCGCAGAATAAGATGCGCGTTGCGTCACTGAATCCGGACGAGTAGTTTTTCAGGAGATGGCTCTGGCCGATCGGACATACATGCGGGACGATTATAACCCGCCGCGCTACACCACGATTCTCATTATCGTGTTAATTGTCGCGTTTGTGCTCGAGGCGGCCTATCTCTTCTACGCCCCAAGCCAGCAGGTTCTCGGCCGACTCCCACCGTTGCTGGAGTATCTGGGCTTGAGCGTCGATGGCCTCCGGCACGGGCGCGCCTGGCAGTTGCTCACGTTTCAGTTCCTGCATGCGGCCCCCATGCCGTTTCACGTGCTTTTCAATTGTCTGGCCCTCTATTTTTTTGGCCGGAGCGTCGAGGAAACCCTGGGGTCCCGCCGCTTTCTCGGCCTTTACTTGCTCTCGGGCGTCCTGGGCGGGTTGCTCCAGGTGTTGACCACCATCATCCTGCCCCACCATAAAGATATCTCCGTCGTCGGCGCCTCGGCTGGTGTGTGCGGGATCATCGCGATATTCTGCGCCCTCTATCCTATGCGCGAGCTGACGGCCTGGCTCTACTTTTTTCCCATCACCATTCGCGCTCGTTACTTGCTTTGGTTCGTCACCGGGTTGTCCATCTACGGCACCATTATTCCCTTCGAAGCCGTCGCCCACGCGGCGCATCTGGGCGGGATCCTCACGGGCCTGGCTTATGTGCGCTGGTTTCATGACTCCGAGCGATTGTCAGGCTTCAGCGGGTTCTGGCGACGCCTTCGCCCGCGCCGTTCACGTCCGATTGTCAAAGTCCGGTTCCCCAGGGGCGCCGATGACGCGCTTCCGGCTGAACCGGGCGAATTGGGCGCCACCGATTTCATCAGCAAGGAAGTTGACCCCATTCTGGAAAAAATTTCCGCCCACGGCATCCACAGCCTGACCGACCACGAAAAGAAGATCCTGCAAGCCGCCCGCTCCAAAATGGAAAAACCGTAGAGGAGAGGCCGTTCTGTACGTGCGTAGTGGCCGGGCACACCGCTGGAACCTGGGGTTGGAAGAAGCTGCTTTGATTGCAGCGGCCCCACCTCACCCCGGCCCTCGCCTCCTCGGAGGGCGGAGAGGGAGGCTGCTTTGTGGCGTTATTGGAAGCGGCTTCGCGCGGAGGCCAATGTCCAGTTATCAATGACCAGTACCCAGTTGCCAGTCAGACTTGTCACGGGTCACTGGTCACTCGGAATTGATGATTTGACGGAGCTTCGCAGGTTGACGCCATCCCCGGGACGGCCCCTACAATCGGGCCATGATTTTGCGTTATTCTCGTCCCGCCATGCGGGAGATCTGGACCGACGAAAACAAGCTGAAGATCTGGCTCCGGATCGAGGTGCTGGCCAGTGAGGCGCTGGCCAAGGAAAAGATTGTGCCGCGCTCGGATCTGGCGCGGCTCAAGGCTGGGGCGGCGCGATGTGCGAACGATGCCAAGGCCTTGACCGAGCGCGCCAAGGAGTTGGAGCGCACGTTGAATCATGACGTGATCGGCTTTACCACTGCGGTGGCGGAACAGATCAATCATCCCGCCAGCCGCTGGCTCCATTTCGGCCTCACCAGCAGCGACGTGGTGGATACGGCGCTGGCGGTGCAGTTGGTGCAGAGTGCGGAGCTTTTGGAATCTGGCCTCAAAACTCTCCGTGAGTCCATCGCCCGGCGCGCGCGCGAATTTCAATTCACCCCCTGTATCGGACGCAGCCACGGCATCCATGCCGAGCCAACCACGTTCGGATTGAAGCTGGCGCTGATGTATGATGAATTCGGACGCGCGCAGCGCCGGCTGGCGGCGGCGAAGGAATCGGTCGCCGTGGGCAAGCTCTCCGGTGCCGTCGGCACCAGCGCGCACCTCTCGCCCCGGGTCGAGCAATACGTCTGCCGCCAGCTCGGACTGCGGGCCGCGCCGCTCGCCACCCAGGTCGTCCAACGCGATATCCATGCCGAGTTCATGAATACGTTGGCCTTGCTCGGCGCCAGCATCGAGCGATGGGCCGTCGAATTCCGCCATCTGCAGCGCACCGAAGTCCTCGAGGCAGAGGAGCCATTCACTCAAGGACAGAAGGGAAGCAGTGCCATGCCGCACAAGCGCAATCCCATCACCTGGGAACGCCTGACCGGCCTGGCCCGTGTGCTCCGCGGTCACGCTATCGCCGCGCTGGAGAATGTGGCCCTCTGGCACGAGCGCGACATCAGCCACAGCAGCGTCGAACGTATCATCTTCCCCGATTCCTGCACCTTGCTCGATTACATGCTCGGCCTGCTCGTCCGGCTCATGGACGGGCTGGCGGTTTATCCCGAGAATATGAAGAAGAACCTCGGCCTGAGCCTGGGGATGTGGAATTCGCAGACTGTCCTGCTGGCCTTGATCCGAAAAGGCCTCACGCGCGAAGAGGCCTATCATCTGGTTCAGCGCAACGCGATGAAAACCTGGGAAGTCAAACACGCCGGGCGCGACAACGCTGATTTCGTCGAGAGTCTCAAAAAGGATCCGGACGTCGCGCGCCATTTCAAAAAGGGAGAGTTGGAAGGACTCTGCTCGCTGCAGTTCCACTTCCGGCAGGTGAAAAGCCGCTTCAAGCAGGTCGGGCTTTAAAAGAAATCACATCACGAGCAATGTCGTGCGAAAGCCCAACACCCAGTTAACAATGACCAGTGCCCAGTTACCAGTTACCAGTCCGGACTTCTCACTGGTCACTGGTCACTGGGGATGATGATTTGGCGGCGACTCACGCCAGCACCCCGCGGATAACATCCGCCCCTTGAACTCCCGTCAGGCGATTGTTAAGTCCGCCATAGAAGTAAGTCAGGTGTTCGGGGTCCAGGCCCATCAAATGCAGGATGGTCGCGTGCAGATCGCGCAGATGACATCGGTGCACGACAGCTTCCTGACCGAGTTCATCGGTTTCGCCGTAGCTGATGCCGGGCTTCACGCCGCCGCCGGCCAGCCA
>Ga0070704_100002359_pt1 | contig 10597 bp, 8 predicted proteins | sample KBSK5252metaG_FD_65467 | JGI IMG/M metagenome (GOLD analysis project Ga0070704, IMG submission 65467) | Corn, switchgrass and miscanthus rhizosphere microbial communities from Kellogg Biological Station, Michigan, USA - KBS K5-25-2 metaG | ecosystem: Host-associated > Plants > Roots >... | reverse complement strand
GGGCCGGCATCCGACGGGCGCTCCTCGAGGTGAGTGGGGATCTCATCGCGATCGGCGCTCCACCGGGAGCGGCCGGGTGGGAGGTCGACATCATGGCTGAGCGAAGCAAGGAGAGGATCGGTTCCGTGCTGCTCCGTGATGCCGCGGCGGCGACTTCGGCCAACACGCAATTGGTTGTGCGCTATGGGGAACTCGTGGCGGGGCATGTGCTGGATCCCGCGCGCGGAGTACCCGCCGACGCGCTCACCCAGGTGACCGTGGTGGCGCGCACCGGCACGCAAGCCGATGCGCTCTCCACCGCGATGCTCGTATCCGGACGCCGGCCACCGGGAGTTCAGGAGGTGGTGCTTCTGAACTAACGCGGGGGCCCGCGAGCACACCGCTTACAGCGTCTTCAGAAACTCCGCCAGGTCCTTCCGCTGCGCCGCACTGAGTCCAAGCTTCCGGACCCGGTCGTAATGCTCCACGACACTGAGCAGCGTCTTCGCACTTCCATCATGGAAGTAGGGAGGATGCTGCCATAACGCGCGGAGCGGCGTCGTGCGGTACATCTTGTTCGCGGTGCGATCGGCGTACCGTGGATCCATGCCGGTTTCCGCCGGCGCATGGAGCACACCGGAATTGTTGTCGGTGCCCGATCTCCCGACATGACAGCTCGCGCAGGATTGTTCGAAGGTGCTCCGCCCGCGCTCGGCAGCCGCCGCATCGTAGCTGCCGGATGGTGGGGCGGGAGCGAGGAGACTGTGCTGATAGCTCCGCAACGCCGCGAGTTTGGGCGTCACCAGGTCCGGCGAGTTCTTCACGTCGATGCCGAGCCTCGAGTCCGAAAAATTCCCCCGCCCGTGCATTTGGGTCACCGCGACATACGCGTTCCAGTAGGAAATCGGACCTTCGGCCGTGTATGTCTCACTCTTCACATCGGCGAGGCCGTAGGCCGGGGGAAGCACGAGCGGTGTGCTCTTGGCGTCGAGATTGTACCGGGGATCGTATTTCCCCGCCCCCCAGGACTTGTAGACCGCCTTTTGCGCCGCCGTGATCGCCGGCGAGAGGGCGATGATCGCCCCCACGTTGAGGTCCCGGTTGGGCCACCCATCCTGGCGCAGCCCAATGCCGGGAGCAAACGAGTTGTCGACGGTCGAGTGGCACAGTGCGCACGTGATCCCGACGCTGACCAGCGAGTCCTTCCCGTTGGCCGATATCACAACTCCGCGGAGCCCCACGACGGCATTTAGCTTGAGCAGGGTGACCGTCGTCGCCGGATCCTTGAGATCAACCTTGCCGGCCTTGATGGCCTGGGCGACGTCCGCCGGGATTGCCGCGGCATCCACCTTCAAGCCCACCGAAAGCGCCAGCGTCGGGCTGACGGACTTCTGGATGACTTCGTGCATCCGGGCCGTCTCGGTCCAGAAGCGCTCGTCCTCGAATGTCTCGTCACGAAAGACCTGCCGCCCCTCGGCAATCATCTGGGGCGATCGTTCCGCCGCCGCCGAGTCGACTACGGCCGCCGTGGCCGGCGCCTCGTTGGGAGGAGATTCCGATTTGCACCCCGACGCTCCAACCAGCGCCGCCAGCAGCAACCCGCGCCCGATCCGCATACCGCCACCTCCATGAAGTACAACACAAAAGGCGCAGGTGAGCGGACCCACCGCTCACCCTGCGCCTTCAACTGACGGGGCCTGACCTGCCTCGTTCGCCAAGGTACTCGCAGCCGGGCTTCATCTCACGCCAAGCCGCCACCGGTCAAAGTATGTCCGTCCGTACCACAGTCAAGCTAGGCCGAACCACTATTGGTTCCGCCGCTTGAAGGGATGCTCCACGCTGAGGTACAACAGCAGGCCAGATTCGTCCCTCGCCGAGTCGAGACCCCGCGTGTAGGCCAGCCCCGGCACGATCTGCAGTCCGCTCCGAAAATTGTACGCCCAGCGGATGCCCGGACTTACAAATACGGAAGTCTCCCGCACCGTCAGTCCCGGACCGGCCAGACCGGGGTTGTTTTCCACGACGCTCTCCAGGAGCAGATTGACGGTGGGAGACAGGAAGTAGATGATGCTCGCGCCGGCGCTATAGGACTTTCGGGTAACGCGCTCGCCGTTTTCGTCCAGCGCCCTGGGATGCAGCGAGACTCCGGCGTTCAAGTGTGTTGCAACCCGTTCCGACAATTGGAGACTCACCGGAATTGCCAGCTGGCCTCCAATCACACCTTCCCCCCGGTTGGCCTGGCGGCGTCCGGTGGGCAGCAATACCGACAGGCGTGGGGCGATCCAGGCCCGGCCGTCACCCTTCCCCATCAGCTGAAAGCGGTAGTTCACGGCCACATCACCGAGTCCGGTTGCCAGACCCCCCGGTCCGTCGGCGTGCAGTATCGGCATTGTGACCGAGAGCTGGTGCCGCTGGCTCCGGAAGGGCCATTCCTGTGTAAACGAGTAGGACCAGCTCCGGCCTCGCTCTCGGGTAAACAGACTGATGTGCTGTACGACCCCCCACTCCTGGTTGTAGGCCTCTTCCATAAGGAAACTGTTGTCCAGAATCGGAGGCGGGCTTTGGGCTGAGAGCCGTGCGCCGCCAAGCATCGAGGCGATGGCGGCAAGAAAGACAGTCCTCACGCCAGCCACTGTCTGAAGATTCCCTGGAGAAGCCACGCGTTGAGACCCATGATGACGACCGCGACGATCCAGGCGCTCGCCGTGAGCACCCGCCCGTTGGCGAATTGTCCCATCTTCGATTTCTGGCTGGTGAAGATCACCAGCGGGATGACCGCGAAGGAGAGCTGCAGGCTCAGGATCACCTGGCTCAGGATCAGGAGCGCGCCGGTGCCCTTTTCGCCGTACATCGCGGTCACGATCACCGCCGGAATGATCGCGATGAGCCGGGTGATGAGCCGCCGGAGCCACGCCGGAAGCCGGATATTGAGGAAGCCTTCCATCACGATCTGCCCGGCGAGGGTGCCCGTAATCGTGGAGTTCTGTCCCGAGGCGAGCAGCGCCACCGCGAACAGCCCGCTCGCGAGTCCGGTGCCGAGCAACGGCGCCAGGAGCTTGTGCGCATCGCCGATGTCGGCGACGTCGCGGTATCCCGACGGATGGAACGTGGCCGCCGCGAGGATGAGGATCGCGGCATTGATGAAGAACGCGAACAGCAGGGCCAGCGTGGAATCGAGCGTGGCGAACCGGATCGCTTCCCGCTTGGAGCCGACGTCGGGCAGCACGTGTCGCGTCTGCACGATGGAGCTGTGCAGATAGAGGTTGTGCGGCATCACCGTGGCGCCGAGAATCCCGATGGCGATGTAGAGCATCGCCGGATTGGAAACGATTTCGGCGCGGGGAATCAGGCCGAGCCCGATGGCCGCAAAGTCCGGCCGGGCGAGGAAGAGCTCGATGCCGAAACAGACGCCCACCGTCGCCACCAGCGCGATCACGAGCGCCTCGAGATAGCGGAAGCCCCTGTGCTGGAGCAGCAGGATGAGGAGCACGTCCGCGGCGGTCATGCAGACACCCCAGAGCAGCGGAATACCGAAGAGGAGATTGAGCGCGATAGCCGACCCGATCACCTCGGCGAGGTCACAGGCCGCGATCGCGATTTCGCAGAGAACCCAGAGCCCGAAGCTCACCGGTCTCGAATAGTGGTCCCGGCATGCCTGGGCCAGATCCCGCCCGGTCACCACGCCCAGCTTCACGGCGAGGGACTGGAGGAGAATGGCCATCATGTTCGAGAGGAGGATCACGCTCAGCAGGGTGTATCCGAAGCGCGAACCGCCCGCGAGGTCGGTGGCCCAGTTGCCCGGATCCATGTACCCCACGGCCACCATGTAGCCGGGCCCCGCGAAGGCGAGCGCCTTCCGGAAGAACCCGACGCCCTTCGGAATCTTGATCGATTGATACGACTCCGGGAGCGAGGGCGCGTGGCGCGGACGGCGCCATCCCTCGAGCAGCTCCTCGACCGCGGGAACCACCGGTCTGGCGGGCGCGGCGCTCATGTCGGCTCCGGGCGGATACAGAGGACCTGCTCCGCGAGCTCGTGCCCGATGACCTGCTCGTGCCCCTCGGTGCTGACGGTGATCGGGCCGCGAAACGGCTGGTGCTCCGTGACGGTGACCCTGGTGCCGGGGGTGAGGCCCGAGTGCTTCAGATATCGCAGCCGCTCCGCCTGACTGGTCACGACCCGGCGGATCTCGGCGGTTTCTCCAGTGGGGATTTCCGCGAGCGGCGTGTAGACGAGCTCGTCCATTGCGCCGTCCTGGTCGGGAATCGGATCGCCATGAGGATCGAAGCGCGGATTACCGAGTGCGGTCGCCATCCGCTCGATAAGCACCTCGGAGACCGCGTGCTCGAGGCGTTCGGCCTCATCGTGGACGGTGTCCCAGGAGTAGCCGAGGAAACCGACGAGATAGGCTTCGATGATGCGATGCCGCCGGAGCATCCGAAGGGCGACGCGACGGCCCGGGGCGGTCAGCAGGACTCCCTTGTAGGGAGCGTGTTCGATGAGGCCCTGATCGGAGAGGCGCTTGATCATGCCGCTCACCGATGGGGCCGAGAGCTCCAGTTGCAGCGCGATGTCGCTGGTCGTGGCGGGCTGCCCCTTGGCCTCGAGAAGGAAAATGGCCTTGAGATAGTCCTCGACCGAGCGAGTGATCGACGGCTGGGCAGTTTGGGGTGACATCGGACTATATTAGGCAAGACTAAATCAGAAGTCAATAGGAGCTAACGCCAGCGGGGACGGTGGGATAACTGTCAGTGGCGTTGGTGGTTAGTGCTTAGTTGGTGGTTAGTGACTGCTGGCGAGCATTCCCAGCATCGGCCGGAGGATCCGCTCACTCATCCCCCAGAGCACCCCTTGGTCGAGATGAAATCCCATTGTCCTGACCAGCGTTCCGTGCCGGCCAAACTCCACTGGCTGGAGCGCTCCGGGCTGGAGCAGCGGCTCCAGCGGTTGCCACCAGGCCAGGGCGACTTCGGGGTTCAGCACCAGCGGTTGCCGGCTCGGGATCGAGAACACGAACGGACGAACGAGAATCGGGGGCAGGACTGCCGTACTCGGAGCGAGGTCATCCAGCGTTCCGATGAGCGCGCCGGGAGAAAGCTCGAGCCCCACTTCCTCGCGGGTCTCCCGCGTCGCGGTGGCGAGGAGGTCCGGATCTCCGGCACCCCATCGTCCACCGGGAAAGGCCAGCTGGCCGGACCATCGGTCGCCCTCACGGTCGGCGCGCCGGATCAACAGGATGGAGTCGGGATCTGGTGCGAGAATCACGGCAACTGCCGCACGGGGCCGGTCGGAGTCTTCGGTCCGGACCGGATCTCTGGCGGCGAGAAGCCCGGCGAACGCTGGGAGTCGGCTCAGTGCGGGTGGCTCAGCGGATCGGTAGCGCGGCGGGACGCTCGGCGATCAGGCCAGCACCATAGCGGCACGCGGCGACATAGGGCGATTCGGCGGTGGCGCAGATCGCTTCGCGACGATCCATTGCACGATAGAGCACGCCGGCCTGCTCCCCGACGGCGACGTAGCAGCTCGTGGCGATATCGACCGGGCCGAGTCGCTTGCAGAAGACCATGCCGTCTTCCGCCTTGGCCGTGACGTCCACGAAATTCTTGACGACGCCTACGAAACACCAGGAGCGGTACCGCATGCTCCCCTGCGAGCAGAGCCGGATCGCCTCGACCGGGTCACGCGAGGTGACGCCGCTTACATAGGTACCGATGCCTTGATAGCAGACCGAACGCATCGGCTGCGGCGCTCCGTCGCAGACCTGCGCCACTCTGGTGAAGTCGAGCCCGGTGCGTTCCACGATGAGCCCCGCCTGCATCTGGTAACAGGCGCGATGGTAGCGGTCCGCGAGTACCGAGCAGGGATAGAGGATGTCCGCGGAGTCTCTGACCTTGAATGGCGGAAAGGTGTCCTGCCCCGCGTCTCCATGGTCCATCTTGGAGTGATCCATCTCGTCTCCCGCCGCCGCGCTGTCGTGCCGGGCCGCGACGTGATGAGACTGGCCTCGACCACCGACAATGAACTCCATGAAGGCGCCGCCGTAGCACGACTCGCTGTCCCAGGAGTTGTTCAGCATGTCGCACCCATGCAGCGCACGGGGGAGATTCATGGTGTACGTCTGCAACAGGCCATGTCCGATTCCATGCACGCACTGAAATCGGAGCCAGGCACTCTGATTTATTTCGGGAGTGTCGCTGCAAAGCGCCGCGACGCTTGCGCTATCCGTCCCGGAGTAGGCAAACACCGCCTGAATGACACCATGGTAACACCCCGACTGAAAGAGCTCGGTGCACTGCAAGTAGGTGGTGCCAATATCCTTGCCCGGGGCCCAGGCGTTGATGCCGATGACGTGGCTGTAGTCGTGACCGAACTTCCGGATACCGCTGTCCATCTGGCCGAGGCGATCGAGAACCCCCATGGCAAACCGCACGTGCCCCTGGCGGGTCAACTCCAGCAGCGCTCCTTCGAAACACTCCTTCCGCTCGCGACCTAAGAGCAGGCGGCACCGCCGGTTGATCATCGACGTGGCACCTGCGGTGTCGCCCCGGGCCACGGCCTCGGCGATCGAGTCCGAGAGGGAGGGCAGCGGGAGTCCGGGCAGCGCGGCACCGCTTATGCGGGCGATGCCGACCAGGGCAACGACGATCCCGAGCATGATGATGACCGCCAGTTTGATCTTACGAAGCATGTCCGGATATTAACTTGTCATTGACCTGATCGCTTCCGCGGTTAGTATTGTGCCGCCCTCGGCACCTTAACCCCGGTTGGAGGCTTCGCCCTGCGCACCTCGCATCCAACATTGGTCGCCGCAAGCCGCTCGATCGCCGCGCAGCGTGAGGCGCTGGTCGAGCAGTGGATTTCCTGGCTGGGCGACAGGATGAATGTCAGCAACGCCGTACCCGGCGAGATCATCCGGCAGGAACTTTCTCTTCTCATAGATGTCTTCGGCTCGATGGTCGGGCCGCTCCGGCGCGAAACGAAGAGCATCTGGCTCAAGGTGACGGAGGAGTATGGCCGTCACGCCGCGGCGCGTGGCCTCGCCGCCGGTGAGGTCGTGGAGGAGCTGCAGTATCTGCGGGAGTTGCTGATCCGGTTTCTCGCGCCGAGCATCGCGGCGCTCCGGCCCCGTCAGGGGATGGCGCTCCTGCTCCGTCTCAACCGACTGGTCGATCGCGGTGTGGCCATGGCCGTGGTGGGCTACACCGACGCGCTGGTCGCGAGCATTCTCCCCGATTCCGACGATCGTGCGCCGGGACGGCGCACCCCCGATCCCGCCGAATTGAAAAAGGCGCTCATCGAGATCCGGGCAGAGCTGAATCGCACGATATCGATCGCGCCGGCGGCGTAGGAGCAGGCAACAGGCAACAGGCAGCAGGCAGCAGGCCCAGACCGGTGCCTGCTGCCTACTGCCTGTTGCCTTTTTATCTCCCGCTCTCGCACCAATCCGATCATACATCTGAATCCAAGATCGCGAAGCTTGTTTCGCGATGGTCACCCCCGAGCTGCTCCGCTCGATCCGCCACATCGAGGATCTTCCCCGGCTGACGAAGGCGCTCGGGTATGAGCCGGAGTGGCGCGAGCTCCCCGCGGGAAGCCTCGGCGGAGCCGGGACGACGGTCATCGTCGGGCGGCTTGGGGAATTCGAATGGTATGCGCTCTCGACCTCCGCTGAAGGTGCCGCGCGCGCCGCGCGGCAGCTCGCCGGACGGGGCCTTCCGGTCGCGGTGCTTGGCATCGATGAGCCGGCGCGCCGGCTTACCGTCGCCGCCGGGACCGCTCCGCCGCTCCAGATTCGCCTCGATGCCCCGGACCCGCTGGCGCTCGCTCGCCTGGACCGCGCGATGCCGGTGCCGGAAGACAGCGCGCTCGCCACCAGCTTCCGGATCGCCGAGGCGCTCGAGGGACGAAGCGTCGACCAGCGGTTCTTCGCCGGATTCAGACGGGTGCTCGAGAGTGCCATGGCCGCGTTGCCCGCGCGGATCCCCCGCGTCGATCGGCATGCGCTCGCACTCCTCCTCCTCACCCGCATCCTTTTCCTCTACTTCGTGGAGGCCAAAGGGTGGCTCGCCGGGCGGCCCCGCTTTCTGCGCGAGGAAGTCGACCACTGTCTGCTCGCCCGCCGCTCCCTCCATCGCGATCTGCTGCGTCCCCTTTTCTTCGGTACCCTCAACCGGCCGTGCGACGAGCGCAGCGCGCTGGCCCGGCGGTACGGCGCCATCCCGTTTCTCAATGGCGGCCTCTTCGAGCCACACCCGCTGGAGCGGCGCTGGCGGGTGACCTTCCCGACCCCCGTCGTCCGGGATGCCTTCGACAGCCTCTTCGAGCGATTTCATTTCACCCTCTCCGCGCCCGCGGGCAACGCGATCGCTCCCGATATGCTCGGGCGGGTGTTCGAGGGAGTGATGGCGCCGGAAGAACGCCACGCCACCGGGAGCTATTACACCCCGGCGGCACTGGTGGAGGCCGTATTGCGCGATGGCCTCGCCACCTGGCTTTCGATCCGTCTCGGCATTTCCTGGACCGACGCCGTCGCACGGCTCGATGCGCCCGATACCTCGGCGCGGCGTGCGCTTCGGAGCGTGCGCGTGCTCGATCCCGCGGTCGGGAGCGGCGCATTCCTGCTGGGTGCCCTCCGCCTCCTCGCGGGACCCGCGACCACGCGCGCAGCGCGCCGGGCGCTTCTGATCCGGAGCGTGCTCTCGCACGGATTGTTCGGCGTCGACCGCAATGCCGCCGCGGTGCGTCTCGCCGAGCTCAGACTCTGGCTCGAGGTCGTGGCGGCCGACCCGGGAGAGCGGCCCGAATCGATCGCCCCGCTTCCCAACCTCGACGCGCTGGTGCGGCAGGGCGACAGCCTGATCGACCCTACGGGCGGTCTCCCGCTCGCCGTCGGAGTGAATCGTTCCAGCACGGAGCTCACCAGGCTCCGGCAGTCGGTCGTCCTCGCTTCGGGCGCGGGCAAGCGCGCCGCACTGCGATCGCTCAGGAGCGCGGAGCGGCGCGTCGCCGGGGACGCACTCGATTCGTCGCTCGCGCTGATCGAGCGCCGGATCGCCGAGCTCCTGGGCGCCGCACGGAGCCCGACGCTCTTCGGCGGACGGCAGGGCCTAACCCGCGGTGAGAAGGCGGTGCTCGGCGAGCTGCGCGCCGCGCGGCGGCGGGGACGGGAACGCCAGCGGGTGCTCGCGCGGAGCGATGAGGTCCCCTGGTTCAGCTACGCCACTCAGTTCGCCGACGTGCTGGCGCAGGGCGGCTTCGATCTCGTCGTCGGCAACCCTCCCTGGGTTCGGGCCGAAGCGCTCGCGCCCGATACCCGGCGCTATCTCGCGGAGCGCTTTCGCTGGATGAAGGGAGCGCGCGCCGGCGCGGGCGGCTACGCCCACCAACCCGACCTCGCGGTGGCGTTTCTGGAGCGCGCCCTCGAGCTCTCGGCGCCCGCGGGGGTCATCGCGTTTCTGGTTCCCGCCAAGCTCGCGACCACGGGGTACGCCGCCGCGGCGCGCGCCGAGTTGGCCAGGACGACGACGATCGCCCTCGCGGCGGCCGTCCGGGAGGATCCCCGCGCGGATTTCGACGCGACCGTCTATCCCATGGCGCTCATCGCCGCCAAGGCCGCTCCGCCACCCGGGCATGTCGTCAGGCTCCGTCTCGGTGCGTCGCGGCCGCGAGATGGAATTCCGCAGCGGCAACTGAGCGAGGGGCCCTGGGTGCTGACGACCAGCTCCGTCGCCGAGCTCGTGGCGCGGCTCAGCCGAGTGCATCCAGGATTCGGCGAGCGATTCCGTCCTCAGCTCGGCGTCAAGACCGGACTCAACCGGGTGTTCCTCGATCCCGGTCCCGAGGTGGAGCCGGAGGTGCTGCGCTGGGCCGCACGGGGCCGGGACGTCCACTCATTTGGAGTCCGCCGGTCACGACGATTGCTCTGGCCCTACGATTCGTCGGGACGACTCCTCGACGAATTGCCTTCCGCCGCCGCGCGACATCTCTCGCCTCACACAGGTGAGCTGCGCCGGCGCGCCGACTACGCCGGAGGAAAGCCGTGGTGCCTCTTCCGCACCGGGCCCTCTCTCGCACCGCATCGGGTGATCTGGGCGGATGTGGCGCGGCGCCTCGAGGCGGCATCGCTATGCGGTGCGCGCGGGCTGGAGGTCATCCCGCTCAACAGCTGTTACCTCGCTGCTGTTCCCGACCCGGCGACGGCGTTGCGGCTCGCGGCCTGGCTCAACTCCACCTGGTGCCGTGCGCTGGCCGGCGCCGTCGCCGAGCCGGCGAGCGGCGGGTACGCGCGATTCAACGCCCGCGTGGTTTCCGCCCTGCCCCTCCCGGTTTCAGCGCTCGAGTCATCCGATCTTCTGGCACTGGCGCGCCTCGGGACGGCGGGCACCCTCGAACAAAGGGACCTCGATGTCTGCTGCGCCGATCTGCTCTCGCTCGACGGACGCGAGGCGCGACTGCTGGCCGGTCTGGCTGGCCCGGGCTCCCTCGCTGGTTGCTGAATCGCTGGCACGCGGACCCGACCCGCTGGCGGCGTGGCTCAGGCCGGGACCCTCTGCACCCGCCGCCCTGGTCGCCGCGGGGCTCGCCCGCGCCTTGCTGCCGGAGGAGGCGGACGATCCCC
>Ga0070704_100002358_pt1 | contig 10598 bp, 9 predicted proteins | sample KBSK5252metaG_FD_65467 | JGI IMG/M metagenome (GOLD analysis project Ga0070704, IMG submission 65467) | Corn, switchgrass and miscanthus rhizosphere microbial communities from Kellogg Biological Station, Michigan, USA - KBS K5-25-2 metaG | ecosystem: Host-associated > Plants > Roots >... | reverse complement strand
CGGGAGCGCGCCGCCAGGACCTCCAGGTCGAAGTCGATGACGTTCCATCCCGTCAGGACGTCGAAATCGGCCCGGCGCATCCGGTCGAAAAGCGCGCGCAGGAGGCCGCGCTCGTCGCCGCAGGGGACGACCCGCTCCGAAGGTCCCCGGTCGCCGAGGTCGCGCGCGACGCGGTCCGCGGGCAGGGCCAGCAGGACCTCCTCGACGCCCGTCCCGGCGAGGGCCGCGGAGTAGATCGACTCGCCGCGCGGGTCGGTCTCCAGGTCGATCGACAGGATGCGCAGGAGGCCCGGGCCCGGGCTGAAGTCGGAGGGCGTCACGTCGGGATCGTCGAAGACGACGTCCACCGCGGGCTGCGCATGCCCCGCCCCTCCGGCCGGCGAGGCGCCTGCCGGGGGGCGCCCCTCGCCGGCGATCGTCAGGCTCCCCTTGATGCCGCGGTCGATCAGGTAGCGCATGGCGAACCGGACGTCCGCCTCGTACACCGGCACGCCGGCCCGGTGCAGCCCGTCGCGCAGGGGCGGGGTCTGCTCGGGGGCGTCGACCTCGACGCGCACGACCGGATCGCCGTGCATGGTCCGAAGCCCGGTCGGCGATTGCCGCGCCGCCCCGTGCTCGCGGGCCGTCGCCGCGTCCGTCTCCTTCACGAAGAAGTGGGGCACCGGCCGGCGGTCGCGCGCCAGGAACGACCGTCCGTCCTCGAGACGCCCGAACAGGTGGACGACCGGACGCCCCGCCTCCATCCGGTACGTGGGGTGCAGGATAAACCCATGGTGCGTCGTCATCGCCGGCTTCGCCCGTCCTTCCGCCTTGACGCCTCCGCGACGCCTATGCTCTCCTTGCGCATGGCGTCCGTGCAGCTCGTCCTGACCGACGATTGGGAATTGCGCGGCAACGGCTCCGGCAACATGCGCCGCATTCAGTTCGACAGCATGCGCGCCCTTCTGGACATCTACGAGCGGCACGGCTTGAAGGCGTCGTTCAATGCCGAGGTGATGCAGCAACTCTACCATCTGAAGCTCGGCGCCGACAATCCCGCGCTGCTCGAGCTCGCCCGCGAATGGGAAGGGTGCGTCCGGGAGGCCCTGTCCCGCGGCCACGACGTCCAGCTGCACGTGCACCCGCAGTGGCACGATGCCGCGTACGACGGCGGGCGCTGGAAGCTGACGTCCGACTGGTCCCTCCCCAATCACCCGAAGGAACGGGCGCGCGCCATGATCGAGCGCTGCAAGCAGTACCTCGAGACGCTGCTCCGCCCGGTCGACCCCGGCTACCGCTGCGTCTCGTTCCGGAGCGGCGCCTGGTGCGTCGCCCCGAGCGATCACCTGCTTCCGACCCTCGCCGACCTGGGGATCGAGATGGACGTGAGCATCGTCCAGGGGCTGTACTACGAGGCTCCGGTCCGCCTCGACTACCGCAGCATCGAGGAGCCGTTCCTCCCCTTCTATCCGCACATGCAGGACGCCCGGCGCGTGGCGGACGGGCCGCGGCCGATCGTCTGCTTCCCGACGCACAGCTTCCGGTATCGGCCGCCCCTCAAGATCCGGCACGCGGTCCAGCGCGTCCTGGCGCGCCGGTACCTGACCCGCCGGCTCGTGTCGCCGGACGACGCGCTGCCGGCGCCGGGGGCGGCGGCGGCCGAGGGGGCCGGTTACGACGCCTCCGACCACTGGGGAGGATCGGGCGACGCCCCCCCGGCCCGCGGCGGCCGCCTGATGGGCCGGCTCAGGTACTACCTGGGGACCTCCTGGATCGTTTCGGATCTGGCCAGCCTGAGCTTTCCGCTCATGCGCCAGATGCTCAAGGACCTGTTGCGGCGCGCGCGCCGGAGCGGCTGGGCGAAGGTGCCCGTGGTGCTCGAGAACCACACCAAGGACATCGGCCACTTCGCGCCGATCGAGCGGTTCGCCGCCTCGATCGCCTCCATGCCGGACGTCGAGGTGATCACCCTGAGGCAGCTGCACGGGAATCTGAAATCCGGCCAGTACCCCGTCACGATGCGACCGCGTGGATAGCTCCGCCCCCACCCGCGCCCGCCTCATGAGGCGCGCCCTCGAGGATCGTCTCGCGGAGGTCCGCGGGCGCCAGGCGGCGCTCGCCGGGACCCCGCCCGCCGCGGGCGCCGGACGGGCGGGGGTCGCAGACCCGGCCGGCGATGTCGAGGAGACGCTGCGATCCGTGATGGTCCGCCTGTGGCCGCGGGCGCGATCCGCCGGCCGTCCCGACGACTGGCGGGCGCTCTTCGACGCGCTCGATCGGCTGGAGGCCGCGGCGCGCACCGACGACTGGCGCTTCTTCGACGCCTGGAACAACGCCTTCGAGGCCTTCGCCTCTGCCGACTGCCCCGACGCGCTCCGGGCGCGCGCCGCCGCCTTCCTGGCAACCTACGCCGCCCTGCTCGCCTCGCACCTGGCCGCCCTGGCGGAGCGGCCATGAAGGCCGTCGCCCTCTGCGCCCACCTGGACAAGGCGCTGGCGTTCCGCCGGCGCCTTGCGGCCGTTCCGGGCGTCGAGCTCCGGCTCCTCGTGTGCTCTCCACGCTGGCCTCGGCAGCTCCTGCGCATTGGCGGCGGCGGGCTCCTGCTGTCCCTGCGGCTCTGGTGGCGCGGAACCCTGGCCTTCACCTGGCGCGGCCTCGACCATCGGCGGACCCTGCACCGGCTGCGCGCGTTCGACGCCGACGTCGGCCTGCACGCCACCGACGTCATCTACCGGAGAGACACCCTGGAGGCGTTCCGCCTCGGTATCCTCAATGCGCACATCGGCCTCCTGCCCCGGTACCGGGGGCGGTCGGTCATGGAGTGGTCGATCCTTCAGGGGGATCCGGCGGGGGTCACGGTCTTCTTCATGGACGAAGGGATCGACACCGGCCCCCGGATCGTCACGCGGCGGGCGGTCGACCTGTCGGGTTGCCGGACCGTGGACGCCGCCAAGGGGCGCCTGTTCTCTCTCGACGTGGAGATGTACGCCGAGGCCCTGGCCCGCCTGCTGCAGCCGGGGTTCTCCCCGCTGCCGAACGGCCCCGGCGGGCGCCGGCATTACGTCATGTCCCGGCTGTTCACGGGGATCGCGTCCCGCATCCTGGGTTGTGACGCCCCTGCTGAACGGCTAGACTAGCCGCGTGCACAACCCTCAGGTCCCCGAAACGCTCGACGGCTGGGCCGTGCTGCACCAGATGTTCCGGGTGCGGTGGGAGACCCTCAAGCCGCTCTCCGCAAAACGGCGCAGGGAGCTGGCCGACGAGGCGGCCGCCCTCCTGGCGACGCTCGAGTCCCGCAAGGAAGGCCCCAGCGCCCTGGTGAACCTCCTCGGGCACAAGGGGGACCTGATGCTGGTGCACTTCCGCAAGAGCTTCGACGAGCTGAGCCGGGTCGAGCTGCAGCTGACCAGGCTCGGGCTGCACGACCACCTGGAGGCGACGACCTCCTACGTCTCGATCGTCGAGCTGGGGCTGTACGAGATGACCGGCAAGATCCATCAGGACTTGCAGGTGCGCGGCCTGAAGACCGGATCCGAGGAGTTCGAGCGCGCCTTCGACGAGGAGATGAAGACGCAGCGCGAGCGGATGATCGGCCGCCTGTACACCGAGATCCCGCGCCGGCGGCACGTCTGCTTCTATCCCATGAACAAGAAGCGGGGCGAGACGAAGAACTGGTATACCGTTCCCTTCGAGAAGCGCGCCGCGATGATGCGCGAGCACGGCTTCATCGGGCGCGCCTACGCGGGGCAGGTGACCCAGGTCATCTCGGGATCGATCGGCTTCGACGACTGGGAGTGGGGGGTCGACCTGTTCGCCGACGATCCGGTGGTCTTCAAGAAGCTGATCTACGAGATGCGCTTCGACGAGGCGAGCGCCGATTACGCCGAGTTCGGGCCGTTCTACGTCGGCCTGCAGTTCTCGGCGCGACATCTGCCGGACCTGCTCGAGGGCCAGACCCCGCCGCTGGAGTAGACCGCTCCGCGTGATCCGCGGAGCGCCGGCGCCCTACCCCTTCCGCGCCGCGGCATCCGCCTTGACGACCTCCGCCAGGACCTGTCGCGCGCCGCGCACGATCGGGTCGCCGTGGCCGAAGCACAAAATCTCGAAGTCCATCTCAAGCAGGCGCCGCGCCGTGGCGCGCGCGCGGGCCGGATCGCTCAGGTACTTGTCCGGCAGGAACTCCACCCCCCTGGAGGTCGTGTGCCACAGGTCGGTGCACAGCAGGACCCCGGGCTTCGACTCGAAGTGGAAGGCGAAGTGCGCCTCCCCCGGCCCGGGGGCGTGGATCGGCTTCAGGCCGCCGGGCAGCCGGTCCCCCTCCTTGTAGGCGGCATCGGGTTCCTCCTCCAGGCCGGCGGCCCCCTGGGGCGCGTGGATCGCGGCCTGGTGCTCGCGACGGAGCCTCCAGGACGATCTCTGGTGCGAGCGGGCACCCAGGACGATCGCCTCGACGCGCCCCAGGCGATGCAGAAGCGAGGCCTCGAGCGGCAGCGGATCGATCAGCACGACCCGGCCGTCCTTGACCACGGCGTAGGAGTCGCTCTGCGACTTGATCCGCTCGTCGTCGATCTTGTAGTGGAAGAGGCCCGGTACGACTTCGTTGACGGCGGCGGCGACGGTCTTCGGCTCGGACATGACGGGCCCTCCCCTTGTGCGTTGGCTTTCGGACCGAATCGTAGCGCAGCCCGGGACGATCCGCGCCCCCGCGGGCGGGTGTATTGACAGGGTCCGATCAGTTGGCTAGTGTGAATGCGTTGTCCAACGAGACGAGGTACGCGCACGTTTCATCCACGGCGTCGCGGCGCGGCGCCCTCGCGGCTGCCGTCCTGGCATGCGCCGCGACGTTCACCGGCTGCGCCGGCGACTCCGCCCCTCCTCCGCCTCCGCCGGGGGCGATCCCGGCAGGCCAGTCGGTGGGCGCCGCCGTGATCCGCGGCCGGGTCGTCTTCGAGGGGAAGCACCCCCAGAGGCGGGCGATCACGATGACGAGCGAGGCGGCCTGCCATCGGCCCAACTCCCTGCCGATGACCGAGGACGTCATCGTCGCGCCGGACGGCAGCCTCAAGAACGTCTACGTGCACGTCGTCTCGGGCCTCGGCGAGCGCGTGTTCGCGGCGCCGCAGTCCCCCGCGGTCATGGACCAGGTGGGCTGCATGTTCGTGCCGCACGTGCTCGCCGTCCAGGCCGGACAGGCCATCACCTTCCAGAGCAGCGACCCGGTGCTGCACAACGTGCGGGCCGTCGCGAAGAAGAACCGCGCCTTCAACGTCTCGATGCCTGCGAAGGGGAAGACCGTCAGCCGCTGGTTCGCCGAGCCGGAGGTGGTGCCGATTCGCTGCGACGTGCACGCCTGGATGGGCGGCTTCATCGCGGTCGAGAGCCACCCCTTCCACCGGGTCACGGGGGCCGACGGCGCCTTCTCGCTCGAGGGGCTGCCCGCCGGGGAGTACATCGTCGAGGCGTGGCACGAGAAGCTCGGTGCGCAGCGCAAGTCCGTCAAGGTCTCCGACGGTCAGCCGGCCACCATCGATTTCTCCTTCGCCGCCGGGCAGGGGGGTTGAGCCATCGTCTCCGAAACGGCCGGGTCCGATCGCAGGCGTCTCCTGACGGTCGTGCTGATCAAGCCGTCCCGCTATGACGACGACGGGTACGTCGTGCGCCACTTCAGGGGCGTCCTGCCGAGCAACACGCTGGCGGCGCTGCACGCCCTGACGGAGGGGGTCGCATCCCAGGGGGCGCTCGGCGCCGGCGTCGAGGTGCGCATCGCGGCCTACGACGAGACGGTGCACAAGGTCGACGCGGCGGCCGTCGCCCGCCGGCACCGCCCGCCCCGCGCCGCCGACCTGACCGTGATCGCGCTCGTGGCGGTCCAGACCAACCAGTGGCCGCGGGCCGCCGATCTGGCGATCGAGTTCCGGCGGCGCGGCCTGCCGGTCCTGCTCGGCGGCTTCCACGTCAGCGGCATCCTGGAGCTGTTCCCCGACCCGACCCCCGAGCTGCAGGAGATGCTCGACGCCGGCGTGACGCTGGTGCACGGCGAGATCGAAGGGACCTGGGGGGTCATTCTCCGGGACGCGGTCGAGGGGCGGCTGCAGCCGCGCTACGACATTCACGATCGCCCGCGCCTCGACGGCGCCCCCCTGCCGCGCATCCCGGCGCGGGCCATGCGGCGTTTCGCCTACCCGCACATGGCCACGGTCGACGTCGGGCGGGGCTGCCCCTTCAACTGCTCCTTCTGCTCGATCATCAACGTGCAGGGGAAGACGATGCGGCACCGCGACCCCGCGGCCATCGAGCGGGCGGTGCGCGAGAACTGGAAGCGCGGCATCGACTACTACTTCTTCACGGACGACAACTTCTCGCGCAATCCCTGCTGGGAGGCGATCTTCGACGACCTCATCCGCCTGCGCGAGGACGAGGGCATTGCAATCGATTTCATGATCCAGGTGGACGCGCTGGCGTGGAAGATCCCGCGTTTCATCGACAAGGCGGCGCGCGCCGGCAGCAGCCAGGTGTTTCTCGGCATGGAGTCGATCCGGGCCGCGAACTTGAAGGCGGCGGGCAAGACGCAGAACAAGGCCGGCGAGTACCGCGACATGATCGCCGCCTGGCACCGCGCCGGCATCGCCTGCCACGTCGGCTACATCCTCGGATTCCCCGAGGACACGCCGGAGAGCATCGCGCAGGACGTGCGCGACCTGGTGGAGGTCCTCGAGGTCGACCAGGCGTCGTTCTTCATGCTGACGCCGATCCCCGGCTCGCACGACCACCTGGAGATGGTGCGCCGCAAGGTGCCCCTCGACGCCGACCCGGGGAACTACGACTCGTTCCACCCGGTGATGCGGCACCCACGCATGACCGGCGCGGAGTGGCTCGAGGCCTACCGCCGCGCCTGGCGCGATTTCTATTCGACGGCGGCGATGCGCCGGGCGCTCCTGCGGGCGAACCACCGGACCTACTGGGGGCTGTTCAAGAATTTCCTCTGGTACAAGGCGGCCATCATCGAGGACGCCCACCCGATGATCACCGGGTTCCTGCGCCTCAAGGATCGCACCCAGCGCCGCCGGGGCTTCGGCGTCGAGGGGCGCCTGGCCCACCTGCGCCGCCGGGCGCCGGAGATCGCGACCCAGCTCCGGGCCTACGGCCACCTGTTCGTGGAGATGCAGGACCTGTGGCTGCAGACGCGCCACGTGGCGCCGCCGTCCCTGCTGTCCCGACTGAAGCTGCCGCGGATGCCGGCCCGGACGCTGCGCGAGGTCGAGCCGGCGCCGCCGGCGATCGCCGCGCTGGCGTGCATCGCGGCCTTCGGCCTGGCGCTGGTCGGCGGCCGGACGAAGTAGGTTAGTATTCCGCGTCCCGCCCCGTGACGGGCGGCTGAAGGAGGAGGTCCCGGATGGATCCGAACGTCAACGCCTGGCTCGAGATGATCTTCCGCTGGATCCACGTCGTGGCCGGCATCGCGTGGATCGGCCACCTGTACTTCTTCAACTTCGTGAACGCGCAGGTGGCGAAGACCTACGACGCCGACTCGAAGAAAAAGGTGGTCCCCGAGCTGATGCCGCGCGCCCTGTACTGGTTCCGCTGGGGCGCCGCCTGGACCTGGATCACCGGATTCCTCCTGGCCGGCCTCGTGTACTACATGACCGACAACCTGCTGTCGCCGGATTCGACGATGAGCAAGGGGGCCGCCTGCGGCCTGTCGCTCGCCCTGATCCTGCTGGCCTTCTTCGTCTACGACGCCCTGTGGAAGGCGATGGCCGGCAAGGAGCAGGCGGGCGTGATCGTCTCGTACGTCCTGATCGCCGCGCTCTGCTTCGGGATGTCGCGCGTCTTCGCCCCCCGGGCCGTGTTCATCCACCTCGGGGCGATCTTCGGCACCATCATGGCGATGAACGTCTGGATGCGGATCTGGCCGGCGCAGAAGAAGATCATCGCGGCGATCAAGGCGGGGACCGCCCCCGACGCCGCGACCGTCGCGCTGGCGGGGCTGCGCTCGAAGCACAATACGTACATGTCGGTGCCGCTCGTCCTGACGATGGTGAGCAACCACTATCCCACCATCTACGGCTCCCCGCAGAGCTGCGTGATCCTGCTCGTCCTCGTGGCGGTCGGCTGGGGCCTCGTGAAGTGGCTCTACCTCAAATCGGCGGGCCCGGCCCCCGCGAAGTTCTGAGGGCCCGGGCGTCCTAGGCCTGATCTCCGTAGACCGTGAAGTGCCAGCCCTTGCGCACTTCGCCCGACAGGTCCGCCATCACGTGCTTGATGTTGGTGTACTCCTCGAAGGCGTAGCGCGACAGGTCCGCGCCGAAGCCCGACTTCTTGACGCCGCCGTGCGGCATCTCCGAGGCGAGCGGCAGGTGGTCGTTGATCCACACCTCGCCGAACTCCAGCTCGCGGGAGACGCGCAGCGCGCGCGTGACGTCCGAGGTCCAGATGGACGACGCCAGGCCGTACTCGACCCCGTTCGCCTTCTGGACGATCTCCTCCTCGGTGTCGAATGACATGACGACGACCGCCGGGCCGAAGATCTCCTTCTGCACCACCTCGTCCTCGTGCTTCGCCTTCGCCAGCACGGTCGGCTGGTAGAAGAATCCCGGACCGTCCAGCGGCTTCCCTCCCGTCAGGACCTCGATGCCGGCCTTGCGGGCCCGGTCCACGAACCCCGCCACCCGCTCGCGCTGCTCCTTCGAAATCAACGGGCCGATGTCGGTCGTGGGCTTCAGCGGGTCCCCCACCCGGATCTTCTTGACATGCCCGACGAAGTCGTCGACGAACTGCTTGTACTTCGACTTCTGGACGTAGATCCGGGTCGCCGCCGTGCAGTCCTGCCCGGTGTTGACGAACCCGGCGACCACCGCCCCCTGCACCGCCGCGTCGAGGTTCGCGTCCTCGAACACGATGAACGGGGCCTTCCCCCCCAGCTCGAGGTGCAGGCGCTTCACCGACGAGGCCGCCTGCTCCATGATCTTCTTGCCGGTCGCCGTGTCCCCGGTCAGGGAGATCATGTTGACATCGTCGTGCCGGCAGAGGGCGCCGCCGATCTCGGCCCCGGGGCCGGTGACCACGTTGAACACGCCCTCCGGGATGCCGACCGCGAGCGCCGCCTTGGCGATCTCGATGGCGGTGAACGGCGTGTTCGACGCCGGCTTCAGGACGATCGTGTTCCCCGCCGCCAGGGCCGGCCCGATCTTCCAGGCGGCCATCAGGTACGGGTAGTTCCAGGGGGCGATCGAGCCGACGACGCCTATCGGCTCGCGGCGGATGATGCTGGTGTAGCCGGCCGCGTACTCGCCGGCCGACGCCCCCTCGAGCATGCGCGCCTGCGCCCCCATGAAGCGGATGTTGTCGTTGGCGAACGGCAGGTCGGAGTTCAGGGACAGCTTCAGGGGCTTGCCGGTCTGGCTGGTCTCCATCTCCCCCAGGCGCTGGACGTCCTTGTCGAGCGCGTCCGCCAGCTTCAGCAGCATGCCGCTGCGCTCGGCCGGCGTGAGGCGCGACCACTTCTTGTAGGCCTGGCGCGCCGCCTTGACCGCCTTCTCGACGTCCTCGGCCGTCCCTTTCGGCACGCTGCCGGCGGATTTTTCCGTGGCCGGGTTGATCACGTCCGTGCGCTGCCGCGAAACGGACTCCACTTCCTTGCCGTCGATGATCATCTTGAGATCGGTCATGGCGCGGGCCTCCCCATTTCACTATGAGAACCGTTGGCGATGCCTTCACTTTACCAGAGATCGGGGGGGCCGGGAACGATCACCAAACCGTAATCGCCTTGCCGCCTCATGGCACGGGAGATATCTTCCGCCCCAGGTGATTGGAGGCGTGCGCGTGTCGCGTTGGTCCAGGGCCCTTTCCGCCGGCATCGCCGCTGCCCTGCTCTGCCTGGGCGGCGTCGCCTGGCTCGCCTCGGCCGAAGAGGCCTCGAGGCGCAACGACCTCGAGCACGAGACGCGACTCGTCGCCCGGCAGTTCGCCACCCGCCTCAAGGGCGCGCTCGAGAAGTGCACCATTGCCCTGGGCCAGATGGCCCTCTTCCTCGAAAACAGCGAGACCGTCACCGACGCCGAGTTCCAGAGCTACAGCGCCTCCACGATCCACCAGGTTCCGATGTTCCTGCGCATCAGCCTCATGGACACCGGCCTCAAGGTCCGCTCGGTCGCCCCGCTCGAGCACAATCGCGGGCTCGTCGGCGTGGACGCCCGGACCTTCCCGCCCGCCCACGAGGCCGCCGTCCGGGCACGGAACTCGAAAATGCCGGTCTTCTCCACTCCCATGGGGCTGTTCGACGGTCCGCGCGGCTTCCTGCTGGCGGTCCCGGTCTTCAAGGGGGGCCGGTTCGACGGCGAGGTGGTCGCGACCATCCGGAGCGCCGACTTCGCCTCGGCCCTGATGGTCCCGGCCGTCCTGGAGCGGTACGAAGAGATGGTGATCGCCGGGGGGGCCCACATCCTGCCGGGGCTCGTGCCCGAGATCCCTCCGTCGTCCGAGAGGCCGACCGTCGTCACCGCCTTCAGCCTGGGCGGCGTCGCGTGGGAGGTCCGACTCACGCCGCGGCTCGAGGTCGTGAACGACCGCCTGCAATCCGGCCGGGCCGCGTTCTGGACGATGGGCGCGCTCCTGACCCT
>Ga0070704_100002352_pt1 | contig 10608 bp, 10 predicted proteins | sample KBSK5252metaG_FD_65467 | JGI IMG/M metagenome (GOLD analysis project Ga0070704, IMG submission 65467) | Corn, switchgrass and miscanthus rhizosphere microbial communities from Kellogg Biological Station, Michigan, USA - KBS K5-25-2 metaG | ecosystem: Host-associated > Plants > Roots >... | reverse complement strand
ATCGGCGCGACGATGCGCAGCGACTGCGCCCGCATCGCCAGCGCCAGGTCGTCGGCGAGCGCCGAGACCCGCTGAACCTTCACTCCTCGGCCCGGCTCCAGCTCGTAGCGCGTCACCACGGGGCCGACGGTCTTGTGAATGATCTGCGCGCTGACGCGGAACGTCTCGAGCGTCGCGACCAGCCGCCGCCCCATCTCTTCGATGGCCGCGGCGTCGGCGTCGCCCGAGGCTCCGGGCGGCTCGGTGAGCAGGTCGATGGGCGGAAGCAGGACCCCTGCCGGCACCGGCACAGGTTTGGGAGGTGGTGGGCCCTTGGATTTCCGGTCCTTGGCCTGACGGGAGATGGGAGATGGGAGAGGTTCGCGACGGCTCGGTTCCGCGGGAGGGGGCACCGGCCGCTCCTTCTCCCTTCTCCCTTCTCCCTTCTCCGTGCCTCTCAGCATCGCCAACGGATGCCACCCTACCGTCACGATGCCCAACGCCGACAACGCGAAGAGCCCCACCAGCACGCCGCCCGCCGTCCCCACCGCCCCCTGGATGCCGCTGGCCAGGAACGCCGGGAATAGGCCGACGAGCTTCTGCGCGGCGGTCCACTGCATGTAGTCGTTGGGGAAGACGGGGCCGATACCGATGGCGATGCCGTAGGGGACGAGGAGGATCAGGCCTGCGCCCAGAGCCGCGGCGCGCCCCCACGAGAGGGGCCCGAGCCGCTCGAATGCCGCCAGCGCCCACCCGACGCCGAGCACCGGCAGGACCACGGCGCCTAGGCCGAACAGCTTCCACAGCGCGCCGCCGATTTGCCGGCCCCAGCTCCCTGTGAGCGGCAGCTGCAGCAGGGTGAGACCGAAGAACAGCCCCAGCAGCAGCGCCGCGACGCCGATCAGCTCGTTCCTGGCCTTCGGATTCATGCGGTGATGCGGCGGTCGGCGTACACGGGGACGACGTTGAACCGGTCGGGATGGGCGCAATAGGCCACGTCCTCCCCCAGGCCCGCTTCGCGGAGCTGTCGCGCGGCGTCACTCGAGTCGAAGGCGTCCTCCCATCCCCCCTGCTGCCCCGCCAAGTCCAGCGAGACTTGCGCCGCGTCGTTCAGGGTGACTTTCCGCGCGCCTTTCTTCACGGCCTTGATCAGCCGTCCCGCGGTGTAGGCGTCCTCGAGCGCGAACTGTCGCTCGCGACCCGCGCACAGGATCACCAGGTCCCCGCGGTCCGCGAACACGGCGCGCGCCCGCTCGGCGACCGCGCTGAAGTTGAGCGCCGCGGCGACGAGGATCGGCTCTCCCGCCTGCGCCGCTACGAGCGCCGGCGTACCGTTGGTCGTCGCGAGATACATCGTCTTGCCGCGCACCGCGTCGGGCGTCATTTCGCGCGGGGAGTTCCCCAGGCCAAAGCCCTCAATCTTGACCATGCGGCGCTCGCCGGCGAGCACAATGCCGTCCTTCTCGAGGTTCGCGGTGAGGCGGACGGCTTCTTCGGAGGTGGCGGCAGGAACCACAGCCTTGGCGCCCGCCGAGAGCGCCGCGACGATGCTGCTGGTCGCGCGGAGCACGTCAATGACGACCACCCCCCGGCCCGTCAAGTCTCCTGCGTTCAGGCCGAGTGGGGTGAAGTAGACGTCGATCTTCATGGTGTCGGGTCTTTGAGGAGCTGCGGCTCGCGTTCGAGGAATTTCGTGTCGACCTTCCCCTCGATGAAGTCCGGGTGGCGCATGACCCGGCCGAGGAACGGGATCGTCGTGGTCACGCCCTCAATGATAAACGAGTCGAGCGCCTGGCGCATACGCGCCAACGCCTCCGCCCGGGTGTTGCCGTGCACGATGACTTTCGCGAGGAGCGAATCGTAGTAGGGCGGCACCGTGTAGCCGGCATAGATGTGCGTGTCCACTCGTACGCCGGGCCCGCCCGGCGGATGATACGCGGTGATCAGTCCCGGGGACGGTTGGAAATTCCGCGCGGGGTCCTCGGCGTTGACGCGACACTCGATCGCGTGACCCCGTAACCGGTTCCCGTTCATCACGAATGACAGCGGCTCCCCCGCGGCGACCCGGATCTGCTCCTTCACGAGGTCGAAGTTGGTGCACATCTCGGTCACCGGGTGCTCGACCTGGATGCGCGTGTTCATCTCCATAAAATAGAAAGAGCCGTCCTCGTCGAGCAGGAACTCGATCGTCCCCGCGCCCACGTAGCCGATCGATTCGGCCAGCTTGACCGCCGCGTCACCGATGTCCTCGCGCAACGTCTGGTCGAGCGCCGGGCTCGGCGCCTCCTCGATCAGCTTCTGATGCCGGCGCTGCACGGAGCAGTCGCGCTCGCACAGGTGCATGACCTTGCCGTGCGTGTCGCCCATGATCTGGATCTCGATGTGGCGCGGCCGCGCGAGATACTTCTCGAGGTACACCTCCCCCGAGCCGAATGCGGCCAGCGCCTCCTGCGTGGCGAGGTTGAACGCCTGCGTGAACTGCTCGGCGTCCGCCGCGACGCGCATCCCCTTCCCACCTCCCCCGGCCGCGGCCTTGATGATCACCGGAAACCCGATCTTCGAGGCGATCGGGAGTCCTTCCTCGGGCGACTCGACCGGCCCCGGCGAGCCCGGCACCGTCGGCACCTTGAGCTTCTGCGCGATCTTGCGGGCGGTGGCTTTGTCGCCCATCTGGCGAATCTGGTCGGGCGTCGGGCCGATGAAGGTGATGTTGGACGCGCCGACCTTCTCGGCGAACTCTGCGTTCTCGGCGAGGAAGCCGTACCCGGGATGGATCGCGTCGGCGCCGGTGATCTCGGCGGCCGCGATGAGACGGGGGATGTTGAGGTAGCTGTCGCGACCCGGCGCCCGACCGATGCACACGTCGTCGTCGGCGAAGCGGACATGCAGGCACTCCCGGTCCGCTTCGGAATACACCGCGACCGTCGCGACGCCAAGCTCCTTGCACGCCCGGATGACCCGCAGGGCGATCTCCCCGCGGTTCGCGACCAGCACTTTCTGAAACATCAGGGCGTCAGCTCGATCGCCCCGGCCTGGTCACTGCCGCCCAGCCGGTTCCCGGAGGAATCGACGCCCGACACCTTCAGCGCGAACTCGCTCGGGTTCGAACAATAGAAGATCGCGCTCTCGTAGCTGATGATGCCCTGCTGGTACCACTGGAACAGGGATTGGTCGAAGGTCTGCATCCCGTACTGCACGGAGCCCTCGGCAATCAAATCGGGGATGCTCAGCTGCTTCGAGAGATCGCGTACGTTGTCGGCCACCGCCGCCGTGTTGATCAGCACCTCAGCCGCCGGCACGCGGCCGCGGCCGTCCTTCCGCGGCACCAGGCGCAACGAGATCACCGCCTGCAGCGCGGTGGACAGCAAGTGGCGGATCTCATCGTGCTGGTGCGGCGGGAAGAACGAGATCACCCGGCTGATCGTCTGCGTCGCGTCCGTCGTGTGCAGCGTCGAGAACACCATGTGTCCCGTATCCGCGGCCTTGAGCGCCGTGTCCAGCGTCTCCATGTCGCGGATCTCGCCGATCAGGATCACGTCCGGGTCCTGCCGCAGCACGTGACGCAGGGCGGAGTTGAACGAGAGCGTATCGTTTCCCACCTCGCGCTGTGAGATGTTCGCCAGCTGGTCGCGATGCAGGAACTCGATCGGGTCCTCGATCGTGATGATGTTGACGCGCCGGTTCGTGTTCACGTGGTTGATCATCGCGGCGAGCGCCGTGGACTTGCCCGATCCCGTCACTCCGGTGACGAGCACCAGCCCCCGCGGCTTGAGCGCGATCTCCTCCATCACCGGTGGCAGCGACAGCTCGCGGATCTGCTTGACCTCGTAGGGAATGGCCCGGAACGCGAACGCCACCGTCCCGCGCTGCTGATACACGTTCGTCCGAAAGCGGCCGACGCCCGGCACGCCAATGGCGAAGTCCGCCTCCTTGTGCTCGGCGAACTCCTTCACTTGGCGTGGCGTCATGATCTGCTCGGCGAGCGATTTCAGCTCCTCGGGCTTGAGCGGCTGCGTATCGAGCGCCACCAGCTCACCGTTCACCCGGATGGTCGCCGGCCGGCCCACCTTGAGCAGCAGGTCGGAGCCGTTGCGCTGCACCATCGTGGTGATGGCTTGCTTGAAGTTGAACGCTACGGGAGCCGCATCAGCCATTGGGATCCACCCGGAAGAGGACCTGCCCGAATTCAACCGGCTGCGCATTCTGCACGTTGACTTCCTTGACGACGCCGGCGACCTCGGACTCGATCTCGTTCATGATCTTCATCGCTTCGATGATGCACACGACCTGGCCCACGTTCACCCGGCTCCCGACTTTCACGTAGGCTTCCGCCCCCGGCTCGGGCGCCGAGTAGAACGTCCCGACCATGGGCGACGGAATCCCCAGCAGGTGCGAGGCCACGGCCGGAGCCGGAGCGGCGGCACCCGTGGGTGTCGGCGCGGCCTGCCCCGGGGCGGCCTGCGTGACCAGCACGTGTCCGCCCGCATTCCCCGCCACGTGACCGGCCTTCGAGACCCGCACCGACGACCACGCCCCAAACCAGCCGCGCCGGATCTCGATGGCGCCCACGTCCGGGGCGTCTTTGAGGATCTGCACGAGCTGCGCGATGATGTCGAGCTTCATACCGTCAAAATACCCCCCATCGGCCCCTACACCAGTTCCACGAGATCCGTGTGCCCATCCGACAACAACACCGGGCCGTCCGCGGACAGATGCACGTCATCCTCGATTCGTACGCCGCCTCGTCCCGGCACGTACACACCGGGCTCGATGGTCACCACCGCATCCAGGGGCAGCGGCTCCGTGGCCGTCCGCGCAAGGCGCGGGGCCTCGTGCACCTCCAGCCCCAACCCGTGCCCCGTGGAGTGCCCGAAGGCGTCCCCGAAGCCGCGCGCCTCGATGAGATCTCGCGCCAGCGCGTCCGCTTCACGACCCGGCATCCCCGCCCGCACGCCCTCGCGCGCGCGACGCTGCGCCCCCGCCACCAGATCGTACAGCGCGCGTTGCGCCTCCGTGGCCCGTGCGCCGACGACGACGGTACGCGTGATGTCGGCGCAGTACCCATCGACCACCGCACCAAAATCGATCAGCAACCACTCGCCGGCGGCCACCGTGCGGCGGCTCGTCTGCGCGTGCGGCAGCGCGCTGCGTGGGCCCGACGCGACGATGGCCGGGAACGGATGACCCTCGCTCCCGCAGCGCCGCAGCGCCCCCTCGAGCAGTCCGGCAATCTCGAGCTCGGTCTGGCCGGGCCGCACGGCGGCGATCGTCGTCCGCAGGGCCTCGCCGGCGAGCGCCGCCGCCGCGCGGATCGCCCCGATCTCCGCCGGATCCTTGCGGGCGCGCAGCCGTTCCACCAGCTCACCCGCCGGCTTCCAGTGCCACGCCTTCCCGGCCGCGCCGGCCGAAAACCGCTCGGCGTCCTTCACCGTCACGTTGTGCGCCTCGTAGCCCACCGTCGTGAGGGGCCCGAGGCTCGGCAAGTCCTTGAACAACCGGTCCCACACGCTGACGCCTTCGATCTCGACCCGGGCGATCGCCCCCGCCTCCGCCTGCGCCTGCTCCGCGTAGCGAAAGTCCGTCACCAGCAGGAGATCGGCGCGCGTCGCGACCGCCACGCCCGCCGAGCCGCTGAAGCCGGTCAGATAGCGGATGTTGGGGCGCGAGGTGACGAGCAGTGCGTCGAGCGCCGCCCCGTCTGCGTCGAACAGCGCCGCGAGCGCTTCGTGCCGTTCGCGGCGCCGGTCAGCGGCCACGGGACGTGAGATGGCCGACCAGCCCCTCCAGTCCCAGACGATAGCTGTCGGCTCCAAACCCCGTCACCACACCCACCGCCACGTCGGCCAGCAGCGAGCGGCGTCGCTCCGGCTCGCGGGCGAAGATGTTGGACAGGTGCACCTCCACGAACGGCACCCGCACGGCAAGCAGGGCGTCGCGCACGGCGAGGCTCGTGTGCGTGAAGGCCGCGGCGTTGACAACCGCACCATCGACGCGGGGAGGACCTTGGAGCGCTTGAATCGCCTCGACCAACTCGCCTTCGTGATTCGTCTGCGTCCAGCTGCATTCGACGCCCAGCGCCCGCGCCCGCTCCCGGACCACGGCCTCGATCTCCGCGAGGCTCGTGCGGCCGTACAGCTCGGGCTCGCGCTCACCCAACAGGTTCAGATTCGGGCCGTTCAGCACGGCGATGTGCACTAGGACTTGAGCTTTTTCAGCCACTGCTGGAACTGGTCGGCCTCGGCCTCATCCTCGGGCGGGCGCTGCGCGCGCCCCGACGAACGACCTGGCGTCCGCGCGCCGCTCGGGTCGGCGGTCGCGCCGCCGCCCCCAGCTCCCCCTCCCGCGGTCGGTTGAGCCGACGCCGCGCCCTGCCCTCCACCGGGCGGCGCGCCGCCGAAGAAATCGTCGAACGAGAATCCCCCTCACCGCCGCTCCCACTTTGCGCGGCCGCTGCACTCCCGCTGCCACTCCCTCCGCCACTCGAGCGACGCGCCGAATCATCGCCGAACACTGAGTCGAGCGAGATATGGTCCTTGGCCGGATGCGATGGCTCACCCGGGGCCGAACCTCCTCCGTCTGCCGCGTCGAACGCCGCCTCGAGCGTGCTCTGCTCCATGGCGGGAACCGACGCGCGCGTGGGCTCGGGTTCCGGGAGCGAGGCGGGGGGCGGCTCGGGAGGCGGGGGAGGCGGGGGAGGCGGCGCGGAGACCGCGGCGCGACCCGACCAAATGCCTTTCAAGAAGGCCTGCGCGGATACGCCCGACCCCTGGCGACGTTGACCGACGCCCGACAACTGCTCGACCTTGCGGCGCAGCCGCGCGTCGCTGGGACGCTGCGCCAGCAGCGCCTGGTACACGCGCAGCGCGTCCTGCTGGTGCCCCTGCTTCAGGTATAACTCCGCCATCGTCTCCGTCAGCACTGGCTCGGCTCGCGACAGCGTCGCCGTGTCGGCTGCGCCGTCGTCGTCGGAGAGCGCCACGGCTGCCGGAATCGCCGCCGCCGGGGGAGGAGGGGGAGGGGCAGGCGGCGGGGGTGGCGTGGGGCGCCTGGGTGGTGACGGCGCCTGCGCCGCCGGCATGTCGTCCGGCATGATCAGCGGCAGATCTACCTGCGGCATCACGTCGTCAGTCAGCTCCGGGACAGGCGGCTGCACTTCCGGCGACGGGATGTCGAGCTTGAACATGCCGCTGCCCTCGTACTGTGTGCGCGCCAACCCGATGACGTCGACCTGCTCGATCTGTTGCGAGTTGAGCTCGACGTCCTCCTGCACCTCGAGTCCTTCGGCCTTCGCCGCCGAATGCGCCGCCGCATTGAAGTCGAGGGATCCGTCGAACGTCTCGACATCCGGCGACGGCGTGGTCGCGGCGGCCACCGGTGTGATCGGCTCGGCCTGGTCCGTGTGCTCGACCACGAATTCGGGCTTCGGCATCGGCGCCGTTGGTTTCGCCGCGGAAGCTTTGGTCTTGGCGCGCGCCAGGTGCTCGGCCGCTTCCCCGTTCATCGGGTCGGCGTTGAGCAGCCGGGCGAGCCAGTCCACCGCTTCGTCAAAACGATTGTTCCGCTCGGCGATTTCGCCGAGGATCTTGAGGGCGATGATGTTCTCGGGATCGAGCGCCAGAACCTTCTGGAACGCCTCCTGGGCGCCGGCGTCGTTCTTCATGTCGATGAGGCAGCGCCCGTAGACGATATGGGCGCTCACATAGTCGGGGTGGCGCTCGAGACCGCTCTTGCACAGGTCGATGGCCCTATCTAGTTCTCCCGCTTTACGATAGGCGTCCGCCAGGGGCGCGAAATTCCGCCCCTTTGGGTTCTCCAGCCACCGCCGCTCGAGCTTCTCGATTTCGCTGGTGTAGGCCACGACCTAAGTCTATGTGGGAATTGGACGAAGATAGTGTCCGGCCGGCGTCGCTGTCAATCAGATGCCGCGTCGGTCGCTTGAGTTTGTGCGTTGTCGTTTTTAGACTTATGCCCCTTCCCTCCTCTCTCGCGGAGCTTTAGCGCCCCATGCTGCGTTCGATGCGCGCCAAGTCCAAATACGTGTTTTTCATCCTCGCGGGGTCGTTCGTCCTGTGGCTGGCCATCGGCCAGGTCATGCAGATCCTGGAGCCGAGCGCGAACGTGGTGCTGAAGGTGAACGGGTACGAGGTCCCGGTCACCGCCTTTCAGCAGCGACTTCAGACTTCATACGAGCAGTATCGCCAGCAGACGGGGACGACGTCGTTATCCCGCGAAGACGAGCAGCAGATCCAGGAGCAGCTGACGAACCAGCTGATCCAGGAGATCCTGTTGGCCCAAGAGTATGCGCGGCTCGGCATTCAGGTCAGCGACGAGGAGATCATCGAGGCGGCCCGGACCTCGCCGCCGCCCGAGGTGATGCGCGACCCTCAGTTCCAGACCGACGGCCAGTTCGATCTCCGCAAATGGCAGCAGTTCCTGCAGTCGGGTGCCGACCGCGTCGCGCTCTCGCAAATCGAGATGATTTACCGCGACCGGCTGCCGCAGCTCAAGCTGGCGCAGTACATCACGGCCGACGTCTATATCTCCGACGCCAAGTTGTGGCGGATCTACAAGGACCAGCACGACTCGGCGACCGTCGCGACGCTCCCCATCTGGCCCTACCTCGTCACGGATTCGATCCCCGTCACGGACGCCGAGCTGCAGCGCTACGTCGAGGCGCACGAGGAAGACTTCAAGCGTCCCGCGCAGGCGTTCGTGCGGTTCGTGGCGGTGCCGCGCCTTCCCACATCCGCCGACACGGCGGTGGCCCGGGCGCGCGTGGCCCGGATCCGCGCCGAGCTCGCGCGCGGCGCCAAGTTCGAAGCCGTCGCGCGCCGCGAGTCAGCCGACACGGTCAGCGGTAACCGGGGCGGCGACCTGGGATGGGTGAAGCGCAACGAGCAGGCGTTCGACGCGCAATTCATGGCGGGAGCGAGGGCTCTCGCGCCAGGCCGCGTCTCCGCGCCCGTACTCACGCAGTTCGGCTACCATCTCATCCGTGTGGACGCGGTGAAGGGTGATTCATTGAAACTGCGCCATATCCTCGTCCCCATCGAGCTACAGGGCGAGCACTTGGACGCCGTCGAGGCGCGCGTCGATAGTGTGGAGCGCCTCGCGGCGGACCAGACGAACGGCGCCCTGATCGACAGCGCGGCGCGCCGCTTCAACCTCCCACTCTCACCGGTTTACCGCATCGTGGACGGCGAGCCGCTCACGCTGGGCCGGTACCGGGTCCCGGACGTGAGCGTCTGGGCGTTCGAAGCCCACGTGGGGGAGACGAGCCCGATCATCGAGGCCAAGCCCGCGTATTACGTGTTCCGGCTCGACTCGCTCGTGCCCGCGGGCGTGCCGCCACTCGCCGACGTGCGCGCGGACGTGGTGGCGCGGGTCAAGCTCGAAAAGCAGCAAGAGATCGCGAAGCGCCGCGCCGACTCCCTGGCCACGTCCCTGCGGGGCACGCCCAACCTGCTGGCGGCGGGCGCCGCACGCGGGCTCCCGGTCGAGCGTTTCGGTCCCTTCACGCGGACCAAGCCGCCCAGCTATCTCGGTCAGGAGCTGCTGGTCGTGGGTGCGGCGTTCGGGCTGCGGGTCGGCGAGCGGAGTGGGGTGATCGTCGGGCAGGGCGGCGATTTCATCGTCGAGTCGCTCGGCCGCAAGATGGCCGACTCGTCGGCGTGGCTCAAGCAGAAGGACGTGCAGCGGAATCAACTGCTCGCGGCGGTGCGCCAGGCGCGCATTCAGCAGTATGTGGACGCCCTGCGGGCCAAAGCGAAGATCGTGGACCGGCGCAAGGACATCTTCCGGACGCAAGCGTCGGCCGACGCCGCCACCCTCTAGCGCCGGCTACTCCACCAGGCGCTTCGGCTTCGCGTCGCGCGGCGGCTCCTGGTCGGGGCGCTGGATCGAGTCTTCCGCGTCCGACAGGGCGCGCTTGAACTCGCGCAGCCCCTTCCCCACCGCCCGGCCGGCGTCGGGCAACCGGTTGGCCCCGAACACCAGCAGCACGATCAGCAGCAGGATGACGATCTCGCCCCCACCCAGATTACCGAGGCCCATGGCCGAGCGCCTTTACTGACTCAGCCGCTTCGGGCCGGCGCTCTGCGCCGGCGGCAGCGGCACGTCGGACGATGCCGGCGGTTCCACGGCGTCGTCGGACTTCAGGCCCCGCTTGAATTCCTTGATGCCCTTCCCGATCGACGCCCCGATCTCCGGAATGCGCTTCGCGCCGAAGAAGAGAACGAGAATCAGGAGGAGGATCGCGATTTCGGAGAAGCCGAGATTGGGCATAAGTCCTCGTTTAGAAGAGCGACCGAGCGACGAAGTACGCGATCGCGACGCCGAGCACCGCGAGCAGCGACACGTCGAGCCCGATGGGCCCCAGGGTGACCGACACAACCAGCAGGTCCAGGTGCACCGGCCCGATCGTCGGCGTCACGGACCACGTGAAAATCTCTTTCGCAGGTCCCTGCGGCAGGAACCGCTGCAGGAACGCGTGTACCAGCCCGCCGAGCACGAAACCCGCGGCGAGCACACCGAAGTAAAACAGCGGGCGGCGCGGACCGTGCGCCACTAGCTGCGCCGTTCCACGGCGTATGCGATGCTGCCCTGCAGCGCTTCGCGCGCCGCCGACGG
>Ga0070704_100002351_pt1 | contig 10610 bp, 9 predicted proteins | sample KBSK5252metaG_FD_65467 | JGI IMG/M metagenome (GOLD analysis project Ga0070704, IMG submission 65467) | Corn, switchgrass and miscanthus rhizosphere microbial communities from Kellogg Biological Station, Michigan, USA - KBS K5-25-2 metaG | ecosystem: Host-associated > Plants > Roots >... | reverse complement strand
GCAGGTGGCCAGGCCCGCGAGAAGTGAGGTCATCGAAGCCTCCGGATTCAAATCGCGCAGCGACCGGATTCTCCTTAGTGCCTGCGTACCGATGAAGATCTCTGGACCAGCACGTTTTGCCCGTCACGCCGCAGAAGCACGGGGGTTCTCGAGCAGCTCTCGAAGCTTGCTGAGGAGACCATCCGAAGTAAAAGGCTTCTGCAGGAAGGCTCCCCCGGTTTCGAGTAGTCCCTGATGGGTCATGGCTCGATCAGTGTACCCGGACATGTAGAGGATTCTCAGGGCCGGTTGCAAGACTTTGAGTCGTTCGGCGAATTCGCCGATGCTCATGCCCGGCATGACGACATCGGACAGCATGAGATCAAGCTGCATCTCATTGCGCCGGCATGCCTCGCAGATTTTGAGGGCCTCGGTGCGGTCCTTTGCTTCGATCACCCGATAGCCATTAAGGCGCAGGGTCTTGCTCACCACGGTCCGCACGAGTTCGTCATCTTCGACGACGAGGACGGTCTCGGATCCGGTCAAGCCTTGCACACTCTCCGTAGGAGGCTTCGCGACATCGATCGGCGCTTCCACTCGGGGTAAGTAGATCTTGAACGTGGATCCGTGCCCGGGCTCGCTGTAGACGTCGATGTGCCCACCGCTCTGGGCGACGATGCCATGGACCGTCGAGAGTCCCAGTCCCGTCCCTCTCCCAATGTCCTTCGTGGTGAAGAACGGCTCGAAGATGCGCGCTCGCGTTTCGATGTCCATCCCGATCCCGTTGTCGCTGACGGCAAGCAGCACATAGTGCCCTGGGTCCAGCCCCTCGCTCCCATACACCTCCGATTCCCCCAGGGTCACATTGGCTGTCTCGATCGTCAGTTTGCCCCCGTGGGGCATGGCGTCCCGTGCGTTCACGACGAGATTCACAACCACCTGTTCCATCTGACCGGGATCGATCTTGACCCGCCCCAGATTGACGGCGGGAACGGTGAGCAGGTCGATCTCTTCTCCGATGAGTCTCCGAAGCATTCTGTCCAAGTCCACGACGACCTCGTTGAGATCGAGGACCCTGGGTTGGAGCATCTGTTGACGGCTAAACGCCAGAAGCTGCCGGGTGAGATTGGCGGCCCGGATCGCGGCCTTCTCTACTTCCTCGAGGTCGGACGCCATCTCGTCTTGCGACCTCGCCCGCGTCCGAAGGAGTTGGCTGTGACCGAGGATCACGGTGAGGAGATTGTTGAAGTCGTGGGCGATCCCTCCGGCAAGCCGACCAATGGCTTCGAGTTTCTGGGCTTGGCGAAGCTGCTCTTCACTCTTGCGAAGGGCTTCGGCCGTCCTTTGCCGTTCAGCGATCTCTCGCTCGAGTTTTGCATTGGTCTGCAGGAGGTCGGCGGTTCGGGCCTCGACCCGTTGTTCGAGCTCACCTTGCAATTCTCGAAGTCGCTGATTGGCCTCTTGGACTTCTTGGGCTCTACGATAGATCTCGGCTTCCATCATTCCAGCGCGATTCACCAGGGCTTGGGTCAGTTCCTGCTGCTCGCTACCCTGTTGTTTCAGACGCACAAACTCGGTCACGTCTTCGACCCGGTGAATGATGTACAAGATGTCTCCGGTTTCGGAGAACACGGGCGAATTCACCGGGCTCCAAAATCGTTCCTCGAATCCGCCTCCATCCTTGTCCGGGCGCCGGATGTCGTACTTCTGCACCGCCATGGTATCGGAGACCTTATGGGAAAGAACGCGGGCTAAGGAGGCGCGGAGATTCCGCGTCCCGGACGGCGCGGGATCGTTGGGGTTATCAGGAAAAACCTCGAAGAGGCTTCGCCCAACGATCTTCTCGCGCTCGGTAAGCGTGGCAGAAAGGTAGGCGTTGCTTGCACCCAAAATCATGTACTCCGGATCGGGCCGCAAAATGAGGAAGAGGCCAGGAGAGCTCTCGAAGAGCAACCGGAAGTCCAAAGAAGACTCGCCGTCAATTCCTCGCCGCATGCCTTACTAATCGGACAGAATTACCCCGGATTTAGATGTGGGCGATGCGACACCTAAGTCCATGTAATTACGGTGGTTGTCATGTTGGCGCAGTCACTCAGGGGATCGGGCAGGCGAGGATGCGCGGCAACCTCGGAAAGGGAAGCCCGGACCTGCTTTGAACTTTGCTCTTAAATACACGTCCCTTCGTTTGAAAGGACTTAATTTATGGCTCGCAAGAAGGTTGCTCGCAAGAAGGCGATTCGGAAGCAAAGGGCTCAGCGTAAAAGAGGTAGCTTTTCACGCGATAAGAAGCTCGCGGTTGTCAAAGCGCACAAGGCACTCCGAGCGGCGAAATAGAAGCCTCAGCCCGGCGTTCATTCGACCGTCACAAAGAAACAGATTGACGACCCTCCTCTTTGGGGACTAGCTTGCCTCTACCCGGATGCAATGAACCTCATCCCCTGAGGTTCCTAAGGACACAGCGGGCACAATCCCCTACCCGCCATTAAGGCGCACTCTTGTAGAAGAGTGCCCGAAGGAGGCTGTCTGTGGCGGGTGTCATCATATGGCGTTACGTGTCAGGACTAGATGAATAGTTGTTACCAGGGCTGGGGTTCCTCGCAACAGCATTTGGGGTTTTTGGAGACGCTATTAGTAATCGCGAAAAGTCCGGGAGGCGCCTGATGGTGAAGGATCAGATGGTTCTTGCGCTCATCTTCGCCCTGACCGCCCTCGCTCCAGTAAGCGAAAGTCAGGCCTCGACTTGGGCACGAACCTACGGTGGTATTGCCCTCGATTGGCCAACCAACCACGGAACATCGATCCAGCAGACGACAGATGGAGGCTACGTCGTTTTGGGCTACACGGAGTCCTTCGGAGGAAACGTTCCTCTTTGGGTTCTAAAACTCAATGCGGTGGGGACCGTCACTTGGCAAAAGGTCTATCCGAATGCAATGAGCCAATTTGTGGGCTCTATTCAAGAAAAGACCGGGGGAGGTTACGTTCTAACCGGGAGGTTCGGCCCCTCGGTTAACCAGTCCAGGATTTGGGTAATGACACTTGACCCAGGGGGAAACATCTCGTGGCAAAACTCCTTCGGCGGCCCCGTGGGGGACGAAGGAGTGTCGGTGAAGGTGGTTTCCAGTGGTTATCTGATTGCCGGATCCACTGGCGGAGGACTCTCGGATTATTATGTCTCGAAGCTCGACCCCTCTGGAAGCATCATATGGCAGAATACATACGGTGGAGGGCAACACAGCGAATTCGGCAGATCTATTTTCGAGACGAGTAGTGGAGACTATCTTGTAGGTGGTTATACAGACAATTTTGGCTCCTATGACCCCTGGCTTCTCAAGCTCGACCCTTCGAACGGCAATCCCATCTGGCAGAAAACATATGGCACCTCAGCTTCCGAGATTCTTTGGTCCGCCCAAGAGGCCGCAGGAGGCACATTCATCGTGAGCGGTTCCCAAGCAAATCCATCGGGGAGTGGACACGCGGCTTGGGTCCTGAATCTGGATAATTCGGGAAACATTGTCTGGCAAAAGTCCTACGCGGGGGGAAACTACGAAGAAGCGCACCATGCCCAACAGACGGCGGATGGTGGCTACATTTTTGTTGGAGAGACCGATTCCTTCGGGGCAGGCGATGAAGACGTATTGGTCGTGAAGCTCGACGCGTTGGGCAATATCTCATGGCAGAAAACGTATGGAGGAACCGATTACGACGAGGGTTTTTACATCCAGCAAACGACCGATGGTGGGTATGTTCTGACCGCCGGCACACTCTCGTTCGGGGCGGGCGCCGAGGATCTTTGGATCCTGAAGCTCGATGAAAATGGAAACATAGATGATCCCGCCTGCCCAGTTGGAACATCCTCTCTGACTGTCACCAATACATCCGCTGTCATGACGAATCTAGGTTCCGCACCCCAGATTCCGCCTTTCATCCCCGTTCCTACGAACGTCACACCGATACCCACGATAGCCGCGGTCAACACGACGTGTGGACCACCCACGATCGCGCAGGGCAGTGGGTACTGCATTCAGGGGATATCGACGGGAACCGACTACTCCTGGTTCATCGATTTGGATGGCGACGGAATCATAGACATAACCCCTCCAGAACCATTCGAATCCTCCGTGACCGGCATCCCCTCTGGGCAGAACGCAGCCGCCCTGGCGATTGCCTTCGTCACCAGCATCAACAACAATTCGATCAGCCTCGCGGCAAACGTTTCTGCAGCCATTACCTCTCCAGGCTGCTTCACGATCCAGGCCGATCCCAGATGCTACGGAGGAACCTCCCCCGGAGCGCCTTGCACCCTGAACGCTCATTGCCCGGGAGGCGGAGTCTGCATCCATCCCATTCCAATGCTCTACGTAGGCCCCCCCGGCAACCCCACGTCCTGCAAGGTGAGCCCGAACGGTTGCAGCTACAACCCTATGATTTTCCAGGTGAGTCCGACTTCCGGTGTGAACTCCAACCCAGAATCGAAAGTCCGCCTTGGCCAGAACGCTCCTAATCCGTTCGTGCCCAAGACCAAAATCCCATTCACTGTCATGGAACACAGCCATGTGATCGTGGAGGTTTTCGACGTTGCGGGGCGGCGCCTTCGTGTGTTGGCGAACGAGGCTTACAAACCTGGCGAGTGGGCAGTTGATTGGGACGGCCGCGACGAGTCTGGTGTGCGGCTCCCTGCTGGTACTTATTTCTACCGTCTAGTGATGAACGGGAAAGCAATGGCTCGGAAGATGATTCTGTTGCCGTGATGCTCCCTCTTTGCGGGTCGCGGCAACCTCCAGTCAGGCGTCATAACGCTGGGATCCCGGCCGAGGTTAGGAGTTGAGCTCGGGATTACACCCGTGGACATCTCTATCTTTAGACAAAGGAAGTGAAAAAGAAGGGCGAGAAGAAGGCCTTCGTCAATGGCAAGGAAGGCCTGACGCCAAAGCAGGCGAGGCTGTTGCGGGCCGCGAAGTCGGCCAAGTAAGCCCGCGGACAAGAGCCTAATCTCCTCTGCACCAGGAGGCACGTCATGTCCTTCCAAGCAGGAAACCCTTCTCGTACGCTGGGAGCGTTCATCGTCGTGGTGTGGCTCCTCGGTCTGACTGTGAGCAACAACGCCATTGCGGGGTCTTTCAACGCTGTGTCCGATTTCTCCCTCGCTTCGAATCCGAATGTGGTCTGGTCGTATGGTTACCAGTCTGCATTCGGTCCGTCCCTTACGCTCTATACCGCCACTGATTCCTCACCAGGCGTGTACAATGCGTGGCTTGTGAGCGGAACTCCCTACTACGCTCATCCTCCCTACGTGACCAGAAACGATACGAACGGAAACTTATGCCGAGGGACGTTCTGCGTTCCAAAGGCGTCTCTTCACCTGCATCCTGATTCCACATGTGCATACAGCGTCGTGCGCTTTACGGCGCCCGCATCTGGCACCTATAAGATCAAGGGTGACTTCGCAGGCATTGACTCTAGTGGTCCTGCGATGGGTAGGGTGAGGAATGTGTACGTGGTCTGTAACGGTACTGTTGTTTTTACATCGACTATCAACAGCTACCTAGTTCTAGTTCCCTTCACCTTGACGTGCACCCTGGCGGTCGGCCAGGCGCTCGACTTTGCGGTCGGTTGTGGGGATGGAAATTACGACTATGACAGTACCGCACTCCGATGCAAGGTTTACGGTGGTCCATAGTCTGAAATGGATTCAACCGATCGCCGGGCTTGATAGTCGGGCATTTGTGCATACTCCATGATCGGCGGCTCAATGAAAAAGGAGAAATGGGACTGACTTGCGAAATCAGCACTTACAAGGACCTCGCCCGGGCTGAGGGATTTCTTGGATGCATGCAACAGTGGCAGTTGGAGCTCTCGCCAGATGTCGCCTTGGAGTGGCTTTCCAAGCGGAGGACTCTGAACGATGGCTTGGCTCCTTCTTTGCGCCGTAGTCTGTCCCGCCTAACATTACTCCAGGCCCAGCAAACCCCATTGTCCTAAATACTGATCTTCAGGGTCCCTAAACTTCCGCACCGGGTTATCAATGTGAGCGCGGCCTCCCTTTCCGCGAGCCTTCAAGCTTGGTGCTCAAGTCCTACCTCTCGTACAAAATAGCAATTCGCGGTGCATGGTCACTGGGACAAACTATTGTTGACCGCAAGGAATTGTTTACCACTCTTCGAAAGGCGTACCAGATCAGGAGCTCGGTGGCTCATGGTGAGTCAAACGGTTATTTACACCCCGATGACTTGCTCCTGTCATATCGTGTTGAGGACATTCTCAGGCAGTGCATCCGTTTGTGGCTTCATGATACGACCCAGTTCAAGTCCGAAGTAATTGATCTGCGTTGTCTCGGGGCGCTTGCCGAATGAGCGGTGGGCCTCGGCGGAGACGCTCGCCTAAGGGTTCGGCTTCGCCCCGAGATCGCCAAGTGCGGCCGGTCTGCCGATGTTTTTCTCCCTGATGCGGTGGCCCTGAAGCTCGAACAATTCTGGGTCTATAAGCTCGCATCCATTGAAAACGTGAGCGCGGCTGGAGCACGCCCCATGATCGCTCCAGCGTCTCCACGCCGACCGTGTCGACGATGTCCGTGGTTACTCGACCATCGCCGGACTACGTCCCCACTTCACCGTCAACCACGCGCAGAACAACCTTGCCGTGGCTAGGCTTGCGCTGATACGCCTGCCGCGCCTCGGCGAGCGGGAACACGACGCCAACGACCGGGCGGAGCGCACCCCCATCGATCAGCCGTGCGATCTCCGACAGCTGCGTCCGGCTCGGCTCCACGATGAAGTACGCGGCACGGACGCGCTCGTCGGTCGTCTGCTCCCCGGAAGCGGCGGTGGTGACCAGCCGTCCGCCGGGCTTTAGCACGCCCCAGGACCGCTCCAACGTCTCCCCGCCGACCGTGTCGAAGACCACGTCCACGTCCCGGGCCACGTCCTCGAACCGCACGGCCCGGTAGTCAATCACCTCGTCGGCCCCGAGGCTGCGCACGAAGTCGAGGTTGGCTGCCGAGGCGGTGCCGATCACCCGCGCGCCGCGCCAGCGGGCGAGCTGCACGGCAAAGGTGCCGACGCCCCCGGCCGCTCCGTGGATCAAGACCCGCTGGCCCGCAGCGAGACCGGCACGCTCGATCAACCCCTGCCACGCCGTCAGGGCGGAAATCGGTGTGGCGGCTGCTTGAACATGATCGACACTACTCGGCTTGCGAGCGAAATCGGCGACGCGCGCCACGCAGTATTCAGCCGAGGCGCCGTTTCGGTACCAGTCATTAAACCCGTACACCAGGTCCCCCACGCCCACGTCCCTGACTCCGGCCGCCAGGGCGGAGATCTCGCCAGAGAATTCGTGACCGGGAATGACCGGCAACGGGCGCGGCTCGCCTGCCTGTGTGGTCCAGGTCGGAACCCAGGAGAGTTCCGTGTGGATGACGCCGGCGGCGTGGACCCGCACGAGCACCTCGCCGTCCCCGGGACGGGGCTGCGGCACCTCCTCGTAGGCTAACGCCTCGGGGCCACCGCGGGCGCGCAGAGAGATTGCCTTCATACTCCACCTCCAAGCAACTGTTGGCCAAACTCGAAGTAGCCAGCCCAGCAAATCCGGCTACTGGAGTTGCCCCGCTTTCGTGGATAGGTTTCAACTATCGATCGCAGCTCTGCATGATTCTTTTCGAACCGCATTGGGATCAATAACCCAAGACGCCGGTCCGGCTGGGGTATGAGTCAGGCATTCTAACATTGATTCCGGGCTAGTTCTTAGAAAACAAGGCAGCGGCGAATGATTCGGCGTCGAACGAAACCAAATCCTCCATTTTTTCCCCCAGCTACCATTTGGGGTGCAAAGCGTTTACAACGTTTTGCACCCCTTATTTTTTGCCCGCTTTCTAGACGCTCTCGCCCCGCGCAATAATCAGGCTTGCGTCAAACCGAGTTGCTGTAGCATCGCCATCTGATCCCACTGCTCCCACCGTTCAACAACTTTTCCGTCAACGACGCGATCCAGAACCAACCCACCGATTTGCACACGACGTCCCGTCGCTGCCATGGGCCCGAAGGGGCCGCTGTTGGTGCCCCCCGCGGTCCAGCGCGTGGCCACCTTGTCACCCGCTACAATCTGGTCCTCGACAGTTATACGCAGATCGGGGAAGGCACCAAGCAGGCCACTCATCATTTCCTTGAATCCACCTAAGCTGAGGTTTGGTTCTGGGCTCCCGTTGATGTGGATAATGCAATTGGGCGCGAACGCACGGTCAGCCGCCGAAACATCGCCGCCATTCAGCCCCTCGATCCAGGTACGCTCGTAGGCTGTAATCTCCATAGTTATTCCTCCCTTAGAAGTAGTGAGTCCCCGTTAATTTAACGGACCCAGAGGGGGTAAGCAAAGGCGCGAAGAGGGGCCTATTCTTTCCTGACTCAATGTGACCGGGCGAAGTAGATGCCGGCCGCCATGATTCGCGTATACCCCTAAGGCAGCCCAAGAACCGCCTCAAGCGCAGCATCCCGTCCCGCCTGAAAATCAGCAAAGGTGGGCGGCACGTAAATGTCCGGGGCCACCCACATCCGCTGATCCTGTGGCCACGAGCTTTGCCAGTACAGGTGGGATACGTTGGCCATTACCTTGCTGTAAGGGAGCGTGATTGGATCTTCTTCCCCGATGAAATTCGGACTTGAACCCGTCGGTTCTCCCACGAACGTGGCGTTCGTGTAACGATCGAAATATGTCGCCATATTTTGAGCCGCCGAGAAGGTTCGCCGGCCAATAATGACAAACAAACGACCATTCTGATTGATCTTCTCGCACTTAATTAGATTCAGAAGTAGCGGCTGCCCAAGGAACGTATTCCCCCCATTGTTCCATCTCATGTCGATGATCAATTTCTCGACCGGATTGGCATTGATGAATTGGAAGAGGCTGTCGGAGAACTGAGCGATCGTCTTATTTTTGGCGTTACGCACTAGATTCCACTGAAAGTACACGGTCTTCTGATCGGGCAAATACTGGAACCACTGCGGGACATCCATGTGTTGCAGGTAAAGCGGCGGCGACTTCAAGGTGGACGCAAATGTGACCCACGAAGCGGGTGCGGGGAGCGTGTTCCAGATGTTGGTCTCCTTGTCGACAGATGCGACGACGACATCCGCCTTTTTCCCTGAGGTTCTTAAAATCGTGAGAGTGACCTCATCTGGACTCTTGATCAGCCCCGCCGCATGCAACAAGGTGAGTCGACGCAAGCGGTAGGGAGCCCCGGTACGACCCCATATCTGATTACCACGATCCTTACTTTCATAAGGTTCCAAGGCTTTGAGCACTTCCTGAGTCGGGTTGCCATCGAAGGCCAGCATGTGCGCGCCGAGAAGGTCGCGATGAACGGAGTCCGCTGCGGTTACGAATAGTCCCTCCTCGAACCAAAAGAAACGAAGCGGAAGCGCCTTGCGCCATAACGGGTTCTCTCCAACATCCCAAACACCGGAATGGCCGTCCCCCAGCGAGGCCATGAGTTTCGCCATGCCAAGGACGACTTGCCCGTCCGTCATGCTTGGAATGCTCGCGTCGAGCGCCTGCACCTCTCTGTCGAAGGAATCGACTGTGATGGCGCGATTAAAATCCAGATGCGGGTTGAACCCCTTACGGTGCACTTCTCGCGCCAGGAGGGAAAGGTCGTAACGCCATCCCTCGACCCGGGACATTTTGGACGTGTCCTTGATGCTCAACAGTTCGATGATGCGGGGATCGTTCTGGACGGATGCCAGGTCGGGGTCCGTGATCATCTGTTGGAAATCGGGGAACCCTAGCTCGTATGCGCTAACCAGAGCCTTGATGGCCGGTTCCTTTTCCCCCGCCAACGCGTAGGAGCAAGCGGCGTTGTAGATCGCATTATAGGATCCTACGGGCGATCCCAGCTCAGCGGATCTCTCGTAAGCCTTCGCCGCTTCTTTGAAGTCACGAGCTTGATACCGCGCCCCCCCTAGGGAATACCAGTAGCTCGATTGCACGGGGTTCATGCGCACAACCTCGCCCCATAAACGTGCCGCCTCTTTCCAATCCTTGGCGGCTGATTGGGTGCGCGCTTGTTCGACCAGCGCGAGAACCCGCGCTGGTGATGCCGTTTCAGGAGCGGCTTCGACGACTCCTAAAGAAAAAAACATCCCGGCAGCTAGGAACGGGAGGGCTAGGTTGATCATGGACATAATGAATACCAAGACGGAGGAGTGGGCGAAAGTGTTCATCTGAGTTCATCGGAGAAATAATAAAAATCGCTAGCGGACCTACGCAAAGGGAGGAGACTGCTACAGCACTCGATTGACGATCGTCACAAGGTAATCCACTGCCAGAATTGTTCTTAGGGAAGCGTGACGATGTTTCCGAGTACTTCTTGGTGCCGGGGCGGCGACCATTCTTGGGAAGATGAATCAGTCTCCGAAGGCTCTTTCCTAGAACTTTATGGACTGCCTCGAAGAGCGCCCCCGCGATCAGCCTAAGCAACTCCTTTGATGCGGGAGACTCGGGCTAGCAAGCCCGATGGCCACCTTCTCGCGAAGGGCGGCAGGCATGGCGGCCTTCGCGATAGCGAACTCGCAGATCACATGCCTCCGATCTCGTACGCCTGCTCGCCGTGCAGCGATGCGTCGAGGCCGGCCTCCTCCGTACCC
>Ga0070704_100002348_pt1 | contig 10617 bp, 4 predicted proteins | sample KBSK5252metaG_FD_65467 | JGI IMG/M metagenome (GOLD analysis project Ga0070704, IMG submission 65467) | Corn, switchgrass and miscanthus rhizosphere microbial communities from Kellogg Biological Station, Michigan, USA - KBS K5-25-2 metaG | ecosystem: Host-associated > Plants > Roots >... | reverse complement strand
TCGAAATCTGGAACCTCGTCTTCATCCAATTCAACGCCAATGCAGACGGCTCCTTTACACTGCTGCCGGCCAAGCACGTCGATACCGGCATGGGGTTCGAGCGCGTCACGGGCATCATCCAAAACACTCGAAATTTTACCGAATTCGGTCGCGTCATCTCCAACTACGAAACCGACATCTTCCGTCCGCTCTTCGATGCGTTGGAAAAGTTGAGTGGCAGGAAATACGGCTCGACCCTGCCCGCCGCCGGCACCACGGGCGGAACCGAACAGGAGAAAGTGGACGTCGCGTTCCGCGTCATTGCCGATCACATCCGCACCTTGAGTTTTGCCATCGCCGACGGCATTGAGCCAGGGAACGGCGAGCGCAATTATGTCCTGCGCCGGATTCTGCGCCGGGCGGTGCGTTACGGACGCGCTTTGGGATTTCGCGAGCCGTTCTTTTACAAGCTTACCGGCGTGGTGGCCGAGACCATGGGCGGTGTGTTCCCGGAAGTGCGGGAGCGTCGCAAAACGATTGAGCAGGTGTTGCTGCGCGAGGAGGAGGCATTTAATGAAACCCTCGATCGCGGTCTCGCCCTCTTTGAGGGAGAGATTGCCGCGCTGCAGCGGCTGGCCGCTCCAGGCGCAGCCCACGAAAAACCATTGCTCTCCTCCAAGCTCGTCCTGCCGTCGGAAACCGCCACGGACGAAGCAACGCGTTGGCAAGCCCGCCAAGCCTGCCGCAGGCAACGGGCCCAACAACGATTGTTCCCCGGCGAGGCGGCCTTCGTGCTCTATGACACCTACGGATTTCCCGATGATTTGACGGAATTGCTGGCGCGCGAGCGGGGCTTCAGTTTCGACGCCGCCGAATACAAGGCCTTCATGGAAGAGCAAAAGCGGCTCGCGCGCGAAGGCCGCGTCACGCAGGTCATCGAAGTTTCCCAAATCAAAACCCAGGAGCCGACACGATTTTTGGGTTACGACAACTTGCGCACCACCGCGCAGGTCCTCGAAGTGGTCAACCTCAAGGACAAAACCGCGGTGATCCTCGACAACACGACCTGCTATGCCGAGATGGGTGGCCAGGTGGGAGATACCGGCGAATTGTCGGGCAGCGGCCAGCTTTGGCGCATCGTGAATACCCAAAAACCGGGAGCCGTGTCCCTGCACCTGCTCGAAGGGGATTCCGCGCCGATGGTGGGCAGCACCGTCAACCTGAACGTCGAGGCGGACCGGCGCCAAGCCATCCAACGGCATCATAGTGTCACCCATGTGCTCCATTGGGCGCTGCACGAAGTCGTAAGCCGCCAGGCGACTCAGAAAGGATCGTTTGTCGGCCCGGACAAACTCACGTTTGATTTCAACAGCGGTCCGCTCTCGCCGCAGCAGCTCGCCGATGTCGAGCGACTGGTCAACGAACGCATCGTGGAAAATGCCGGCGTTAGCTGGACCGAGGTCTCCTATGCGGACGTGAAAGCGCGTGCCGACATCATGCAGGTGTTCGGCGACAAATACGGCGATTCGGTCCGGGTCGTGCAGATTGGCGGTCAGCCGGCGCGATTGGATGGCTACAGCATGGAGCTGTGCGGCGGGACGCATACGCGGGCTACTGGTGAAATCGGGTTGTTCCGAATCGTGGCGGAATCTGCCACCGCCGCCGGGATTCGGCGCGTCGAAGCGGTGGCTGGCCTGGAGGCCTATCGCAAAGCCAACGAGGAACTGGCGCTATTGCGTTCGATTGCTGGACGTGTCAATTCGCCCGTGGCAGAGCTCGACAAAAAGCTCGAGGCCCTGCTGGCCCACCAGAAGGAACTGGAGAAGCAACTGAAAGCGGCTCAGCAGCGCGAGGCTTCCAATGTGGCCGGGCAGCTCAAGGGCCTGGCGGTCGTCCAGCAAGGCGTGCCCGTCATTGTGCACAACGTCGGCACGGCGGATGGAGATTACTTGCAGGCCATTGCCGATGCGCTGAAGAGCTCGTTCAAGGGCGTGATTGTGCTCGGCGGCTGTGCCAATCAAGCCGTGAGCCTGGTCGCTGCGGTTGCCCCCGAGTTCACCAGCAAAATCCAGGCGGGCAAAATCATCCAGACCATCGCGCCCATTGTAGGAGGCAAAGGCGGCGGAAAACCGGACAACGCCCGCGGGGGAGGAAAGGATGCCGCACGCCTCGAGGAAGCTCTAGCCAAAGCGCGAACCCTCGTGTGAGCAAAAAGATGAGGGTTTAGCGATCCGATTTGTGCCGCGCCTTCATTTTTTTGCCAATGCTTTTTCTGCCAGCTCCGGAATTTTTTCCGCTAATCTTTCTGCTGCATCAGCGAACGAACGCGGCTTCGTTGGCTAGCAGCAGGGCGTGAGCATATTCGGCCCAGGCGCTGAGCGGGCTGACGTTCCGCACCCCGGCACGGCGGGCCGTCACGAAGGCCTCGCGTTTGGCTCGAGCTTGCTCCTGGAAACGCGGGCGATCGCGTCCGAGGCGAATGGGTTGGGAGGCCACTGCGGTGGGAGATTGATCTTCCGGCGTGGCGGCATCAGCCAGGAACTCATGTCCCAGCCGGAGTTCATCGGCGCCAGGCAGCCGCTGGTAAATAATGTTGTAGAGCCGTTTGATTTTGTCTTCTTCTGTGGCGCAGGCGGTGACGTCGGGACGTTCGACCACATTGCGCGCCTGTTCCACCACGAGCGGGCTGTTCATCACGTAAAGCGCCTGTTGTGGCACGGTCGTTTCGTAGCGCCGCCCGTTGGACATTTCGGGATTGGCGAAATCAAAATGGTTGAAAACTTCCGGCAAATCTTCCCGGTCGATGTAGCCGTAGATGGTGCGGCGGGTGGTGTAGCCGATGTCTTGCGGGCGATGGCTTGGCTCAAGCACCACCGCGGCGCGGAAGTTCCGGCCCTTGGCCATGGCCAGCGGGACGGGTTTGCCGTAGAGGTTGGTGTCCAATTTCCCGCCCAGAGCCAGCAAGGCATCACGGAACGGTTCGAATTCGAGTCGGCGCAGGTTCTGGCGCCACAGCAGGCGATTAAACGGATCGATTTGCGCATGACGCGGGTTATTGTCGCTGCTCTGCTGATAAGTCTCTGAACTGAGGATCAGGCGATGCATCGCCTTGATCGACCAGCCGTGTTCCATGAAATAGGCGGCCAGAAAATCCAGCAACTCAGGATGGCTGGGCGGCGAGCCCATGGCGCCAAAATCGTCGGGAGTGGTCACCAGTCCGACCCCGAAATGATGCTGCCAGATGCGGTTGACCATGACGCGGGCCGTGAGGCGATTGGTTTTGCTGGCGATGGCGTGAGCCAATTCCAGACGTCCGCTGCCCTGTGTGTACGGCTTGCGGTTTGGCCCGGCCAGGCATTCCAGAAATCGGCGCGGAACGATTTCGCCTTTGTTGTCCGCTTCCCCGCGGACGAAGACCGGTGAATCCTTGGGGTTGTCGTTGTCGACCAGAACGTGGGCGCGTGGGGGGGCGCCGGGGTGCGTCAACTCGAGCGCGTCGATCTGATTTTGGAGCTGATTCCGTTCGCGCAAGAGTTCGCGCCGCTTTTGCGCGTCGCCTTTGCGGAAGTTGGGGACCAGCGCATCCAACTGTTGTTGGAGGTTGGTGCGCTGCTGATAGAACGCCGCATAATCGGGGTCGTGAGTCGGATCGGCGCCGATCAGCGGGAGCACTTTCGGCTCGTGGCTGCTGGCGAAAATACCGCGCAACGAATAGTAATCTTTCGTTGGGATCGGGTCGAACATGTGATCGTGACACCGTGCGCACGTCACCGTCAGGCCCAACATCCCTTTCGTTACCACGTCGATGCGATCGTTAATGATGTCGTTCTCGTTGTTTTGAAATCGCTCGCCCAGCGTGAGAAAACCGAGCGCGGCCAGCACGCTCTTGTCCCGGCCGGCCGTCACCAGGCGATCGGCGGCGAGTTGCTCGATGATGAACTTGTCGTAGGGCTTGTCGTCATTGAAGGCGCGGATGACATAATCCCGGTACGTCCAGGCAAAGGGGAACAGCGGCGTGTCGCGTTGTCGTTTAATCTCTCCTTTCGTATCCGAATACCGCGCCACATCCAGCCAATGGCGGGCCCAACGTTCGCCGTATTGCGGCCGCGCCAGCAGCCGTTCCACCAAATCCGCCAATGCCGCCGGCGTGGCTTGATTGGCGAACGCGTCCACTTCTTCCGGCGTGGGCGGCAACCCGATGAGATCAAAATAAACACGCCGGACCAGGGAACGGCGGTCGGCCGGGGGCGACGGTTTGAGACCTTCCTCGTCCAAACGCCCCGCGATAAAAGCGTCAATTGGATTCTTGGCCCAAGCCGGGTCGCGCGGTGCGGGTGGTTGGACCTCTCGCACGGGCTGAAAGGCCCAATGCGAGGCGGCGTCTTGCTTTTTGCCGCCGGCGACTGCCACGCCGTCTCTCGGGTCGGGCGCGCCCATGCGCACCCATGTGACGAGGTCGGCGATTTGCTGCGCGGTGAGCCGTTCGCCTTTGGGCGGCATCTGCAGCTCGGGATCGGTATAGCGAACGGCTTTGATGAGCAGGCTTTTCTCGGGGTCACCCGGAACGATGGCAGGTCCGGAATCGCCCCCTTGGCGAACGGCGTCGCGGGAATCGAGGCGAAGGCCGCCTTTGATTTTTACGGCATCGGTGCTGTGACATTTGTAGCAGTTCTGCGCCAGCACGGGCCGGATCTTGTTCTCGAAAAAGGCGGTCTCCCGGGCCGAAAGCTTCGGTGCTGGAGCGGGCGCGGCGCCGAAAATCGACGCACACACACTCGCCAGCAGCAGAAAACTCGAAGTCCCAAGCGTGGCTCTCATGCTATGAGACGCTGAACGATATTGCCGTGCACGTCCGTGAGACGGAAATCGCGTCCGTTATAGCGATAGGTGAGCTTTTCGTGATTAAAGCCGAGCAGCCGGAGGATGGTGGCGTGCAGATCGTGCACGTGAACCTTGTCCTCGACGGCGGCGGCTCCGAATTCATCGGTGGTGCCGTAGGTGACGCCGCCTTTGACGCCGCCTCCGGCCAGCCACGTGCTGAACGCGCGATTGTTGTGATCCCGCCCGGGATTGTCATTGCCGTTGCGGTCGCGCACCGGCTTGCGTCCGAATTCGCCTCCCCAGATCACCAGCGTATTTTGGAGCAGGCCGCGTTGTTTTAAGTCGGTGAGGAACCCGGCGCACGGCCCATCGATTTCGGAAGCACTGCGCGTGAGGCGGTCTTCCAAGTCCTGATGATGATCCCAACCGCCGGCCCACACCTGCACGAAGCGCACGCCGCGCTCGATGAGCCGGCGGGCCAGGAGCAATTGGCGTCCTTGCGCGCTATTGCCATAAAGCGCGCGGATGTTCTCGGGCTCTTTGCTGAGATCAAAGGCGTCGGTGGCTTCCATCTGCATCTTGTAAGCCATCTCGAACGCTTCGATGCGGGCTTCCAATTGGGCTTCCTTCTGCAGGTTTTGACTGTGCAAGGCATTCAGTTGATGCACCAAGTCGAGTTGGTGGCGCTGTTCTTTCGGGCCCAGAAACGGATTGCGGATATTCTCGATCATCTGCTCCACATTCGGGCTCTTGGTATTGATGCTGGTCCCTTGGTAAAGACCGGGAAGAAACGAAGCCTGCCAATTCGAGGCGCCGCCGGGCGGAACATTGCCGGGACGAAGCGAGATGAAGCCCGGCATGTTCTGGTTTTCCGTGCCCAGCCCGTAAAGGACCCAGGAGCCAAGGCTCGGCTTGGCCAGGCGCAACGAGCCCGTATTCATGAAGATCGTCGCCACGTCGTGGGACGGAATATCCGTGTACATTGACCGAATGATGGCGAGGTCATCCACGTGCTGACCGATCTTCGAGAACACTTCACTCACTTCGATCCCGGCCCGGCCCATCTTCTGAAACTTGAAAGGCGACGCGTAGGCGACGCCGTTGGAGCCCGGGATGCTTTTGCCGTCGTATTGGGCGAGAGCCGGTTTGGGGTCCCAGGTGTCAACCTGCGAAGGCGCCCCTTGAGCAAAGATATGCACGACGTGTTTGGCGCGGGCAGGGAGGGGTGGGTTCTTGGGGAGCAGCGGATGGCCGGATGCCGGTTCGTTGGCCTGCAAAAGCTCCTCACCCAACAGTGCGGCCAAACCCAGGCCGCCGATGCCCAAACCGAACCGATTCAGAAACTGCCGGCGCGTTTGAAACAGCTCCTCGAGGCGGGGGGCGTGGTCAGGGCAGGGGTTTGGCTTATTCATACGCCTTAAGTTCGTTCGCCGGACTCACCGTCAATCTCGACAACCTTTGACGTCAAAACCGGGCAAAAGGTATCAAAACAGTAGCCGGAAAAGGAAGATTTCTGCTCCCTCGCGTAGCGGCGGTCGGCAGACCGCCGGATTCTTGACCCGTGCCCGCATTGTTGTTGCACCCAACCAGGATATCGGCGGCTCTCTCCCGAGAGCCGCGACGGGATGGCGGCAGGCTTGCCTGGAGTCCGCTCTTCCACGCGGGGGCGTGTTCAATTACGCAAGATCCGTCACCGCGCCGAGGTGCGCCGAGCTGACGACCTTGGCGTATTTGGCCAGGACACCGCGCGTGTAGCGAGGCTTCGGCTGCTTCCACTTTTTCAGGCGCGCGGCAATTTCTTTGGCTGGAAGTTCCAGAGTGACGACCCGTTTCTGGGCGTCGATGGTGATGGGGTCGCCGTTTTGGACAATGGCCAGTGGACCGCCCACGTAGGCCTCCGGCGTGACGTGGCCAACCACGAATCCATGGCTGCCCCCACTGAAGCGCCCGTCAGTGATCAGCGCGACATCCTTGCCGAGTCCTTTGCCCATGATGGCGCTGGTGGGCGAAAGCATTTCGCGCATGCCGGGGCCGCCTTGCGGTCCTTCGTACCGGATGACGATGACGTGGCCCTTTTTGATGGTGCCATCGAGAATGGCTTTCAGCGCTTTTTCTTCGGACTCGTAGACCCTGGCGTGGCCGGAGAACCGCAAACCTTCCTTGCCGCTGATCTTGGCCACGGCGCCGTCGGGGGCGAGGTTGCCATAGAGCACGACCAGGTGGCTGTCCTTCTTAATCGGATTATCAAATCCGTGCACGACGTCCTGTCCGGGCGGATAGCTGGGCGCGTTCTTAAGATTTTCGGCCAGCGTTTTGCCGGTGACGGTCAGGCAGTCGCCCTGCATCAATCCTTCATCCAGCAACATTTTCATCAACGGCACGGTGCCGCCGATGCGGACCAATTCGGCCATGACGTATTTCCCGCTCGGTTTGAGATCGGCCAGGACGGGGACCTTGCGGCCGATGCGCGTGAAATCGTCGATGGTCAGCTTGACGCTGGCGGCGTGCGCCATGGCCAGCAGATGCAGCACGGCGTTGGTGGAGCCGCCGAGGGCGATGATGAGCGTGATCGCGTTCTCGAACGCTTTGCGCGTCATGATATCGCGGGGGCGAATCCCGAGCTGGATGAGGTTCAGCACGGCGGCGCCGGCCTCTTCGCAATCGTGTTCTTTCTCCTTCGAGATGGCGGCCTGCGCGGAGCTGTTGGGCAGACTCATCCCGAGCGCCTCGATGGCGCTGGCCATGGTGTTGGCGGTATACATGCCGCCGCAGGAGCCGGCGCCGGGGATGGCCACCGATTCGATGTTGTCCAGGTCCGCATCGCTCATCTTGCCCGCGGCATGCTTTCCCACGGCCTCGAAAACCGACACGACGTCCACCGGTTGCCCGTTATAGTTGCCAGGCAAAATGGTTCCTCCGTAGACGAACACCGCGGGCCGATTGAGACGGGCCAAGCCTATGAGACAGCCGGGCATGTTCTTGTCGCAGCCGCCAATGGCGACTACGCCGTCAAAGCCTTCACAACCCACCACCGTTTCGATCGAGTCAGCGATCACCTCGCGCGACACCAGGGAATACTTCATCCCCTCTGAGCCCATGGAGATGCCATCGGAGATGGTGATGGTATTAAACACGACGGCTTTGCCGCCGGCGCCGTTGATGCCGAGAGCGACGCTGACGGCGAGTTGATCGATATGGATGTTGCACGGCGTGACTTGGCTCCAGGTGGATGCGACGCCAATCTGCGGTTTCTGGAAATCCTCCTTCTTGAAGCCGACGGCGTAGAGCATGGCGCGGCTGGCGGCGCGTTCGGGGCCATCGAGGACGGTGGACGAATAGGCGCGCAGTTCGGAGGCGGGGGCCGCGGCGTTGCGGCGGATGTTTCGTGTCGCTGATTTCATGACCGCGCCAGAGAATGGGCAGCGACTGCCAATAGTCAAATGACAAATCGGCGGAGGTGAGGAGGGCACGGTGTCGGGCGTCGAGTGGCGGGTGTGCGCAAACGCGAGTTTAAATTATGAAATCGTCGCTACGGTCCGGCCCTGTTCCTTGGAGGGTAACGCGCCTAAAGTTCCCCGAGGTCGAATTGAAGGCCGGCCAGCAGGGGTGAACTCAAGACGCCTTTCTCTTCAGCGCAACCGTGCAATTCGTAGCGGTGGTTGCGAAGTGTGAGAATCTCGAGTGCGCGGTTGGCAGGATCGCCCAGCCAATATTCGACGACGCCGAATCGGGCGTACAGATCGCGCTTTTCGTAACGATCGCGCCGCACACTGGCGGGCGAGATGATTTCAACCAATAGGCTCGGCACTCCAACGATCGCACGCCTTTGGATGATGCCGGAGTCTGCCTTTCGCACGAAGACGATGTCCGGCTTCTGGACAGGAGACCAGGAGGGCGGGTACTTCAAGCGCCAGGGAGGGTTTGCGGCTCTGTGCCGACAGCCGCGACAGGGCCTCCGTGTGACTTTATTGTCATTTGAAAAACTTGGCCTGGCCTGCTTTGATGTTCGCTTATGTTCCATTCGTTTCGTCACCTCGCTGTCGGGTTCTTGTCGTTGGCTTTTTGTGCGGCGTGGACTGCTCAAGGTCAATTTGTCGTGGGTATCACCGATCGTCAGATCTTTACGGACACCGCATCGTTTAGCGTTCCCACCAATGCCGGTTTTACCTACGAAGTCACACTCAATGGCACGAACCTGCCTGCGGGTGTCACGCATGTGGTCAACCGGATGGACTACTACGACCTGGTGGTGCGCCGCACTCAACTCTCCGACCAGAGCAGCTTCAGCCAGTTGGTTCGCTTCATCGTGCGCTCCTCGCAACGGGGCAGCCCCGAAACCGGACTGATCCAATGGACACCGTATCCGCCCATCCCGTCGGGTGCGGGCGAATTTGCCGGCGGCCAGTTGCACGTGGTGACGCCCCAACAGTATCCGGCGGGGCTGGAAATTCCCGTGATCGCGTGGATGGATGACGGCCCGGGCAACGGCCGGCGGGTGAATGGGAATGTGACCTCGACGGCTTTCGTGGAGCGGCCGCTGCCATTGCGGCGAGGGGTGGGGCACGCCTTTTTGCCCGCGGCATCGAGCGGTGGAACGCTGACCTACGACGCCAGCATTCGCTCGGTCTCCGCCAGCAAGAGCATCCAGATCGATGCGAGCACGACGTGGTCGAATGTCGCCGGGGTTCTGCCGGCGGACGCGGTGTGGCCGGCCAATTCCCGCATTCACGTGACCGGGGATATCACGATATCGGCGGGCAATACGCTGACAATTGAGGCGGGGACCATTGTCTTGTTGGACTCGGCGGTCAACATCGCCAGCAGCGGCAGGACGTTGATTCGTGGAACGCTCGACCAACCGGTGGTGCTGACGTCGGCGACCACGGTGGCGCCGGAGCGTCACACCGGCGCTTGGGGCGGCTTCCTGCTGCGGGGTGCATCGGCTGAACTGATTGCCACCGGCGCGATCATGACGGGAGCGGGCGCGTCGCCCAACTTCAGCTTTTCGCCGGGAGCCAGTCACAGGAGCGAGCAGGCGCTGCTGTTGATTCAATCCGGCGCGCGCGTGATGCTGACGAATTGCTACTTGGTCAATCAGGCGGGACAGATTGCCAACGGATTGAATTCAGACGTGGTGTATGACCATTGCTTGCTGCAGCGCGCCATCACGGCCGGCGAATACGAGGGCGGCACGGTGATCGTTGAGCACTCTGCCGTGATCGAGTTTCCGGCCATCGATGGCGAAGTCAACGCGGCCATCGCGGACGCGGATTACGACGCGATTTATTTTACAACCGGAACTCATCTCCTGCAGAACAGTCTCTTCGGGTTCGCCAAGGACGACGCGATCGATTCCGGTTCCGGTGGTCCCGGCACCGTCGTGGTGTCCAATTGCTGGGTCGAATCCGCCTTGCACGAAGCGCTGGCGTGGTCGGGCGAAGGTCGTCAGACGTGGAGCTACGATTCAGTGCTGATGAACTGTGGCCAAGGGATTGAATGCGGCTGGAGCACGGGCACCAACAGCCCGCTCTGCTATGGCGAACATCTGCTCAGCCTGGGCAACTCGGTGGGCGGACGCTACGGAGACAATTATGAAGGCACCACTGGCCTGGGTTTAAAGACGGGGTTCTTGACGGTCACGAATTCTTTTTTCCTCTACAACTATCGGGATGTTTGGGGCCAGGTTTGGGATAACACCTGGAATTACCGCGTCGCCCGGATGGATCTGCGCGACAATTGGTTTTCGGTCGCGAACACCAATCATCCCGACAACGCGTTGTGGGATCCGCCCGCCGATGGTCGCCGCTTGGCTGAGTT
>Ga0070704_100002346_pt1 | contig 10618 bp, 5 predicted proteins | sample KBSK5252metaG_FD_65467 | JGI IMG/M metagenome (GOLD analysis project Ga0070704, IMG submission 65467) | Corn, switchgrass and miscanthus rhizosphere microbial communities from Kellogg Biological Station, Michigan, USA - KBS K5-25-2 metaG | ecosystem: Host-associated > Plants > Roots >... | reverse complement strand
CCTTCAGGTAACCGATATACGGACCATCGGCCGCACCCGTGGCCTCGCCCGGCATCAGCATCGGAATCCCGGGCGGGTAGGGCACGACGCTCGTCGCGAGCACGCGATTGGCCAGCTTGTCGAGCGGCACGTGCTCGATCTCGTCCTTCACCAGATGCTGGTACGCGGCGTTCGGCGACATCTCCATTTTGGGAAGCGTCGAGAACGCCTCGGACAGCCAGTGTGTTTGCTTGGTCTCCTTGAGCTGAGCGAACATCTGGTCCGCGAGATCGCGCAGCCCGATGCCGCCGTAGGCCGCGGGGGACGAGCTCGCGAGATCCGGCAGCACTTCGGTCAGCGGCGAATTCTGGTCGTAGTCGCGCTTGAAGTCGAGCAGCGCGTTCAGCAGGGTGCCCCACTTGCCCTTCGTGATTCCGATCGAGAACAGCAACAGAATCGTGAAGTCCGTGGTCTTCTCGACTTCCACGCCCCGTCGGTGCAGGTAGGCCGTCACGAGCGTCGCGGGAATACCCTTCTTATCGAGTCCGTTTTCCGTCATGCCCGGAGTGACGATCGACACCTTGATCGGGTCCAGCATGCAGTACCCGTCTTCGATGTCTCCAAATCCGTGCCAGGCATCTCCGGGATGGAGCACCCAGACCTCGGGTTCGGTGGCGAGGAACTCCGGCGCCGCATCCGCGAACGCCACCGTCTTTCCGTTCTTGCCTTGCTTCACGTTGTCCGGATTCCAGGTATTGAAGAACCACTCCTTCTTGGCGGCGAACTCGCGGTGCACGCGTCCCATCGTCTGCCGGAACGCCACCGCTTCCTGAATCGACTCGGCAGTGATCGCGATCCCGCCGGCCCCATCCATCATGGCCGCCGTGACATCGTTCGAGACGATGATCGGATAGAACGGCGACGTGGAGGCGTGCAGCATGTACGACTCGTTGAAGCGCGAGTGCGGAATCGGTTTGCGTCCGTCCCGGATGTGCAGGAACGACGCCTGGGACAGCGCGGCGAGCAGCTTGTGTGTGGAATGGGTCGCGAAAATGGTGGGGCCCTTGGTGTAGTCCTTGGGATCGCCGTACATCGCGTGCCGGTCCCTGTACAGTGGATTGAACCGCGCGTACGCGTACCACGCTTCATCGAAATGAATGCGGTCGACGCTCGGATCGAGCAGCTCCGTCACGCGGCGCGCGTTGTAGCAGAGCCCGTCGTACGTGGAGTTGGTGACGATCGAGTGGACCGGCCGGGTGTCGATGCCTTTCGTGACGAGCGGGTTCGCCTTGATCGCCGCCTTGATAGCCTCCGGCTTGAGCCGCTCGGGAAGAATGGGACCGATGATTCCGTAGCGATTGCGCACGGGCACGAGATACGTGGGGATCGCCCCGGTCATCACGAGACTGTGCTCGATCGACTTGTGACAGTTGCGGTCGCACAGCGCAATCTGGTCGCGCGCCACGGCGGCCATGAAGATGACCCGGTTGGACATCGACGTGCCGTTCGTCACCGAGTACGTCCGGTGCGCACCGAACACGCGGGCCGCGTACTTCTCGTGGGCGCCCATCGGGCCCGAGTGATCGAGCAGGGAGCCGAGCGCGCCGACACTGATCGAGAGATCCGAGCGCAGCAGGTTTTCGCCGAAATAGTCGAAGAACAGGCGTCCCACGGGGGACTTCAGGAACGCGGTGCCGCCCGTGTGGCCAGGCGTGTGCCAGGAGTACTCGTACTCCTGGCTGAACTTCATCACGGCCGCCGCGAGCGGTGGCAACATCACGTCGAGGTAGCGGCGCATCGCAGCGACCACCCGCCCGCCAACGAACGCCGCCGTATCCTCGAGCGTCCAGACGTACTCGTCGACCATCTGCATCACGTCGACCGGGATCGACGACGCCTCCCCCCGTTCCGCCATCAGGAAGATCGGAATCTTCTCGTTGCGTGCCCGGACGAACTGGAGCAGCGCGCGAGCCTTGTCGTGCACACGCTCGCCATTCGATCCCAGCGACCAGTCGAGCAGCAGGGCGTGGATCGCCGAATCGGATGCAACGACGGACATCCCGTCTTCGGCCGACGGCGACTCCACCACCTCGATCGCTCGGCCCGACAGCTCCTGAACGAGCGTCCGGGCCGCGTGGCCTTCGGCCGTGGGAGCCGGCAGCTCATCGTCCACCATCAGCGCCCGCAGCTGGATCCGCTTGATTCTTCGCTCGATCATGCTCTGGCTCCTGACTCCTGGCTCCCGGCTCCTGTTACTCCGGCCGCGTGTTCCAGCGGTAGAAGGCAACGACGTCGGCGGTCGGCTCGCCGAACGACTGCACGTACAGCGCCCGGAACTCCGCCGTGGGATACAGCCGGCTGAGCGTGTGATCCACGAGCGCGCGGAAGCTCTCGTCGCCCCGTGGGAGCGGCAAGGCGAACGCCTCGTAGGTGAACAGACGATCCAACACCTCGAGCTTGGATCCCGCCGGGTTGTGCGCGATGGCGTCGAGCAGAACGGCGCGGTCCCCAAAGAACACGCTCGCCCGACGCTCCACGAGAGCGGTAACGCCGGCGTCGTAGGTGCTCACCGGGGTGACCTTTGAGGTGAGCTTGAACTCGTTCACTTTGCCGCCCAACCAGGTCTCGGCCGTCGTGCCTTTGATGACAGCGAAGGTCTGGGTCTGCAGCAGCTGCCCTGCCGATGCGCGCCAGGTGGGGCTGGACGGCGGCTTCTGGTTCAGGACTTCGCTCAAGCGCTCCGGCGCATCCTTGCGCAGCAGCGCCCCAATTCCTCCCGGGAACACCGGAAGCGAGAAAGCGACGTCCGCCCTGCGGCTCCACGTGTCGCTGTCGGCGCCACAGAGCGCATCGACCTTCCCCGTGAAGACGGCGGTGAAGCGGTCAGCTGCGCCGACCGCAACCCATTCCACGGCCAGCGTTTGCAGTCCCAGCTCAGCCTTCACCGCGTCAGCCACCTTCTTGCACAGCGCCACTGTGAATCCTGCGGCGTTGCCGGACTGATCGCGGAAGGCAAACGGCCGCGTGTCGGCCTGATAGCCAAAGCGGATCTTGCCGCTCTGCTTGATTCGCGCGAGGGTCGGGGACGCCGGCGCGGCAGCCTTCTGACCGAGTGCCGGTGCAGCGATCGCGAAACAGACGATGGCGCAGGCTGCGTTTCTGATGCCTCGAGACATGACGACTCTCCTTTCCACGGTTGCGGTCGTCCTCATGCGCGGGCCGGTTGGTTGACAGCCGGTTCCGGAACGCCGCGCTGACTCGTGCGCCGTTCGACGAAGCGGTATGCGATGAACCCCCAGAACAGGTACGCGAGCGACGCCACCAGCATGCCGCCCATGACCGCCTCGAATCCGGAGGCGAAGAGCGCGTACGTGCTGTAGAGAATCGCGATCGTTGTGATGATCGAGTTGCGTCGATACACGTTCTGTGGAGCGTTGGCCATCTTCATCATCACCCCGAGCGACGAGAGCGCGATGATGTAGGGAATCACGTTCGTGACAACCGCGAGGTTCACCAGTTTGCCAAACTGCTTGCTGAGATTGGGCGAGATGGTGGACAGTGCCAGCACCGTCTGAACCACGCCCAAGACGAGCATGCCCACGATTGGCGCCCCGGCCGCGTTGATCTTCGAAAACAGCTTCGGAAACATGCGCTCATCGGCGGCCGCTTTGCCGGTCGACGCAATGGTGAACTGCCAGCCGAGCAGTGAGCCGAGACACGCCAGCACTGCAAGGGCCATGACGATGCGGCCGACGGTCGGGTTGAACATGTGCGCATAGGCGGTGCCGAACGGGCCGGTGGACTTGGCCAGCTCGTCATTCGGTACGATCCCTTGAATCACCGCCGTCGAGAGGATGTAGATGACGCCGGCGCCCAGGGTCCCGAACAGACAGGCGAGCGGCACGTTCTTCTTGGGGTTTTCCACGGCGTCAGAGTTCTGCGCCGCGGACTCCATCCCCAGGAAGGCCCACAACGTAAGCGAGATGCTCGATCCGATCCCCGCGCCCAGGCTCAGCCCCTGCGGATTCCACGCCGCCGAGAACGTGGCACCGCTGAACCAGAACCAGCCGATGATCGACAGCATGCCGACCGGGAGAATGACGCCCCATACCGTGATGGAGCCGATCTTCCCGGTAACGGCCGGACCGCCGAAGTTCGCGACCGTGGTCAGCCAGAGCAGCGCGATCACGCCAAGGCAGGTGGCGAGCGGCGCTGAAGAGAGCCACGGGACGAACGCGGAGAGATACCCCACGGCGGAAATCGCGATCGCAACGTTCCCGATCGCGAGGGACAGGAAGTACAAGAAGAAGACGAGGAAGTATCCGTCTTTCCCGTATGCATCCTCGGCGTAAGCCGACATCCCGCCAGGACGCTGATTGAAGATGCCCGCCTGCGCGAACCCGTACGCGATCGCCATCGAGCCGAGCGCCGTCACGCCCCAGGAGAGCAGGGAAATCGCCCCGACCTGCGCCATGTTGGTCGGCAGCATGATGATGCCGGAGCCCATCATGTTCACCGCCACGATGAACGTCAGCTGCATGAGAGACATTTTTTTCGTCGGTGTTGCCACGGTCTCCTCCGCCTTATTTGGTCACGCAGTAGATGTGGTAGGTACCGTCGTGCTCCTCAGTGCCTTCGACTTCCTTGGCGAAGCCTGGGAACGTCTCGCCCCACTCCTGGACCGCGCGCAGGTAGGTGAGCCACGGACCATCTGCTGGGCCGATGCTCTCGCCCGGCATCACGATCGGAATGCCCGGTGGGTAGGGGATGACTCCTACGCCCACGATGCGGTTCGCCATCTTGTCGAGGGGCACCTTCTCGGCCTTGCCTGCCATCAAGAGCTGGAACGCGCGGCGGGGCGTCATCTCGGGCTTGGGGAGCGTCGCATAGGCCTGGGCCTGCCAGTATCCCTGCCGCCCTTCCTTCATATACGTCCACATCTCATCGCCGAGATCCTTGAGCCCCACGCCGGCATAGCGCTCGGGCGCGGCGGCCGCGACACCGGGCACGACTTCGCTGAGCAGCGCGTTGCGGTCGTAGTCCGCCTTGAAGTCGAGGAGCGTGTTGAGCAGCGTGCCCCATTTCCCTTTTGTGATGCCGACAGAAAAGAGGAAGAGCACCATGTGGTCGGTGGTGCGGGACGGCACGATCCCGTGCCGAGCGAGGTAGGCCGTCACGATGTCGGCCGGGATGCCCTTGTCGGCGAACGTGCCGTCGTCCCTCATGCCCGGACACAGGATCCCGAACTTGATCGGATCGAGCATACACCAGTTGTCGGGGATATCGTCGAAACCGTGCCACTTCTCGCCCGGATGCAGCACCCAGCACGAGGGGTCCGTCGTGAGCCGTTCGGGAGACACTTCGTGGAATGGGACGCCCTTGCCCGTCTTGGTGTCTTTGATCTCGGGCGCGTTCCACGGGACGAAGAACCAATCCTTTTTTGCCGCAAACTCCCTATGCACGCGGGCCACCGCCAGCCGGCACGCGACCGCTTCGTCGATGACCTCCTGCGTCAGCGTCTCCCCCGCCGGACCGTCCATCATGGCGGCGGCGACTTCGTTGGACGCGATCAGCGCGTACAGCGGGGACGTGCTGGCCTGCGCCGCGTAGGCTTCGTTGAACCGGCCGTGGTCGATGGCGCCGCGGCCGTCGCGGATGTGGATGTAGGACGTCTGGGACAGCGCGGCGAGCAGCTTGTGCGTCGAGTGCGTCGCGAACACCGTCGGGCCATCCTTCGGATGGTCGGCGGGATTTCCGCGCATTGCGTGGCGGCCCGAGTACAGCGGATTGAAGCGGGCGTAGGCGTACCACGCCTCGTCGAAATGGATGCGATCGACGGTCTTGGCGAGGCGATCCTGCGCGTCAATAGCGTTGTAGCACATCCCGTCATACGTGCAGTTCGTCACCACCGCGTACACCGGGCGCTTGGCGGTCGCGTTCTTGGTGAGCGGATTCTGCGCGATGCTCTCGGCGATTGCCTTGGGCTCGAGGCGTGACGGCGGGATCAGCCCGATAATCCCGTAGCGGTTGCGCGTCGGCAGCAGGAACACGGGGATCCCGCCGCTGATCGCCAGGCCCTGCTCGATCGACTTGTGGCAATTGCGATCGCACAGTGCGATCTCGCCGTCGCCGACGCAGGCGCTCATGATCGCACGGTTTGATCCCGACGTCCCGTTCAGAACCGAATACGACCGGTGTGCGCCGAAGACCTGAGCGGCGTAGCGCTCGCTGGCGCCGATGGGCCCGAGATGTCCCAGCAGAGAGCCCAGGGCCCCGCGCTCGATGCCCATGTCGGTGCGGAACAGGTTCTCCCCGTAATAGTCGAAAAAGGCCCGCCCGATCGGCGACTTGAGGAAGGCGACGCCCCCCTGATGGCCGGGCGCCGCCCAGGAGTACTCGCGGTCGCGGTCGTAGCGCGAGAGGGCGGCCGCGAAGGGCGGCAGCAGGCCCTGGATGTAGCGCTCGATCGCGGCGCTGGCGCGCCCACCGACGAAGGCGGCCGTGTCTTCGAGGATCCAGATGAACTCGTCGACCAGCGTGGCGACTTCGATGGTGACGGTCCCCGTAATGCTGCGATCCGCCATCAGGAACACGGGCACCTTGGGGTTGCGCGCGCGCAGCGTGCGGAGCAGCTGCGTCGCGTCTTTGTGTGTACGTCCGTTCTCTTTGCCGTTTGCTTTGCCGATGGTCCAGCTGAGGAAGATGCCGTGGAGCGCCGTGTCGGAGAGCACGCGCGCCAGGCCATCGGCGATCGAGAACGCGACCACGACATCGATCCCGCGTTCGCGCAGCTCGTCGGCCAACGCGCGCACCGAGCGCCCGCCCGCCGTCTGTGCTCCGTTGAGCTTGTCATCGATGATCAGGACCCGTCGGGTGAGCGGGCGCGCGGTGCCGCTGGTAATCATCCGCGACCTCGGGCGTCGCGTTCCTTAGTATGCGTACGCGACATAAATCATTCCGTAGGTGAAGTCGGATGTCCGGCCGGACGCCTGCGTGACCGCGGCCTGTGGGTGGGCGAGCGCGGCGACAAAGCTCACGATAAAGTTGCTGTTGACGCTCCAGTCGGCGTACGCGTCGAACTCGGTCGCGACGTCCTTGGAGGTGATGCCCGCGGGAAGCTGGTCGTGCTTGAAGACATACCCGAAGAGTCCGGCGCTCACGGATTCACTCGGTTTGACGTGCACGCGGACCTGGTGCGAGATGAGGTTCGAGTTGGACAGGAAGTACTCGCCGCCGATCTCGCCCTGCCACCAGGTGCCCCAGTCGTAAAAGCCCGGGAACAGCATGTCGAACGATTCGTCGGCCGCGGTGGCGGGATCGTCGCCCTGGAAGTACGCGTACCGGTAGGAGAGCTTGGGCGTCCAGGACACTTTGGCGAGCTCGTAGGCGCCCTGCACGTTCCAGGCGGTAGACTTTCTCAGGTCACCGTTGTCTTCGCGCGCGTACTCGACCTCAAAGGAGAGATTCGGGAGCTTGCGCAGCGGGGCGCTGTAGGCCCGCACGTTGACGACGTTCAGGCCGTCGCGATTGGCCACCGAGTCGGACATGAAGTGGGCGTACGTCGCCCCGAGCGTCGTCGCCTTGCCAATGGCGCGCTCGTAGTTCCCACCGACCACCCGTGTCCCGGTCTCCGCTTCCGGCACCTCATTGCGGTCCAGGTAGAAACCCTCGAGGGTGTTCTTCTTTGCATGAAAGCGAGCGATACCCGCGAGCGCCCACGCTTTGCGCGCGTTGCTCCAGAAGCCGCCGCGAGTTCCGCCTTCGCCGCCGCCGTCCCACAAGAACAGTCCATGGCCGATCCTGTACTGCGCGCGGCCGAACGTGAACTGGAGCGCGTTTTCTCCAACTGACAGCGCTTTGCCGGAGCGCCAGCCGATGTACAGGTCTTCGACCATGAATGACGAGGCTTCTGAGCCGACCAGCGGCGGCGGTGCCGAGTAGGTCCGCTCGCCGACCGCGCTGATCTTTCCGAAAAACTGTCCTTTGCCGGCGCGCAGCGTACCGGACAAGGCGGGCTTCGCGTAGCTCTCGAACCAGTTGTCGCTCAAGTCGCCCGATGGATCCGGTCGGACATCCGTGTACAGAGAGTTGTTGAATCCGAACGCGCCGAGACCGGCGTCGAGATTGAACGTCCAGCTGATCTTCTTGGGGAGGCCCGTCGAGCGCTTGCTCCCTTGGGCCACGGCCTGAGTCGATATGATGACGAGAGTGCCGCACAACAAGGTGCCCAACCGCATTGTAGATCCCCCGGTCGTGTGAAAGGGACGGCGTAAGCGAAAAGAGTGCGGATTTGCCTCAGGAGTCAGTATTGGACCTTTGTTCTATTCCATCTCCTTATGCCGCAAGTGACATTGACTTCCGTACTCGCCTTTCTTCTCAAAAGGGGAGCGCCTGTTATGGCCGCGATGCACCGGGCTCTTACCGTGGGCTGCGCCGTCACGCTCTGCGTCGCGGCATGCGGCGGCGACGGCGCCAAGGCGGCCCCCAACGCTGTCGATGTCGTCGTCGCGCCCGTGCAGGTGCGCGATGTTCCTATCGTCGTGGAATGGGCGGCACAAACGTTTGGCGCGAACGACATCGAGATTCGCGCGCGCGTGAAGGGATTCCTGACCAGCAAGGCCTACAAAGAAGGATCGCAGGTGAAGCGCGGCGATCTCCTGTTCCAAATCGATCCTTCGGAGTATCAGGCCGCCGTGGCGCAGGCGCGCGCCGCCATGAACGAGACCCAGGCGAATCTCTCGAAGGCGAACGCCGACGTCGCGCGGCTGCGGCCGCTCGTCGAGCGCAACGCCGTCAGCCGTCAGGATCTCGATCACGCGGTCGCCGCGCAGTCGGCCGCCGAAAGTCAGGTCGCGGCCGGCCGCGCGGCCTTGAACACGGCGCAACTGAACCTCAGCTACACGAAAATCACGAGTCCCATCACCGGCCTGGCGGGTGTCTCGCAGGCGGACGTCGGATCGCTCGTCGGCAGTCCCGGTCCGACGCTGCTCACCGTCGTCTCACAGGTCGACACGGTCAAAGTGAAGTTTCGGATCTCGGAGCAGGAGTACCTGATCCTCAGGCGGGCGCTCGGCGATTCGGTGAGCATGGCGGTGCGGCGTCCCGCGCGGCTCGAGCTGGTGTTGTCCGACGGCTCGACCTACGACCAGAAGGGCCAGGTCGTCACAGTGGATCGCAACATCGATCCCGCCACCGGGACGCTGGGCATCGAAGCACTGTTTCCGAATCCGAAGGGCTTCCTGCGCCCAGGGCAGTTTGGCCGCGTGCGCGCGCCGGTCACCACGCGCACGAACGCGATCCTCGTGCCGCAGCGAGCCGTCCGTGAGATGCAGGGCACGTTCAGCGTGGGTGTCTTGAAGCCCGACAGCACGGTGGAGATCCGCTCCATCAAAGCGGGGGCGCGCGTGGGCAGCGACTGGGTGGTGGACACGGGGCTCGTCGCCGGTACGGTGATCGTCGTCGAGGGCATGCAAAAGGTGCGGCCCGGCGTGAAGGTGCGGGCCACGCAGGCCCCCCCCGCCACGGACAGCGCGCACGTCGCGCCAGTGTCAGACACCTCGACGCGGCCTTGATCCATGGCTGATTTTTTCATTCGACGACCCACGGTCGCCATCGTCATCGCGATCGTGACCGTTCTGCTAGGCCTCGCCACGCTCCAGAAGCTGCCCATCGAGCAGTACCCCAGCCTCGCCCCGCCGACCATCCGAGTCGAGACGACGTACCCCGGCGCCTCCGCCGAGGTGGTCGAGCAATCGGTCGCGACGCCGATCGAGCAGCAGGTCAACGGCGTCGACAACATGATCTACATGAAGTCGCTCAACACGAGCGACGGCCGTATGCTGCTCGACGTGTCGTTCGCGGTCGAACAGGACCGCGACATGGCCAACGTCCTCACGCAGAACCGCGTCTCGCAGGCGCAGTCGCGGCTGCCGCAGGAGGTGACGCAGCAGGGCGTGACGGTGAAGAAGATCAACCCCAGCATCCTGAACGTCGTCTCGCTGTATTCACCGAACGGGACGTACGACGCGCAGTTCCTGAATAACTACGCCATGATCAACGTCCGCGACGCGATTCTGCGGGTTCCAGGTGTTGCGCAGGTCGATCTGTACGGCGGGGCCGAATACAGCATGCGGATCTGGCTCCGGCCGGACCGGCTCGCGACCCTGGGGCTCACCGCCGCGGACGTTATCAATGCTGTGAAGGAGCAGAACCTTCAGGCCCCCGCCGGCAAGGTGGGTGATGAGCCCGCCCCCCCGGGCCAGGAGTTCACCTATACGGTGCGCGCGCCGGGGCGGCTGGTCACGCCGGAGGAGTTCGACAACATCATCGTGCGCCAGACGCAGGGCGGGATCGTGCGGGTCCGCGACGTCGGGTCCACGCAGCTGGGGAGCGAAAACTATCGCTCGTTCGGCCGCCTCGACGGGAAGCCGGCGGGCGTGCTCGCCGTCTATCTGCTCCCTGGAGCGAATCAGCTCAAGTCCGCCGAGGGCATTTATCACACGCTGGATGAGCTGAAGAAGTTTTTCCCGGCGGACATGGACTACAAAATCACCTACGACACGACGCCCGCGGTCGAGGCCTCGATCGAATCGATTCTTCACACCCTGATCGAGGCGTTCATTCTCGTCACGCTGGTCGT
>Ga0070704_100002345_pt1 | contig 10623 bp, 7 predicted proteins | sample KBSK5252metaG_FD_65467 | JGI IMG/M metagenome (GOLD analysis project Ga0070704, IMG submission 65467) | Corn, switchgrass and miscanthus rhizosphere microbial communities from Kellogg Biological Station, Michigan, USA - KBS K5-25-2 metaG | ecosystem: Host-associated > Plants > Roots >... | reverse complement strand
TTGTTGTTCATCAGGTTGGCCACGTCGGCGAGCGTTTGCTCCTCCGACAGGCATAGTACAGCCCGCGCCATCACGTCCTTCACGGGCAACGCCCGCGGGTCGGAGCTGCCGCGCTGCAGCTGCGTCTTGCTCACGGCGCGGAACTCGCCGCTCTTGGTCTTCTGGATGTAGTCCGGGATCAGGTAGCGCAGCAGCTCGCGATGCGTCACCATCCCCATGAGCGCTCCGCCCTCATCCACCACGGGGATGGCGCGCACGTCCTTGTCGATCATGAGGCGCGCCACATCGCCGAGGCTCTGGTCGGGGCGCGCGGCGAGCACGTCGGGCGTCATCAGGTCGCGCACCGTCAGGTGACTCGGCAGCTCGACGGCATCGAGGGCGCCGATCTGCGCCACCTGCTCGGGTGTCTTGGCCGCGAGCAGCGCCAGGACCGTCTCGGGGTCCGAGAGGATGCGCGCGAACGCGCCCACGACCTGCAGGTATGTGGCAGTCTCGCGCGGCGGCGCGACGATCAAGATCACGATCCGCGCCGCGCGGTGCGGATCTTTTTCCCAGCGGATCGGGGCAGGCGAGATCCCCACCGCCGTCACCAGCTTGCGCACCGCTTCGGTGCGAAAGTGTGGGAGGAACGCATGCTCGCCCACGCTCACCATGTCCTCGGGCCAGGCGTTGCGGATCACCGCGTTGAGCCGGTTGGCCTCCCCTTCCCCGACCGCGCCCGTGGCGATGAGGCGTTCGGCGAGCCGCTCCGTCGCCTCCTTCACGGTCTGCGCGACGAGGGGCACGATGACGTGCTGGGCGTCGACGACGTCTTTCAGCTTCACAGCCGTTCCTTGAGGAGCGGGACGACGTCGGCGGGGCGCTTCATGACGCTGATGCCGGCGCGTTCCAGCGCCGCCATCTTCTCGGCAGCCGTCCCCGATGACCCAGAGATGATCGCGCCGGCGTGCCCCATGCGCCGCCCCGGGGGCGCCGTCTGGCCGGCGATGAAGCCGACGACCGGCTTGGTGACCCCATGGCGCACGAACTCGGCGGCCTGCTGCTCGTCGGTGCCGCCGATTTCCCCGATCATCACGATCGCCTCGGTCTCGGTATCCGTCTGGAACGCCGACAGGCAGTGGATGAAGTTGGTGCCGATGAGCGGGTCGCCGCCGATGCCGACGCAGCTGGACTGCCCGTACCCCTGCGTGGACAGCTGGTGAATGATCTCGTACGTGAGGGTGCCGCTGCGCGACACGACGCCGATCTTTCCCGGCTTGCAGATGTTGCCGGGGATGATCCCCACTTTACTCTTGCCCGGCGAGATGAGCCCGGGGCAATTGGGGCCGATCAGCCGCGCGCCACGCTCGCTCACGAACGGCAGCACGCGCGTCATGTCGAGCACGGGAATGCCCTCAGTGATGCAGACGATCAGGCCCAGCCCCGCGTCCGCCGCCTCGAAAATCGCCGACGCGGCGACCGCCGCGGGGACGTAAATGACCGCGGCGTTCGCCTGGGTCTCGCTGACCGCCTCGGCGACCGTGTTGAACACGGGGACGACGCCCTCGAACAGCTGGCCCCCCTTCCCCGGCGTCACGCCCGCCACGACCTTCGTGCCGTAGGAGATCATCTGCTTCGCGTGGAACGAGCCGTCGCGGCCCGTGATCCCTTGGACGACGAGGCGCGTGGACTGATCGATGAAGATGCTCATACAAGCGCCACCGCTCGCTTGACAGCTTCGTCCATGTCCCCCAGCGCCGAGAAGCCCGCCTTCTGGAGAATGGCGATCCCCTCACGCTCATTCGTGCCGGTGAGCCGGATCACGATCGGGACCTTGAGGGGGAACTGCTGCGTGGCCTGCACGATGCCGTTGGCCACATCGTCGCCGCGCGTGATGCCCCCAAAGATGTTGAACAGGATCGCCTTGACGTTCGGATCGCCCGTGATGATCCGCAGCGCGCTCACGACCTTCTGCGGGTTCGAGCTGCCGCCGATGTCGAGGAAGTTCGCCGGTTCGCCACCGTAGTACTTCACGAGGTCCATCGTGGCCATCGCGAGACCGGCGCCGTTCACGCAGCAGCCCACAAAGCCGTCGAGCTTGATGAACGTGAGCCCCGATTCGCGCGCCAGCACCTCGGCGGGCGCTTCGGCGCTCGGGTCGCGCAGCGCGGCGATCTCGGGCCGGCGGTCGAGCTCGTTGTCGTCCACGACGATCTTCGCATCGAGCGCCTGGACCTTCCCGTCCGGCGTCGTCACCAACGGATTGATCTCCGCGAGTGAAGCGCCCACGGCGTACACGACCGTGTATAGCTTCTGCATGATGCCGGCGGCCGCGCGCGCCTGCTTCGCATCGGAATACAGCTTGAACCCCAGCGTGAGCGCCTGGTGTTCGAGGAGTCCATACCTTGGGTCTATGGCAAGCCGATGAATCTTCTCGGGAGTCTTGGCGGCCACTTCCTCGATGTCGATCCCGCCCGCGGCGCTGACCATCAGCACGGGTCGCTGCGACGCCCGGTCCACGATGATCCCGACATAACTCTCCGACGCGATCTCGGCCGCGGGCGCCACGAGCACCTTCTGCACCGTGAGGCCCTTGATGGTCATCCCGAGGATCTGCGAGGCTTTCTGCGCGGCATCTGCGGGATCAGCGGCCAGCTTCACGCCCCCCGCCTTGCCGCGGCCGCCGGCGTGGACCTGCGCCTTGATGACGACCTTGCCGCCCATGCGCTCCGCGATCGCCTTGACCTCTGCGGGCGTGGCCGCGACCTCCCCTGGAGGCACCGGGATGCCGTGTTGCTGTAGGATCTCGCGCGCCTGATACTCGTGCAGGTTCACCCGTGCTCCTTCGTGATGGTCGTGCCCGCCTCACCCTGTAGCGCCGCGAGGCCGTGCGCCAGCTCGGCGATAATGGCCCGCTCGCCACCGGCGCGCACGAAATCGGCCGCCGCTTCGACCTTGGGCCGCATGCTGCCGCTCCCGAGCTCCTTGCCCGCCAGGAGATGGTCGGCCTGCGCGAGCGAGAGCCGCCGGATCGCTTCCTGGCGCGGCGTGCCGTAGCCGCGATACACCGCGTCCACGTTCGTGAGGATCAGCAGCACCTGCGCGTCGATCTCGCGCCCGAGAATCGCCGCCACGCGGTCTTTATCGGCCACGGCGTCGATCCCCTCGAGGCCGAGGCCCTTGTCCTTCTCCCTGAAGACCGGGGGCCCGCCACCGCCGCAGGCGATCACGATATGCCCCGCCCTGACCAGCTGGCGCACCATGTCGCGCTCCACGATCCCCACCGGCCGTGGACTGGGCGCGAGGCGCCGCCACTGCCCCGGCTTCTCCTCGCGCACCGGCACGCCCCGCGCCTGTAGCCGCGCCACCCGCACCGCGTCGAGGGCGTGTCCGATCGGTTTCGACGGCGTGCGCAGGTTCGGGTCATCGGCGTCACACAGCGTCTGTGTGATCAGCGTGACGACGGTGCGCTGCACGCCGGCGCGGGCCAGCGCGTTCTGCAACGACTGTTGAATCATGTAGCCCATCCAACCCGCCGTCCCGGCCACGAGCACGCCGAGCGGCAGCGGCTCGACCTGGTCGGCGGCAAGCTCATTGCGGGCCAGTTCGTCCCCCACCTGCGGACCATTGCCGTGCACCAGGACGATGTGCCACCCGGCCCGGGCCAGATCCACGATCGGCGCGAGGCTCTCGCGCGTGTGGCGGAACTGGTTGCCGATTGTCGGTCGCTCGCCTTGGGGAGCGACCGCGTTTCCGCCCAGCGCGACCACGATGCTTTCCGACCGAGAGGGGGGCGCAGTCACGGCGGCGCAACCTAGCGGGGCTGCGGGGCCGGAGCAAGCAGGCGCCTGATCTCCCGCCAGACCTGCCCGAACCGCTCGAGATTCCCCGCGGTCAGCGCGGAATCGGCGCGCGCGATCAAGCGACGCGCGCGGTCCCAGCGGCCGCTGAGCGTCGTGTCGAGGGACGCCCTCCCCCCCGTCCAGCCCTCCCCGGTCAACAATGCCCGCAGCGCATCGGCCCGCGTCGGCCCATGCCCGCTGCGGGTTCCGAAGGTGAGGTAGACGTCCCGGATGCCGCGCGGCGCCGCGCCGGCCGCCTGAGCGAACTGCGCTTGGAGCGTCACCACTGAGTCGGCAGCGAGCCAGATCCGCAGCGCTCCGGGACTCGTTTCGCTCGCGCCCACCAGGTCGGAGGGGAGCCGCTCGAGGGCGCCCGGCTGCCAGAGGCGCAGGAACGGCCCAGCCGGCCCGACGGCACCTGCGAGCAGCGCGACGAACCGCCGCGGTGGGGGCGTGTCCGCCTCGAACCCAATGGCAGTCCACAGCGCTCCCCCGGGCGCCACCTGAAACGGCTCGCGCGGCCGCGGCGTCCAGCGATTGGAATCGCTGCTGGTGTGCTCGCGCGCGAGCTGCACGGCTGCAAGCTGAAACACGTCGGGAGGATACGGCAGGTGATCCCGCAGACCGGCCGGGATCCCCTGGGCGGGCTCGATCAGCGGCTCGAAGTGACGTGCCCAGGCGGCAGTGAGGGAGTCATAACCCGGGGCGAGCCAGACGTGCGTCTCTCCGGTCGCCGCGCGCACCGCGCCGACCAGTCCCGCCCGCAGATAGCGCACCGACCGGTTGCGCCACGACAAGTCGCGGGCGAGGGGGAAACAGTCGCTCGCGACGTACCCCCAACTCACCCACCACAGCGCGCTGTCCGCGAGTGCGGGGCTGGGCTCCCCGAAATCCGCGAACGGCGCGAGCCGCTCCAGGCGCTCGGCGACGCCGCGTCGCCACAGCAGCACTCGGCCGTCCGTTTCGGCCCGGGCGAGCTCGGGTCCCTGCAACGCCCATGCGAGCGCGGCGCGGCGCAGCGAGCCCCGCAACGGGATCCCCGCGCCCCGCAGGTCGGGCCAGGTGTCGGGCGACGCGACGGCGAAGCTGGTCGTGCTCGGACCGAACCACGTCACCGTGTCGCCGCGGTGAACGGGAGCGCGCGCGAGAGCCAGCCCGGTGTCTGTTTCGAGGGCGATGCGCGGTGCGCCCGGCGGCGCCAGCGGCACGACGAGCCATCCCGCTTGCGACGGCGAGAGCGTGACGGCCGTTGCTCCACTACCGAGGGCGCTTGCGACCCGTCCCACGTCCCACAGCGGGAGGCCGGCGGAGCCGACCGCGGCTCCAACGGAGGGAAAGGCCGCCGGCAGCGCCGGCGGCCCCTGATCGATGGGCGTGAGGCCGAACGCGAGCCGCTCGAGCGCGGCGCGGCGCTGGAGCAGCACCGTCTCGTCGGCGCTGCGCGACGCCCGGACGATGCCGGGGACGATCGCGTAGGATCCCGCCGCGGCGAGCAGCAGCGCCGCCCAGCTCCCCAACACGAGATTGGGACGGTCGCGCCAACCCCACAGGAGGCTGGCGATCGCGGTGGCGATGCCGACGGCGGTGACGAACTTCTCGGCGGGGAGCCGCACGTCGAGCGCCGTCTGATCCGCCGCGCCGTAGATGCCGGCGACCACTTCCGCCGGATCGAGCGCCGCGCCCCAGGCCATCGCGATCGCGAGGCACGCGAGGATCACGGCGAGGTGTGCGCGGGCGTGGTCGCTCGCGTGCAACCGGCCCTGGCGAAAGCGCAGCGAGCCGATGGCCACGTAGAGTAAGCCGACAACCAGGGCCGCGCTCGTGGTCCAAGCCAGCGCGTGGGCCTGGAGGGTGGACTGCCACGGCAGTACGGCGACGTAGTAGCCGAGGTCGTGCTTCAGGATCTCATCGCTGACGCCGTAGTGCGGCGGCGCCGATGCGAGCAGCGCCCGTTGCCACCAGTCACCGGTCCCGAGCGTGAGGAGCAGCCCGCCCCCAATGCCGGTGCTGAGCGTGAGGGCAAACAGGACGCGTTGGGGCACCGCCTCGACGATCTCGAGGTCGCCCAGGCGACGCGGCATTTGCACCGAGCCGATGGCGCGGTACACGACGAACATGTTTCCGGTGGCCCACGTGATCGCAAACAGCACGACGAAGAGCTGCATGAGGCGGGCGAGCGTCCGCGCCTCGATCAGGACCGTTCCGCCGGTGAAGGTCGCCGCCCAGGCTCGCTCCGCGGTCTCGAGTGCCGCCCACCGCCCGCCCACGAGGACGACGACGAGCAACACCGCGAGCGTGAGGAGTCCCGAGCGACGAGTCAGGGCTGCACGCCGTTCCGCGCGAGCCAATCCTCCACTTCCCCCCGATAGCTGGCGAGCGCAGCCTCCGACTCGGCCTCGAAGCGGAGGACCAGAACCGGCTGCGTGTTGGAGGCGCGGACGAGGCCCCAGCCCTTGGCAAAGGTGATCCGCACGCCGTCGAGCGTCACGACCGGATACTTCGCAGCGAAGTGCTCCGCCGCGCGCTGCACGACGTCGAACTTCTTCTCGTCGGGGCAGTCGACGCGCAGCTCGGGGGTCGCGATCGTGCGCGGGACGTCGGCGAGGAGCCGGGAGAGGGGGCCGCCTTCGCGGGCGACATACGCGAGCAGCCGCGCGGCCGCGAACAGCGCGTCGTCGAAGCCGTACCAGTCGGCCCCGAAGAACATGTGCCCGCTCATTTCGCCTGCGAGCGGCGCGCCGACCTCTTTCATCTTCTGTTTGATGAACGAATGCCCCGTCTTCCACATCATCGGCTCGAGGCCGGCGCGGCGCAGCATCTGCGGCAGGACCTCCGAGCACTTCACATCGAAGATCACCACCTTTCCCGCCCCGACGCGGTGCACCAGATCGCGGCCGAACAGGATCAGCAGCTGGTCCCCGGGCACCACCGCGCCGCCCTCGTCCACGGCGCCGATGCGGTCACCGTCGCCATCGAACGCAATCCCCAGCTCAGCGCCGTACTGCCGCACGGCGTTCTGGAGGTCGTGGAGGTTCTCGAGGACGCTGGGATCGGGATGGTGATTCGGGAATGTGCCATCCGATTGATCGAAGAGGGGCACGACTTCGGCGCCGAGCCCGCGCAACGTCTCGATCGCGATGAGACTCGTCACGCCGTTGCCGCAATCCACGACGACCTTCACCGGACGAGCCAGCGGTCCGTTGTGGCTGATGATGGCGTCGCGATAGGCCGTGAGTAGGGCGTTGTGAGTGGTGCGTTGGCCCCCGCCCCGCTCCACCAGCTTGTCATCCGTGATCAGTCGATACAGGCCCTGAATGTCGTCCCCGAACACCGCATTGTGCTCGAGGACCATCTTGAATCCGTTGAACTCGGGTGGGTTGTGCGAGCCCGTGATTTGAATCCCGCCATCCACCTCGAGCGTGTGGGTGGCGAAGGACAATGCGGGAGTCGGCACCTCGCCGACGTCGATCGCGGTCCCCCCGGCCAGGGCGATGCCTGCACGCACCCCCGCGGCGAGATCGGGACCGGACGGCCGGTTGTCCCGTCCCACGGCGACGCGCGGCGCCCGTTTCAGGCGCTCCCACGCCAGCGTGGCGTACGCCTGGCCCACGGCCTGGGCGGTGGCAGGCGTGAGCTGGTCGCCGACGGTGCCACGGATGTCGTATTGCCGGAAAATCGTGCTGGGAAGCTTCACGGGACGAACCCCGCCGTCAGCGGCCGGGTGGGGGAGCTGGAGGGGGGACGGGTGCGGCGGCGGGTGGACGCACGCTGTCCCCGGCGGTCTTGGCGAGCTCGAGGAGCCGGTTGGGCCACACCCCGAACACGAGCAGCGCCGCCACCGCCGCCGCGACGGCGACCCTGGCGGGGCGGTCCAACCAGACGTCGGCGTGTGCCGTGTCGGACGCTTCGGGCTTCATGTACATCGCCATGATCACGGGGAGATAGTAGCCCGCCGACACGACACTCGCGAGGACGAGGATGGCGGCGAGCACATTCTGGCCCGCGCTCGTGGCCGCGATGAGGATGTACCACTTCCCGATGAATCCGGCCGTGCCCGGGAAGCCGAGCAGCGACAGCATGCACACCGCGAGCGCGAAGGCGAGCCAGGGGCGCCGCGTGGCGAGCCCGGCGAGATCGTCGATCAGGACGTCGCTCTCACCGCGGCGCCCTTTGGCGGCGAGCACGGCGAAGGCGCCCACCGACATCAGCGTGTAGGCCACGAGATAGACGATGAACGCCGCGGTCCCCGCGGCCTTTCCCGAGGCGACGGCGACGAGCAGGTACCCGGCGTGCGCCACCGACGAGTACGCCAGCATGCGCTTGAGCGAGCGCTGCGTCAGCGCCAGGAAGTTCCCACCCACCATCGTGACCACCGCCAGCCACCACACGATCTCCCGCCACGCGCCGGCGTTCGCGAAACCTTCGGTCAGCACGCGGAACAGCGCCGCGAACGCCGCGGCCTTGACGCCCGTGGCCATGAACGCGGTGACGGGTGTGGGGGCGCCGTCGTACACGTCGGGGGCCCACATATGGAAGGGGACCGCGGCGACCTTGAACGCGAACCCGACGAGCAGCAGGGCCAGCCCGGCGAGCAGCATGACGCTGCTCCCGCCGAGCCCCACCTGCACGCCGATGAGCGTCAGGTTGGTGGTCCCCGTGGCGCCATAGATCAAGGCGATGCCGTACAGCAGGAATCCCGAGGCAAAGGCCCCGAGCAGGAAGTACTTGAGCGCCGCCTCCGCGGACCGCGGGCTCTTGCGATCGAATCCGGCGAGCACGTACACGGCCACCGACATCAGCTCGAGGCCGAGGAAGATCACCATCAGGTCCTCGCCCGCCGCCATCAACATCATGCCGAGCGTGGCGAAGATCAGCAGGACGTAATACTCCGGGGCGAGCAGCTGCTCGCGCTCCAGGTAGGCGAACGAGATGAGCGCGGTGAGCGCCGCCCCACCGGTAAAGAGCCAGTCGGTCACCCAGCGGAAGTCGTCCACCGCCAGCATCCCGGCGAGCCCGGCGGGCTGCGCCTGGTTCCACCACAGCCACCAGGCCGCGACGGCGGTCGAGAGCAACGCGACGAGCGTGAGCCAACCGGCGGTGCGCAGGTCGCGCACGGTCTGATGCCGCCACGCGACGAACAGCAGCAGCACCAGCGCCCACAGCGTGAGCACCAGCTCCGGCAGCAGTGCCAGTAACACATCGCGCGGGACGGAGAGGTCGAGACTCATTTGCCCCGCACCTGCTCGATGAATTGCCGCGCGGCCGGCTCCATGCGCGTGAGGAACGGCTTCGGGTACACGCCGATCCACACGATGCAGGCGAGCAGCGGGATCAGCACCGCCAGCTCACGCGGCGTGAGATCGGTCAACTTCTCGTTCTCGTGCTTGTCGAGCGGATTGAACAGCACGCGCTGCAACGCCCACAGCAGGTACGCCGCGGCGATGATGACGCCCGTCGTCGCGATCGTGGTGGCCACCGGGTAGGTCCGGAAGGCGCCCAGCAGCACCAGGAACTCGCCCACGAACCCGTTCGTCCCCGGGAGGCCGATGGACGAGAGCGACACGATCGTGAGGATGGCCGCGAACAGCGGGACGACCCGCGCGATGCCGCCGTACGCATCGATCAGGCGGCTGTGGCGCCGCTCGTAGATCATGCCGACCAGGAAGAAGAGCGCGCCCGTCGAGATGCCGTGGTTGATCATCACGAGCAGGGCGCCCTGCACGCTCTGCAGGGTGAGGGCCCAGATCCCCAGCATCACGAAGCCGAGGTGGGCCACCGACGAATAGGCGATCAGCTTCTTGAAGTCGGGCTGGACCATCGCGACCAGCCCGCCATAGATGATCCCGATGAGCGACAGCGTCACAATCAGGACCTGCACCGTCTCGCTCAACGCCACCGTGGGGAAGAACGGCAGAGCGAACCGGAGGAAGCCGTACGTCCCCATCTTGAGCAGGATCCCCGCCAGGATCACGGAGCCCGCCGTGGGCGCCTCCACGTGCGCGTCGGGGAGCCAGGTGTGGAACGGGAACATCGGCACCTTGATCGCGAACGCGAGGAAGAAGGCGCCGAAGAGCCACGGGGCAACGTTGCCGAGGTTTTGGAGGTTGGCGAGGATGTGGAGGTATGAGAACGAATAGGTCCCCGTCGCCTGACCCACATGGAAGTACAGCACCAGGATCGCTACCAGCATCAGCAGCGAGCCGAACATCGTATAGATGAAGAACTTGATCGCGGCGTACAGGCGATTCTCGCCGCCCCATACCCCGATGATGAAATACATCGGAATGAGCATCACTTCCCACATCACGTAGAACAGGAAGAGATCGAGCGCGACGAATACGCCGATCATCCCCGTCGTGAGCACGAGCAGCAGCGCGTAGAAGCCGGGCTCGCGCTTGGTGATGTAGCTCCAGCTCCCCAGGACCGAGAGGGGCATCAGGAACGTCGTGAGCAACACCATGAACAGCGAAATGCCATCCACGCCGACCGTGTAGTGGATGCCCCACGGGGCGATCCAGGCATAGTCGGCGACGAACTGCATCCCGCCCGTCGGGGCGAACTCCCACCAGAGCGGAACCGAGAGCGCGAACTCCAGCAACGTCGCGAACAAGGCGACGTATTTGGCGCGCGGCGCCGGCACGAACAAGACGACCGCGGCCGCGACGAGCGGCCAGACAAGCAGCACGGTGAGCACCCAGCGGGCGTACATCTCAGTTCACCACGCGCCAGAGAATCGCGAGCACGCCGACGACGAACAACGTGACGTACATGCCCACCTGCCCCGTCTGCAGCCGCGCCCCGA
>Ga0070704_100002340_pt1 | contig 10627 bp, 9 predicted proteins | sample KBSK5252metaG_FD_65467 | JGI IMG/M metagenome (GOLD analysis project Ga0070704, IMG submission 65467) | Corn, switchgrass and miscanthus rhizosphere microbial communities from Kellogg Biological Station, Michigan, USA - KBS K5-25-2 metaG | ecosystem: Host-associated > Plants > Roots >... | reverse complement strand
TACCGCACGCGAGCTCGCGCGTATCAACCTCTGGACTTACGGTATCGCCGCTCCCCGCACGTTGCTGATCGCCATCCGACAGACCTCCGGCCCGATTCTGGTTGCCGCGGCTCTGCTCGGTGTGGTGAGCTACTGGTATCTACTGCGGCTCTCACCCGCATCCACCGGCTTCGGCGTACGGCATCACTCCTCGGGACGTCTCATGATCGCCGGGGCAGGCGTATTCCTGCTAGGCCACCTCACCTTCCTCACGACGAACGTCGGGTTCTCGGCCACCGGTGCGAATAATCGTACGGCGATGGTGGGTGCCGCCGGCATTGCCCTGCTGCTGGTGGCCGCAGCGGGATGGCTCGCCGAACGGGTCCCCGCGCGCTGGCAAGGGCACTGCTTCGCCGGAATGGTCGCGGTCATCAGCGCTGGAGCGTTCGTGATCAACGCGATGCTGGTGGGCTCCTGGGTCGCCGCCTACGATCGCGAGCGGGAAGTCCTGGGCAGCATCCGACGCACCTTCGCCACACTACCGTCGAACAACACGTTGATTCTGGACGGCGTCTGCCGCTACGTCGGACCTGCCATCGTGTTCGAGTCGAGCTGGGACCTGCAAGGCGCCCTGCGGCTGTTCTATCGGGACAGTACCCTTCGTGCCGATGTGGTCTCTCCAGACCTCCGGGTGGAACAGGATGGGCTGCATACCGTCATCTATGGGGAAGACTCGAAATATCCCTACGAGCGGCTGACTGTCTTCAACGAACCAGACAGGGCGGCTTATCCGATCCCGGATGAAGTCACCGCGCGCTCGTACTTCGCCCAGCACTCTGACGTTCGGGCTGGCGGCTGTCCTCCTGGGCGTGCCGGACACGGCGTCCAGGTGTTTTAATCGGCGTTAACGAGATGCACGAACCCACTTTGGTTTCGATCGTCACACCGTGCTTCAACGTTGAGCGATATCTCGAGGAGGCGATTGAGAGTGTGCTCGGCCAGACCTATTCCCACTGGGAGCTGCTGCTGGTGGACGACGGGTCCGGTGATCGCAGTCCGGAGATCGCGGCCCGTTGGGTGGCCGATCACCCGGACCGGGTGCGGTACCTGGAGCACCCGAACCGCCGCAACCAAGGAACCAGCGCCAGCCGGAATCTGGGAATTCGTCACGCGCACGGAGAATTTGTCGCCTTCCTGGATGCCGACGACGTCTGGCTCAGCGGACATCTGGCCGGCCAGGTGGCGTTGTTGGAACGTCACCCGGAGGTCGGGCTGGTCTACGGTCCGACTGAGGAGTGGTACGGCTGGACCGGGCGCCTTGAAGACAGCGCGCGCGATCACGTGTCCCCACTCCGGATGCCCACGGGTCAGCCGCTGTTCCCTCCCGGGCCCCTCGCCGCGTTCGTGCGGCGAGAGGCACCGTCGCCGTGCACTTGCAGCGTGCTGGCTCGCCGCTCGGTCGTCGATGCCACCGGCGGCTTCGAGGCATCGTTCCGGGGGATGTACGACGACCAGGTCTTCTACGCCAAAGCTTGTCTGGCGGCCCCTGTGCTCGCAGCGGCGGAGTGCTCCAGCCGATACCGACGACGCCCCGACTCGCTCTATTCGTGGGCCAAGACGACCGATCAACATCGCTTTGATCGATTGAAATTCCTCCGCTGGCTGGATCGCTATCTGATGGAGCAAGGCGGCGGCAGCGCCGAGCTGGTAAGGGCCGTTCGCCGGGAACTATGGACTGCTCGGCATCCGAGACTCTGGCGACTACTGGGCGGGTTGCGCGGGTGGCGCTAATGCTTCACTGCCCGGATGGCGACGATCAGCGGAAAGTATTCATCCTCCGCGTCAAGGTCGCCGCGCGATAACTCCTCGTAAGCCAATCCCGATAGGAACGCCGTCGTGGTGCGCACGTTGCCGTAGCCGCGCACCGTCACACCATCGCCCCCGAACACATCTCCGAACAGCACCCGGCAGGACGCCGGCGTGAATCGCCAGTAGTCGCGCTCCAGTCCGTACACCGGGGCGATCCGGCTCACCGACGGCACGGTCGCGAGCACGACTCCACCGGGCCGCAGCATGCGGTGAACCTGGGTCACTGCTGCACGAACGTCATAGATGAACTGTAGAGTCTGGGTGAGGACGAAGCAGTCGAACGAATTGGCCGGGACCCCCTCAGCGGCCGTCAAGTCGGCGACGATAGTCGCCGCTGGATTGCCCGGGTTGATGTCGAGAACGTCGCGCCGCTCGACCCCCGCCCCGAAACGGTCGGTGTATTGAGTGTCCTGCAGCTCGACAACCCGACCCCGAATGTCACGACTGTTTTCCGCCAGGAAGCGCTCCACGTAATAGCGGTCCACCGGGGTTCCCCGATCGAGGCCCCAGTAAGAGCTGAGCGGAGTGGTTCGGAACGGGGCGAGCCACGCCGGCCGAATCAGGCGGCGCAACCGGCGACGCCAGGGGCTCATGGGGTCTCGACCCAAGGCGTCGCGCAAAGCAGTCAGCGGGTCGCGCATGACTCCTCCCGGGTCTGCCCCGTCGGCGGGCCCAAAATCATCAGTCGGGAACCCGCGTCATCCAGATATCCTGCGTCCCACGGCCAGGGTGGTGGGCCAGCACCTCGAGTCCCAACAGAAGGCGAGTGCGGACAAAATGAGGGCTATGAAATGCCGCAAACAGCTTGCGACCCTCGGCTGCCAGCGTCCGGATCACGAATTCGCCGGCATCGTAGCGGACTCGCTCGCGGACGGTAAGCCTTGGGCGGTAGGCATCACCGTGAGTGGTCAAAATGAAGCCGCCGCCCGGTCGAAGAACCCGGATCATCTCAGCGACCCAGCGGTAGTGCAGGTCCTCGGACAAATGCGTAAACACGGACCGGGCAAACACAACGTCGAGAAAGTCTTGCTCGAATGGCAGGGGAGGCGCGAGGCCGTTCTCTACAAACGTCACGTCGTGCAGATTCTCCCGGCACCAGCGAATCGACTCGCGATTATAGTCGGATCCGTAGAACTCGATCGACCAGCCGGAGGCCAGTCGGGGCAAGTGGCGAATGATGCGTGCCGGGCCGCAGCCCCACTCGCACACACGCTGCAGGCGGGACGCTGGGGCCTCGAGATAAGGTCGCATCAGATCCCAGTACTGCGACGCGGTCTCTTCCCCAGATCGCTTGTATTCCACGAGATCAGTAGTCGCCTGCGCGTCCCATAGAATTGGGAGCGGAGGGACGGCGAAGCCCGGGTGTTCCTTCCGGAACGCCCGATTCGAGCGGACCGTCAAAGCGCACCGACGCCAATACGCGAGCCGGTCGATCACGCTGAAGGCGTGCTGGGCGTTCAGGTCGATGAGGAAGTTGGACAGTCGCCGTCTCATACCCTCAGCTCCTCTTCCCACAGAGCCAGAAAGAGGCTCTTACGCAGCGCCGAGGTGGAGGGCACGCCAGCTGCGTCGGCGGCCAGGTGGCCGTAGTCCGAACGGCAGTGGATCAGCCAGGTCAGCAGTCGCAGGGACGGGATCAGGGACCGGTCGAGATCAAGTCGGGCCGCGTACCGCTCCACACACTCTCGTTGCACCCGACCGGTGAACGTCGCCGGGTCGAGGCTCCGGCGGTATGACTCCCGGGTCTTTCCCGACTTGAGGGCGTCGTCATGAAAGAATGCGAGGTACGACAGGAAATAGATCAGATCCACCAGAGGCAGTCCGTTCAGTTCGGCGGACTCCCAGTCGAATACCACCAGCTGCCCATCCGGTGCTACATGGACATTCCAGGGAGAGAAGTCGCGCTGCTCCACCACCCGGGGCAGGTCGCCCAGGGGTGCGAGCTTTGCCTTCATACCTCTGAACGCGACCGGATCCGCGACGGAGCCAAACGAAGTCTTGAAATCTCCCAGCACATCATCAATAAGCGGCAAAGCGCGGCCAGGCTGGCGCGGGGCGTGAGCTGGGAGCAGCTGGATCAACCAATCCGTAGCGCGGATAGCTAGGTCGCGATAGGTCGCCCCTGAAAGAAGCGAGAATAGCGGCCGGCCGGTCAGGCTGGTCTCGGCCAGCGCGGGATACCCCGCCTGGTCACCCCAATAAAGGAGCCTGGGGACGCCGCTCACCCCCCGGGGGCGGAGCGCCTCGACTGCCCGCAGCGCCGCAGCCTCGCGCTCGAGACCAACGGTCGCCTCCGGCACTCGGGGTCGCTTCACGACGATGCGCGGGATCGGATCGGGCTCGGCGAACACGAGGCCGACTGCCTTGCTGATGGTGCGCGGGCCTCGCGTCAGCAGCAGCCAGTTGAGCCGCTCGGGTGCCGGGCCCATTCCCCAACCTTCCCAGCACTCGCGGAGCCATTCGAGAATGCCCGGCCTTGGCGCTCCCGTGTCCCCGGGTTTCCGGGCCACCGCGCATATCGGTCTAAGGCAGCCCGCTCGCAAAGCCCAGGACCATAGTGCCCGCACCGGCACATCGACGGCGCGACGCAGCGGGTTACGGGCCTCGAGGCGGGTCGCACGCACGAATGCAGGTGCCGAGTCACTCTCGAGCGGAATCCAGAACCAAGTTGGCGAAAGCCCCGGCCAGGGCCAGGGCCAGTAGGTAGCCACCTGGTCGAAGCCTGCATCTTCGAGCCGGCGACGGACACCGGCAGCGCTCGTGAAGAGCCATTCGCTGTAACAAGCGGCTCCGGGCTCGAGACTGTGGAACAGCGCCGCGAGCTCGGCGGACGTCGGGTTTACCGTCACCCCAAGATCGGCTAGCCGGTCGCCGGGGATCGTACTTGCCTGCGACGCGACCAGGCCGACCGCATCGGGCAGTGTTCCTCGAGCCGACACGAGCACCCGGGCGGGCATCGGTTCCGGCAAGAGAAACCGCCAGTCAACCCGCCGGAGCAGGCGGTTGCGGGTGGGTTCGGGCAGGTCGCGGCCCAGCACTAGGCGATCCGGGGCAGGGCCAGCAGCTCGTCGTACACAGCCTCGACCCCGCGTGCCATGGCCTGTGCTGTGAATGCTTCATGCACCCGCGCGCGCCCTGCGCCGCCCAGCCGCGCAGCGAGCTGAGGATCAGCCAGCACGGTTCGAATTGCCTGCGCAAGTGCTGCCGGATCCGAGGGAGGTACCAGGATGCCGGTGACTCCGTCCACCACGGCTTCGTCAGTTCCACCAATGCGGGAGGCGACCACCGGCTTCGCCGCTGCCATCGCCTCGAGGACCGACAGGGGCAAGCCCTCGAACAGCGACGGCAAGGCAAACACGTCGGCGGATGCGAGCAGAGCGGGCACATCGCGCCGGTGGCCGAGGAAGCTGACCCGGCTCGAGATGCCGAGCGACTCTGCTTGGGCCTCGAGAGCAGTGCGCTCCGGCCCGTCGCCGACTACAAGAAACTTCGCCTCGGGAACCAGGCCGGCTGCAGTGACCAAAGTGTCAATGCCTTTTTGGGGGCTGAGCCTTGCGAGCGTCACCACCGTTGGTTGGTGTGGTTCTCGCTTGGTGTCAGCGGCGGCCCAGGCTCCTGGTGTTTGCTCGAACGGCGCTGGGTCGATGCCGTTGTGCACCACTCGGATCTTGCGATCCGGGATCTTCAACGATTCCGCCAGCCGCCTCGCCACGTGGCTCGACACGGCCAGGTAGCGGTCCACCGCGGCGGCCACGATCCTCTGTTGTACCCGCACCGATTGATTGACGAGAGCCTCTACGAAAAGCTGGGCCGTACCGACGATAGCCGGAACGCGCAGGGCTCGCGCAGTCAACAATCCGAACTTGCAAGCCAGCGGCCAATTGAGGTGGGCATGGAACACGGCTGGACGCTCCTGGGCGAGCGCCCGCGCCAGTTCCGGCAGCCGCCAGGCAAAATTGCGGTCGGTGATCCTGGGAACCGACCGTACCGACATTCCTGCTGCTTGGGCACCCCGGACCAGCTGTTGCAGGCCGGCAGCGGGATGGTGAAGCAGCACCGGCGTCCACCGATTGCGATCAAGGCCGGCGAGCAGATGAAGCAGTGATTGCTCGCTCCCGCCGAAAGCATCGCTGTCGACGAAGTGGACCACCGTACGGGTCACGAACCGGACCGTTGGGCGGAACCCACTGAACCCAGGCCGCGGCCCGATACCCGGTTCTCGCGCATCGCGTCGCGTGCGCCGACCCAGTAGAAGTAGTCGAGGGCGTAGTAGTAATAGGAGCGCATCCGTGCGGGCCGTCGATGTTCGAGCCACCGCATGAACGAGATGGCCCAATCCATGGTGCCGCGCCAGACGCTGGTCGCGGCGAGGAGAAGGCCGCGCATGAGCCGCCAGCGAGGGCTCAGATCGTCGGGCCTGCCGAGCTTGAGGTCGGCGAGCGTTTCCGCGTGCTTGCTAGCGAGGAGCACGGCGGTGCGCCCCTTGGCAAGGTTGTCGCGCGCCAGGGCGGGGAAGTCCTTGGTGTAGTGCTGTCGGGCCAGCGCTTCGGAGCTGAAGACCAGACGCACTCCCGCCTTGGCGAGCCGATGAGAAAGCTCGAGGTCCTCATTGCCGTACTGGGTGAACGATTCATCCAGCCCGCCGGCCTCGACGAGGGTGCGCCGATCGATCGAAAAATTGCCGCTGTAGAAGTCGCGCAGGCCGAACTGATGGCCGGGCTGTGCCAGCGTTTCCAGGTGCTGGTTGAACTTCCATCCGATGTAGTCCACGATCGGCGGCGACGAGGGCTGGACCGAAACGGGTGCGGCGCCGACGACGCCGAGTCGCTCGGTGGCGGCGTGGGCCGCCAGGTGGGCGGTGAGGAACTGGGGTGCGGGCTCCATGTCGTCGTCCAGCAGTATGAGCAGGTCTCCTTCCGCAACTCGAATGCCTGCGTTGCAGGCGGCGGCACGGCCTCGATTGGGCTGCCAGAGGGCGGCGAGCCGAAAGGAAGTTCGGAGGCTCTGCACCATCTCACGGGTGCCATCGTCGGAGCCGTCGATCGAGACGATCACTTCAAACTGCTCCGCGGACAGCGTCTGGCGCGTCATCGCATCGATCAATCTCCGGACGGCATCGCGGCGCTGGTATGTCGGAACGACGACGCTGACGCGCGGCGATGGAGTCACGGACGGAGCCCGAGCTCGGCATAGATCGCTTCCAATCTGCGAACGTACGCTGCCCAACCATGCTGCTCGAGCACATAACTCCGGGCACGGCGGCCGAGCTCGTCGCGAGCGGCCTTGTCCGCGAGGAGGTCCGCTGCGGCTTGTGCGATGCCAAAAGCGTCCCGGGCGACGATCAGCGGCGCCGGGGCCGCCCCCCATGCGAGCCCCTCCGCCCCGAGCGGCGTGGTTACGACGGCTTTGCCGAGGGCGAGTGCCTGGAGCACCTTGACCCGCATGCCGCCGCCTTCACGAAGCGGTGCGAGGACAACCGCGGCGCGCTCGATGAATGTCTCGACCCTCGGCACCCGGCCCGTCACCGTGACGGCCGGCCCGGCGAGGGCTCGTACAGATGGGGGCGGGTCAACCCCGACGATCGTCAGATGGGCGTCCGGGCAAAGCCTGCGGAGGGCAGGAAAGATCTCGCTGCCAAGCCAGACTGCGGCATCGACATTCGGAGCGTGATAAAAGCCTCCCGTGAAAACGACTTCACCTTGGGTTTCCGGGAAGGCCCCGGCGGTTGGCGGTACCGTCACTCCGAACGGATTGACCCGAACCCGATCAGCCACATACGGCGCCATGGCTTGCATCGCTTCCGCATCGCGCTGGGTGAAGACCTGGAGCCGGTCAAATCGGCCCCACACGCGACGCTGGTAACCGGGCCAACGCGACCGCTCGAGGGAGCCTGTCGTGGCCGGAACCCGCACCTCGTGCTCGGTGAACACGGTGGGGACACCCTCAGGGTATCGATACTCGCCCACGGCATTGTCCTCGATCTGAAGTACGTCGAAGCGTTGCTTCCGAGCGAGCTCATCGACCAGCGTCTGCAGTCCTGGCTCCCGGAATTTGAGGGCTCGCAGGGGGTCGTGGCTTTTGAGCCATCCCAGGGCGAGCTGCAGTCGGTTGGTCCAGCGGCCCGGACCCAGCGCACGCGCCCGCCAGACGGGATGGGCTTCGACGCCGATGCTTGAGAGTGCCTCGAGTCCCGCCTGATCTCCGGCATCGGCTCCCGCAAGCGTTGCCAGCGTCACCTCGTGCCTGGCAGCCAGCCCTTGAAGCTGACCAAACATGACGAGCGCCCCGCCAGCCACGCTATCGGCGTGAGGGACCAGCGGCGTGACCATCAGAATCTTCACGTCCCGGCCGGGGGCGCGGTCAGTGGGTCACGCCGGGCACCGAGCAGGATGCGGCGCCAGGCCAATATCCTTTCGGCGAGCCGGGCCCGGCTCGGGGCATCGCCAGTGGCATGGATGCGGATGCTGTCGTGCAACCATCGGGCCGCCGCCGCGGCCTTGATCATCGCCACGAGCCGTGCCCTGCGTGCCCGCGAGTAGTGGCGACTGTAGAAGTGGATTGCGCTCTCGGTGCGCTGGGCGATCATGTCCCCGCAGTATGGGATGCTGCCGCCCCCGACATGAACGACATCGGTGACTGGCGCGAAATGGGTCTCCCAGCCGGCCTCCTTCAGTCGATAGCAAAGATCAACCTCTTCCGCATAGAGAAAGAACGACTCGTCGAAACCGCCGACCGCGTCGAACGCCCTACGACGGATAGCGAGTGCCGCGCCGAGTACCCAGGGAACTACCCTGGGCCGCGCATGGGCCGAGTTGACGAGGAGGTAGTGATCGCGCAGGGCCGGCACATGCGCGAGCCAGCGCGCAAGGGCAGTCTTCTCGAGAAACGACTGCGCCGTGCCGAGAAAGGGGTGGCACGAAGGTTGGAGGGAGCCGTCGGGATTTCTCAGCCGGGGTCCCACCAGAGCGGCCCGCTCGTGGCCGTCCAGGTATCCGGATAACGCCTCGAGCGCGCCTGCAGGAAGGATGGTGTCGCTATTGAGGAGCAGGACGTACGGTACCTTGCAGCGTTTGATGGCGCGGTTGGCGGCAGCTCCATACCCCCGGTTGGAGGGGGCGACATCCAGCTCGGCGCCCGGATAGCGCGATCGGATCAGCTCGATGCTGCCGTCGGTGGACCCGTTGTCGACCACCACCGTTTGGGCCGGCCCCTGTGCCAGCACCGACGCGAGACAGGCGTCGAGATGCTCGCGGGCATTGAAGCTCACAATCGCGACCGCCATCGGCGTCATTTGCAGGGGCGCTTCGGGCAAGGGAGATGGCTCGAAAGGTATCGACCACCGGGGGCGGCCGTACAGATCGTGAATTACTTTTCCCACGCCGGGCGTTCGCCCGTTCCCGGCCAATCGCCCGCCACTTCGAGGACGAGCGGTGAGAAAAGGCATCATCCTGGCCGGGGGAACCGGCACCCGCCTCTGGCCGTCCACGCGGGTCGTCAGCAAGCAGCTGCTCCCGATTTACGACAAGCCGATGATCTATTACCCGCTCAGCACTCTGTTGCTGGCCGGGCTGCGGGACATTCTGGTCATCGGCACGCCGGACGATCTTCCCCGGTTCAAGGATCTGTTAGGGGACGGGAGCAACCTGGGCATCTCGCTTAGTTACGCGGCTCAACAGCGCCCGGAGGGGCTGGCCCAGGCGTTTCTCATCGGCGCCGATTTCCTGAATGGGTCCGCAGCTACCCTGGTTTTGGGCGACAATCTGTTCTTCGGCCACGGGATACCGGACCAGCTCCAGCGTGCCGGCTCGGCCAGCACGGGCGCGACGATCTTTGCGTATCATGTGCGAGACCCCGAGCGATACGGAGTCGTCGAGTTCGACGCGGCAAGGAAGGCGCTGAGCATCGAGGAAAAGCCCGCTCGTCCCCGGTCGCAGTATGCGGTGGTAGGACTCTACTTCTACGACAGCGAAGTGGTCTCTCTGGCCCGGACGCTCAAGCCGTCTGCTCGAGGCGAGCTGGAGATCACGGACCTGAACCGTGCGTACCTTCAGGCTGGGCGCTTGACCGTGGAGTTGCTCGGTCGTGGCGTGGCGTGGCTCGACACCGGCACCCACGACGCTCTGCTCCAGGCGTCGCACTTCGTCAGCGTCGTCGAGGAGCGCCAAGGCTTGAAGATCGGCGCACCGGAGGAAGCCGCCTATCGCATGGGCTTCATCGACTCGGCGCAGTTGGTGCGACTGGCCGAGCCGCTCAGAAAGAGCAGCTACGGACAGTATCTGCTTCAGATTGCTCGCGAGGACCGCGGCCGGTGAAGGTTGAGCGTACCGAGCTGCCGGGAGTGCTGCTGCTCACGCCGCGGGTGTTTCGCGACGAGCGCGGGTTTTTCCTCGAGTCGTATAACGCTCGAGAGATCAGTACCGCCGGCCTCCCCACTGATTTTGTCCAGGATAATCACAGCCGGTCGGCTGCCGGGGTTGTTCGCGGGTTTCACTACCAGCTCATACACCCTCAAGGAAAGCTGGTCCGGGTTGCGCGAGGTGCAGTGTTCGGGGTTGTGCTGGACATCCGGGTAGGGTCCCCTACGTTCGGGCGTCACTCAGCGTACCAGCTGGATGACGACCAGCACCAGATGGTCTGGATTCCTCCCGGCTTCGCTCACGGATTCTGCACGCTGGTGGACGGGACCGACCTGGTCTACAAATGCACCGACTTCTACGCGCCGGACGACGACCGCGGCGTGTTGTGGAACGACCCCGACCTTGGCGTTCCCTGGCCGGTG
>Ga0070704_100002339_pt1 | contig 10628 bp, 13 predicted proteins | sample KBSK5252metaG_FD_65467 | JGI IMG/M metagenome (GOLD analysis project Ga0070704, IMG submission 65467) | Corn, switchgrass and miscanthus rhizosphere microbial communities from Kellogg Biological Station, Michigan, USA - KBS K5-25-2 metaG | ecosystem: Host-associated > Plants > Roots >... | reverse complement strand
CCACTTTCTTTAGACGCATTTTGCAGTGCTTGTAATCCCTGGACACCTGCGTAAATAGCTGCAACCAGTCCAGCAAATCCTAATGTAGCTGCTTGTGCTGCTCCACCCAATCTAAAGAATTGTGCTCCAACCTTAGCTCCCATGACTTGTGTTTGTCCAGCAAGAGCACTAAAGATCATAGACCCACCAAACTGATCCCAAGCACCCCCACCTGTAGACATTCTACCAGCAGCATTACGACTTGGAACTGCACTAAACAGTGAACTACCAGCAGAGTTTAATCCGTGCAGTTTGTTGGTTAGTGCATCAATTCGTTTTTCAACACGAGCAAAGATAGTGTTTGTGTCTGCAAGTCGTTTGTTTAGGCTAGTCACTGAGGAGTTGAGGCCGCTGATACCCCCCACCGTCAGTTGCAGTTTCATTATCTTTGCCATTCTCTTCCTCTTCTGCCTCTATGATTGCTAAGTGAATTACATCATCTAACCAATTAAAGTTAGGTTCTGGAAGGTCTACACCTTGTTTACCATTCAATCGTTCATTGATTGACCAAAGGAGCCACGTCTGTTGCTGCACTATTGCTGGATGCGCTTTTAGCTTTTCTATTGCGATTCTGAGGATGCTCCGCTGGTGTCCTGAGAAACGCTCGCTACTTTTCCCAATGGCCCTCGATTCGTAAGGGCGGTTAGTTTGTCAATCAAATCACTCCATGCTCTTGGCATTTTGTAACTAATGACTAACCACTCTTCCACTGAGTACACTCCCTCTACCTGCATAACATACGTACTGCAAGCAGTAGCAATTAGTGGACGAGAGAGTTTGAATGGTTCACCTGGAAATGGTAGTTCATCAAGTATGTACTTCTTAATGAACTGCATAGCTAACTCTTCTGAGTAGTTGTACTGAACCATGTCCAGTGCAGCAAATTCACAAGTCAGTTTTACATCAGGATTGCTAGGGTCACTAACAGTAATTACCTCAGTGACCCTTTGCGGCGAAGCAAGTGAGAAGGGGTCTATCCGTGTCATTTAACTCCTTAGCTATACACAGGGTTAGCTGATCCACTACCCGACGTACCATTGATGTCTATGGGAAGAAATCTACACTCCCCCATAATTCGGTTCTTTTGCATACGTGAAGTGTATTCACCAAGCAAACCGTATCCAGTCCATGTTTTTCCTGATCTTGTGATAACTAACTTATAAATGCTAAATGCACCGTAAGCAGCATTTGCGAGTAGTCCACCTGCATTTGATCCAGCCGTAACGTTCTTCTCAAACTCTGTGAATCGGTACTCAGTACCAGTCTCAATATACACTTGGTTCTCTTGCAAGCTATTCATTGGAGATAGATTCTCTGTAGTCAATCGAGAGACTACTTCAATTCCATCCAAATGACCATACAAAGTCTGTACTGGGGTAGTGTCTGACATCGCACCTGTAGAAGCGTTGACAGACTGTGGAGTAGCCACAACAGAAGATACATCACGTCCAATAGCCCAAGGGGGCATAGTTGCCATTATTCAGTTTCCTCCGTCCAGTCGCTAACTGGAGTATTGTTGTCAACAACTTCACCATCAACTTTGGCATCCTTGTCAACCTTTATTACCCGTGTGTACTTAATTAGTTTGGCACCAAGACCACCAATCTGAATCATCGTTTGCTTGACTTTCTTCATTGACTTAACTCGTGAATTAGATTGTTCTCTCTAACTGCTTCAACCTTTTCCGCAACTGCATCAAGCAGTGGACGTGGAATAGTTAAACCATCAATACCTAAAGCTAAATCGTCTGCATATGGAGCAGTGTTTTCAATGGAGCAAACTAACTCATCACCTACCAGGCGTGGTTCAGTTACTTGCCAACTTGCAGCAAACAATCCACTTTGCCTGTTAATGATCGCACTGTCTCCATAGGGTACACCTTCTCCCTGTCCAAACCCCCGTACATCACCTTTTAACCCTTGACCGCGTGGACCAAATGCGTTTTCTTTGCCCAAACCATAAGGGTAGTTATGACGCTCAAGTTTCTTGTACGTGTACTTACCTAACGAGAATTTAACTGTATTAGCAGCAGCGAGTGCAAGTGAAGTGCGTTCAGCACTAATCACTGCATTCACTACCTGTTTTGCATCAAGTATTGGCATTAGTCGTAAGTTTCACCAATAAGCAGTTTCAATGACAGGATACCTGCCAATAGTGGATAGTTAGCACCTAAGAAAATCTGATTTACGTAGTTCATATCTGAAACATCTAGATCGGGTTCTTCAACTATTTGGAAACTCGTGAATGCGTCTCCCCAACCAATCGCATCCATTAACTGTTCCATTCGCACTTCAATATCTCGAACAGTTTCACTGAACACTCGCTCACCAGTGGAAGTGACAATTGACGAATCAAGAGTTACTCCACTACCAGAAAAGGCTGTGACAGTACGCCAAGCATCAGTACCTTCAAACCAATGCTTCTGCCCAACAAAGATTCCAGTAGTTGCACTATAGTTTTGGTTCACTCCAGTCGCGCCAGGTTGAAGAGTTGCATCAAGTCGGTTGTTTGAGTTATGAACCAAGATCAGATCAACTGGATATAAATAGGCTTTGTTTTGAAGTCCCCAATCTTGAGGCGTTGCTCTACCTATCCGCAATACAACAAATGGAGTGTTGAGTCCAGTGCCAGTTGCTTCGTCGCGTTGTATCAAATCACGCCAGTCATAACGTGCCATTTTGGTTGCGCGGGTTATTACTTCAATGGAAGAACCAACACTAAGTAATGTGTTGCATAGTGTAGTTAGTTCATTTATAGCTGTGTGGATTAGTCCAGCACTCATGCCGTTATCCCCTTCATGTGAGGTTTGAGGATGCGCTTACAAACTACTGTATGTTTGTTAGCTCTCCAATTCTTAACCATTGTGTCTCCTACACACTCGAACCACTGGTTAATGTCTGGATGGCCTACTGTAGTGAATTTGAAAACATCATTAGCTCTGATGTCCTCAGCAACATCAAAGTGAAACACGTCAATTGTGAAAAGAATGTCTTTGTCTGTGCGTCCGATTGGTTGGGCCGATCCAAATTCAGGTTTAGTTTCTCTGTAACACTTAACCGCACTGTAGGTAGCCGTGGCGGGAATTGTCAACTCTTCTACATCGTGATTGGCAAGCTGATTAAACGCAAGTGGACGGTACACGTCAACCGTGTGCACATACACTTTAACTTGACGTGCAGTAAGTGCCATAGTTACTTAACCAATCGTTGAGACAAACGCAGGTGTTTGCTAACCGGCAGCTTGTACATGTCTCGAAGGTTTCGGTAGGTACGGTGTTCCATTAAGTACTTTTCTGGAACTTGAAGGCTCATAATTTCACCTACATCAGCTTCTCTCCATTGAGTTACCCAACCATCAAGTTGATAGGTACTGAGTGTAGCTAAACGTACTGCATACTCACCTGCAACTGCTTCCCACACGTTTGCTGGAATGTACTGCGCGTATCCCCATTGACCTACACACTCGATGTTCGAGCGGCCTTCTGGAAACCGATCTACGTATACACGAGTGAATGAGGGTAATGAACCTTGAAAAATCTGCAAGCGATTCTTTGGGTACATGTCACGGTCTGTTTCCCACACATTAAGCAGAGAAAGTCCACCACTTGCACCAAGGAATCCCATCAATTTAACCGAAGTCAAATCAATGTAATCATCCACATCTTGTTCTCCAGTACCAGACCCATCGAAATAACGAGTTACACCTGTTGCAGTGGGGATGAATCTTCTACGTGTATACTCTTCAAAATCGGAAGTCACCGCATCCATGATGCGCTGTTGAAAAGTGGAATCATACGCAGCGTTAAGCGTTAATCCAAATCCCGTGAGATATATGTTACCTTGTGTAACTGTGGGCCAAGCAGTGTGTGTAGGCATCTATACGTGTCCCTTTGGATACTGACTTTCAGTATACCGAGGTTCAGGCTTTACATAGTCACGTATGAAAGCAACCACCAGACCTTCATCAAAAGGATACTCAAGGATGTCTACTCCGGGTACTGAACGCAACTCACTAATCAATTTGTGTGGTCCCCACCAACTGAATGTATCGTGAAAGACTACGCATTTAGCTCCACTGCCTATTGCGCGTTCCCAATCAGCTTTACACCCTTCATAACTATGGTCACCGTCGATAATTGCTAACTCACAACTGGGCCAACTAACTAGTCTACTATTACCCTCAATAATGTGTACGCGGTTAGCAAGTTCAAGTGCCGCGAGGGTGTTGCTAATTGTTTGTGGATCACTGTTTAGGGAGAAGTTGTCAATTACGTAAACCTTTCCACCCTGTTCATTATCTTCCAAGGCACGAGCGCACCAAGCAGTCAAGAACCCACAGTAAGCTCCAACTTCCACAACCGATTGCGGACGCAGTGCGCGAATCAATCCGTAGATTGTATGGCAATGTCTATGGGTGAAGAGGGTTGGAATTTGACTGACTTTTCTTTCAAAATCTGGTGAACTAAGGTGATACATGAAGTCCAATCTCCGGGGGAACTTTGCTTAATAAACTTGACATTGGGATACCAGATACACTCTTCGGTAACTCCCCAACGCCATTCACTGTTGAAAGGCAAAAGCAGATAGGTTTCTTTACCAAGTGCACCTGCAAGATGCGCAACAAAACTATCTACCGTAACTACACAATCTAAGTTGAGGATAAGAGCGGCTGTGTGTTCTGCATCCACAAGCGAGTTGTTAATCTGCCGCATTTCTGTTTGTGGAAGTGGACGATCCGTAGGTAGATCAGCTTGCAATGTAAACCAATTAACGTCAGTTAGAGCAAGTAACTTGTCCACGTCCTCTGCTGTCATTGATCTGTTGTGGTCATTAGCGTGAATTGTTGCTCCCTGCCAGAAGATACCTACACTCAATTTGTCTCGGTTTTGGAAAGCCTGTCCAATTGCTGCCACAAGGTAGTCCCGTGGGTGTAGATACGGTTTGGGTTTGTCTAAATCAGCGGGGGACTTTAACTCAAGGTGGAAAGGAATACTAGCCAATGAGATTTGAGAATCAACTAACACAGGTACGCTTGAGTCGCTTGGCTTGATAGTGACATTAAATTCAGGGAATGAATTGATGAACAGGTTAAGCAGTTGAACAGGTACTTCAAGAAGCATATCTACTTGTGGATACTCTTCTTTGAACTTGTGGAGAAGTTGACTGAACATCACTGTATCACCTAATCCCTGTTCAGCCCAAATCATTACCGACTGTTGAGTACCATCAAAACGGGGCAGAAGTGTTCTAAATGGTCTACAACCACAACCAACTCCCCATTCATACAGTTTCCAACCACTTTCCCAATCTCCATTACGTAGCCTAATCATAGCGAGGTTCCACATCGCTAAGGGTTGGAGCGGACTAAGTTCTAAAGCACGCAGTGTGGTTTCCTCTGCTGCATCCCACTGATTGAGTGTCATTTGTGCGCACCCAAGCGCGGTATAGTGACTGCCGAAGTTAGGTTCAATACCAATTGCAGTGGTAATGTTTCTGAGTCCGGCTACATAATCATTACGTTCAAACTGGCAAATTGCCAATTGACGGTAACCCTCAGCATTGTAAGGGTTCTGATCTACGTACTGCGCAAGTTGTGGTTCAGCTTCGATGTATGCACGACGCGCAAGTAGCTTCTGTGTGTCCGTTAGGACATCTTTAATCAATTATCTCACTCCCGTGTAAGTGTTGTGGAGGGAGAGTTGACAGTGACACGGGGCACTATCGCGTCCCCCTCCATGTTTGTTACGGCCTTGCGATACCAATATCCATCAGATACGCAATGGTTGGAGTACCACTTGTGGTAGTCTGTTCCATAACACCTCTAATGTACCGCTTACTAGTTTCAATGTTTAGAAACTGTGGAACGGTAGGTACCGTAGCCGCTGTAGCTCCAGTGTAGGGTTCACCAATCACATGATCGTACCAAGTAGTATTATCATCTGAGTGTTGAATCTTGGGCCGGAAGATGTTTCCAGCCGTACCTAACGAACGGTGACTACTGACAATGCACCGGACTTTCAATCCACGTCGGGGAGTACCCACAACGAGATCATATGCAGTACTCTCTACAGTTGCAGTTCCAGTCACAAGGGCTACCAAGATAGCATTAGCATCATACGGCATTAGGCCACCTTTATCCCGTAGATTCTCGCAAAGCAGCGAGTGTGCTGTGGGTACAGACCCACAAACCAGTCAATCAACGTGCGAAGGATAGTACCCGCATTACCAATCCTTCCCAAGTCCTGAATGGCTTGCATCATGTCCTGGAACTGCCAACCAATCAACCGATCCTCACCATACACAACTCCATAGATTGAAGTGTGTACCGAAGAACCAGCCAAACCAGTAGAAGCCTCAGTAGACGTGATGATACGAGTAGTTTGATCGGCCTTACGACCAATATCCACAATCTCTGCACCACGATAGTTATACACAGGACGATCAAACGCATCCTTAGTCATCATAAAGCCTGCACCTGCACCTAGCATACGTACTGCTTGTTCAAACTGTCGGATCATCAAGTCGTTCATGTACAACTTAACTCCATCGCCATAGGGCCTGCCCAAAAACTGTAACATTTGCGTTAGATAGCTAATGAATCTATTCGCAGTTGCCGCAGTCATTGCACCTGGAGTCATGTCAACTGCACCAGCGTCAATCTTGAGTTCGCTCAACGTTCCATACGTAGTTGGATTGTCAAGACGTGCTCTAACACCGACAGGTGCATCATCATCCCCAGTCACATGATCGTTGTTAATGAACTTATCATTAAAGTCATATGAAAGTGCGGCGAGGAATCCCTCGATTTGCACTCCACGTGGGTCTTGAATGGAGTTCCGATCTTCAACTAGGAAGTGATCAACATCAATGGCATTACGGACCATGTAACCCTGTTCCGAGAACGGGGTAGGAGTACCGCTAGTGACTGTAGGCTCAGTGTTGAGCTTATTCCACGTAACAGTTGGCAAGTTACCCTGCCACCGAACGCCATTGGTTGATAGTGTCGCAGCCGTTACCATAGGTAGATCAGTTAAGATCGAACCATTCATAAGCAAAGACTTTGTGATCTTGAGGACCCTCGGCTCATTGCTCATAATGGCGTACTGAGGTAACGTAAGTGCTTGTGCGCTAACAGACAATGTTGTTTCTCCTTACGTTTACTTCTCTCACTAACGGGTGAGGTCCGTAAATCTGACTCATTAGCTCACGGTTTAGGCGCGTTCAGAACCTCTGTCCATCCAGGCAGGTTCTTTGGATCGTATGTGACTGTACCCGGTGGTGGGGGTGTTCCAGGCGGTGTTACACCTATTGGTGGAGTACCGGCAGGTGAAGTCACTGGGGTTGTCACTGGCGCTGCAAGATTGCCCAACTTAATGATCTTCTGTAGTTGGTCGAGCTTTGCTTCTGGACTAGCTGCTGTCAACAAATCACGAACAGTAGCTTGATTAGCTTCTGGAAGTGCAGTAATCTGCGCTTCAATCTGCGCGTTGATTGTGTTGAGCAACGTAGTGTTCTGTTGCTGGACCTGCTCAAGGGTAGTCAGTTTTGTTTTGTGATCCTCAAGTTCTAACTTCAATCGCTCCATTTCATCAAGTTTAGCTCGTTCAGCGGCAGTTAACTTAGTCTGCGCTTCGGCCAATTGTGTCTGTAGAGAGGTTTCAGTTGTGCTCTTTTCTGTCAATGCAGTTTCAAGCGTCTGGATTTGAGTCCTCAACGCACGAATTGCACTGTTATCGGGTTCATCGCTCATAGACATCACTCCTAACACAAACGAGACACTGCGTTTCCATATCTTCAATAAGTGGGATAAGATCGAACGGAACAGGTTGGGCTTTTGAGAGTCTTTTCTTTCCTTCGTCTGCCACTTGCGCGTAGAACGTTCCATCAATTAGCTCCTGTCTGTATCCACTGAAATTACCCTTCAAGTCATACTGTTTGACTGAACGAGTGAATGGATAACCTACAAACACAGGCCATGAAGGATCATAGGTCTTGTCAGGATGAGAAGCCTCAATATCGTGAGCTACTATTCCTGTCAATATGTCTTGAGTTGACTTGATCTGTGAAGTCTCACGATCTGCTTTGCATTTCATAATCCAACGGATCAATTCTTCCCCATCAGGAAGCGTCAGTAACGTCTCCTTTGTTGCTTTGCTGTTGTCGTTGGCGGTTTCCGTCGCCATTATTTACCTCCGTAGTTGGAGTGAAGTCTTTTTGCTTCGCTACCATCTTATCTACTTCTTCTATCTGTTCCAGATTGCAAATCATACGGATACCTGTTTCTCGATCTATATATCCTTGCTGAACCTCAGTGTCTATACGGTCAACAAATGAGAACATTTCCTCTGCCGTCATTTCGAAGAAGTTAAACCAATCTATTGTAACCACGTTGTTAGGGTCGTCAGGGTGTTGGACCTTAGTTAGTCCTTTCATTCCAGCATTAGCAAGTCCAAACCTTGCTTTTTGAAGGAACTTGCTTAGTCCCTGTTCACCGTACGATTTACGTTTCTCTTGGGTTGTCTCAATCAGTGGGTTGTACATTTGCACAAGTACTGACATTGTGAGTTTACCCTTGTTAGTGATTTCCTTTTGATCGAAGAAAACAGTACCCGTACCATCATAAATCTCTCTCAGAAGATCGTTGCAATAATCTCGCATGTGTGGACGGATTTTGCCGGAAGGTTCAAGAAGCTGCAACTTGGCAGGGATGATCGCCTCTCCTTCTGTCTCGCGCTTACGTGAGTTGAGAACAATTGCACTTCGTGGGCGCATAGCCCTGTCGATAGGCATGTTCTCCGTGTCAGCATCGGTTACAGCAAGTGCAGGTTCGCTGTCCAACTGATTACTAATGTCCATACCGTGAAAGGTTAGATTCACTCGATCAATTAACTTCCAGTAGTTCCACACGTCTCCATAACCATATTCAGTGCGCCGCACGTTGCTGTTCTTGATACGCACAAGTGGGATGGTGCCGTAAATGTTTGGAACGGGTGTTTTAGCAATCCAGCCTTCATTATCATCTGGATAAACTACATCACCTGACCATGTGTAGGGATTGCTTTGACTGGGACCGAATCTGGTAGTTTTCAATGGTTCGTATTCAACATAGATGTCGTCCGTCCATTCTTCACGGAACCAACACCAAGCCTTTTGGTTCCAGTCCCAGTACGGGTATTGTATACGGACCATTAAAGTCTCATCTGGATTGTGTGGATTGGTAAAGAACTTAACTGTGTCATTGCAGCTTAACACATCAAAACGAATGCGGTCTTTTTGCTCATTGAGAGAGAACTTGAGAGCTAAACTCCCCTCGTTACCTCCCATAATTGCGCCGGTTACCATATCCGTAGGCATGTTGTTGTATTTCCATGCCTGACGTAATAGTTTCTGTGCTGCTTCATCCTCATCGACGTTAATTTGAATTGGTTTGCCAAACAACCAAATCGCTTGTTTGCGCACGATTTTTGTTACAATGGGTAAGCAATGGGGAATAGGTCCGTCATTCTCTGTTTTCCAGCCCATGAAACTAAACCACGGGTACGGATTCATGTCAAAGTAGCTTTGGGACTTTAATCCCTCTTGACGTACTTGCGCGTGGAAAGGGGGCGCACCTTTGTAACCAATGAGACTGAATTTACCTGTAACTGCCATAGTGACCCTGCTTGTTTTGTTGCGGCCCCTTTTCCAAAAGTGGGGTTGACTTAGGCAAAACAACAACTGCTAAACCTAATGCAATCACCAAGTCATCATGCGTACCAGCTTCTCCACCTATCTGTCCTCCAGGTAACTTACTGAATGTACGCATCTCTCGCCATGTGTCCACGTCGTTAATCAGAAGGGTACCATCCTCAGTTGCTTGACGTAGTGAGTTTGCAAGTAACGCTTTGGTTTTGGGGTTTTCAGGCCAGCCTGGACGAGGTAAAGTGGTGGGTTTGCGCGCATCAAACTCTCTATGTACGTAAAGACCGCTTACCTCATGGTTCTTTTGCAGTGGGTAGCCGCACTGATTCATTAGTGTGTTGATTACCGAATGTCCATGATTGTTACGCTCAATGACTAACAGCCCCATGTTGTACCAATGGGCGATGTCATTGACGATTAGAGCTAAGTCTACTGGCTCAAATCGTCCATACAGACGGGCGACTTGTTCCCAAGTGGAATAGTCTAACACCTGCACAGGCGAGTAGTCGTGATCTGTTCCCTCTTGATTGAGTCCTTCACTGGGGTCTACGCCAAGCACGTACCACTTCTTTTCCTGGGGGCGTTTCCAACAGTGGAAGTGTGAAGCCATAGGGCGCAATTCTCGGTACTTGATTGGTACTTCAACTGCTTCTGGTCCGCGCAGTCCCTCTTCAATGCGTTGCAAGGATTCTTCACTAAAGAAACCTTGACCGCTAGAGACAAACGCTTCTTCGGGGGTAACTGGATACTCTTGTCTGAATTGCTTCTTTAGTGTGAGTGTTTTGTTTCGGCGCCAAACCAACTGTGGAGCAGAGAGTTCATAACCTTGCCAGTGTTTACGTACTTTGTCAGTGTAGGTAGTCTCTTCTTCATTCTCTATCCATTCTTCACCAGTGATTAACCCACCTG
>Ga0070704_100002338_pt1 | contig 10633 bp, 8 predicted proteins | sample KBSK5252metaG_FD_65467 | JGI IMG/M metagenome (GOLD analysis project Ga0070704, IMG submission 65467) | Corn, switchgrass and miscanthus rhizosphere microbial communities from Kellogg Biological Station, Michigan, USA - KBS K5-25-2 metaG | ecosystem: Host-associated > Plants > Roots >... | reverse complement strand
CACTTTCGGGCGAAACGCTCGCAGCACACTCACCGCGTTGGTCGGGCTCATGGTGAAGGGAAGGTTCACACACAGGAAGGCGACCTCGATGTTTTGCAAGGCGCGCGTTTCCGGGATGTCGCCCGTGTCGCCGCTGAAGTAGAACCGTTTGCCGCCCATGTTGACCACGTAACCGTTGCCGGTGCCGAGCGGATGATTGCTGTTGTAGGCCGGGATAGCATCCACGGAGAGGCCGAGCAGGTTGGTGGACGTGTTATTGGTCAGGATCGCGGCCAGGGGGCGCAAGACGGGCGTCAGGCTGTTATAAACCGCCGATGGAGCAAGGATGACGCAATTGGTCCCGCGGACGGCTTCCATGGTGGTGCTGCTGAAATGATCGCTATGGCCATGGCTGACCAGGATCAGATCCGCGCGGGGCAATCCGGTATAGAGGGTGGAGGCGCCGACCGGATCGTTGTAGATGGTTTTACCATTCCAGGTGAGCACCAGGCTGGCGTGGTTGATCGGGTGAATGACGACATCCCCGTTGGTGGTGGGGATGTGATCCCCGGTCACCGTGTCGGCGGGGACACGGACCGAACGATAGAGCCGGAAGGGCACGAAGGGCGCCGAGGTATCGAGGAAATTATTATTTCCAGCGCTCTGCAGCGTCACGAGCGGCTGCCATCCGTAGTCTTCGTCGGCGACTTCGATCCGATGTTTCTCGCCGGCGGCGGTGCTCAAGCGGACCTGCACTTCCCCGTTGGTCTGACGCTGCAACGGGGAGAACAGCGGCGATTGCGCTTGGACAAGTGTCACGGCGCAAACCGTCCACCCGAGGAGAATGGCACGACAACCCATAAACGACTCCTTACGACAGTTTCTTTTTTGCCTCCTCGGGCACCGTCACTTTGGTTGAGCCGATGTCCTTGATCTCGACGGTGGTGGTGCGGTCGACTTCGCGATCGTTGCCGTTGAAACTGACCGAGCCTTGCACGCGAAATTCGTACTTGGTGAGCTGTCCGTCACTGAGCCAAAACTTCACCGAGCCCTTCGGATTGCTGATGGAGGGTCCATCGCCGCCCCCGCGTCCGCCAAAAGTCAGGAGTTCCTTGGCGGCTGCTTCTGTCAACGTGCCCGTGATGGCGCCGTCGGCGTTCTTGAGGTCTTTGCTTTTGCCGGCCAAGTCCGCGGCTTGGGCGTCGGGCAACTTGTAATTCTGCAACAGCCGCGCGATGAAACGTCCGCGATTGAACTGGCCCCCGCCGCCATCGCCTTCGCCCGCTTCGGCCAAAGATTTCCAGCCCTCTTCCAGTTTCACCGCGCCTTTGCCGTCCTGGAGATACGCTTCGGTGGTATTCTCCCCGCGTGTCATGACCAGGTGCGTGGCGCCGCCCTTCTCGGTTTTGCCGGTGGTGGGCCCGCCAAAACGTCCGCCGCCGCCGCCGGCTTCGACGGTCGATTTCCAGCTGTAATTGGATTTATCGCCCAGCGCTTTGGCGGCTTTTTGAATGTCATCTTTGGGCTCCGCCGCGAGCAACGATCCCGCCACCAAAGCCAGCGTCCCGGCAAGCAAGATTGGTTTCATAAATGAGGAGGTATTGAGGCCGTGAGAATAGCCCGAGCGAAAAGGGAAACGCCAGCTTTTATAAAAAGACCGTAGCGGCGGTCGGCCGACCACCGCATTCTTCCCTGAGACGCTCAGAACGAGGCTCTTTCCGGAGCCTTCCCCTTTGAATCCTTAATTTGCGGTTCTCTGCTACGTCGCCGTCTAAACCAGAACTTGACCTCCCTGCCCTGACCAGAAGGATTCGCCCATGTTAGAAATCTGTATTGATGGTGTGGCGTCCGCCCGGGCTGCGGCGGAGGGCGGCGCTGACCGCGTGGAATTGTGCGCGAACCTCCCCGAAGGCGGCACCACGCCCAGCGCAGGCACAATTCGATGCGTCCGCTCCATTTTTCCCGGGCGCTTGATGATCATCATTCGCCCGCGCGGCTACGATTTCCTCTATTCATCGGAGGAGTTGCAAGTGATGCTCCACGACATCCAGACCGCGCGCGCTCTCGGCGCAGACGGCGTCGTCATCGGCTGCTTGAATCGCGATGGTCGCGTGGATGTGCAGCCATGCCAGGCGTTGGTGGCCGCAGCCGGCCCGCTCGACATCACGTTTCACCGCGCGTTCGACATGACGCGCGATTTGAGCGAGGCGCTCGAGGATGTCTGCGCCCTGGGCATCCGGCGTGTTCTCACATCGGGTGGACGGCAGGATGTTCCCGCGGGGGCAGACCAAATTGCGACGTTGGTCGGCCAGGCGAAAGGGAGAGTGTCGATAATGCCCGGGGGCGGCGTCACCGCAGAGAACCTGGCCGAGATCGTTGCGGCAACGGGAGTGAAAGAGATTCATTTGAGCGCGCGCGACACAGTTCGGAGCGGGATGCTATACCGCAACCAGGACTGTTTCATGGGCGCGTTCTCGCGCGCCAACGAATACGAATGGCGCGAAGCGAGGGCCGAGGTGGTGCGGCGCGCCAAGGCAGCGCTGGCGGCGGCGGTGCGCGATTGAGGCGAGGTAGCGCAGGCTTCCAAGCCTGCTGTATCGCAGGTTTCCAAACCTGCGGAGGGTGCGCGTTGCCCGAAGCCGTCCGAATGTCCTTACCGTGTCCGCGTTGAAGGCAGAGCGGCGATGACTCGTGCAAGGTTCACGATTCACGGGCTCAAGATGCAACGTCGGCGATGCGGAATGACATGCAGTTTCTCGCGAATCGGACGTCCACTTCAATTCATGAGCGGCAATGCCAAGCGGCCACTCTGCAGGTTTGGAAACCTGCGATACAGCAGGCTTGGAAGCCTGCGCTACGTCGCGCTCGACCCGTCGTGCCGAAACGCCACTCAATGCGGATCGACTTGATGTCCCATTTCGCGCAGCCGTTGCAGTTTGTAGATGAGGGAGCGCCGGCTGATGCCGAGGGCCTTGGCGGTTTCGGTGCGATTGAATTCGTGCGTGCGCAAGGCTTGGAGGATGGCTTGGTGCTCGATCTCTTCCAGCCGCTTCGCCTCGCCGGCCTCGGGAAGCGGAGGCAGCTCCGCGGCAGCCCGGACACGCGAGGGAAGATGCTCCGGCAGAATGAGCTCGCCGCGCGAGAGCAGCGCGGCGCGCTCCATGGCGTTGCGCAATTCGCGCACATTGCCAGGCCAATGATAACGTTCCAGACATTCCGCCACGGTCGCAGCAAATCGAGCCCGGCCCCCTGTCAGCTCCTGAAGAAAATGCTGGGCCAAGGGCAGAATGTCCTCGCGCCGTTCACGCAGGGGCGGGATGTTTAATTCCACCACATTCAGTCGGTAGAACAGATCCTCGCGAAATCTTCCCTGAGCGACCTCCTCCTCGAGGTTGCGATTGGTGGCGGCGAGCAGGCGCGCCCCGGTTTGCAGCTCGGTGTTCGAGCCGACTCGCTGAAAGCCGCCGTTCTGGGTTACGCGCAGCAGCTTGGCTTGCAGTGCGGCCGACATCTCGCTGATCTCATCGAGGAAAATGGTCCCGCCGTTGGCCAACTCGAAGCGCCCGATGCGTTGCGCAGTGGCGCCCGTGAACGCCCCCTTCTCATGGCCAAAGAGTTCGCTCTCCAAAAGCGTCTCGGGAATAGCCGCGCAATTGACCTTCACCAGCGGCCCGGCGGCGCGTGCGCTCCAGGCATGAAGAACATCCGCCACCACTTCTTTGCCCACGCCGCTCTCGCCGGTGATCAGAACCCGGCTTTCCGACGGGGCCACCAGCGAGGCGTCCCGAAAGACCGCTTGCATGAGCGGGCTTCGCGCCACCAGGCTCGCAGGCAATTCGCGGTCGGCATCGAAACGCACCGGCGCCTGCACCGCCAGGCCCGTGGCCTGCCGGACCAACGCCAGCAACTCATCCAGATCGATCGGCTTGCTTAAATAATTCAGGGCGCCGTCGCGCATGGCGTCCACCGCCTCCCGGATGTCCGCAAACGCCGTCACCAGCAGGATGGGCAGATGCGCTTTCTCTTTCCGGGCGCGCCGCAGCGTTTCCAGACCCGAGATGCCCGGCATCCGCACATCGGAGATCATGAGGCTCACCTCATTCTGCTGCAGCAGTTGCAGCGCATTCTCACCCGAAGTGGCCAGGACCGTCTCGAACCCCTGGCTGGTCAGGAATGAGTTCAGCAAACTCCGCTGCCCCGGATCATCGTCTACGATCAAAATTCGCGGCGTTGCTTGTTTTGGATTTTTGTCATCTGTCATCTGTCGTCTGTCGTTTTTGCTCTATGGCCCACCTCACCCCGGCCCCCTCCCCCCTCGGAGGGCGGAGAGGGAGGCCGCATTGCGGCTTAATCTGCCATCACTTAGGGGCCGGCGCCGGTGCGATATGACTGATGCGGAAGAGGGCGCCGCGGGGTTCGTTGGCCTGGCATTCGATTTCCCAGCCGTGGGCGAGGACGATTTGTTGGACGACGGCAAGGCCAAGGCCGGTGCCCTTCTGATGAGTGGTAAAGTAAGGTTTGAAGATCTCGGCGCGTTGGTCGGGCGAAACGCCCGGCCCATTGTCGCGGATCTCCAGGGTGACGCTGCCGGCGTGAGTGCGCGCGGAGACATCGATTTCACCGCCCCGTTCGACGGCTTGCACGGCATTGAGGAGCAGGTTGAACAACGCCTGGCGCAGCATTTGATCGTCGGCCAGAATCACGGGCAAACCGGGCGGGACACGGAGCCGGATAAATTTCTCCTCCAGATCGTAAGTGAGGGCGCGGACGACTTCGCCGATGGCGGTGCCGAGCGCGACCGCGGAACGCCGGACTTCGCGCGGACGCGAGTAATTGATGAACTCGTTCAACTGGGCGGTGACCCGGTCGGTCTCATCGACAATCTCGCGGGTTTTGTGGCGAATTTCCGTGGTGGCGTCCTGCTGTTTGCCGATCATTTGTGCCAGGCCGCGAATAATATTCAGGGGATTGCGCGTTTCATGGGCCAGCCCGGCTGCGGCGAGATTCATCTCTTTGAGATGAGTCGTCAACTCGCTGGCGCGGAGCAGGCGCATCTGGAGTTCGGAGGATTTGGCGACATTGCGCCAGGCCAGCGCCAAGGCGCCCACGGAGAGAGTGGCCAGGAACCCGATGAGGGAACGAATCCAGAGGTCCTGATTGCAGGTGCGATGGAACGCATCGGTCGACATGGTAATGGCCAGGCCATGGAGGCCGCGGCGAGTGAGAAGCTCCTGATATTCCTTTGCGTCCATGGGGGGTGGGCGTCCGAAACGGGGCCGGGGCGGGCGGTTGGAAGGATCGGCCGGGAAACCGAACGGGAACGGGATGCCATTGGTGCGGAACAAAGCGTCCTCTTCACGGCGTGGCGGCGGAGGGGGCGGTTCGTTGGGGTCGCGGCGGGGCAGCACGATGGTGGGCCGGTTGGTTTCGCCGCGTTCCATCACACTGGCGCCGAGGTCGACAAGGTTAACCAGGGTGACGGTGCGCCGGTCCCAGCGTTCGTTGGGTTGAACGATGCCATTGGAACCGAAATCGATGAGGGGTCCGGCGGAGGCGACCACGCCGCCGGTGGCGTTCAACAACGCGATGGCGTGCATGGCCCCGGATTTAACCAATTCGGTGAGGGCGGACTCGAGGCGTTCCTGCGAGACCATGCTGTTAAAGCGGCGCTGCTGCGAGCGCACCACCAGACCGAGCGTCGTCGTGATGTCCTCCGAGCGATTGATCAAAGCGGCCCGGGCGGACTCGCGGACGCGCTGGTGTTCCAATCCCTGCCACGCCGCCAACAGCACCCAAACCGCTGCCAGCGTGACATAAACCGCCTGCGTCCAACTAAGCAGGGTGGAGAGGAAATGGCGCACGGCGCGGACTATTTCCGGGATTTGTTCGGCGGCGAGGCGTCCTTGGACGGCAGGTTGTTGAGGAATAGATTCAGGTCGTCTTCGCTGAAAGATTTGGGCGTCAGCAGAGGGCCTTCGCGCTCCCGCTTGGAAAGCCCCGCCAGTTGGTTCGCTTCCTTCACAATGTACGGCGTCAAAAAGATGATCAGCTCCGTCTTCGCATCATCCTTCAACTTGCGCTTGAACAACAAGCCCAAGCCCGGGATGTCGCCCAGAAACGGAATCTTGGACTCCGATTCCATCTTCGCCTTCTCCATCAAACCGCCGATGACAACCGTCTGGGCGTTCGGGACCACCACGACCGTGTCGGCCGAGCGGGAGTTAATGACCGGCGCGGTCACGACGCCACCAATGCCGCTGGAGACCGGCACCCATTGCGAACGGTCGGCCAGGGCCGAACTCTCCGGGGTGACGATCATCTCGACCTTGTCGTCGTCGGTGATGAAGGGCGTGACGCGCAAAATGATGCCGACGTTCTGGTAGGTGACGGTGTTGATTTGGTTGCCGAGCGTGTCGTAGCGGGTGCCGGTAATAAGCGGGACCTCCTGGCCGAGTGAAATGACGGCCTGTTGGTTGTTGCGCGTCAGCACCGACGGACGGGACAGGACTTCCGTTTTGCCCGCTTGGGCAATGGCGCGGAGCGTCGCTTGAAAATCCTGGCCCATGAGCTGGTAAACGCCGGCGCCAGGCGGGATGGGCGCGAAGCTTTGCAGCGGAATGCCGAACAGATTTGTCGCGATGCCCGTGGCCGCGCTGCCCAACCCCGAGACGCCGAACACGCTCGAGCCGGCCCCTTGTGCGTCGGCCCCCTGGCTGTGGGTTCCGCCGAAGTCGACGCCGATATCCGACGCGTTCCGGTAGGTGGCCTCAAGGAAAACCACTTTGATCAAAACCTGGGGCTTGGGCCGGTCGAGGTTGGTGATGACTTGGGAGACATAGCCGCTGGTTTCCTCGTCGGTGATGACAATGAGCCGGCGAGTTTCGGGGTCCGACGTGACGATGGCTTCGCCGACGGTGCCGGGAGGATAATATTGGCGGGAACCGGCGCCGCCGAATCCGGCCCCGCCGCCGCCGCCGCCAAAACTCCCCGCGCGATTACCGCCGCCGCCGCGGTTAACGCCTTGGGGACGTCCGCCGCCCTGGTTGAATTGGGCGGAGAGCGGGAGGGCGGTGGCCAGCAGCAGGGCCAGCCACACGCCGCAGTGGCGTCGACTCGAGGAGGTCAGGTGTTGCAGCATGAGGTTGAGGATTTGGTCGTTCACGTCTGATTTAGCCGCGAGAAAGCGCATTCCTGGATTAGCGCCCGAATTGCGCGCCCAGTCCGCCGTTGCCGCCCTGGCCGCCCTGGCCGAAGCCGGTGCCTGTCATCGTGCCGGGCGTGGTTTGCGTTTGCTGGCTGCGAGTGGAGAGCGCGCTGTTCTGATTGTTATTATTGCGATTGCCGGACGAGTAACTGCGCTCGAACATCCCACGCACAACTTGTTCGACCTGCTGGACGTCGGCGTTCTCGAGGGAATAGACAAACACTTTTTGTTTCCGCGCCGGGCTGGCGTCCAGTTGCTCGATCATCTGCGCGATTTGCGGCATGAGTTCACTGGCGGCGCTCACGATGAGGGAGGACGTCCGTTGATCGGGAACTGCCGTAACCTTGCCCATTTTCTTCATGCGTTCGCTGGAGTTATTCTGGCCGCGATTGCGGTTGCCAAAGCCCCCGCCGCCCCCCTGGCCGAAGCCGCCGCGAAGCCCGCCCCCGCCAAACTGGAAGCCTTGATTATTGCCGCCGCTGTTATTGTTGCGGCCCGTTTCGTCCGGGAACAGGTTGGCGAAAATGTCGGCGAGATCGAGCGGATCGGCATTGGCGAGACGGAACACGCGCAACTCCGTGACGTCAGTGACGGGGATATCCATCTCTTCCACAAGATTCACGATGGTGGGCACGAGCTCTTCCGGGGCGCTGACCACGAGGGCATTGGCGCGTTCGTCGGCCACCGCGGTCACGCGGGAGGCCTGAAGATTGGCGCCGCTGCCAGGGGAACCGGACTGGCCACCACCGCCGCCGCCGCCGCCGCCGCCGCCAGGGAAACCGCCGGGGCCGCCCGGACCGCCGCCGGCGAAGAACCGATTAAAAAACTGATTGCGCCGATCATTCTGGTTTTGCTGCGGGATCTGGAACAATTCCTTGATGGCATCGGCCAGCGTTTTGGCGTCCGCAAATTTAAGCGGGAACACTTTAATGGCCGAGGTGCTGTTGATGGCGGTGTCGAGGGCGCTGACAATCTCGACCATGCGGCGCACGTCGGACTGAGTGGCGGTGAGCACCAGGGCATTGCCGCTGTCGTTGGAGCTGAGTTCGGCGTAGGTGGCGATGAGCGGGCGCAGGTTTTGCACCAACTGTGCCGCGTTGGCGTAACGCACCGGTATCACCTGGGTCACCATCTCGTCGGACTTGGCAATTTCGGCCGGCTTATTGCCGCTACGGACGGGAATGTCCTTGGTGCGGGCTTCGTCGCGTTTGACGATGCGCAAGGTGCGCCCGTTGCGAATGGCGGCGTAACCGTTCTTGTTGAGCACGGTGTTGAGGAGGTCGATGGCTTCCTGCTTGGATAACGGCTGGGCGCTCCAGACGTCGATTTTCCCCTCCACCGGCGTATCCAGCACCACAATGAACCCTGCGGCATCGCTCAGGTAGGTCAGCACCATGTCCAGAGGCACGCCGCGGAAGTTCAGGCGCAGGCCCTTTTCGTTTTCACCTTCGCCAAGCGCGGGCGCCGTCGGAGGTGGGGCCGGGAGCGGTTTCGGAGCAGGAATCGGCGTGGGCGCGGCGGCCTCATTCTGTTGCGCCACGGCGGACGACGTCAGCAAGGCGGCAAAGCAGAGTGACTGAAGGGCGGTCTGGATGGTTCTCATTTGTTCAACTCCTGTTCCCGTTTTTGTAAAAGACGCCGGATGACTTCATCGGGCTCCGAAGCGGAGCTCGAGTTTGTTTCAGTTTTCTGGGCCGCAGCCGGGGCGGGCTCCGCGGGGGCAGCGGGTTCGGGGGCGCCTTCGGATTGGCGCCGTTCCATCATGCGTTTGATGAGGTCGTTGGATTCCGGAGAGTCGTTGGTGCCGGCTGAGGAGGCGCTCGAAGCCGAATCACCGTTGGCATGCTCGTAGAGGTGCCAGTCCCCCTCATCGAGTTTGCTCATGTGCATGCCGACGCAAAGCTCGATGCTTTGGCCGTTGGTATCCTGGAGCTTCACGCACGTGGGGGCGACGGTGGTGATTTTGAAGCCGGCGATCTGGTTGGTGGCCTGGAGCACTTTGCGATAATCGGCATTGGAACCGTCGAAGAAGGCGAAGCGACCCTTTTCGTAGCTCATCGTGCCGAGCAGCGCGAAAGACTCGGTGCGAACACGCCGTTCCGGTTCGCGGCGGGTCGTGCGGTCGTCGCCGTGGGAGGAACGATTGGGGTTGAAGATGTTTCGCTCCGAGATCAGCCGGAAGGCGCTGAGGTCGAGCAAACCCGCCTGCGCGGACGGAGCCGCTGCGGCGTGGCGCAGGCCCGTTTCCGCACTGGGACTTGTGGCGGTGCCGGAGGAAGGCGCATTGGTACCGCGCGCCGTGGCCGGGCCGGCCGCGACCAGGGCCGCGAGGGCGAGCAGCGCAGCCAGATGATGGGCAAAGGTTTGCTTCATTGCGCCGGCGGATTAAGCAGCAACCCACTTACTTGCAAAGCCAGGGCCAGCTGCTGCCCAGTGTCGTCACGTGACGTAATCTCAACAGATTCCACGCGTAAAGCGAGCGGATCCTTCTCCACATTATAGAGGAACCGGACCAGCGCCGACATGCTGCCGAACGCATCCGCCCGATATTCCAGCGTCATAAAATCGTCCGCCGTGCGTTTCCATTGGGGTTTGATGGAGGAGATGCTGATCGAGCTGTCGGCGGACCAGCGCTCGAAGGCCTTCAGCACCTCGTTTTCGGCCTCGGAAAGGTCCTCGGGCAAGGTGCTGTTGTGCATGCCGTCCCAGCGCTGGCGGATGCGCGCATCGCGTTGCAGCACCAGCACCCCTTTGGCGATCGATTTTTTCAGCTCGGCGATTCGGTCCGCCCGCTCTTTCCAGCCCGCGATGAGCGGCGTGATGATGACTTTGTCGGCCACCAGAAGGGCGACGGCTGCCGCGGCGAGGATGACGAGCAGTCGCTGACGATTTTCAATTCTCATTGGCGCCTCCATGTCCCCACTGGAAGTTGATGGTGAATTGCAATGGCGTCTTGCCGCGCACCGAATCGACTTTCAACCCGCCGATCTCCTTCGTCCCACGCAATTGGTCCAGCATCTTGAGAAAGGATAGATTGTCCCGCGCCACCCCCGAGCAGGTCACCGAACCCGGGTCGCGAATCTCCAGTGACTTGGCCGTCACCACCCCTTCGACAGGAAACGCCGCGCTGACGCCGCGCATGATGGTGAGGCTCTGGAAGGAGGTATCGAACCAGGGCCGGAAGCGGCGGATCTGCTGTTGCATCTCTTCCAGTTCGTGCACGCGCGGTTCCATGCCGTTCCATTCGGCCCGCAAACGGGAGAGCTGCCATTGCTGGACGAAGGTGGCGCCGCCGATGAGCAAGGCGGCGGCGGCGGACGTGCCGCCGACCCAAAACAGTTTGCGCGAGGACACGCGGGCGCCGAAGCGCTGCCAGGGGCTGACTTTGGGCGGCAGGAACTCGAACGGCGATGCCGCGCCAGTGAGCCGAAGGGCGGCCGCGCTGAACGC
>Ga0070704_100002337_pt1 | contig 10634 bp, 9 predicted proteins | sample KBSK5252metaG_FD_65467 | JGI IMG/M metagenome (GOLD analysis project Ga0070704, IMG submission 65467) | Corn, switchgrass and miscanthus rhizosphere microbial communities from Kellogg Biological Station, Michigan, USA - KBS K5-25-2 metaG | ecosystem: Host-associated > Plants > Roots >... | reverse complement strand
AAGCCGTATCCGGGCGAGAGGTTCTGGAAGAGCGCGTAGGTCACCCCGCTGATTTCGACCCCGCCGCCGAGCCCTGCGAGTGCGCCCGACCAGAGCAGCGCCACCGCGATGACCCGTTTGACCGGAATCCGCCCGCTGACCTGAGCAGCAAGCGGGCCCAGCCCCACCGCGCGCAACCGGAACCCCCACGCGGTCCGGGTAAAGAGAAGCCAGAGCAGAATTGCGAGGAGCAGGGCGACGAGTATCCCGGCGTGAAGACGCGACCCCGGCAGCACCGGAAGGCGCGCGGTCAGCGCAATCGCATCGCTCTGAGGATAGATGCCCTTGGTCTCCTGCATCGGCCCGGTGACCGCATAGCTCACCATCGCTTCGGCGACGAAATTCAGGAGTAGCGTCGAGATCACCTCGAGAACGCCGAACCGCACCTTGAGGAGGACGGGAATCGCGATCCAGAGAACTCCCGCGACCGCCGCCGCGATCCACACCGCGCCGATCGCCGCGAAGGAGGGCCACGCCGCGACGCGCACGCCGACCCACGCCGCCGCGATGGCCCCGGCGTAGAACTGCCCTTCGGCGCCGATGTTGAACACCCCGGCGCGAAACGCGAGCGCGATGCCGAGCCCCAGGATGATGAGGGGGACGGCACGCACCAGCGTGGCCGAGGTGACCGCGTACCACGATCCGAACGCACCGCGCCAGAGCGCGCCGAGGGAGAGGACCGGATCGTATCCTCCGAGGGCGAGCCCCAGAGCCAGTACAGCAAATCCCACTACCAGCGCCACCAGACTGGTGAAAAGGGCTCTGGCAGGCAGGTGATTCACCGTTGACCGTTGACCGTTGACCGTTGACGCTGTTCCACCCCCAGCATCATCTCCCCGATCAGCCGCCGCTCCGCCCCCTTCGGCGTCTCCCTCACCTCTCCCTTCCACATCACCAGCACCCGTTCGGCGAGCTCGAGCACTTCATCGAGGTCGGTGGAGTAGACGAGCACCGTCACCCCGCTCGCGGCGGCCTCGCGGAGCCGCCGGTGCATTTCGGACGTCGTTCGCACGTCGAGCCCCCGCGTCGGATTCTCGAGGACGAGAAGCGCGGGGTGACGCTCGAGTGCGCGGGCAAGGACGATCTTCTGCTGATTTCCGCCGGAGAGTGTGCTCGCGGGGACGTCCGGGCCCTCCGCCACGACGTCGAATCCGTCGATCAGCTCGGCGGTTCGTATCCGGGCGGCGCTCCAGTCGAGCCGGGCACCACGCGCCCATCGAGGATCATCCCCGAGCCCCAGCACCACATTTTCGGTGAGGCTCATCGCCGAGATCAGTCCTTCGGTAGTTCGGTCTTCCGGCACAAAGGCCACCGATCCCATGACCCCGAGACCCGGAAAGGAACCGAGTCCCGCCATGGCGCGAAGCAGCTCGCGCTGGCCATTCCCCTCGACGGCCGCGACACCAACCAGCTCGCCGGCGCGCAATTCGATGTTGCCGATCCTTCCTGTTGCCTGCTGCTTGTTGCCTGTTGCCTGCTCGCTACTGCCTGTTGCCTGTTGCCTGTTCCCTGTTGCCCGCTTCATGCTGCCTGTTGCCTCGTCTCCAATCATCGCTTCCGCCAGACTTCTTTCATTCTGTTCCCCTGTCCTCGAGTGGAGCGTCACGACCCCCTGCCGGAGCACCGTCACCCGATCGGAGGCGGCGAGCACTTCCTGGAGCTTGTGGGTGATCAGCGCGACGGCGCCCCCTGCGGCGGCGAATTCCCTGAGCAGGGTGTACAGCTCCTCGACTTCCGGAGGTGCCAGGACCGCGGTCGGCTCGTCGAGCAGGAGAATCGTGGCACCGGTGGCGAGCGCCTTGAGAATCTCGAGCCGCTGGCGTTGCCCCACTGTCAGGTCGCGCGCGAGCGCGTTTCGAGGAAGCCCCGCCTTCAGTCGTTCGTAAACTCCACCCGTGGGCAGTTCCCCAGCACCCAGTCCCCAGCTCCCAGTCCCCAACGCAAGATTCTCCCGCACCGTCAGCCCCGCGATCGACGTGAAATGCTGATGCACCATCCCGATGCCGAGCGCCCGCGCGTCTCTGGGGGAGCCCAAGCTGACCAGGCGGCCATCGACCACGACGGAGCCGGCATCGGGCCCGATCATCCCGTAGGCGATGTGCATCAGCGTGGACTTCCCCGCCCCGTTCTCCCCGACCAGCGCGTGTACCTCGCCCGGTACCAATGCGAAATCGACGCCGCGGACGGCGTGCACGGGACCGAAGGATTTCTGGATGCCGCGAAGTTCTAGCAGAGGGGGGTTGGGAGCTGGGGGCCGGGGGCTGGGAAGTTCCCGTTCACCGTTCACTGTTCACCGTTCACGGCTTCACAGTCCGGTGGGATGATCGTGAAACTCCCATGGCAGCTCGAACTTGGTGGAGAGATGCTCGGCGAGCGCCTTGACGCCGACCGTCTCGGTGGCGTAGTGCCCGGCAAAAACCGCGTTGACCGAAAACTCGATTGCGTCGAAGTAGGTGTGGTGCGCTCCTTCGCCGGTGAGGTAGGTATCGACTCCCGCCTCGCGCGCCGCGGCGATCCTCCCACCCGCGCCACCGGTGATGATGCCGACCCGCTCGGTGAGCTCGGGGCCGCCGGGAATCAGCTTCGCCTTGCCACCCAGCTGCTGCTCGACCCGCGAGACGAATTCCTCCCGGGGGACCGGCTTTTCGAGCTGCCCCTGCACCCCGATGGGAATGCCGCGATAGGTGTCGAAGTACTCGAGCGCGCCGAGCCCCAGCTTGCGGGCAAGGACATAGTTGTTGCCGACTTCGATGTGCACGTCGAGCGGAATGTGCGCGGAATACAGCGCGATGTCGTTGTCGAGGAGGCAGCGGGTCCGGCGATAGCGTCGCCCCGTCAGCGGGACATTGCCGTCCCAGAAGAGGCCGTGGTGCACAAGAAGGAGGCAGGGCTCCTCGCACGCGGCGGTTTTGATCGTGTCGAGCGAAGCATCGACTGCCGCCACGATGCGCGACACCAGGCCCGAATGGTTTTCCGCCTGCAGGCCGTTCAGCGCCCCGGGCTCGTCCGGAACCTCATGAATTCTGAGAAACGCATCGAGGTATTTGGCAATTGCCGCAAGCGGAACCGACTTCGCGGCGGCGGGGGTAGCAGGCCTGGTCATCGTTCAAGGATACAGGATTCAGGAGTCAGGATACAGGATTTGCCCCACCCCTAGCTCCCTGGCTCCCTGGCTCCCTAGCCCCTGGCTCCCTAAAGCACCTTGAGCGTTCCGGCAATGATGGAATCCTTTGCCGACTGCACCTTCGCCTGCAGCCCCCCCGGCACCAGGTCCGCCAATCCGGGATTCGGGTCGTAGCGAATCACCCCGCCGCGGAGCCCGAACATCTCCACCTTCGGCCTGAAGTTCCCGCTCTGCACCTCCCGGGCAACCGCCAGGAATGCCCTCGGCAGGTCGATGACCACCGAGCCCAGCACCCGGTCCGGTGCGAGCGCGCTCTGGTCGAGGTTCGCGCCGAACGCGAACACGCCGGGGCTTTCCTTGACCGCTTGAAAGAGTCCGAGCGCCGCCTGATCGGCGTTGTGGTGCAGCATGTCCACGCCGAGCCGGATCATCGCCAGTGCCGCTTCGCGTCCAGCCGCCGCATCGTCGAAAGTGTTGAGATAGGCGAGACGGGTGTCGATCTTCGAATTCACCGCCTGCGCCCCCTTGAGCCAGCCTTCGTATCCGCGCTTGATCGGAGGGAGCTCGATGCCGCCGATGAATCCGATCCGGTTGGATTTGGTCATCCCGCCGGCGACCATCCCGGCGAGATAGGTAGCCTCCTCGATGCCGAAGACGAGCGGGACGACGTTGCCCGTGGCCGACACCCGCTCCCCCGATGTGACCACGAAGATCGTCTTGGGATAGAGCGCGCCGATCCGCTCCGCGGGACCCTGAAATTCAAAGCCGTGGCCGAAGACGAGATCGTAGCCCTGCGCCGCATAGGCGCGGAGCGCCTCCTCCTGCTCTCCCGGCGTCCGCGCCTCGACGTGACTCACCTTGGCGTCCAGCGAATCGCGGATGGTATTGAGGCCGGAATAGGCGCCGGAGTTCCAGGCGGCGTCGGCCACCGATCCGGGGGTGATCAGGCCGACGCGGAAACCGGCGGGAGGTGGGGCGGGCCGGGAGCAGGAGCACAGTACAACCAGTGCAATGACGAAGAAAAATCTGGGGCGGGAAATCCCCCGCTCCATCACTCGTCTCCTCCGACCCGCTCGGCCTCGAGCACTGTGGTCCCTTCCATCCGCACCGATCCGTTGATGGCACCGCCTTCCTGGATCAGGAGGCGACGGGTGACGATGTCCCCGTGCACGACGGCGCTGGCCTGAACCTCGACCCGCTCTTCGCCGCTGATCGATCCATGCACCCGTCCCCCGATCACGGCTTCGCGGGTCAGCACATCGCCTTCGATGATGCCTCCCTCGGAGAGGAGCACCTGGTCTCCCGCATGCACGTTGCCGATCACCCGGCCCTCGATGCGAACGACGCCGGCGGCGTGCAGATCTCCCGCGATCGTGAGGTCCTTCGCCACGATCGACAGTCCGCCCTGCGGCACACCGTTCTTGCGCCGGTCGACGGCCGGCGTTGTCGAGGTCACTGGTACGGAGAAGATGCCCATCAACGCGCCTCCTTCACCATCGTGCCGGGGTCGATCGAGATGCCGTTGTGGCGAATCTCGAAGTGCAAATGCGGTGCGGATGACCGGCCGGTGTCTCCACTGCGGCCGATGACCTCTCCCGCACGCACCGGCGCCCCCTGGACCACGAGAATCCGTGAGAGGTGGCCGTACATGGACTGGTAGCCTTCCGGATGCTCGATCAGAACGAAGCGGCCGTAGGCCTCGTGCTCCCCGGTCTGGAGGATGATCCCCCCTCCGGAGGCGCGGACCATGCTCCCTACAGGAACAGCAATGTCGATGCCGGGATGGTCCTCCTTGGTGCTGTCCGAGAGCGCTTGTCCCTGCGTGACATAGCCCCGCTCGTCGAGGGGCCAGTGCCTGGGGAGGGAGGCCTCGGTCTCGTAATTCGCCGGACTGGCGGGGTTCGAGGCATAGATCGGGGGGGCCACCGGAAGCTGGCTGCTGAGCGACATCCGGTCGGGAACGATGTCGGCGCCGACCATATTCCGCAGACGCTCATAATTGGATTCGACGCTGTCGAGCGCCGCCGCCAGCTCGCGGATGTGGAGGTTGTCGGTCCGCAGTCGCTCGACTTCGCGCTCGAGTGGAGGCACCCGCGCCGCTTGTCGGACGATCGGTCCGTAGAAAGCGATGCCGAGCACCAGGAGCGTCGTCGCGGCGACGGCGGCAACGAACAGGATCCGGACGAGCCAGAGCGGAATGCGATAGCTCTGCGATTGCAGCGCGCCGTCGCGCTGAACGATGATGGAGACGCCGCGGCGTCCCCCGGCGCTGCTCATCCGGTGAACGGCGCGCCCAGAATGAGCTCGAGGACGCGCGCGAGGTCGTCGTTGGAGTAGTAGTGAATCGTGACCGCGCCGCGGCCGCGCCGGCGCGCCGTCACCCGCACATCCGTCTGCAGCCGCTTCCGGAGCGCGTCTTCGACCAGCCGCACGTCCGCGCTCGGATTCCGCACCTCGGGTTTCGGGCGGCGAATCGTCCGGCGCGGTGCGACCCCGCCGGGCACCTGCTCTCCGCGAACTCGCGCTTCGAGATCACGGACCGACCAGCCGGCGGCCGCGCATTCCCGGGCGAGCTTGGTGATTTCGCGCGGATCGTTGAGCGCGAGCAGCGCGCGGCCATGCCCCTCGGTGAGCTTGCGCTGCTGCAGAAGTCCCTGCACTTCGGCCGGGAGACGAAGCAGCCGAAGGGTGTTGCTTACCGTGGAGCGATCCTTCCCGACCAGCCGGGCCACTTCCTGCTGGGGGATGCTGAACTCCTGCATGAGCCGCTGATAGCCGAGCCCGGCATCGAGAGGCGAGAGATCGTCGCGCTGAAGATTCTCGATGAGGGCGAGGGTCAGCAGCGCGCGGTCGTCGACGTCCTTGATGACCGCGGGGATCTTCTGCCAGCCGAGCCGCTGCACTGCGCGCCAGCGGCGCTCACCCGCGATCAGCTCGTACTTGCCGTTGGGCCGGGGGCGAACCACCACCGGCTGCAGCAGTCCCGACGCCTCGATCGACGCCGCCAGCTCCTGGAGCTCCGGCTCGTTGAAGTCGCGTCTCGGCTGATAGGGATTGGGGCCGATCGCGGTCACCGCGAGCTCACGCAGCCCGCCGTTCGCGATCGCTTCGTCCCGGGAGATCGGGCCCAGGAGTGCTTCGAGGCCGCGGCCCAATCGCTTCGTCTCGGTCATCCACGCACCTCCCCGACCGGCTGGTTGGATCCCCTCGGCAGCTCGATCTCCGACGCGAGCTCGCCCGACTCGGCGCGCTTGAGCAACTCCTGCGCGACGGAGAGATATCCCTTCGCACCCACGGACTGCACGTCGTACATCAGAATCGGCTTGCCGAAGCTCGGCGCCTCGGCGAGCCGGACGTTTCGCGGGATCACCGTGGTGAACATTTTCGGACCGAAGTATTCCTTGGCGTCCTTCGCCACCTGGCGGCAGAGATTGAGTCGCGAGTCGTACATCGTCAGGAGCACGCCGTCGATCGCGAGATCGGGATTGAAATTCTGCTGCACCAGGCGGATGGTATTGAGGAGCTGGGAAATTCCCTCGAGCGCATAGTACTCGCACTGAATCGGGATGATCACGCCATGCGCCGCGGTGAGGACGTTGAGGGTGATCAATCCGAGCGAAGGGGGGCAATCGACGATGATGTAGTCGAACGCGCTGAGCGCGGGAGCGAGCGCGTCGCGCAGTTTGATTTCGCGGTTCTCGACGTTGACCAATTCGAGCTCGGCGCCGACGAGATCCTGGGTTGCGGGAAGAATCGAGAGAAACGGGAGCTCGGCGTCGCGCTGAATGACGTCCATCACTTCCCGCCCCTCGACCAGCAGGTCGTAGAGTGAGGGCCGGGAGGGGTCTTTGGCGACGCCGACACCGCTGGTCGCGTTGCCCTGGGGGTCGGCATCGACCAGGAGGGTCCTCCGTTCCGCGATAGCTAGAGACGCAGCCAGATTGACGGCAGTAGTAGTCTTTCCTACCCCGCCTTTCTGGTTCGCGATCGCGATGGTCCTGGCCATGAGTTCTCGTCTAATGTGTTGTGGGGTATGTTGTTACAACGAAATATCGAGTGACGTCAAGTGCGAGCCGTCCTTCAATATACGTACGATTGGAAATCCTGCTAGTCCCGTTTCACGCGAAACGGGCGCGGGGAGAATGGTTTCCGGGCGGAAGGAGTGTGAGAGGTGAGATGTGAGGGGTGAGAGTAGCGAGAAAGGAGTGCCTTTGCGTCGTTGCGCCGTTGCGCCCTTCCGCCGTTTCACGTGAAACGCCGCTTGAGCACCTCCATCACCAGGTTCTGCAGATCGCTCGGGGAGACGCCGGGAATCCGGCCCGCCTGTCCCAGGCTCGCGGGACGGCGATTCGTCAGCTTCTCCCGGGCCTCAAAAGAGAGACTCTCCATTGTCGTAAACTCCAGCTCCCCCGGCAGCTCGAAGTCGTCGAGCTCCCCCATCCGTCCCGCGAGCTCCCGCTCGCGAGTGATGTATCCGCCGTATTTGAGTTCGATCGCCGCCCAATCGGCTGCTCCATCCTGGAGCTCGTAGCCCGACGCGGCAAGAAGCTCCTCGAACACGACGTCGGGACGCTTGCCCAGCTCGGAAAGCCTGACCGGCTCGCCGATTGGAGCCGACCCTCCTCGCTCGAGAGCCGGATTCGCCGCCGAAGGTGCGATCGCGGTCGTTTCAGCAAACGACATCACCCGATCCTCCGCCTCCAGCCGTCCCTCTGCATGGGAAAGCTCTTCCGCCGACAGAAGTCTTCGCGCAGCGGCGATCGGGAAAAGTCGGCGCAGGGCATTGTCCTGGCGGAGGAGAAGCCGGTACTCCGCCCGCGAGGTGAAGAGCCGGTACGGCTCATCCACCCCTCGGCTCACCAGATCGTCCACCAGGACACCCAGGAAGGAGGAGTCTCGGCGGAAGACGATCGGCTCGAGCTCGAGCGCCATCGCGGCGGCATTCAACCCCGCCACAACTCCTTGTCCCGCAGCCTCTTCGTACCCCGTCGTGCCGTTGATCTGGCCCGCGAAGAACAGCCCCTCCACTCCCCGAACCGAGAGCGTGCTGGTCAGCTGGGTCGGGGGGAAATAGTCATACTCGATCGCGTAGCCCGCCCGGGTCATCTCCACCTGCTCCAGGCCGGGTACCGATCGCAGATACTCCAGCTGAACCGCGGTGGGGAGCGAGGTGGAGAGGCCGTTGACGTACATCTCCGAGGTCTCGAGACCCTCCGGCTCGAGAAAGACCTGATGCCGAGCCGCATGGGGAAACCGAACCACCTTGTCCTCGATCGAGGGACAATACCGTGGCCCCCGGCCGCTGATCGCCCCGCCATACATCGCGGATTCGCCCAAGTGCGCGGTGATGATCTCGAGGAGCCGAGGAGTCGTGTGGGTCAGGTAGCAGGGAAGCTGCCTCGGATGTTCCGCCCGCTCGTAATAGGAGAACCAGTAATCCCCGGGATCCCCATCCTGGCGCGCCATCCGGGTGAGATCCGCGGTTCTCCCGTCGATTCTCGGAGGGGTCCCGGTCTTGAAGCGTTCTATCGTAACGCCAAGACTGGCAATAGCTTGCGAGATATGAATCGCCGGGGCCTCACCCGCCCGGCCCGCTGGCACCGGAGCCGCCTTCCCGACGTGGATCTCTCCCCGGAGGAAGGTGCCGGCGGTGACCACGATCGCCCGGGTATGGAATCTCCGGCCATCGGTCGTCTCGACTCCGGTGATTCGGGTGCCGTCAAGGAGAAACCCCGCCGCCGTCCCCTGCGCAAAGCGAAGATTGGGAAGTCGCTCGAGCAAGGTGCGGACGGCGCGCCGATAGAGCCCCCGGTCGCACTGCGCCCGGGGAGACCAGACCGCCGGGCCCTTGGACCGGTTGAGCATTCGGAACTGCAACCGCGACATGTCGGTGGCTCGGCCCATAATTCCGCCCAGGGCATCGACTTCGCGCACGACCGTCCCCTTCGCAATCCCACCGATGGCCGGATTGCACGACATCTGTCCGATCGTCTCGAGGTGCTGGGTCAGGAGCAGGGTGCGGGCGCCCGAGCGAGCCGCCATTGCGCACGCCTCCGCCCCGGCATGCCCTCCGCCAATCACGATGACGTCGTAGTCGTGGTGCATGGGGAGAACTTAGTCGAGCGGAGGAAAGTGGTCAGTGGTCAGTGGTCAGTGATCAGTGAAGGACCGAGGATGGCTGAGTCGGGAGGAGCGCGATATGTTGTTCGACAATTCGAGGAGTTCGGTGCGCATTCCACTCTGCACTGACCCCTGACCCCTGACCCCTGACCCCTGACCACTAACCACCAACCCCCAACCCCAAGCAGCCATGTCACTACGCCTCGGAGACATCGCCCCCGACTTCACCGCCGACACGACCCTCGGACCAGTGTCCTTCCATGCCTGGAAAGGAAATTCCTGGGCGGTGCTCTTCAGCCACCCCAAGGATTTCACGCCCGTCTGTACCACCGAGCTCGGGCGCGCCGCGGCGCTCAAACCGGAATTCGAGCGGCGCAACTGCAAGATCATGGGGCTCTCGGTCGATCCGGTGGAGTCGCATCACAAGTGGGAGGGCGACATCAAGGACGTCACCGGCAATGCGGTGAATTTTCCGATGATCGGCGATCCCGACCGCACGGTCGCGATGCTCTACGACATGATCCACCCGAACGCGAGCGAAAACTTCACCGTGCGCTCGGTCTTCGTCATCGGCCCCGACAACAAGGTGAAGCTCACCATCACCTACCCCGCGAGCACCGGGCGCAATTTCGATGAGCTGCTCCGGGTGATCGACTCGCTGCAGCTCACCGCCGACTACTCGGTGGCGACGCCGGTCGACTGGAAGCACGGCGAGGACGTAATCATCGTCCCGGCGGTCTCCGACGAGGACGCGAAGAAAAAGTTCCCCAAGGGATTCATCGCGAAAAAGCCGTACCTGCGCGTGACGCCGCAGCCCAACCGGTGAGGCGGAGCGCGCTCGCACTCACCGCACTCCTGGCGCTCGCCGGCTGTTCGCCGCGCGAGACGCCCCCGCAGGCGCCGGTGCCGGCGCGCTACCTCTATGTCTGGTCCGGCACCGGTCACGGCACCGGTGGCAGCAACTTCATCGCGGTTCTCGACGTGCGGCCGGAAAGTCCGACCTACGGACAGATCGTAGGCGCCTCGCCCGCCGTCGAAGGCGGCATGATGCCGCACCATACCGAGTTCATCCTCCCCGCCTCCGGCACGTACTTCGCGAACGACTTCATGGCGGGGAAGAACTTCCTGGTCGATGCGAGCTCCCCCGAATCTCCCCGGGTCACGCCGGCGCCGAACGTGGCATCCGGCTTTCGCGGGCCGCACAGCTTCAAGCGCCTCGACGGCTCACGCGTGCTGATGACCCTGCAGTTCGGCGACTCGGCCCGGGCCGGCAACCCCGGTGGACTCGCGCTGGTCGACTCCGCCGGAAACGTGCTGCGGGCATCTTCATCCTTTGATTCCGCGTTTCCCA
>Ga0070704_100002334_pt1 | contig 10636 bp, 11 predicted proteins | sample KBSK5252metaG_FD_65467 | JGI IMG/M metagenome (GOLD analysis project Ga0070704, IMG submission 65467) | Corn, switchgrass and miscanthus rhizosphere microbial communities from Kellogg Biological Station, Michigan, USA - KBS K5-25-2 metaG | ecosystem: Host-associated > Plants > Roots >... | reverse complement strand
TGGTGGGGAAACTGGCGATCTGCAAACCGATAATCGGCGCCGCTCCCGCCCTGCGAACGCCCGAAAGCTTGCGTTCCGCCCATGCCTTCTCCCGCTCCCTGATCGCGTATGACAGGCGGTAACCGTCGTCCGGAATGTCGAGGGGACGCAACAGGTTGAGAAGGGACTCGACGGAATTTCGCGCAGTCTTCGATCTATCGACGTGCGCGAAAAGTCGCCGGTTGAGCGACTCGTCCCGCTGCGTGAAGGCGATGACCTTCGATGCCACCCTCAGCGCGTAGCGAACGAACGGGCCGTCGCCGTCGTTGCCGTAAACAAGCGCGAGATCGTATTCCTTGCGCCCGAACCAGCCTCTCAGCCAGACCGTGTCTTTCTTCAGGCTGCGGACGTTGCGAACGAATGCCAGGTTCTCGAAAACCACCGAGCTGCCGCGGGATCCTGCAAAATCAATCTTCGCTTGCGGCCATGCCTTGGCAAGCGCTCTCACCGCCGGCGTGACCAGCATCGTGTCGCCGATCCGCGTGACGTTGATCACCAGGATCGAGCGGGGCGCTGCCACAGTTGCGTTCCGGTCGTTTCGATCCGCCTCGAGCATGGTGCGGGATTGTGCCCGAGCCGGCCGCCGGACCGCGAGCCTGCCTCATGCTATCGTCAAGCATGGTCGAGGATGCAGTTCCGCTCGAAGCGCTGCGTCGCGCGCTGATCATCAAGCTGCGTCATCACGGCGACGTGCTGCTTGCCTCGCCAGTCTTCTCCGCGCTCAAGCGCCGGGCGCCTGCGGCCGAACTCGATGCGCTCGTATACGCAGACACCGAGCCGATGCTCAGCGGGCACCCGTCGATCTCGCGAGTGCATGGGATCGATCGCTCGTGGAAGGAGCTTGGTCCTGTGGCGCGTGCGCGGCGCGAATGGGCGCTTTTTCGCGAGCTGCGCAGCCGACGCTACGACCTCGTCGTCCACCTGACCGAAAACTGGCGGGGAGCGTGGCTTGCTCGTACGCTCGGTGCGCGCTGGGCAGTGGCGCCGCGCGTTCCGGGTCGCGGCAGACTGTGGCGAAACAGCTTCACGCATCTCGTTCCCACGCCGCTCGCGGGCGGCCGGCACGTTGTCGAGAGCAACCTCGACGCGCTGCGCCGCATCGGGATCCATCCCCCACGCGAGGAGCGCGCGCTCACGCTTGTGGCAGGTCCGGTGGCGGAGGAGCGCGTGGCGCGATTGCTGGCCGAACGTGGGCTCTCCGGTCAGACGTTCGTGCAGGTTCATCCGTCCTCGCGCTGGCGCTTCAAGTGCTGGCCGGCACAGAAGATGGCGGCGCTGATCGATCGTCTGCACGGGCAAGGAATTCGCGTCGTGCTGACTGCCGCGCCTGACCGCACGGAAGCGAAGATGGTCGAAGAGATCGAGAGCCGGCTCGCCCAGCCGGTGGCGGCGAATCTGGCCGGTGCGCTTTCGCTGAAGGAACTGGCGGCCCTCACCGCGCAGGCAAGACTATTCGTTGGCGTGGACTCCGCTCCGATGCACATCGCCGCCGCCGTCGGCACGCCGGCGATTGCGATTTTCGGACCGTCCGGTGCCGATCTTTGGGGACCTTGGGGCAAGCCGCGCCTAGGCGAGCATCGCGTCGTTGCGAGCGAGGCGCACACGTGCCGGCCGTGCGGACTGGATGGTTGCGGCGGCGGAAAAATCAGCGATTGCCTGGTGACGCTCGAAGTAGAGCGCGTCTGGCTTGCCGCATCCGAACTGCTGGGCGTGCGCTAGCGGACCCTGGTCGCGAGGCGGTATTCTGGCAAAAGAAGACTCTTGTGGATGCGACGTCCGATGCTGATCATCTCGAAGGACGCAAAAATATCTCCGCTGAGCGATATCGAAGACTCGGTCAGGGGATCGAAAATCACGCTGAAAGCGGGAGTCGTCATAGACGCATTCGTAAAGATCAAGCCGTCGGGCGGGGACGGCGACCTGACGATTTGCGAAGGCAGCTACGTAAACTCGGGCACTGTCATCTACACGGGCAACGGTGTGCTGATCGGCAAGGGCGTGGCGATCGCATCGAATTGCACCCTGGCACCGGTCAACCACGCCTACAAGGCGCGGGACCGGCCCATCATCGGGCAGGGATTCGAACCCAGCAAAGGCGGCATCGTCATCGAGGACGACGTATGGATCGGCGCAAACGTCGTAATCCTGGACGGTTCCATCATTCGAAGAGGCTGTGTCATCGGGGCGTGTTCCCTCGTGAGGGGTCACCTGGAGGAATATGGCGTGTACGCAGGCAACCCCCTCGTGAAGCTCGGCGAGCGGCACTGAGATGAAAAGAGATCCGCACGATCCGTACGATGCGGCTGCAATCGCCAGGATGCGTGCCGATCCGGAATTCCAGGCCGCGGTGCGTATGTTCATCGAAAAGACATTCGAGTACGGCTACTACAGAAACTTCACGTGGCTGGGCCGTCCGATCATCCAGTATCCGCAGGATATCGCCGCGCTTCAGGAGCTGATCTGGAGCTACCGCCCCACGCTCGTCATCGAAACGGGGGTCGCGCACGGAGGCGCGCTCGTTCTGTATGCGTCGATGCTGGAGCTGATCGGCGGTCCCGGCAGTGTCCTGGGTGTCGAAATCGAGTTGCGGGAACACAATCGTCGGGCATTGGCAGCGCACCCGATGCGCAAGCGCATCGAGATCATCGAGGGCTCGTCCACGGCCCCGGAAGTGGTCGCAAAGGTCCGGCAACGCGCGAGCAGCCACGAACGAATCATGGTCGTTCTGGACTCCTACCATACCCACGAGCATGTGCTGGAGGAGTTGAAGCTGTACTCACCCCTCGTACGCAAGGGCGCGCCGCTCGTGGTCTATGGCACTTCGGTGGCCACGCTCAGCGCCTCGGTCAAGATTGACCGTCCATGGAACCAGCAGCGCAACCCGAAGAGCGCGCTCGATGAATTTCTGAAAAGCAACGATCGGTTCGAGATTCATCGCGAGTTGAACGACAAGTTGCTCATAACGGATGCGCCGGATGGCTACCTGATCTGCACGAGAGACCCTTGAATCGAGTTCTCATGACCGGCGGGAGCGGCTTCATAGGCCGGGCTACAGTCGCCGCAATGGATCCCCGGAAGTTCGAGATCCACGCGACGTATTTCGAGAATCCGACGGAGGCAGGCCCCGGGCACGTGGCCTGGCACCCGCTTCAGCTCATGGACGTTGATGCCGTAAATGCGCTCGTCAAGCGCATTCGTCCAACCCATTTGGTGTCTCTGGCCTGGTATACCCGCGACCGGGGTCATTTTGTGATGCCGGAGAACCTCGACTGGGTCCGCGCGACGCTGCATTTGACGCAAGCGTTTGTCGCGAATGGCGGCCGCCGCGCCGTGTACGCTGGGACGTACGGCGAGTACGGGGTCGCCGAAGGGGTCTTGAACGAGAGGGCGAAAACTGCTCCAGCCTCGCTATATGCGATCTGCAAGGATGCGCTGCATCGAATCATCGCCGGCTATGCACCGCTGACGAGACTCACGTATAGCTGGGCACGCATCTTTTCCGTGTATGGACCACACGACGCGCCCTATCGGGTTGTTCCCTATGCGCTCGGCAGGCTTTTAGCCGGTCACGAAGCGCTCCTCACGGAAGGGCGCCAGGTCCGGGATTTCATCCACGTGGCAGATGTTGGCAGGGCATTGGCCTGCATTGCGGGAAGCGATTTGACTGGCCCGGTCAATGTCGGCTCCGGGGAGGGCCATGCAGTGCGCGAGGTGATGCAGCTCCTGGGAGAGGCGACGGGCGGCTTGCAGCGCCTGCGCTTCGGGGCGATCGAGCAAGCGCCTGGCGAGACGCAACGCATCGTCGCCGACGTCGGCTGCCTGAGAGGGATAGGATGGTCACCGCAGTATCATCTGCGAACCGGGTTAGCGGACACCATTGCCTGGTTCCGCTCTCGCCACAGCTAGCGACGAGATTGGATGAAAACAACGCATGAGCTAGCGCTACGAGGGAGGGGCCCTTGGATTTCGTTGACCTGAAGGCGCAATACGCCGAGCTCAAGGGAAGCATCGACGCGCGCATTCACCGGGTGCTGGAGCACGCGCAGTTCATCATGGGCCCGGAAGTGCGCGAGCTGGAGCAAGAGCTCGAGGCGTATACCGGCTCCCGGCATTGCGTGACCGTCGCCTCGGGGACCGAAGCGCTGCTGATCGCGCTGATGGCACTCGGGGTCAAGCCCGGCGACGAGGTCGTCACGACGCCGTTCACCTTCGTCGCGACCGCGGAGATGATCGTGCTCCTCGGCGCAAAGCCGGTGTTCGTCGATGTCGAGGAAGACACCGCCAACATCGACGCCGGGCGCATCGAGGCGGCGATCACGCCGCGCACGCGAGCGATCATGCCCGTGTCGCTGTACGGGCAGCCCGCCGACATGGACGAGATCAACTCGATCGCCGCGAAGCACCGGCTGCCGGTGATAGAGGATGCCGCCCAGAGCTTCGGTGCGACCTACCGCGGACGCAAGAGCTGTAACCTTTCTTCGATCGGCTGCACGAGCTTCTTCCCGTCCAAGCCGCTCGGCTGCTATGGGGACGGCGGCGCGATCTTCACCAGCGATGACGCGCTGGCAACCGCGATGCGCGAGATCCGCGTGCACGGGCAGGCCGGCCGCTATCACCACACGCGCGTCGGCGTGGGAGGGCGGATGGACGCGCTGCAGTGCGCAGTGGTGCTCGCAAAGCTCGAGTGCTTCGAGCGCGACGTCTCGCGGCGAATCGCGATCGGCCGGCACTACGATGGGATCCTGCCGCCGCGCCTGCGCCGGATCCACGTCAAGTCGGACCGCACGAGCGTCTACGCGCAGTACACCGTACGCTCCCCGAACCGCGCCGCGCTGCAAGCCGGGCTGAAGGCGCAGGGCATTCCGACTGCGGTCCACTACCCGGTCTCGCTGCACCAGCAGCCGGCCTATGCGCCGCTTTTCCCCGGCGCTGCGCTGCCGAATTCCGAGCGGCTTGCGGCCGAGGTCATCAGCCTGCCAATGCACGCGCATTTGACCGACGCCGAGCAGGACCGGATCGCCAAGGCAGTCGCGAGCCTGCTCTAGAATCCGCAACACGATGCTGCTCGTAACCGGAGGAGCCGGCTTCATCGGCTCGAACTTCGTGCTCTCGGCGCTTGCTGCGGCCGGAGAGCCGATCGTCAATCTCGACAAGCTGACCTATGCGGGGAACATCCGCAACCTGGAAAGCCTCGCGGCTGATGCGCGGCATGTCTTCGTCAAGGGCGACATCTGCGATCGTGCGCTGGTGCGCGAGCTTCTCGCGCGCCACCGGCCGCGCGCGATCGTTCATTTCGCCGCCGAGAGCCACGTCGACCGGTCGATCCACACACCCGGCGAATTCGTGCAGACGAACCTCGTCGGTACGTTCAGCCTGCTGGAAGAGGCGCGCACGTTCCGCGAAACGCTGCCGGATGCAGCAAAGCGCGCGTTTCGTTTCCTGCAGGTTTCCACCGACGAGGTCTATGGCTCGCTTGGCCCGAGCGACGCCGCGTTTACCGAGATAACGCCCTATGAGCCAAACAGTCCGTATGCCGCTTCCAAGGCCGGCGCAGACCATCTTGCGCGGGCGTACTGGCACACCTACGGACTTCCCGTGATCACCACGAACTGCTCGAACAATTACGGGCCGTACCAGTTTCCGGAGAAGCTGATTCCGTTGATGATCCACAACGCGCTCGCGGGCAAGCCGCTGCCGGTCTACGGCGACGGACAGAACGTGCGTGATTGGCTGTATGTGCTAGATCATTGCGCGGCACTGAGCGTCGTGCTCGAGCGTGGGCGGCCGGGCGAGACCTACAACATCGGTGGCGACTGCGAGACCCGCAACCTGGACGTGGTGCGCAGGATCTGCGCGTTGCTTGAGGAAGCGAAGCCGCGTACGAACGGCCGCTACGAGGACCTGATCACGTTCGTCGCGGACCGTCCGGGGCACGACCGGCGCTACGCGATCGACTGCTCGAAGGTGCGCGCCGAATTGGGTTGGGCGCCGCGAGAGAGCTTCGATTCCGGCTTGAAAGCTACGGTGCGCTGGTACCTGGAGCACGACGAATGGGTCGCCAGCGTAACGAGCGGTGCCTACCGCACCTGGGTTGATATCAACTACGCGAAACGGGGCGTGGCGTGAAGGGAATCATTCTCGCCGGCGGCTCCGGCACCCGCCTATATCCCGCTACGCTGGCGGTCTCGAAGCAGCTCCTGCCGGTCTACGACAAGCCGCTCGTCTACTACCCGCTCTCCACGCTGATGCTCGCCGGCATTCGCGACATCCTGGTGATCTCGACGCCGCAGGATACGCCGCGCTTCGAGCAGCTGCTCGGTGACGGCGCGCGCTGGGGCATGCGTCTTTCGTATGCCGTGCAACCTTCGCCCGGCGGCCTTGCGCAAGCATTCGTCGTGGGCCGCAAGTTCGTCGGAACCGATCCGGTCGCGCTGGTTCTCGGCGACAACCTCTTCCACGGTCATGAATTGACAATGCTTCTGAAGCGGGCGGCCGCGCGCGGGCAGGGAGCTACCGTGTTCGCTTACCAGGTGAAAGAGCCACAACGCTACGGTGTAGTTGAATTCGACACCGACGGGCGAGCGAAGAGCATCGAGGAAAAGCCCGAGCGGCCAAAGTCCCGCTACGCAGTTGTCGGGTTGTACTTCTACGACAATCGCGTGCTTGACATCGCGGCGGGCCTGAAGCCTTCAGTGCGCGGCGAGCTGGAAATCACCGACGTGAACCGCCAATACCTGGCATGGGGCGAGCTCGACGTGATCCCGATGGGTCGCGGGTTCGCGTGGCTCGACACGGGCACGCACGAGTCGCTGCTCGAAGCCTCGCATTTCATCGAGACGATCGAGCGGCGGCAAGGTCTCAAAGTCGCCTGCCCGGAGGAGATCGCATGGCGCCAGGGCTGGATCGACGCGCGCGCGCTCGAAGCCCTCGCGCAGCCGCTCGCCAAGAGCGGCTACGGCGAATACCTGCTCGGGCTCCTGTCCGAGCGCCAGTTCTGATGCGCGTCACCGGCACCGAGATCGCCGAGGTAATGATCGTCGAGCCGCGGGTCTTCACGGACTCGCGCGGCTTCTTCATGGAGAGCTACAACCGGCGCGCTTTCCGCGACGCGACCGGGATCGACGTGGAGTTCGTGCAGGACAACCATTCGCGATCGGCGAGGAACGTGCTGCGCGGGCTGCACTACCAGGTCCGGCAGCCGCAAGGAAAGCTCGTGCGCACGACTGCAGGCGAAATCTGGGACGTTGCGGTCGACCTGCGGAGGCACTCCGTCACGTTCGGCAAATGGGTTGCGACCACGCTCGATGCGAGCTCAGCGCGCTGCCTCTGGATTCCCGCAGGATTCGCGCACGGGTTCCTGGTGCTCTCCGAATCAGCCGAGGTGCAGTACAAGACGACCGACTACTACGCGCCCGAGCACGAGCGCACGCTGCTGTGGAACGATCCCGCGCTCGCAATTTCCTGGCCGCTGCACGGCGAACCTCTGCTGGCGGAGAAAGACCGGCGCGGCGTGCCGCTCGCTGCAGCCGAGCACTTTGCGTGAGGATCCTGCTCACGGGGCGCAACGGGCAGGTCGGCTGGGAGCTCGAGCGCTCGCTTGCGCCGCTCGGCGAGGTCATTGCATTCGACAGGGCGAATCTCGATCTCTCGGACGCCGCGACGATCCGGCGCGCCGCGCAGGATACGAAGCCGGATGTGATCGTCAATGCCGCCGCGTATGCGGCGGTCGATCGCGCGGAATCCGAGCCTGAGCTCGCGGACGCCATCAATCATGTCGCGCCGCGGACATTCGCCGAGGAAGCGCGTCGCAGCGGCGCGCTTCTCGTGCACTACTCGACTGACTATGTTTTCGACGGCGAAACGCGCGCGCCGTACAAAGAGGATGACGCAACGCACCCGATCAATGTGTACGGACGCACCAAACTCGAAGGAGAGCAAGCGATTCGCGCTTCGGGTTGCCGGCATTGGATCCTGCGCAGCGGCTGGGTGTATGCGGCGCGCGGGAACAATTTCCTTCGCACGATGTTGCGGCTCGCGGCTGAGCGCAGCGAGCTGGGCGTGGTCGGGGACCAGACGGGAAGCCCGACTGCCGCGCCCGAGCTTGCGCGCGCGACCGCCACGCTATTGCGCCAGGGCGCGCCGGCCAACGAGGTCTTTCACCTCAGCGCCGGCGGCGAGACGACCTGGCATGAGTTTGCGTGCGAGATCTTTGCGCTTACGGGTCGCGAGAACATCCGTGTACGGCGCATCACGACGGATCAATATCCGACCGCAGCGAAACGTCCCCGCTATTCGGTGCTTTCGAACGAAAAGATCCGCAACGCAGCCGGTATTGTGCTGCCGGATTGGCGGGTTTCGCTCGAAGCGGTGTGCCGTAGTCTCGGCTAGGAGCGTCCGTAACGGTCGTCGAACCGCTCGATGTCGTCTTCGCCGAGGTAGCTTCCCGACTGCACTTCGATCAGGAAGATCGGAGAGTCAGTCAGGTTCTGCAGCCGGTGCTTGGTTCCGACCGGAATGAACGTCGATTGGTTTTCCTCGAGCGTCGTCGTTTCTTCGCCACGGGTGACTGTCGCACGTCCCTTCACGACGACCCAGTGCTCGGCGCGCTTGCGGTGCAGCTGCAGCGAAAGGCCGTGCCCTGGCTTCACCATCAATCGCTTCACTTGGAACCGCTCGCCCGAATCGACGCTTTCGTAGTAGCCCCACGGGCGGTAGACCCGGGTGTGCGAGACATGCTCGCTGCGCTTTTGCCGGTCGAGCCGCTCGACGACTTCTTTTACTTCCTGAGCGCGCTCGCGCGTCGCGACGAGCAGCGCGTCATCGGTTTCCACGATCACCAGGTCCTCGGCGCCGAGAACCGACACGTGCCGCGCATCGGCGCGTACGTAGCAGCGCGCCGCGCCGTGCAGCCACACGTCGCCCCGGGTGACATTGCCCGCAGCATCCTGCTCGCTCGCCTCCCACAGCGCGGACCACGAGCCCACATCGCTCCAGCCCATCTCCGCGCGAACGACCGCGCCGCGGCTCGTGCGCTCCATGACCGCGTAGTCGATCGAATCCGACGGGCAGCCGCTGAACGCGTCGAGGTCGAGACGCAGGAAATCGAGATCGCGCGCGGCACTGGCAAGCGCCTTGCGGGTCGCTGCGAGGATCTCGGGCTGCAGCCGCTCCAGCTCGGCGAGAAACGCTCCGGCCCGGAACGCGAACATGCCGCCGTTCCAGAAGTAGCCGCCCTGCGCGAGCAACGCCTGTGCGCGCTCGGAATCGGGTTTCTCGACGAAGCGCCGAATGTGGAACGCGCCTGCGTGCCCGGCGATCGGCTCGCCGCATTCGATGTAGCCGAAGCCGGTCGCGGGATACGTCGGGGCGATTCCGAACGTCACGAGCAAGCCTTCGTTCGCGATCGCCGTTGCGGCGCGCACCGCTGCGTGGAACGCCGGGACATCGGCGATCAGGTGATCGGCGGGCAGCACGAGCAGCACTGCGTCCGGCGCCTCTTGTGCCACGTGCAGCGCGGCCGCCGCGACCGCGGGAGCGGTGTTGCGTCCGACCGGCTCGAGCAGCATCGAGCGCGGCGGGACATCGACCGCCTGCAACTGCTCCGCGGCGAGAAAACGGTGCTCGTGGTTGAGAACTACGACGGGTGCTCCGCAGTTTTCAAGCCTGTGCAGGCGCAGCACCGTGTCCTGGAGCAGCGTGTGCTCCGTGACGAGCGGCAGGAACTGCTTCGGCAACAGCCGGCGCGACATCGGCCAGAGCCGGCTGCCCGAGCCGCCGCACAGAATCACCGGTACCAGGGCGTCAGGCATAGCCGTCTCACTTTGGATTACGCGTGCGGGTCAGCTCGATCAGCTTGGCGTACTTCATGAAGCTCGAGGCGCAGCCGATCGACGTGTGCACGAGCCCGGGCAGGCCATCGAGGAAGCCGAGCCGCAGGATGTAGAACTTCGTAAAGCGTACGAACGGTGAGAGCACGAGTTGGAATGCGCCGCCATTGTGCCCGCGCTCGAAAAGCTGCTGCGCTGCGAGCGTGCTGTAGCGATTCTGCTTCTGCAGGTAGTTGGCGATGTCCTCGGCAGATTCATGCAGCAGGTCGCCCGCGAGCGTTCCCGGGGTAACCGAGTAGAGCACCTTTTCGTGCACCGGGTCATCGCTCCAGGCTGCGTTGCGGCGATCGAACATGCGCGTGCTCCAATCCGGATAGCCCTCGCCATGACTGAGCCAGCGCCCCAGAAACCGATTGCGCCGCCGCATGCGGTAGACGGGCGCGACCGGCGCCTCGAGTGCGGCACGGATGCTGCGCTCGAGCTCGGGTGAAACGCGTTCGTCCGCGTCGAGGCACAGCACCCAGTCGTTGCGCGCCTGCGCGACCGCGAACTGCTTCTGCAGGCCGAATCCCATCCAGTCGCGCTGCACCACGCGCGCGCCGTGCTGCCCGGCGCACGCCGCGGTGCCGTCGCTGCTTCCGGAGTCGACGACCACGACCTCGTCCGCGAACGGCACGCTCGCGAGGCACGCGGGCAGCTGGGCCTCGGCGTTATGGACGACGAGCACGACCGAGAGCGGCTGGGCCAATGCGGTTTCCGGTTAGAATCGA
>Ga0070704_100002333_pt1 | contig 10638 bp, 13 predicted proteins | sample KBSK5252metaG_FD_65467 | JGI IMG/M metagenome (GOLD analysis project Ga0070704, IMG submission 65467) | Corn, switchgrass and miscanthus rhizosphere microbial communities from Kellogg Biological Station, Michigan, USA - KBS K5-25-2 metaG | ecosystem: Host-associated > Plants > Roots >... | reverse complement strand
ACCCGCGGGCGTAATTCAGTGGTAGAATGCCAGCTTCCCAAGCTGGACGTCGCCGGTTCGAGTCCGGTCGCCCGCTCTATCGCAACAGTCCCCCCGATTACGCAGCTGCTTACTTGATCGCTCCCCGGTCCTCCCCGGGGCGAGGCAAGGACGTATGCGCCGATTCAGTTTCGGCGCCCTCGATGACGTTGGAAACGAGCCGCCAGATGTACTCCCCGCTCGCGGGCTTGTCGGTGCCCCTGTCCATCCAGGAATAGCACCCCTCCATCACCCCACCGGCTTTCAGCAGCAGCGCAAACGCGCCGCAATCGAGCTCGGTTCGGTCATCGCCCTTTCCCCGATCCCATTCATAGTTGGCGACCAGGACGTTGCCGGTCATGCGCCCGTGCACCGTGTAGGTGCGTTTCTCGGTTCCAGATGCTACGGTCGACTTCAGGGACCGGCAACCTGTTGGAACTCATAGTCCGATGGTGCCTGTGATCAGATTGGCCCCTTCGCTTGGCTCAGGGTGCCCACCCAAGCGTCCTCGCTTACCGCTTACCGCTCACCGCTCACCGCATCACACCCTGCGAAACGACATTATTTGTGAACCTGTAACTCTTGATATTTGAGGCAATTAGCGCCATCTTTCCGCTCTAATGATCAAGGTTACCGCAGTCCATCCCGGATCGATTGCCGACGAGCTCGGCCTCATGCCCGGCACCGAGCTCCTGTCCGTGAATGGCCGCGAGCTCGAAGATTTTCTCGATTGGGAGTTCCTCACCGCCGACGAGGAGTTCGGTCTCCACGTCCGGCAACCCGACGGACAGGAAATCGAATTCGAGATCGAGCGTCCCCTGACCGAACCCCTGGGTGTCTCCGTCGAGCCTCCCCGGATCCGCCGCTGCGCCAACCGCTGCGACTTCTGTTTCGTGGACGGCCTCCCCGAAGGCCTGCGCGACGTGCTGTACATCCGGGACGACGATTACCGGCTCTCGTTCCAGTACGGCAATTTCGCCACCCTGACGAATCTGAAGCCCTGGGACGAGGCGCGGATCATCGAGTACCGCCTCTCTCCGCTCTACGTCTCGGTCCATGCGACCGATCCCGTCATCCGCCGCTGGCTGCTCCGGAATCCGACCGCGCCCGACATCCGGGAGCAGCTGGGTCGATTTGCCGAGCACGGCCTCCAGTTCCACACCCAGATCGTCATGTCCCCCGGGGTGAACGACGGCGCCGTCATGGATCAGACCCTCGCCGACCTCTACGCCCTCGGAAGTCCGGTGCTGAGCGTGTCGGTGGTCCCGGTCGGGCTCACCGAGTTCAGCAAGCACAGCCGGGTCCGCGAGCCCACCACCGAGGAGTGCCGCGCCGCGGTGGGGCAGGTCGAGCGCTGGGAAGCGCGAGCCCAGGCCGAGCGCGACAACCGGTGGGTGCACGGCGCCGACGAGCTCTACCTCCGCGCCGACCTGCCGTTGCCATCCGAAGAGAGCTACGGCGACTTCGAGCAGATGGAAAACGGCGTCGGGTCGGTGCGCTTCCTTCAGCGCCGGGTCCGCGAAGAGGCCGGCCACTTCCGTGTCTGGGCCGGGAAGCGGGTCGGCATCGTGACCGGCACCTCGATGGGCCGGCTGATGCCCCAGGTGCTCGCACCGCTGGCCGAAGCCTCACGAGCCCACCTCGAGCTCATCGTGGTCGAGAACGGCCTCTTCGGACCCCGTGTCACCACCGCGGGCCTCCTCCCCGGAAAGTCGATCGCCGAGGCCCTGGCCGGGCGCACCGATCTCGACCTGGTGCTCCTCCCCGGGGAATCGATCAACGACGACCACCTCTTCATCGACAACATGGATGCCGAGGTGCTGGCCGCCTCCATCCCCGCGCCGATCCACTTCAGCAAGGACTTCAGCGACGCGCTGGATCAGGGGGTGGCCGCATGAGCAAGCCGACCGTCGCCATCGTCGGCCGCCCCAACGTGGGCAAGTCCACCCTGTTCAACCGCATCCTCGGCGGGCGTGACGCGATCGTGTCGGAGCACGCCGGCACCACCCGCGACCGGCATTTCGGGGATGCCGAATGGAGCGGACGCCACTTCTGGCTGGTGGACACCGGGGGCCTGGTACCCGACTCGAACGAAGTGATGGACAAGGCGATCCGCCGGCAGGTGGAGCTCGCGCTGGCCGAGTCCGACCTCATCCTCTTTCTCGTCGACGGCAAGGAAGGGGTGCATCCGGTCGATCAGGCGATCGCGGAAAAACTGCGCCGCGCCGGACGCCCCGTGATTCTCGCCGTGAACAAGCTCGACTTCGGCGACGATTCCGCCGTGCACGATTTCCACCGGCTCGGATTCGGGAGTCCCCAGGCGGTCTCGGCGACGGTGGGGACCCGAAGCGGCGATCTTCTCGATGCGATCGTGGACCGGTTGCCTGCCCCCGCGGCCGACGACGAGGAAGAAGCGGTGGACATCGCGATCGTCGGCCGGCCCAACGCGGGAAAGTCTTCCCTCGCCAACAAGCTCCTCGGCGAAGACCGCTACGTGGTCGACCAGGTGGCCGGTACGACCCGCGATGCGGTGGATGCCGTGCTCCGCTTCGACAACAAGCTCATCCGTTTCATCGACACCGCCGGACTCCGCCGCCGCGCGAAGGTGGAAGACGACATCGAGTTCTATTCCACGCTGCGGACCCAGCGGGCGATCGAGCGCGCCCAGGTCTGCATCCTCGTGGTCGACGCCGCCCTCGGACTGCACAACCAGGATCTCCGCATCGCGACCGAAGCGTGGGAGCGGGGCTGCGGACTCGTCATCGCGGTGAACAAGTGGGACCTGATCGAGGAAAAGGATTCCAACACCGCCAAGCGGGGCGAGGAAACGCTGGTCAAGAAGGCGCCGTTTCTGCAGTACGTCCCGTTCGTGTACGTCTCCGCCAAGACGGGGCAGCGGGCCCGCAAGGTGCTCGACGTGGCTCTCGAAGTCGCCGAGGCGCGGGCGCGCCGGATCGCGACGTCGGAAGTCAATCAGGTGCTGGAGGGCCTGGTGCAGCGGCAGCAACCACCGCAACAGGCGGGTGAGGAGGTCAAGCTGCTCTACGCATCGCAGATCGGCACCACCCCGCCGGCATTTGCGATCGTCTCCAATCGTCCCGACGATGTGCCGGAGTCGTACCAGCGGTATCTGCTCCATGGATTCCGGAGTGCCTGGGGATTCACCGGTGCCCCGGTCCGGCTCAAGTTTTCGGCGCGGAGCGGCCGGCGGTGACAGAGCTGCTCCCGTGGCTCGCCGCTTCCTACCTGCTGGGCTCGATCCCCACGAGCTATCTCACCGTGCGACTCATCAAGGGACAGGACCTGCGCTCGCTCGGCAGCGGAAACCTCGGGGCAACCAATCTCTTTCGCGTGCTGGGATGGAAGTACGCCGTCCCGGTGGCACTCTTCGACATGCTGAAGGGCGCGGTCCCGGTGCTGCTCTTTGCCCCGCGGGCCGGCGGATCAGACAGCACCGCGATCCTGCTCGGACTCGCCGCCATCACCGGCCATGTCTTCTCGATCTTCGTCGGATTCAAGGGAGGCAAAGGGGTCGCCACCGGTGCCGGCGTCGTGCTCGGTCTGGCACCGTGGGCATTTCTCGTGGCCCTCGCGACCTGGGCGCTGATCGTGAAGATGAGCGGCTACGTCTCCCTCGGAAGCATCGTCGCCTCGGGGATTCTTCCGCTGGCGGTGTACATCCTGCATCCCGAACGGCGGCCGCTGGTCTGGGTGTTCGGCGTGCTCGCGGGAGCGATCCTGCTGCTGCACCGCGCCAATATCCAGCGGCTGCTTGCGGGCACCGAGAATCGTTTTGGCCGGCGAGCCGCATGATCTCGGTCGCCGTGCTCGGCGCGGGGAGCTGGGGGACGGCGCTCGCGAATCACCTCGTGCGCAAGCAGCTCGATGTCATTCTCTGGGCGTACGAGCCCGAGGTGGCGGAGGCGATCAACCGGGAGCACCGGAATCCGGTGTACGCCCCGGGCGCCATCCTCGAGCCGGCGCTCCGGGCCACCAGCGACGCGGCGGGGGCCGTCCGCGGCCGGGACGTGATTCTTTCGGTCAGCCCGAGCCAGATGGTCCGGCGGGTGCTCTCGCCGCTCGGGACGCTGGTCGATTCCGCGGCGCTGGTGGTCGGCGCCAGCAAGGGCATCGAGATCGACACGCTCAAGACCATGTCACAGGTCGTCGAGGATGCGCTCCCCGGCCGGCCCTTCGTGGTGCTCTCGGGGCCCAGCTTTGCCGAGGAGGTGGAGCAGCGCCAGCCGACCGCGGTCGTGGCCGCCTCTCGTCGCCCCGATGCGGCCACCCGCGCGCAGCAGCTCTTTTCCGCGCCGACGTTCCGGGTGTACACCAGCGACGACGTGATCGGCACCGAGCTGGCCGGCTCGCTCAAGAATGTGATCGCGATCGCCGCGGGAATGCTCGATGGCCTTGGACTAGGGAACAATCCGCGGGCCGCACTGATCACCCGGGGCCTCGCGGAGATCACCCGGCTCGGGGTGGCACTGGGCGCCGATCCCCGCACCTTCGCGGGACTCGCCGGAGTCGGTGACCTGGTGCTCACCACCTGCGGCAGCCTCTCGAGGAATCGTTCGCTCGGTGTCGCCCTCGGCAGGGGCCAGACGCTCGCGGAGTTCCAGGCCGGACACCGCGCGGTCATCGAAGGAGTCGACACCGCGCGCGCCGCGGTGCGCATGGCGGAACGCGCAGGGGTGGAGATGCCGATCGCGACGAAGGTCGCCGAATGTCTGTTCGAGGCGAAGCCGGTTCGCCAGGCTATCGCCGAGCTCATGGAGCGAACCCTCAAGCCGGAGCAGTGGACGTGACGCCGCCGAGGCCGACGCAGGAATTCTTTTCGATCGGGGAAGTGTGCGCCTTGACCGACCTCAAGCCGCACGTCCTTCGGTACTGGGAAAGCCAGTTCCGTTTTCTCAACCCCGCCAAGAACCGCTCCGGAAACCGGGTCTACAAGAGCCGCGAGGTCGAGTTGATCATGCTGGTGAAGCACCTCCTCTACGCCGAGAAGTACACCATCGAGGGGGCGCGGCAGCGCATCGATCAGTACCGCAAGAGCGGGGAACTCAAGACCCACGCCGCGCGCGCCGCCTCCAGCACGACGCTGCGCGAAGTGCGCGAACGGCTCGACCACGTGCTCGCCCTGCTCGACGGCGCCGAGCTGCCGGAGCCCGAGGAGCCGGAATGAACATTCTCGTCAGCAATGACGACGGGATTCACGCCCCGGGAATCGCGCTCCTCGCCGAGGCCTGCCGGTCGGTCGGGCAAGTGACCGTCGTGGCACCCGACCGGGAGCAGAGCGGGACGTCGCATTCGCTCACCCTGCACCGGCCGCTTCGTCCGCACCGGCGTCACGACGGCTCGTTTCAGGTGGATGGCACCCCGACCGATTGCGTCCTGCTCGCCTTCGGCGCGCTGATGCCGGAAAAGCCCGCCTTCTGTTTCAGCGGCGTGAATCACGGACCCAACATGGGCGAGGACGTGCTCTATTCCGGCACCGTCTCGGCGGCGATGGAAGCGGTGACGCTCGGGATTCCCGGTGTGGCCATCTCGTTCGCCGGCCGTGACCTCGAGCTGCTGGCATCGTATGACAAGCTCCTGGCCGCGCTGGTGGCGCGGATCGTCGCGGTCGGAAACTTTCCGCCCAACATGCTTCTCAACGTCAATCTCCCCGCCGTCGCGGCCGATCAGGTGCGCGGGTTCCGGGTCACCAAGCTCGGCAGCCGCTTCTTTTCCGAAGGCCTCACCCGGATGAAGGACCCCTGGGGCAAGGAGGTCTACTGGATCGGCGGAGGCGAGATCACCTGGACCGGCGACGACACCTCCGATCACCAGGCGGTGAAGGACGGATACATCTCCATCACCCCGCTCCACATGGATCTGACCAGTTACGGCCTCTTCGAGACGGTGCGGGGATGGTCGCTGGAGGGATAGGGGCGGGCGACAGCTACGGCGGGTTCAGGGCGAGACTCGTCGAGACGCTGAGGGACAAAGGCATCAGCGACTTGCGGGTGCTGCACGCCGTCGCGTCGGTCCCGCGGCATCGCTTCGTGCCCGACTCGGTGCGCCACCGCGCCTATGAAGACTCGGCGCTGCCCATCGCGGCGGGGCAGACCATCTCCCAACCGTATGTGCAGGCGCGCTCGCTGGAACTCCTCCGGCTCGGACAGAACGACCGGGTGCTGGAGGTGGGCGCCGGCTCCGGTTATCAGACCGCGCTCCTTGCGGAGCTCGCCAGCACCGTGCTCGCGGTCGAGCGGATCCCCGAGCTGGCCAAGGCGGCCCGTGCGGCGCTCGAGGAGGTCGGAGTGCGGAACGCCACCGTCGTGGTGGGCGACGGGACGCTGGGATGGAGAGCGTACGCGCCGTTCGACGGTATCGTGGTCGCGGCGGCTTCGCCGATGGTTCCGTCGCCGCTCCTCGAGCAGCTGTCGCCCGGCGGACGCCTCGTGATCCCGCTCGGCGGCGAGGAGCAGCAGGTGCTGACGCTCATCGAGGAGCACAACGGTGAGTTCAGGAAAACGATCATCACCGACGTCCGATTCGTTCCGCTGCTCGGCCAGTTCGGATTCAATCCAGGATCGACGGGCGGAGCCTAGCGCCCCGGAAGAGGGAGTCACATGGAGTTCCTGAAGGCCGCGATCGATTTCTTCCTGCATCTCGACCGCCATCTGAGCGAGATCATCGCCCAGTACGGCACCTGGACCTATGCGATCCTCGCAGGGATCCTCTTCGCCGAGACCGGCCTGGTGGTGACACCGCTCCTTCCGGGAGATTCGCTGCTCTTTGCCGCGGGAACCTTTGCCTCGCTCGGGTCGCTCGACCCGGTGGTGCTCAATCTCCTCCTCTTCGGCGCCGTCATCACCGGAGACAACGTGAACTACTGGATCGGCCGGTTCATCGGGCCCCGCGCATTCACCTCGAATTCGCGATTCTTCCGCCGGAAATATCTCGAGCGGACCCAGGATTTCTTCGTGCGTCACGGCGGGAAGACCATCATCATGGCGCGCTTCGTCCCGATCGTCCGCACCTTCACGCCATTCGTCGCCGGGATCGGACAGATGCGATATCCCCGATTCCTCGCGTACAGTCTGATGGGTGGGGCCGTCTGGGTGTCGGGGTTTCTCTGGGCGGGATACTTCTTCGGCAACCTGCCGGTGGTCCGCGAGAACTTCGGGCTGGTGGTGCTCGGGATCATCGGGCTGTCGGTGGTTCCCGTGATCACCGGGATGCTCCGGGATAGAGGCAACAGGCAGCAAACTGCAGGCAACGGGCAACAGGCAACAGGCAACAGGCAGGGGACCGAGGGGTGAGGAGGCGGTACCTGATCGCCGGGCGGGTTCAGGGCGTCGGATACCGCTTTTTCGTTCGCCGGAGCGCCGGGCGGCTCGGGGTAACGGGGTGGGTGCGTAACCTGCCATCCGGGGAGGTCGAAGCGGAGGGGCAGGGGAGCGAGGAGGCGATCCTGGCCTTCGAGACCGAGCTTCGCCGGGGTCCTTCGGGGTCCCTGGTGACCGATTTCAATGTCACCGCGATTTCGGATGAGCTGGAGTCGGTAACCGGCTTTGCAATCAGATGATGGCACATCCGCCTCGAGCGATGCGGGAGCGCGCCCACTGCTCGATTCCGGTCATTGGTGCGCCATTGCCTGCATTCCGGGCTTGCGCTTCAGTCGTTTGCTTCTAGGTTTGCAGTGTAGCTAACAGGGACGGGATCGATTCCCGTCCACCTTGTCGAGCGGCGCTTCGCGGCCCGCAAGATGGAGGCGTGATCGAGCTTCTTCGGAAGCGATCGGTCGCGCCTTATTCGTTTTTTGGGAGGTCGGTATGCGGAAGATTCTGATGGCCGGCATCGTAATCACGGGCCTGGTCGGCTGCGGCGGGAACAAGGATGAGGCACGTGCCCGCGACAGCACGCTGGCGGCGAACGACAGCACCTACGCCCTGAACGATCGGCCGGCGCCTTCACCAGCGCCATCTCCGGCTGCGGCGAATCCGTCACCCCCGGCGGCGCCGGCACCGGCACCGGCACCGTCGACTCCGCGCATGCTCACACTGGCGGCGGGGACGCTCCTCGAGGGCACGCTCAGCAGCACGATCTCGTCGAAGACCAACAAGGTCGGTGACCGAGTCACCGTGCGGGTTGCGAGCGACGTGAAAAACTCCTCCGGCGTCGTCGTGGTACCGGCCGGTTCGACGATCGACCTGACGGTGACCTCCATCGAGCCGGCGCGGGACAAGAGCTCGGCGGCGGGGAAACTCACCCTGGCGGTCACCGGCATCACCGTCCGGGGAGATAGCTACCCCATTCAGGCGGATGTGAGCTCCATCATCACGTCGATGAAGGGCGGTGGAGTGGGGACCAGCGAAGCCGCCAAGGTCGGAGCCGGTGCGGTCATCGGCGGTATCGCGGGGCGGGTGATCGGCGGCGACAAGACCGGCACGATCATCGGCGCGGTGGTAGGGGCGGCCGCGGGTGCGGCGGTCGCGGTTGAAACAGCGAATCGGAATGTCGTCGTGGCAGCAGGCAGCACCGTAGGGATCACTCTCAGAGAACCGTTGCGCGTCACCAGGTCGTGACCTGAATCAATCGAAAGGATTCGAACCATGCTGTATACCATCGCGGTCGTCCTGCTGGTGCTGTGGCTGCTCGGAATGGTGGGCGGCGTCGCAGTCGGCGGGTTGCTCCATATTCTCCTGGTCCTGGCCCTCGTCGCCATCATCATCCGCGTGATTCAGGGGCGGAGGGTGGTGTAGGGCAGTCTAGGGTCTTCAGTCGTGAGTCTTCAGTCGTGAGTCTTCAGCCTTCAGCCATCAGCACTTGACTGCTGGCTGAGGGCTGACGGCTGATGGCTACGTCCCGGTAGCGACCTCCCGGCCCGCCGATTATAGTTATGCCGCGCCAGCGCCACGCCCCCGTAGCTCAGGTGGATAGAGCAGCGGTTTCCTAAACCGTTGGCCGGGCGTTCGAGTCGCCCCGGGGGCACTCGCCCCGAACCCCGACCTCAGGACCGCGATGTCATCGCCCGTCAAATCGACAGTCAATATTCCCAGTCAGACGGGCGACACGCAGTCCCCGACTTTCGCCTGGCTCGAGAAGAATCAGAAGCCGGTCACTTATGGCCTGGTCGCCCTCGCGGTCGTGGTGCTGGGCGGGTGGCTGTTTCTGGAGACCGGAAAGCGGAAGGAGATCGCCGCCAACGACGCGATCGACCGCGCCCGCGGCGCCTTCGAGTCGGGGAACCTTCCGGCCGCCTCGACCGAGTTCCAGCGGATCGCCGAGTCCTTCCGCGGCACCGATGCCGGGTGGCAAGCCGAGCTGGCGCTCAACGAAGTCCGGCTCGCTTCGGGGCAGGCGCAGCTGGCCGCCGATGAGCTCAAGAAACTGGCCGAGCGGAACCCACCGGTCTTCTATGCCTCCGGCGCCCAATTCATGCTCGGCGGGGCGCTCGAGAACCTGAAGAAGTTCGAGGAGGCCGCTGCCGCCTATACCCGTGCGGCAGACCAGGCCACGGAGGACTATCGCCAGATCGAAGGGCGGATCGGAGCGGCGCGGGCGCTGCGCCTGGCAGGGAAGCAACCTGAAGCCCTCGACATCCTGCGGGCGGTCATCGCCAAGTACCCCAAGGACACCCCGGGCGTGGCTGAGGCTGAGGTTCGGCTGGCGGAGTGGACTGCCGGCTCCATGTGAGCGAATAGCGAGGAGCGAAGAGGGACAACCGCTTCGCTCCTCGCCCTTCGCTACTCCCTAGTCAACTCAGTGCAGCAGGACCCCTCCAGAATCACAACCCACCGTAGTCCCAGCCTAGGCGTCGGGTGGCGTCGCCTTTAGATAGTACGTATAAGATGTATTATGTTAAGTTGACACGTGGACAACTGTGGAAAGGGTGGCCCGGACCCCTCCTCCGATAACCGTATGTGATTGGGAATGAACTACTTGGAGTCGTCCACAACTCCTTCGAAGACCAACCGCCCCTCACCGCAAAGCCAGGGCTCCCGAGCGTAACCACCCTCGATCCGTCCAGCCACCGAGAAGACGTTGCCTCCCCAGGAGGCGATCCGGACCGGCAGCTCAGCCAGCTCACGGGCAGCCAGGGCCGATGCCGCCCCCACCGTCCCCGTGCCACAGGCCAGCGTCTCGCCCTCGACACCCCGCTCATAGGTCCGGAGCCGCCATTCCAGGCTGCCGTCGGCTCCCCTCCGGCGGCTAATGAAATTCACGTTGACCCCTTCGGGCTGGAAGGCGGGATCGCGCCGGAGCGCCCTGCCCCGCCGCGCCACGTCCACTACCGAAACGTCATCGACCAGCACCACCAGGTGGGGCACGCCGACGTTGCACCGGGCCATCCAGAGCTCCCCGGCCTCCAGCGCCAGCGGCACCTCAGCCGGGAGGACGAAATCGGGTAGCAGGAGCTCGGCCGCCCAGCCGGGCCCGACGCAGCGGGTTTTCAGGACCCCGGTATCGGTGTGGAGCTCCATTCCTTCCGCCGGAGCCATCTCGAGCCGGGCGGCGAGCCTGGTGCTGCAGAGGGCGGCGTTCCCGCACATCCCGGCCCGGGACCCGTCGGCGTTGAAATACACCATCCGGGCGCCGCCGTCACCCTCCGGCGTCAGCACCACCAGA
>Ga0070704_100002332_pt1 | contig 10639 bp, 9 predicted proteins | sample KBSK5252metaG_FD_65467 | JGI IMG/M metagenome (GOLD analysis project Ga0070704, IMG submission 65467) | Corn, switchgrass and miscanthus rhizosphere microbial communities from Kellogg Biological Station, Michigan, USA - KBS K5-25-2 metaG | ecosystem: Host-associated > Plants > Roots >... | reverse complement strand
TCGGAGCCGTCGGGAGCGATGTCGTACTGGCCCCCCGGCTCCATGAAGTCGAACCATCCCGTTCCCTGGGGCGTGAGATCGAGGAGTTCGCGGGACTCGACGTCGAGCACGAAGAGGTGCGGGCGCTCGCCTCCGGTGAGCCAGCGATCCCAGAAGCGATAGAGGCGATCCTCGGTGACGTGGGCCTTCACCGGTTCCTTGGCGCGTGCCTCCGCCAGGGACTTCGTGCCCTCCGGGGTCGGTGCATCGGCGAAGAGATACGCGCCGAACAGGATGCGGCGTCCGTCCGGGAACCAACGGGGATCGAAGACGCCAAGCGGAAGATCGGTGAGCCGCTCGGCCTCGCCGCCGTCGAGGGAGAGCAGGTGGACTTGCGCCTTCTCCTCTCCCTGCGACCGCGTGAAGAGGATTCGCCTCCCGTCGGGCGAGAAGGATGGCTCTCCGGCGGTCGCGTCCTCGGCGGTGAGCGGGCGCGGCGCCCCATCCCCGGTCGGGACCCACCACAGGCGAGCCCGCCCCTTGTTCTGCTCCATGTCGTATGCGGTCACGGGCACGACGATCGCGCGGCCGTCGGGGGACGGCGCGGCGGCGCCGACGCGCTGGATCTTCCACAGGTCCTCCGCGACGAAGCGCCGCCCCTGAGGACGGACCGCGGCGTAGAGGGCGGATGAGGCTCGAGACGATTGCCGCTCGGCGAGGTGCAAGGCCTTCCTCCGAATCAGTTCGGACGGCCCAGCCGACGCGAAGCGCGGGGGGAGGACAATCCGCTGGAACTAGGGATATTACGCGCCCGGGGGCGCCGGCGCCAGGGGTTTGGAGCTAGGCCGGTTTCGGCGCCGGGGGCGGCAGCACGCGAGCCACGACCAGGGAGTCGAAGCCGCACTTGTTGTGGGTTCCGTCACAGAAGGGCTTGTTCGACGATTCGCCGCAGCGGCAGAGCGAGATGACGGTACGGCCCGCCAGGTCGAACGGCTTCCCGTCCTGGTCGACGACCGTGAACTCCCCTTCGATCCGAACGGGACCGTTGTTTCGAATGATGACCTTCGCGGGCATCGTGCCTCCTTGGGACCTCGGCTGAGGGTGGGCGCCCGAGGCGCGGCTTCTCCGCCGGGAGCGAACAGTATATACTTCGTAGCCGTTCGCGGCACGCAGCATCGTCCGCGCCCGCCGGCATCGACTCCCCATACGCGAGGAATATCGCCCGATGGCGCCACAGTTCATCTTCACGATGCACAAGGTCAGCAAGGTCTATCCGCCCAACAAGGAAGTCCTCAAGGACATTTCCCTCTCGTTCTATCCGGGCGCGAAGATCGGCGTCCTGGGCCTGAACGGAGCCGGAAAGTCGACCTTGCTCCGGATCATGGCGGGCGTGGAGGACGGATACATGGGCGAGGCGCGCCCGGCCAAGGGAATCAAGATCGGGTTCCTCACGCAGGAGCCCGCCCTCGACGAGTCGAAGGACGTGCTGGGCAACGTCATGGAAGGGGTCGCCGAGACGAAGGCGCTCCTCGACCGCTTCAACGAGCTGAACGTTCGTCTGGGCGAGAATCTGGACGCGGACGACATGGAGCAGACGATGGAGGAACACGGGCGCGTGATGGCCGAGATCGAGGCCAAGAACGCGTGGGAACTCGACCGGACGATCGAGATTGCCATGGACGCCCTCCGCGTCCCCCCGGGCGAGACCAGCGTGAAGACGCTCTCGGGAGGCGAGCGGCGTCGGGTGGCGCTCTGCCGGCTCCTCCTGAGCCGCCCCGACATGCTTCTCCTCGACGAGCCGACGAATCATCTCGACGCCGAGTCGGTGGCGTGGCTCGAGCGCTTCCTCAAGGAATTCCCCGGCACGGTCGTGGCGGTCACCCACGACCGGTACTTCCTCGACAACGTGGCGGGCTGGATCCTGGAGCTGGACCGCGGCCGCGGCATCCCGTGGGAGGGGAACTATTCCTCGTGGCTCGATCAGAAGCAGGCGCGCCTCGCGCTGGAGGAGAAGCAGGAGTCGGCGCGGCAGCGCACGCTGCAGCGCGAGCTGGAGTGGATCCGGCTCTCGCCGCGCGCGCGGCAGGCCAAGAGCAAGGCGCGCGTCACCGCGTACGAGCGGCTGCTGGAGCAGGACGCCGAGAAGCGGACCGAGCGGCTGGAGATCTCGATCCCGCCCGGACCGCGGCTTGGAAACCTGGTCGTCGAAAGCAAAGACCTGGTCAAGGGCTACGGAGACCGCGTGCTGATCGACGGGCTCACGTTCACGCTTCCGCCGGGGGGGATCATCGGCGTGATCGGCCCGAACGGCGCCGGCAAGACGACGCTCTTCCGGATGATCGCGGGCACCGAGAAGCCCGACGGGGGGTCCCTGCGTCTGGGCGATACGGTCTCGCTCGCGACCGTGGATCAGTCGCGCGACGCGCTCGATGGGACGAAGACGGTGTGGGAGGAGATCTCGGGCGGCGAGGACCTTCTCGCGATGGGCAGCCGCGAGATTCCGTCGCGCGCCTACGTCGCCGCGTTCAACTTCAAGGGCGCCGACCAGCAGAAGCCGGTGAAGAACCTTTCCGGCGGCGAACGGAACCGCGTCCACCTGGCCAAGCTCCTCCGCTCGGGCGGCAACCTGCTCCTGCTCGACGAGCCGACGAACGACCTCGACGTCGACACGCTCCGCGCGCTCGAAGAGGCAATCCTCGAATTCGCGGGCTGCGTGGTCGTGATCTCCCACGACCGCTGGTTCCTGGACCGGATCGCGACGCACATGATCGCGTTCGAGGACGACGGGAGCGTCGTCTGGTTCGAGGGGAATTTCCAGGAGTACGAGGCGAACCGCCACATGCGCCTCGGATCCGCCGCGGATCAGCCCCACCGGCTCAAGTACAAGAAGCTGGTCCGCTAAGCCCTGTCGCGGCGCCCTTCCTCGCCGGGAGCGGCGCCCGGTATCCATTGAGCCACATTCGAATTCGGGAATTTGACGCCGTCCCCCTGGCACGTTTGGAATCATTATGATATCATATTAGTATCAAACGATGATTTGCAGCCGACCTTTCACGCGGAGGCATCGAACATGACCACGGAACGCCCCACCACGGCGCTCGGAGGCGCCCTCGGACTCATCGTCTGTCTGCTCCTGATCGTCGCGACGATCGTCGCTTTGGTGGGCGCGGTTCGGGCCGATCAGCCGTTGCGCCTCCTGACGATGATGCTTCCCTGCGCGATCCTCGCCTTCCTCACGGGCGCGGGGCTCTTCACGGTGCAGCCGAACCAGGCGGTCGTGCTCATCCTGTTCGGAAGCTACGTCGGAACGGTGCGGCAAAGCGGGTGGTGGTGGACCAACCCGTTCAACACGCGGAAGCGGATCTCGCTTCGGGTCCGGAGCCTGAATGGGGCGACGATCAAGGTGAACGACCAGGCCGGCAATCCGGTCGAGATCGCCGCCGTCGTCGTCTGGAAGGTGCGCGAGACCGCGCAGGCGTCGTTCGACGTGGAGGACTACGAGGCGTTCGTCACCGTGCAGAGCGAGACCGCGGTGCGACACCTGGCCACCGAGTATTCGTACGACGATCCGGCGCACGATGCGATCTCGCTGCGCGGCAACACGGACAAAGTCTCGGAATTCCTGCGCACGGAACTTCAAGAGAGGCTCCGCCAAGCCGGCGTCGAGGTGGTGGAGGCGCGGCTCAGCCACCTGGCGTACGCGCCCGAGATCGCGGGGGCCATGCTCCAGCGGCAGCAGGCTTCGGCGATCATCGCGGCCCGCCAGCGGATCGTGGACGGCGCCGTCGGAATGGTCGAGCTGGCGCTCGAGCGGCTGGAGAAGAACAAGACCGTGGAGCTCGATCCCGAACGGAAGGCCGCCATGGTGTCGAACCTGCTCGTCGTGCTCTGCGGGGAGCGGGCGGCGATGCCCGTGCTCAACGCCGGGACGCTGCACAACTAGGCGGGACGCCTTGGCCCCGCGGAAAGCATTCCTGCTCCGGATCGATCCGGACCTATGGAACGCCCTCGAGAAGTGGGCCGCGGACGAGCTTCGAAGCGTGAACGGGCAGATCGAGTACGTGCTCGCGCGCGCGGTGAAGGAAGCCGGACGCGACCGGCGCACCCGCCCCCAGGAGGAACGAAATCGGCCGGACCCCGCGGAGGGTCCGGCCGGCGAGTCGTCTTAGTCTTGCTGTCGCTGCTGCCGGTCGCTAGCCGTCAGTCGTCGTCTCGGTCTTCCTGGCGCTCCTTCCGATCTTCCCGATGCTCCCTCAGGTCCTCGCGACGCTCATGGCGGTCCTCGATCAGCTCGCGTCCCGTTTCGCGCGCATCCTCCCTCGCGATCCGGAGGAACTCCTCGAGGAGCGCGTCCTCCTGCTTCAGCGCGCGGCGGTCGCCCCGCCGAACGTCGTCTTGAATCTCGCGCAGGTCGCGCAACACGTTCATCTGCCGCTCGAGACGGCGCCGGCTCTCGGCCGTGTCACGCCTGTCGTGCCGGAGATCGTGGCGGTCGTCGCGCCTGTCGCGGACGTCATCCCGCACGTCGCGATCGTCCCCTTCACGTCGCTCGTCGCGCACCTCCCGCCGGTCCTCCCTCAGCTCGCGCTCGCTCCGTCTCGCCTCACGGCGATCCGCTTCGAGATCGTGGCGCGCCTCCGCGACTTCGCGGCGCAGGAAGGCATGGATTCGTTTCCGGATTCCCTCCTCCGCCCTGCGGTCCCCCTCGGCCTTTGCCTTGTCGAGGCGCGCCATCAGGCGCTCCAACCGTCGGACGTCGGCGCGATCGCCGGCGAACTCCCGCCGGTCCTTCCTGATTTCGCGCCCGTCCTGCCGGATTTCCTGGCGGTCTCGGGCCAACTCCCGATCCTCGGGATCGGCCCCCGCCGGAACCGCCGAGCCCACGGCGAGGGCAAGAAGCGCCGCCCCCGTGAGGCCCCGACTCCACAGTGTGAATGCATTCATACGACTGGATCCTCCAGGGCGCCTATGCGCCGCAACGAGTTACTCGGAGCCTGTCGCTCCCGTACCGATGACCTGGCGATGTACGGCAACTAGCGTGCCCCGCGTCTAGCGCGCCGCGGACCGCGCGGTCCGAACCGTGGACAGGATCGGTGCCGTGATCGGCGCCTCCGAGACCGTCCCGTATCGACGCGCGATCGTCCGAATCTTGGCGGCGTTCCCGATCAGGATCATCGTGAGATCCTCCGGTGGCGGGAACGCCCGCGCGATCGCGGGCTTCATCGCCTCCGGGGTCACGGCGGCGATCCGCCCCATGTATCCGGTGACTTCCTCTCGCGGCAGTGCGTAGTAGGCGAGCTCCGCGAAGCGCCCCGCGATTTGGTCGGCGGTCTCGATCTCGGGCGGATACTGCCCCTGGATGTACTGCTTCGTGGCGAGGAACCTCCGCTCGTCCAGGCCGCTCGACCGGAACGCGCGATAGGTGTCGAGCGCGAGATCGAGCGCGCGCTGGGTCGACTCGGTCTTCGTATAGGAACTCATCGAAAAAGAGCCGGCCTCCGCGTGCTCGGCGAAGGTCGATCGCGCCCCATACGTGAGCCCGCTCTTGATGCGGAGCTCCGTGTTGAGGAGCGACGTGTAGCTGCCGCCGAATCCCGTGTTCGCCACATCGATCGCGTCTCGATCCGGATCGGTCCGCGCGATGCCGACGTTTCCGATCCAGAAGTAGGTCTGGAGCGCGTCGGGCTTGTCGATCAAGAGCACGCGCCTGCCGCTCGAGCGCTTCGGGGCCGCGATGACCGGCAGCGGGGCGGCCGCCTTCGGCCAGGCGCCGAACGTCCGGCGCAGCGTGCCCTCCATCGATCGCGCGTCGAAGTCCCCGACCATGACCAAGAGGAGCCGGTCGCCGCCGAACTGATCGCGGTAGGAGCGGAGGACGTCCTCGCGCGTGATGGTGCGAACCGTCGCCTCGTCCCCGGCCATCGGGCGGCCGTAGGGGTGGTCGCCGAAGACCATGGCGGCGCCGTACTGTCCGATGACCGCGGTCGGGGTGTCCTTGGCGGCGGCGAAGGATTCGATCGTCTGTTCCTTCAGCTTCTGAAACTCGGCTTCCGGAAACGTCGGGCGAAGGAGGACGTCGCCCAAGAGCTCGAGCATCAGCGCCTGATCGCGCGTGAGGAATTCCCCCTGGACCCATGACGCTTGAAGGCCGCCGCCCGTCGCGAAAACGCCACCGACACCGTCCGCCGCGGCCGCGATCTCGGCCGCGGAGCGCCGGCCCGCGCCCTTCATGAGGAGGTCGGCGGTCAGGGACGCAACGCCCTCCTTCCCGGGCGGGTCGGCGAGCGAGCCTCCGCGAACCCAGGCTTGGAACGCGATCATCGGCACGTCGCGCTTCTCAGCGAGGATGACGGTGGCACCGTTCGGCAGGCGGATCTCGCGCGCCGGAGGAAGCGAGACGCCGCTGGCCGCGGACGCACCGCCGACGGCGACGGAGGTCGCCAGGTACGCGAAGCACGCGAGCGCCGCGAAGGCCGCGCCCGACCGCAGACGCCCCAGCGCCCTCATCGCGCGCCTCCCTTCGGCGCGTCCGCTGCCTTCGCCGTGCGCGGATCCTCCGGGATCAGGACGCCGATGTTCCGATTCCGCTCGGCGAAGGTGCGCTTCGCGATCGCCTGAATCTCCGCACGCGTCACCCGGCCATACCGGTCGGGCGCGCTGAAGAGGCGGCGCCAGTCGCGTTGAAACGTCTGGAACTCTCCCAGCTCCGACGCCTTGCCGTCGATCGTCTTGAGCGAGCGCCAGTACGCCGCGAGCCGCACGTTCTTCGCCTTCGCGAGTTCCGCGGCCGAGACGCCGTCCCGCGCGACGCGCGACAGCTCGTCGAAGAGGGCGGATTCCGCGGCGGCCGCACCTTTCTCCGGAGACACCGTCACCTGAATGTGCAGGAGACCGGGATCGAAGCCGCGGGCGTAGTACGACGAAACGTCGAGCGCGACCCGGTCCTGGTCCACCATCCGGCGATAGAGGCGCGACGACTCCCCTGTGGTCAGGATCGTTCGAAGCAGATCCTCCGCCTCGAAGTCGGCGCCGTGCGCCGGGCCCACGTGGTAGGCGACCTGGATCAGCGGCACCTGCCCCGGCCGCCGCACCGTGAGCCGCCGCTCCCCCGCCTGCGGCGGTTCGATCGTGGTCACCTCGGGCGGTGCCGGCTGCGCGGGAATCGGCCCGATGTACTTCTCGGCCAACGCGAAGATCTCCGCCGGCGTCACGTCGCCCACCACGACCAGGGTCGCGTTGTTCGGCGCGTAGTGGACGCGGAAATACTCCTTCAGGTCGCGGAGCTTCCAGCGCTCGATGTCGCTCGGCCATCCGATCACCGGGATGTTGTACGGGTGCGCGAGGAAGGACATCGACTGGACCTGCTCGTCGAGAAAGCCGCGATTGTCGTCGTCCACGCTCACGCGCCGCTCCGAAGAGACCACCCCGCGCTCGCTCTCCACGACCGTCGAGTCGATGGCGAGGCAGCACAGGCGGTCGCCCTCCATCCGGAAGATGGTCTCGAGCGCCGACCGCGGGAACCAGTCCTGATAGCACGTGACGTCGTTGGTCGTGAACGCGTTGTTCGAGCCGCCGTGCTCGGACATGATCCGGTCGAACTCGCCCGGCTTGGTGTCCTTGGATCCGTTGAACATCATGTGCTCGAAGAAGTGGGAGAGCCCCGTCAGCCCGGGCTGCTCGTTCCGGCTTCCCACCCGGAACCAGTCGTAGAGCGCCACGCTCGGGATGTCGTGGTCGGGCCACACGATCACCATGAGGCCGTTCCCGAGCGTCTTGACGGCGATCTCCTTGGGAACGGCGCGGGTCGAGGCGGACGCGGCGTGCGCGGCGGACGCGGCGTGCGCGGCGGGCGCGGCGGGCGCGGCGACCGCCCAGAGAAGGGTCGGAACGACGAGAAGCCATCGGAGGGGCGAACGGAGACGCAGTCGGGGCATCGGGATCTCCTGGACCGTGAAACTGGGCCGGCGAGCGGAGCGTATCGGAGCAGCATAGAGCGCCGCGGCGGAGCGCGCAATTCGAGCCCGCGCGCCGGCGGCCGGTGCCGTATCATTCATCGGCGTTCGAGACAGGGCGCGCGCGGCGCGCGACCACGATGGAGGAGGATCCTGCGATGCCCACGATGCACGAGATCGAATACGAGATCAAAGGCGACGACATGCAGTACGTGCGGATCCATCTCGATCCGGGCGAGGCGGTCGTGGCCGAGGCCGGCGCGATGATGTACCTGGAGCAGGGCATCGAGATGGACACGGTCTTCGGCGATGGATCCCAGCAGAACAAGGGCTTCATGGGCTCGCTCCTCGGAGCGGGGAAGCGCCTCCTGACGGGCGAATCGCTCTTCATGACGGTCTTCCACAACGAGTCGGGCGCGAAGAAGTGGTGCGCGTTCGCCGCGCCTTACCCCGGCAAGATCCAGGCGCTCCACCTGGCCGAGATGGGCGGCGAGATGATCGCGCAGAAGGATTCCTTCCTCGCGGCCGCGAAGGGCGTCGCGATCGGGATCGCCTTCCAGCGCCGCTTCGGCGTCGGCCTCTTCGGCGGCGAAGGGTTCATCATGCAGCGGCTGACCGGCGACGGCTGGGCGTTCGTGCACGCGGGCGGCACGCTCGAAGAGCGGACGCTGGGCGCGGGCGAAGTGCTTCGCGTCGACACGGGCTGCCTCGTCGCGCTCCAGCCGAGCGTCCAGTACGACATCCAGTTCGTCGGCAAGATCAAGACGGCCCTCTTCGGGGGCGAAGGCCTCTTCTTCGCGACACTTCAGGGTCCCGGCAAGGTGTGGCTCCAGTCGCTTCCGTTCAGCCGTCTCGCGAGCCGCATCTACGCGGCGGCGCCCCAGACGGGCGGCGCGCGCCGTGAAGAAGGCTCGCTCCTCGGCGGGCTCGGAAATCTCCTGGACGGCGACGGGCGGTAACCCGGCGGCCGCCTACCGGCCGCGCCGAAGGGAAATGTTGCCCGACCCGGTCTCGAGGGCGATTCGGCCCCTCCCGTCGCCGATCGTTCCCGCCAGGTAGCCGCTCGAGCGCTTCGACAGCTCGAGCGGCAGTTCGGTGGCGATCTGCCCGCTTCCGGTTTCGGCCGAGAATGCGGCCCCGACGCCGCCCGGCAGCTCGATCGCGACGTTGCCGCTCCCGGTGTCGACCGCCAGCGCCTCGACGTCCGAGTCGATCGCGATCTGCACGTTCCCGGAGCCGGTGTCGACGTGGACGCGGGGCGCGCGGATCCCCTCCGCCCGGATGTCGCCGGAGCCGGTGTCGAGCGACACCGTATGACCCTGGATGCCGCGCGCGTCGATCTCGCCGGACCCGGTGTCGATCACGAGCCGCTCGCCCCGAATGTTCGTCAAGGTGACGTCGCCCGACCCCGTGTCCACGGACAGGTCGGCCGCCGAGTCGCTGATCCGCACCGCGCCCGACCCGACGTCCACGCCGAGCACGCCCTTGATGTCGCGCGCGCTCACCTCGACCCCAGCGCCGTCGATGGCCACGTTCGCGTCCACGCCGCTCACGTCGCCCGAGCCGTGGCCCCAGTAGATCGCCACGGTTCGGCCCCGAGGGACGAGGATTCGCACGTCCGCCGCGGCCGAGAGCCCGCGCCCCCGGTCCGAAATCGTGACGCGGTGGCCTTCCCCGGACTTGCCGTCGAGCGTCCCGTCGTCCCGAACCCAGAAGTTCGACTGCCAGCGATTCCCCCAGCCGTTCCAGCCGTGCTCCTTGCCGGCGGCCCCCGGAAGGATCACCCGGTCGCCGGGATAGACGATCCGGAGCGTGTTGGCCCCGCGGAGGGTCCCCTCGCGGATCTGGAGCCGGCCGGCGTCGGCGCCGCGGAGCGTGATCTCGGCCACCACGGAGGCACCGCCGGTCGGAACGACCGTGAATTCGCCCACCAGGTTGTGGATCGCCACGCGATCGCCCGAGAGCGTGTGGCGCACGGTCTCCGCGGAGGCCGGCGCGGACGCGACCATCGCCGCGACCGAAAGGGCCAGGATGGGGCCCAGGACGCCGAGCCGAAGCCAGATCCGGCGGGGGAGGAACATGAGACGCTCCTTTCAATTAGGGCGGAAGAACGGGATCATGTCTCGAGGAAGGCGCGAGGGGCCCCGAACAGGGGCCCCCCGGCTGCACGAGCGCGACCGGGGTGGGGCCGCGGTACGGCATCCCCTGAGACAGCCGTTCCGAACCCAGGGTTGGCGATCCCACACCCGCACCGTAAACTACGTTCCTCAAGCGGGTTGCGTTTCAACCATTCTGCCGGAGGGACCATCCAATCGGTCGCACGCAGCGCTGGTGGGGACAGGGGTGACCGCGTCGACCACGTATCCGAATCACGTGCCGCCGACTGCTGAAGGGGTCGACGTTGCACGCGCACAGAGCGGCGACACGCGCGCCTTCGAGCGCCTTTACCGGGCGCACGTCGGACGCGTGATCGGACTCGTGCGCCGGATGTTGGGGAACGATTTCGCGCACGAGGTGACGCAGGACGTCTTCGTGCGGGTCTGGGAAAAGATCGGAACCTTTCGAGGCGAGGCGGCGTTCGGCACATGGCTGCATCGCGTCGCGGTGAGCGTCATCCTGCACCGGCGAAACGCGCTCCGAATCGAGCGCGGAAGGATCAAAGACGACGAGGACGCGCTCGAGGCGGTCCCAACCCGGCCCTCGACGTC
>Ga0070704_100002331_pt1 | contig 10641 bp, 8 predicted proteins | sample KBSK5252metaG_FD_65467 | JGI IMG/M metagenome (GOLD analysis project Ga0070704, IMG submission 65467) | Corn, switchgrass and miscanthus rhizosphere microbial communities from Kellogg Biological Station, Michigan, USA - KBS K5-25-2 metaG | ecosystem: Host-associated > Plants > Roots >... | reverse complement strand
ACGCGCTCGGCGCCCGCGAAGACGTACCGCACCGAGTAGAAGTCGTACTCGTCGGCCACGCGTGCGTAGCCGGCGAGGAACGTGTCGGTGCCGAACAGGATCGTCGCGTTGATGCCGTAGGCCAGCTCGGGCACGGTCCGGTAGTGAAGCGGCGACGGATAGAGGAACGTCCGCACGCCGGACAGCAGCGGCATCAGCAGGCCGCCTGTCAGGCCGAAGCTGTGAAACACCGGCAGCGCGTTCAGCACGATGTCCTTCGGGCTCAAGTCGATCACCGACGCCAGCTGATGACGATTCGCCAGCAGGTTGCGATGGCTGAGGACGACGCCCTTCGGCGCACCTTCGGATCCCGACGTGAAGAGCACCACCGCCGGATCGCCGGCGCGCTCGGGCCGGTGGTTCGGCCGGCTCGTGGCGGCGCGCACCAGCGCCGCAAGACGCCGCACCGTGCCGATTTCGCGGCGGATGTCCTCGAGATAGACGATGGTCGCGTGCGGCTCGAGCGCCGCGACGAGCGGCTCGAGCCTGGCGCGCTCGATGAAGCGGCGCGCGGTGATCACGAGCGAAATCTGCGACCCGCGGCACGCCGCCTGGACCGACGCCGCGCCGGTGGAGAAGTTCAGCATCGCGGGCACGCGCGCGGTGGCCTGCAGGCCGAAGAACGTGACGAGCGCGGCGCGCGAGGTCGGCAGCAGCACGCCGACACGCTCGCCCTCCTTCGACCGCTTCGCCAGCGCCGCACCCAGCGCGTAGCTCGCGGTGATGACCGCTCGGTACGTCATCGGCTTCTGATCGAGGTCGTCGGTGATCAGATGCGCGGAGCCGTGCGTCTGCCGCGCCTCGAGCAGCGCGTCGAAGAGCGTCGTGTCGATGCGGGCCGAGGAGAACGACGAGCGGACCATCTCGTCCGCCAGCGCGCGGCGCAGCGCGGTCCGGCGCGCGCGTCCGGTGACGCCTTCGGGCGACACCAGGCGACGCGGCTCCTGGATGCGAATCCGGATGCGCGGGAACAGCCGGCGGCGCACCTTGCCGGCCAGGCGAGAGAACGGCGTGAACTCGACGCCCTCGATGCGGACGAGGACGAGCGGGGCCGCCGCGCGCTCGGCAATCACGGCCGGTCCGTCATACACCTTCATCAGCGAACCGGTCGTCGTGATGCGCCCTTCCGGGAAGATGATGCACGGCGAGCCGGCCTCGACCGCGCGAATCATCGCGCGGATCGAGAGCGGGTTGGCCGGATCGACCGGCAGCGCGTTCACCAGCGAGAGAAACGGGCGTGCCCACCACTTCCGCGCGATGACCGTGTCCACGGCGAACACCGGGTCGCCAGGCAGGAACGCGCCGAGCAGCAGGCCGTCGAGGAACGACGCGTGGTTGGCGGCGATCACGGCGCGCGGCAACGTGGCGCGCGCATGCTCGAGGCCTTCGACCTCGACGCGGTACACGACGCGCAGGACCAGTCGGACGAGGCCTCTGGTGATGTCGCGGCGCAGGATCCAGGCGGCGGCGAGACCTATCGCGATCGTCCCGAGGCCGCACAGCACGAACACGTGGCCAATCGTCACGCCGCGCGCCAGCAGCGCCGCGGCGCCCACTGCAGCGACGCTCATCGCGAGCGCGTTGATGATGTTGTTGGCGGAGATGATGCGCGCACGATGCGCCGGTTCGCTCTCGTGCTGCAGCAGCGCGTAGAGCGGGACGCAGAACAGGCCGCCAGCCATGGCCAGCCCTACAAGGTCGGCGAGGATGCGCCAGGTCTGGCGATCGCGGACGAACTCGAGCGCGCCGGCGAGCGCGGCCGTGTGGACGCGAGCCGAGCTCGCCAGGTGCAGATCGATCGCGCACGCCGCCATGCCCATCGCCGCCAGCGGCACGTAGCGGGCCGAGACGTCGCCGTGCAGCAGGCGCTCGGCCGTCACGGAGCCGATCCCGACGCCGACCGCAAAGAGCGCCAGCATCAGCGTCACCACCTGCTCGTTGGCGAACAGCACGTCCTTGGCGAGCGTGGGCAGGCCCGAGACGATCGTCGCCCCAAACAGCCAGAACCACGAGATCGCCAGGATCGGCATCAGCAGCGCGCGGCGGTGCGCGACGTGCAGCACGACGGACACGGAATCGCGGATCAGATGGGGCCGCGCGGTGCTCGCACCTGGCGCGGGCGGCGCGGGAGGAATGCTGCGGGCGGCGATGGCTCCGAGCGCCGCGGCGGTTACGCCACAGGCGCCGACGACGAGCGCACCGTTGGCCACAAGGACCACGCTGCCGCCGAGGATGGTGCCGAGCAGGATCGCCAGGAAGGTTCCCGCCTCGATGAGCGCGTTGCCGGCGACCAGCTCCTCGTCACGGAGATGCTGCGGCAGCAGGGCGTACTTGATGGGGCCGAAGACGGTGGAATGCGTGCCGAGGCAGAAGAGCGCGCCGAGCAGCGCCGGAACGCTCTGCTGCCAGAGCCCCCATGTGCCCAGCGACATGATGGCGATCTCCGCAATCTTCACCCAGCGTGCGATCGCGGCCTTGTCCATGCGGTCGGCCAGCGTGCCCGACGCGCCGGAGAACAGGAAGAACGGCGCAATGAAGAGCCCGCCGGCCAGCATCACGAGCGACGAGGCGGCCATGTGCATCTGCTCGGCGAGCCGGTACGTGACGACGATCCCGAGGGCGCTCTTCAGAAGGTTGTCGTTGAACGCGCCCAGGAACTGCGTGACGAAGAGCGGCGCGAAGCGTCGTGTCGTCATGAGCCGGGCAAGTGGCGAACGCATCAACGTCTCCCTCCGTCAGACGGTGGTCACCGCGGCCCAGGCCGCGGCGATGAGCCGGTCGCACATGGACCCCATGTCCGACGGCAGGCGCCCGTACGCGGCGAACTGAACCGGCTGCAGTACGACGCCGAAGACCAGCGACGTGGCCAGGTCGGCGTTCTGCGCCGGGAGCTCTCCCGACGCGATGCCGCTCGCGATCACCATGCGAACGGCCTCGACCGGCGTCGGCGCGTCCGGCGCCAGCTTGCCGAGCTGGTCGTGCTGGACGAAGAGAAGAAACCGGAACAGCCGGGGGTTGTCGTTAAACGCGCTGCAGAAGCCGCGAATCATCGCAGCCAGCTTGCCGCGCGTGCTCGATTCCGTCTCCGCGAGCTTGAAGAGCCGTCCGGCGAACTCGATGTAATGGCGCTCGAACACCTGCCAGACCAGTTGCTCTTTGCTGGGGAAGTGGCGATAGAGCGCGCCTTCGGACATCTCCAACGCCTTGGCGATGTCTCTGACAGTCGTATCGGCGACGCCCTTGTCCACAAACAGGTGAACCGCGGCGGTTTCGATGCGGTCGCGGGTATTACTAAATCGGTGTCGCGGCATAGTGAGTAAACAATCACTCACAATACTAGCCGCAGGTGGAACTGGCGTCAAGGTGTTCGCATCAACTCATTTATTTACCGTCGTTTAGTGCGAATCACCTGCCGCCCGTTGGCGCCGCTTGCGGAGGCGGAGCACCAGGCCGGGCAAGCGGCGGCGGCGGGTCGATTCGCAGCCCGTGGAACTGGTTGGAGTAAACCGCCTGGTAGCGGATGCCGTTGCCATCCTTGTCCACGTAGCCGAGCGACTGCTGGAACAGCCCCGGCTCGGGATAGCCCTTCGGGACCGTGGCGTCCTGGATATACAGCTTGTTCTCGTGCATCGAGATGTAGAGGTACGTGCGCGATTGATCCTTGTTGTTCGTCAGCTGGAGCTGATGCCCTTCGACAAGGTCCTGCCAGTTCCAGAGGTATTCCGACACCTTGACGTCGCGCTTCAGGTACTGGAACGTCGCGTAGACGAGCGCGTCGCGGATGTCCTGCGTCGCGTAACCCGGGCCGATCACGGACCGCAACTGACCTGCCGGCTGCCCCTGGCAGGTCTCCGCCCCGACCGGACACTTCTCGGATCGCTCCATCCCGAGCCGCTCGATGCCCGAGTAATCGACGACCGTCATCGAGTAATGCCCGCCGTTGCTGTCGGCGCTGTACACGCGGGCCGGCAGCACGTAGCCCTGCTCGGTGGTCCACACCGTGTCGCCGATCTTGGGCTGGTACGGGAACACGACCTTGAACCCGTCCTCGTTGTTCTGGTACTCGATCCACTCCTGCGCGGCGCACGGCGCCGCGAACGCCAATCCGGCCAGCAGCGCGACCGCGAATGCTGTTGCACGCATGATGATGCCTCTCACTTGAAATCGAATGACGTCGACGAGGTGTTGCTGTCGGTGCCGCTCGAATCGGTCGCGCGGACCTGCAGATCGCAGTGAGTGCCCGCCGCGGGAGCGCCCGCGTGACCTGCCAGCGTCCGCGGATTCGGAATGCCGGCGCGGATGGCGCCGTTCTCGAACTTGCCCCTGACGATGCCCGCCTCGGGCTGACCGGGACCGCAGGAGAGGAGGAACCAGACGGACGGCGTCGCGCTGAACGAGCCGCCCTGATCCGCGGCCGTGAACTGCAGATCGACCATCGGCTGGTTCGTCAGCGCGGACACGACCTTGAGATTCGAGATGTTCGGCACGTGGTTCGGGATCGTCAGCGTGACGGGCGCCGTGCGGCCGGCCTGCTGCACGGCGACCAGCGTGCGCGGGCCCGGCGCGGCATCCTTCGCCACGGTGACCGTGAACTCCCACCAGACCGATCCCTGGTTGAGGTCGCGCGAGGTCATCCCGCTCACCGTGATGCCGGTGGATGGGGTGATTTCGATCGACTGCACGGGATTGTTCCTGCCGAGCGCCAGGTGCAGGACCGTCGCCTGGCCGGGAATCAACTGGGTGGGGTAATAGCTGCCGATGACGCCCGGCACCGGCTGCGCGTTGCCGGCATGCGCACCCGCGCCGAGCAACAGCAGCACCAGGCATCCATTCCTGATCGACCCGTGGACTGTGAACCGCATGCGACGCCTCCCGCTTGCCTCGCCGACGCTCGAAGAGCGAAGGAGGGCAGCGGGAGTATGGCTCCAAGCGGCGCAAAATCCAACTTATGCCCGTGCCGCCGCCCGCTCAGCGAGCGGTCCGGTTCCTTGCCAGGCGTTCGTCGACGAGGCCGACAATCTCGTCGAGCGTCTCGGACTGCAGCCCCTGCTGTTTCGCAATGCGGCGAACCAGGCAGTCCACGCGCTCGATGTGTTCCGCGCCGCCGAACAGCGCACGCGCCGCCGACGAAGGCTTGCCGAGGCCCTCGGCCGCCCTGGCGTACTTCTCGAACGGGACCAGGTCCTCGTCTTCGGCGCCAAGACCCGAGCAGAGCGTCCGGACCCAGTCGTATACGCCGCGCGACGTGTCGACGTTGCCGTGGACGGCGTCCTTGATCGGAATCATCTCCTCGCGCTGGATGCAGCGGTAATTGCCGGCGATCAGCATCGGCCACTTCGCGAGCGGCACGAACACCGAGTCGTGCACCTTGAGCTTCACGGGAATTTCAATCGGGCCGTCGCCGGCGTCGTATCGCGCCGCTTCGATGTCGGCCTCGAGGTCGCGCAGGATCTGCGTCGCCTGCTCGCTGTCGAAGCGCGCCGCCTTGAAGTTGGTCGGCAGGCCGACCTGCAGCACGTTCTTCGGCTGATCTGGTGGACGGAACGCCTGCGGATCGGGGCTGGCGAGCGTCACCATCGCCGGGTCGAACTCCTTCCACACCGCCGGATCCGCGTAGCAGGTCTCGAGGGCGTCGGTGGAGAGTCCCGGGATGCGCTCGAGATACGGCAGCGGCGGCATGTTCATGATCGCGAGGCACGGCTTCCGCGAACGGGCGACGCGCTGGGTCAGCTCGCGAACGCCGGCGGCTCCGTACTGCGCTTCCTGCATGCCGAGCACGATCAGGTCGAAGCTGCCCGGATCGACCGCGTCGGGCGTCGCCGCCGACAGCGCGCCCGGCAGCTTCGTCGACGGGATGTCGAGCAGCCCCGGGCGTCCCTTGATTGGCATGCGGACGATGGTTCCTTCGCGATTGATCAAATCGGCGGTGGACTTCGTGCAGACGAGCGTGACGCGGTGGCCCGCCATCAGCAGCTTCGTGCCGAAGAGCGAGCCGTAGGAGGCGCCGAGAATCAGGACGTTATACGTCGCCCCCGCCACCTAGATGGCACCCTGCTGGCGCGCCGCCTTGATTTCTTCGTCATCGAGGCCGACGATGCAGCGAAGCACCTCTTCGGTGTGCTCGCCCAGCAGGGGCGAGCGCCGGACGTCCGCCGGCGAGTCCGACAGCTTGATGGGGTTGCCGACGGTAAGGTACTTCCCGCGTTTAGGATGGTCGACCTCGACGACCGTCCCGGTCGCGCGGAGCGCCGGCTCCTCGGCAAGCTCTTTCATCGAGAGGATCGGCCCGCACGGCACGTTCAGCGGGTTGAGGATGTCCATGACCTCCATCTTGGTCTTGGTCATCGTCCAGTTTTCGATTTCCGAGAACACGTGCATCAGGCGTGGAAGGCGCGCTTCGGGCGTGTTGAAGTTGGGATCGTCGAGCCAGTCGGCATGGCCGATCACTCTGGCCAGATCGGAAAACGCCTGCGACTGTGCAATCACGTAGATGTACGCGTCAGAGTCGGTCTGCCATCCCTTGCACTTGACGATCCAGCCCGGATGCCCGCCGCCGGAAGCGTTGCCGGCGCGAGGGACCGCGTCGCCGAACTCCCGGTTCGGATACTGCGGATATTCCCTGAGCGGACCGTGTGCGAGCCGCTGCTGATCGCGCAGCTTCACGCGGCACAGGTTCAACACGGCGTCCTGCATCGCGCACGTGACGCGCTGTCCGCGTCCCGTCTTTTCGCGCTGGAAGAGCGCCGCGAGGATCCCCGCAACGAGGTGGATGCCGGTCCCCGAGTCGCCGATCTGCGCGCCGGTGACGAGCGGCACGTGATCGATCTCGCCGGTCGTGGACGCGGCGCCGCCGGTGCACTGCGCGACGTTCTCGTAGACCTTGCAGTCCTCGAACGGCCCGGGACCGAACCCCTTGATCGACGCGTAGATCATCCGCGGGTTGATCTGCTGGATCTTCGCCCACGGAAATCCCATCCGGTCGATCGCGCCAGGCGCGAAGTTCTCGACCATGACGTCGCACTGCTCGATGAGCTTCGCGAAGATCTTCTTGCCGGCCTCCGTCTTCGGATTGAGCGTGATGCCGCGCTTGTTGCTGTTCAGCATCGTGAAATACAGGCTGTCGACGCCGGGCTTGTCGCGCAGCTGCATGCGGGTCGGGTCGCCTTCACCCGGCCGCTCGACCTTGATGACGTCGGCGCCGAACCACGCGAGAATCTGAGTGCACGTCGGTCCCGACTGGACGTGCGTCATGTCCAGGACACGGACCCCCTCCAGGGCTCTCCCCATGTTGTCGTTTCCCCTCTAGGCGTTGGATGTTGGAACGAACCAGAATCCTTAATTTTATCGGGACCAGGCAGTTATGGAAATACAGTCGGGCCTGTATGGCCCGAGGTGGGACAGAATCGGGCGCTCATGCCGCAATTGCGTGCGTTCTTGCCCAATTTGGATTCGGAAGCGAGCCAGCCGGACCCCGTTGACGGCAAAAGTCTCGGTACATCGGTTGCACCCGCGACCGCGTGCCTCGTCCGTTCCGGCTGGTTCCACTCGTCGCGGGCGTATTTGCGGTTCTGATAGCTGTCTCCCATGCACAACAGCCACCCGGCGGGACTGCCGACGCGCTGCGCGCGCAGATCGAGCGCGCCCTTGCGGCGGCGCCACGCAATTTCGAGCGGCTGCTCGCGCCGCAACAGGCGGGCGTTCGCGTTCTGGGCGTGGACGTTCGCGCGACGTCCCCGGGATCCCAGACGATCACCATCGACCTCAGCCAGCGCGCGCTGACCTACGAGCCGTCCGGCAACCTCGAGCCGCTGCTCGACCAGATCATCCAGGCCACGGCACCGGCCGTCGGTCCCATGCCGCTGGTCGACTACAGGTTCAAGATCGACGGCCTGCCGCTCGAGCAGTTCGTGCCGCAACCCGCGGCGCGTTCACGGCCGGCACGGACGCTCGCCGATGGCGGGCCCATTCTGGTCAGCCCGGGCCACGGCTGGTACTGGGATGAATCCGTTTCCTACTGGCACCTCCAGCGGCCGCGCGTCCGTGGCATCGTCGAGGATCTCGTCAACTGGGATATCGCGAGGTACGTCTTCGACGAGCTCCTGGCGGCGAACATCAACGCGCAGCTGGCGCGCTACCCTCAGCGAGACGAGGTGGCTGGTTCGTCAGGGAATCCGCGATGGCAGGACGCGGCCAAATATTTCATTCAGACGCTGGGTGCGCCCGCCGAGATCTGGAATTTCGGGGTCGACGACTACGCGCGCGACATCAACTCGAGGCCGTTCTACGCCAACTGGATCGACGCCTCCGCCGTGCTCGCCATTCACAACAACGGCGGCGGGGAGACCGGGACGGAGACGTGGTACGACGCGACGAACGGACAGCAGGACGAGAGCCGGCATCTCGCCGAGATCGTCAACCGCCACGTCGTCTCGGCGATCCGCACCCGCTACAACGCGAACTGGGTCGATCGCGGGCTGCGGGCGTGCGATGGCTGCAAGGGAGAGAACCGGCTCGCGTCGCGCCCGGCGGTCATCGTCGAGATCGCCTACATGGACAGGCCGGCGCCGGACAACGATGCGCTGCACGACGACGCGTTCAAGCGCATCGTCGCGCAGGCCATCCGGGAAGCGGTGCAGGAGTGGGCCTACCGCTGAAGATGATGGTCGTCGTTCAGCAGCCGCGGCGCGTCACTCTCCACGCATCTCGGTGATTCTTCGAGCGAGTCGGTCGACGGCTTGAGCAGCCGCGCCGGCATCACCCACGGCTTCGCGAGGACTTTCGGCTCCTCGACCGTCGCCTGCCACACGAGGTTGTCGCCGTCCCTCCAGATGCGCTCGACGACGTGCATGGCGTCGGTGTGGAAATAGCCGTCTTCGCCGAACCACGTGTCGTCGCCGAAGCCGGTGACGTCCACCACGAACACGTCGCCTTCCCACTTGCCGATCGAGTCGCCGTAGGCCGACGGGTTGGGATACTGGCGATGCGGCCGGCCGTCGGTGGCGATGACGCGATACGGATCGCCGGAGATGTCCTCGTAGAGGAAGACCGTCTCTTTCTGCAGCTGCACGATCTTCCGCGGCGGGCCGATGCGCGGCACGCCCGGCTTGCCACAGTAGAAGACCGGATCGGTGCGGCTCTCGTGATCCGCGAGGTCCTTCACCCTGGCGAGGAACTCCGGCTTGTAGGTGGGCCGCGGCGCCGACGGCTGCACGCCCTTGATGGCGCTCGCGTCGCCGTGACGCGCGCTCTGATCGATCTTCTGAATGATGACCTGCCCGTTGACTTCCTTCTTGAGCGCCGCGGGCGCGCGATCGATCGCGTAGCTCCACACGCCGCTCAGGTCGGGATGGCGTGCCTGCTGCGCGGTGACCACCCCCTGGATGAGGAACGCGCACGCGACGACGGCAATGACTCTCGACATGTTGCTCACTCCTGCTGGGCCGACCTGAAGGTCGGCCCCTACGATTTGGGCCGCCTGAAGGCGGCCCCTACGATCATCATTTCTACGTCGGTTCCTACTTCGGCTCGGCGCTGTTGATCAATTCGTACGACGTGCCGTCGGGCAGCTTGATCTTCTGCATATAGCCGTAGAGGGAGCCGTCCCTCGCCTTCACGGCTTCGACCGTGATCTCGTGGCCGATGGCCTTCGCGAAGTCCGCGCGCGCGAGGCCGACGCTCTTGTACCAGGACGGCGGATTGCTCTGGAACGTCCACTGGTCGACCTTGCCGCCGTTGCCCTTCGCCTCGATGGCGAGCATGATGTGCGGGTTGATCCAGTCCACCCGCATGAGCGTGCCGGTGATGGCGACGCGCTTCGACATGTCGAAGATGGCGGACGGAGAATGGTGGGCCTGGAGCGGCGCGGCGGCGAGCCCCGCGAAGACGATGAAGCCAACCGCGAGAACCCTGTCTTTCACGGTGGTCCTCCTTGGTGCGATTGGCGGAATATAGCACGGGATGTGGATCGTGATCGTCATCGGCGTGGGCATCATGGCGTTGACGCACACGGCACCTGCGCCATTCGTTCTCGACGCCATGTCAGGCGATCGCGCGGTATGGCACATGCCGCCAGCTGACGTGCCGACCGTCTACCTCACGTTCGACGATGGGCCGAATCCCGCGACGACGCCGGACCTGCTGGACGTGCTCGGGCGCGAGGGGGTCCCCGCGACGTTCTTCCTGATCGATCGCCATATCACCGAAGAGACGGCGCCGATCGTCGGTCGCATGTTCGCCGAGGGCCACTCGGTCGCGCTGCATTCGGCCAGCAGAACGCTCCTGCTGGCGTCTCCCGATGACTTCGCGCGCACGCTGACGGGCTGGGCCGATCGGATTTGGTCGTTGACCGGTTCGCGGCCGTGCCGCGCGTTCCGGCCGCACGCGGGGTGGCGCGGCGGCCAGATGTACAGCGCGTTGCGTCAGCTCGACTACACGCTGGTCGGCTGGAGCTGGATGCTCTGGGACTTCGACTGGGGCCGCCCGCGGGTTGCCGATCGCATCGTTGCACGCGTGCTGCCGCGCGTGCGCCCCGGAGACATCGTCGTCCTGCATGACGGGGACGAGTCCGCCCCGCGCAAGGACCAGCGTCAGACCGTGGACGCG
>Ga0070704_100002329_pt1 | contig 10643 bp, 10 predicted proteins | sample KBSK5252metaG_FD_65467 | JGI IMG/M metagenome (GOLD analysis project Ga0070704, IMG submission 65467) | Corn, switchgrass and miscanthus rhizosphere microbial communities from Kellogg Biological Station, Michigan, USA - KBS K5-25-2 metaG | ecosystem: Host-associated > Plants > Roots >... | reverse complement strand
TGGAAGAACCGCGCGCTCTTCTCCGCGGACGACATCGGCACGTTCGCAGTCGGATTCATCGCTGCGTTCGCCTCCGCGTTCGTCGTCATTCGCTGGCTGATCCGCTACGTAGCCACCCACGACTTCCGGCCGTTCGCGTGGTACCGGATCGCGTTCGGTACGCTGGTGCTGGTTGCCGCGTACTTTGGCTGGGTGACCTGGTCGGCCTAGCCCTGCATCCACGGCAGGCCGGCGTGTTTCCAGCCGTTTACATTCGAACGGTGCTGCGCCGAGTCGCGATCGCCCTCGAATCCTTCCAGGATGTTGTAACACTCGCGCCAGCCGGCCTGTGTCGCCACGTTCGCGGCGAAGTGCGATCGGTTCCCCGAGCGGCAGAGAAACATGACGGGCTCGTCCTTCTGCACGATCCCGGCGAGCTGTTCGAGGAACTCCGGGTTCACCCTGCCGTCGGGGTAACTGTTCCACTCGATGAACGCGGCGCCCGGCACGCGCCCGACCCAATCGAGCTCGGCCCGGGTGCGTACATCGACGAGCTTCCCCCCCGCCTGCATGAACGCATGCGCCTCGGCGGGTAGCAGAGCACCCGCGTACGGCAGCTTCATCTGCCTGCCGCGCTCGCTCGCCGCCTGCCTGATTCGATCGATGTCGGACATGGAATGGGATGCAGCAGGGAAATTATAGGCCACCCTCGCGGGCACGAAACTGGTGCGGATTTCCGCGCGCCGCACCGCCACGGTGCGATTTGCTGGGCTAGAATCGCGCAAAAACCAGCCGGACAAGCACCGGCTGATCGAGGGACGCGTGGCACGGATTCTGCTGAGCAAATCCGGTCGGGCGTGCCGACTTCATTCCTTTCATGTGGCCCATTCAGGAGAGCGGAAGATGGAAATGACTGCCGACGATGTCTTGAAGATGTTGAAAAACAAGGAGGCGAAGTTCGTCGACCTGCGCTTCACCGACACCCGCGGCAAGGAGCAGCACGTTTCGGTGCCCGTCAAATTCTTCACCAAGGACAAGTTCGAGGTCGGCCACGCGTTCGACGGTTCTTCGATCGCCGGCTGGAAGGGCATCCAGGCGTCCGACATGCTGCTGATGCCCGATCCGAGCTCGGCACGCATGGACCCGTTCACCGACGAGGCCGTGCTCAACCTCAGCTGCGACGTGATCGAGCCTGCCGACGGCAAGCCCTACAACCGCTGCCCGCGCGGAATCGCGAAACGTGCCGAGGCGTATCTGAAATCCACCGGCATGGGCGACGTCGCATACTTCGGCCCGGAGCCCGAGTTCTTCATCTTCGACGGCGTGACCTGGAACGTCGACATGTCGGGCTGCTTCGTCAAGATCAAGTCGGAGGAAGCGCCCTGGTCCACCGGGATCGACTACGAGTCCGGCAATATGGGACATCGCGCGCCGGTCAAGGGCGGCTACTTCCCGGTGCCCCCGATCGACACGCTGGGTGACATCCGCAATGCGATGTGCCTTGCGCTCGAGCAGCAGGGCGTCGAGGTCGAGGTGCATCACCACGAAGTGGGCGCGATGGGGCAGAACGAGATCGGCACGCGCTTTGCGCCGCTCGTGCAGCGCGCCGACTGGATGCAGATCCTGAAGTACACGGTGTGGAACACCGCCGCCTCCTACGGCAAGACCGCGACGTTCATGCCGAAACCGATCGTCGGGGACAACGGCTCGGGCATGCACGTGCACCAGTCGATCTGGAAAGGCGGTAACAACCTTTTTGCCGGCAACCTTTATGCGGGGCTGTCCGAGTTCGCGCTCTACTACATCGGCGGGATCATCAAGCACGCAAAGGCGCTCAACGCGATCACCAATCCGGGCACGAATTCGTACAAGCGCCTGGTGCCGGGGTTCGAAGCGCCGATCAACCTCGCGTACTCGGCGAAGAACCGCTCGGCTGCGTGCCGCATCCCGTACGTGTCGAGTCCGAAGGCGCGCCGCGTCGAGGTTCGTTTCCCCGACCCGACCGCGAATGCCTACCTTGCTTTCGCGGCGATGCTGATGGCGGGGCTGGACGGCGTGCAGAACAAGATCCATCCCGGCGACCCGATCGACAAGGACATGTACCACCTGCCGCCCGAGGAGGCCAAGAACGTCCCGCAGGTCTGCGCGTCGCTCGAGGAAGCGCTGCGGCACCTCGACGAGAATCGCGGGTTCCTGACCAAGGGCGGGGTGTTCGACGACGACATCCTCGACGCGTATATCGCGCTCAAGAACGACGAGCTCACGCGTTTTCGCATGACCACCCATCCGGTCGAATTCGACATGTATTACAGCTCGTAAGCCGGACAGGGGGTTGGTGCGTTATGTGGGAAGGGCGGGGAGACCCGCCCTTTTTTCTTATAGACTTAGCCCTTTCTGCCACACCGACCGATGCGTTCGATCTTGCGATGGATCCTGGTTGCGGTTGCCGCCTGCGGGCAGGCCTACGCACAGGCCCCCGGCGGGGTGGAAACCCTCTGGAACTGCAAGGACAAGGATGGCCGCACAACCCTGACCAACGAGAAGAAGGACACCGTTGGCAAGGAATGCCGCGTCGTCCAGCAACAACGCGTGACCGTCGTTCCGTCCACGAGGAACGGGTCGAAGTCGTCGTCGCCGCAGAACTTCCCCAAGGAATCCTCTTCCGACCGCCTGGCTGCCAAGGACAAGCAGCGCCAGACGCTCGAGCGCGAGCTTTCGCAGGAGGAAACGCTGCTCGCCGATGCCAGGCGCAAGCTCGCCGAGCAGGAGGCCGTGCGCGGCGGCGACGAAAAAAACTACGCCAAGGTGCTCGAGCGGCTGCAGCCCTACAAGGACGCAATCGAAGTGCACAACCAGAACATCGAAGCGTTGAAACGCGAGCTCGCCAACCTGTACCGCTGAAGGGCCCGCCATGGCCGGCCGCTACGCCGGGCTCGAACTGCTTGCCACCGCGGTCGTACTGCTGGACGAACGCCTTGCGGTGATCTACGCCAATCCCGCGGCCGAAAGCCTGCTCGAAATCGGTGCGCGTACGCTGCTCGGACAGCACTTTCCGGTGCTGTTCGCGGAAGGCCCGGACCTTGAAAAGGCGCTTACGCAGGCGCCCACCGCCAGCTGGGACTACGCGACTCACGACGCGAATTACGAGCGCCCGGGACACGATTCGCTGCCGCTGGCATGCGTCCTTGCGCGCGTCGATGACGGCAATGCCGTGCTGCTGGTCGAGCTGCGGCCGATCGCCCAGCAGTTGCGGATGGAGCGTGAAGAGCGTCGCATGGATCAGCTGGCTGCAACGCGCGAGCTCGTCCGGAACTTGGCGCACGAGATCAAGAATCCGCTCGGCGGTCTGCGCGGCTCGGCGCAACTCCTCGAACGCGAGCTGGAACGCTCCGAACTGATCGAATACACGCAAGTAATCATCAAGGAAGCCGATCGACTGCAGGCGCTCCTCGATCGGCTGCTTACGCCTCAGCGTCCATGGCAGCCGGCGCCACTCAACATCCACGAGGTCTTCGAGCGCGTGCGCACGCTGGTCATCGCCGAGTTCGGGCACGGGGTTTCGATCCTGTGCAACTACGACCCGAGCGTTCCCGACCTGGACGGGGACCGGGAGCAGCTGATCCAGGCCTTGCTGAACATTTCCCGCAACGCCGCCCAGGCGCTGACGTCGGAAGCGAACCGCCCCTGGCGCAGAGGCACGATCATTTTCCGCACCCGCGTGGCTCGCCAGGTCACCGTGCTGCGGCATCGCTACAGGCTGGCACTAGAATTGCAGGTGATCGACGACGGGCCTGGTGTCCCGGAAGAAATCCGGGACAGGATCTTCAGCCCCCTCGTTTCGGGGCGTGAAGGCGGTACCGGCTTGGGGCTGTCGCTCGCGCAAACCTTGATCAGCAACCACCAAGGGGTCATCGAGTGCGCGAGCCGCCCGGGCCGCACCGTTTTCACGATTCTTCTGCCGCTTGCATGATCGCTGGGATAGACATGAATCCGGTTTGGATCGTTGACGACGATCGCTCCATCCGCTGGGTGTTCGAAAAGGCACTCAGCCGCGAAGGCATTGCCTACAGCTCGTTCGAGTCGGCCCAGGAGGCGCTCAGCGCGCTGGCGGACGGGCCGCCGCAGGTACTCGTATCCGACATCCGGATGCCCGGGCCGTCGGGGATCGAGCTGCTGCAGCGGGTCAAGGAGAGACATCCTGCGGTGCCGGTGATCGTGATGACCGCGTACTCGGACCTCGATTCGGCGGTCTCCGCATTTCAGGGCGGCGCGTACGAGTACCTCCCGAAGCCGTTCGACGTCGATCAGGCCGTGGAGCTGATTCGCCGCGCGCTCGAGGATAGCGAGCAAGTCGAAGCCGCGCAGGAATCGCCGGGTGAAGTCCCGGAGATCCTCGGCCAGGCGCAAGCGATGCAGGAAGTCTTTCGCGCCGTGGGACGCCTTTCCCAGTCAAGCGCGATCGTCCTTATCACCGGCGAGTCGGGGACCGGCAAGGAGCTGGTCGCGCGCGCTCTGCACCGCCACAGTGCACGGGCTGCGCGCCCCTTCATCGCGATCAACACTGCGGCGATGCCGAAGGACCTGCTCGAGTCCGAGCTCTTCGGCCACGAGCGCGGATCGTTCACGGGAGCGCAGCAGTTGCGGCGCGGGCGGTTCGAACAGGCCGAAGGCGGCACACTTTTCCTCGACGAGATCGGCGACATGCCGGCGGAACTGCAGACGCGCCTGCTGCGCGTGCTCTCCGACGGCACGTTCTACCGGGTCGGCGGGCACGAGCAGCTGCGGGCGAACGTGCGCGTAATCGCGGCGACCCATCAGGATCTGGACCAGCGGGTGCGCGACGGCGCGTTTCGCGATGATCTCTATCACCGCCTGAACGTGATTCGAGTGCGGATGCCTGCGCTGCGGGAAAGGCGCGATGACATCCCGATCCTCGCGCGGCACTTCATCGGGCGAAGCGCGCGCGAGCTCGGAATCGAACCGAAGCGGCTCTCGGAAGAGGTCCTCGTGCACCTTGCGCGCCTCGATTTTCCAGGCAACGTGCGCCAGCTCGAAAACCTGTGCCACTGGCTCAACGTGATGGCTCCGGGCCAGGTCATCGGGATGGCCGACCTGCCCGCGGAATTCCGCGGCGCTTCGGCCGCGCTTGCGCCCACCGACTGGATCGCTGCACTCGAGCGTGAGGTGGAGCAGCGCCTCAGCCGTGGCCAGACCGGGATTCTCGATGAGCTCGGGCGCCAGTTCGAGCGCTCGCTGATCTCCCGCGCGCTGGCGCGCACCGGGGGGAGGCGCATCGAGGCGGCGACACTGCTCGGAATGGGGCGTAACACCATCACTCGCAAGATCCAGGAACTGGGCATCGAAGGCGACCTCCCGGAGGAGTAAAGTCACACGCTGGAGAGGAGGAGGTCGGTCATGCAGGCTCAGTACAACACGCTGGTAATGGGGGCTTCGTACGGCTCCTTGCTGGCGACCAAGCTCCTGCTTGCGGGTCACAAGGTGAAGCTCGTCTGCCTTGCGGCCGAAGCGGAGCTGATCAACCGGGAAGGCACGCGCGTGCGGCTGCCGGTCAAGGGGCGAGACGCGCTGGTCGAGATCGATTCGCGCGACACGCCGGGCTCGCTCTCGGCGGATGTCCCGACGGCGGTGAATGCCTCCGACTACGATCTCGTCGCGCTGGCGATGCAGGAGCCGCAGTACCGGTCCCCGGGCGTTCGCGAGCTGCTCGATGCGGTAGCCCGGGCGAAAGTGCCCTGCATGTCGATCATGAACATGCCGCCCTTGCCGTACCTGCATCGCATTCCGGGGGTCTCGGCGGGCGACTTGAAGCACTGCTACACCGACGCTGCGGTCTGGCAGAGCTTCGATCCGGCGCTGCTCACGCTGTGCAGCCCGGACCCGCAGGCGTTCCGTCCGCCGGAAGAGAAGGTCAACGTGCTGCAGGTCAGCCTGCCGACGAATTTCAAGGCCGCGCGGTTTGCCTCGGACGTCCACACTGCCGTGCTCCGGCAGATGCAGGCCGACATCGAAGCAGTCCGCTTCGGCAGCAACAAGCTCGAGCTTCCGGTCAAGCTCAAGGTGCATGACTCGGTATTCGTGCCGCTGGCGAAATGGAGCATGCTGCTCACCGGCAACTATCGCTGCGTGCAGAAGGATGGCATGCGCTCGATCTGCGACGCCGTGCACGCCGACCTCGATGCGTCGCGCTCGGTCTACAACTGGGTGGGCGCGCTGTGCAAATCGCTCGGCGCGGCCGAGCAGGACCTCGTCCCTTTCGAAAAGTACGCAAGCGCGGCACGCGGCCTGAGCAAGCCTTCGTCCGCTGCGCGCGCGCTCGCCGGGGGCGCGACCGCGATCGAGCGCGTCGACCTCCTCGTACAGAGCCTGGCGGCGCAAAAGCGCATGCGCTCCGATGCGGTGGATCAGACGGTGGCGCTCGTCGACAGCTGGTTGGCGCGCAATCGAAAGGCCGGCTGAGTCTCAACGGAAGGGGCACGGAACCTCATTCCGCGATGTGAAATGGTGGTCGCGTAAGGTCTGGCAAGCGCCGATATATAGTTGTTTTTGCAGCGCGATATCTGGACCTCATGCGCGCTCGCGGAACGCTGTTCCTCCCTCGAAAAATCTCCGATACTGCGCTCATATTGCGGCGCAATAAGGAGTTCCCATGTCGTTGCCCCTTCGCGTATCTCATCCGCAGCCGAGCGTGCGGGTCGAAGCTCCCGTCTCGCAGGCGTTCTCCGAGATCCTGACGCCCGAGGCGCTGGCTTTCGTCGCGCTGCTCCATCGCGAGTTCGACGCGCGGCGCCGTGACCTTCTGCAGCGCCGCCGCGAAAGGCAAAAGGATTTCGATGCGGGCCGGCTGCCCGACTTCCTGCCCGAGACCCGGGCGATTCGCGATTCCGAGTGGACGATCGCACCACAGCCGAGCGATCTTCTCGACCGGCGGGTCGAGATCACCGGCCCGACGGACCGCAAGATGGTCATCAACGCGCTCAACTGCGGCGCGTCCACGTTCATGGCGGACTTCGAGGATGCGAACTGCCCTACCTGGTTCAACATGGTCGACGGGCAGGTCAATCTGCGCGACGCCGTGCGCCGCACGATCACTTTGCAGCAGGGCGACAAGAGCTACCAGTTGAACGACCAGGTGGCCGTGATTCTGCCGCGTCCGCGCGGCTGGCATCTCGATGAAAAGCATCTGCAGGTCGACGGCGCGCCGGTCGCGGGCGCGATCTTCGACTTCGCGCTGTATTTCTTCCACAACGCGAAAGCGCTGCTGGCGAGCGGCTCGGGGCCGTATTTCTACCTGCCCAAGATGGAGTCGCATCTCGAAGCGCGCTTGTGGAACGACATTTTCAACCGGGCGCAGGACGAGCTCGGCATCCCGCGCGGGTCGATCCGCGCGACGTGCCTGATCGAGACGGTGCTTGCGGCGTTCGAGATGGACGAATTCCTCTGGGAGCTGCGCGAGCACTCGGCGGGCCTCAACATCGGCCGCTGGGACTACATCTTCTCCTGCATCAAGAAGTTCCGCTCCAACCGCGACTTCTGCCTTGCCGATCGCTCGCAGGTGACGATGACGGCCCCGTTCATGCGCGCCTATGCACTGCTGCTCGTGAAGACGTGCCACCGGCGCGGCGCTCCGGCGATGGGGGGCATGGCGGCGCAGATCCCGATCAAGAACGATCCGCAGGCAAACGAGGCGGCGCTCGAAAAAGTGCGCCAGGACAAGCTGCGCGAAGTCACCGACGGGTGCGACGGCACCTGGGTCGCGCATCCGGGCCTGGTACCGATCGCGAAAGAGATCTTCGACAAGCACATGCCGCAGCCGAACCAGTACGGCAAGCAGCGTCCGGATGTGAAAGTGACCGCGAAGGACCTGCTCGATTTCCAGCCCTCTGCGCCGATCACCGAAGGCGGCCTTCGCAACAACATCTCGGTCGGCATCCAGTACCTCGGGGCCTGGCTGGCCGGCAACGGCTGCGTGCCGGTGTTCAACCTGATGGAGGATGCCGCCACCGCCGAGATTTCACGCTCGCAGATCTGGCAGTGGATCCGCTCGGGCAAGGGCGTGCTCGACGACGGCCGCAAGGTGACGCTCGAGTTGTTCCGCTCGCTGCTCGCCGAGGAGCTGCCGAAGGTGCGCGCGGCGCTCGGCGAGGACGCCTGGGGCTCCGGAAAGTACGAGGACGGAGCGCGGCTCTTCGAGACGCTGATCGCCGGGGACTACGTCGAATTCCTGACGCTGCCCGCGTACGCGCTGATCGATTGAGCGTCGTGGGAGAATAGCGGCTCCCATTCCCATTACCGAGGACGAGGAGTCGCAATGATCGATCTGTACATGTGGGGCACGGCGAACGGGCTGCGCGCCGCGGTCGCGCTCGCCGAGTGCGGGCTGGAGCACAACGTGCACAAGGTGGACCTCACCAAGGGCGAGCAGAAGAAGCCCGAATTCCTCAAGATGAATCCGCTGGGCGCGATCCCGGTGCTCGTCGACCACGACGGCCCGAATGGCAAGCCCCTGACGATCTGCCAGTCTGGCGCGATCGTCATCTATGCCTGCGAGAAAGCGGGCAAGTTCATCCCGACCAATCGCGCGCGCCGCGCCATGGCCGGGCAATGGTTCGTCGCCGCCGCGAGCGACATCGCCGGCACGAGCAGCTCGGTATTTTTCTCGGAGACCCAGGTGCCCGAGAAATCGCCCGCCAACGCGGATTTCTTCAAGACACGGCTGGTCAATTATTTTCGCAATGTCGACCAGCATCTCGCAGATCATAAATTTCTCGCCGACGAGATGTCGTTCGCAGACCTGATGCTGTATCCGAACTACTCGGTGCGGAAGCCGATGCTCGAGGCGGCAGGAGAAATGCCGAACCTCAAACGTTGGGGCGATGCGATGGCCGCGCGCCCCGGCGTGCGGAAAGGGATGGCGGCCTAAGCGCGCGCCGGATCAGCGCTTCTGAAAGTTGAGCGCCAGCCCGGCGCGCGGCCAGTCGAGCGCGACGAGTCGCCCCGACAGACTCAGCGTGACGAAAGCGGTGTGCAGCTCCGGACCGCCAAAGCACAGGTTGGTCGTGTAGAGATCCGGCATCGGTATATGCTCGATCTCCGTGCCGTCGGGCGAGATCACCGTGATGCCGCCGTTGAAGAGCGTAGCCACGCAGATGTTGCCTTCGGCGTCGACCGCGAGCGAATCGAACAGCTGATAGCCGGGGAGTCCGGCAAGGAGCTCGCCGCCATTCGGCGAAGGAAACTTGCGCCGGCGTACGACTCCGGGCGCGTCCAGGTCGAACGCCCACAATCGCCCGGTGTGTGTCTCGGCGACATAGAGCCGCGACTCGTCGGGCGAAAGGCCGATTCCGTTCGGCGTCAGCATCGGGTAGATCATCTCGCGGATCTGCGAGCCGTCCGCGGTCGCGTAGTACACGCCGCCGCGATCCATGTCGCGCTCGCGTGTCTTGCCTAGATCAGTGAACCACATGCCGCCCGCTCGATCGAAAACCAGATCGTTCGGGCCTTTCAGCGGCCCCTTCTCCGTGCCGGCGTAGAGCACCCGCACTGCGCCGGTCGCAAGGTCCACCCGCTCGATGCGCCCGCCGCCGTACTCGTCTGGTTGCCCAACCGGGCGCAAGCCGTGCTGGTCCTCGTGCCAGCGCAGGCCGCCGTTGTTGCAGACGTAGACCGCGCCGTCCGGACCGATCGCTGCGCCGTTTGGCCCGCCGCCGAGCTTCGCGACGACTTCGGTCCGGCCGTCCGGCGTGACGCGCGACAGCGTTCCGCGCTCGATCTCGACGAGCACGATGGTGCCGTCGGGCATCGCGATCGGCCCTTCGGGAAAACGCAATCCGGTAGCGATGGTGCGCATCAGGGAACGATACGCTCTTCGCGGAAGTGCTTCAGCAGCCGGATGAACATCTCCTCGCTGTCGACGACGTCGTTAAACCCGTGCTGGCGCGACGGCATCGAGCAGATCGGCGGAGAGTGTCATGCGATCTCCGCCACCACCGGGGCGTGGTCGCTCGGCTTCTCGAGCTTGCGCGGCGCCCGGTCGATCGTGCATGCAGTGGAGGTCTTCGCCAGCTCTGCTGAGAGCAGGATCGCGTCGATCCGCAGCCCCATGTTGCGGCGGAACGCAAACAGCCGGTAATCCCACCAGGAGTAGCTCTTCTCGGGCTGGGGAAAGAGCCGAAACGAATCCTTGAGGCCCAGCTCGAGCAGCGCGCGAAACGCCGCACGCTCCGGTTCGGAGACGAGCACGTGACCCTCCCATGCCTTCGGATCGTAGACATCGCGGTCTTCCGGGGCGACGTTGAAGTCGCCCATGATTGCGAGCCGTGGATATCGGGCGAGTTCCCCCTTCAGCCAGCCATGCAGCGCAGAGAACCAGCGCAGCTTGTACGCGTACTTGTCCGATCCTACGGACTGCCCGTTCGGGCAGTAGACGGAGATGATGCGCACGTCTCCGAGCGAGCCTGCGATCACGCGACGGTGGTCGTCCACGAGGCCAGGCATTCCCACGGTCACGTCGGCCAACGGCGCTTTGGAAACGATTGCGACTCCGTTGTAGGCTTTCTGTCCCGAGAATACGGCCGAGTACCCGGCCGCCTGGATCTCCATCAGCGGGAACTTCGCGTCCTCGACCTTCGTTTCCTGCAGGCAGA
>Ga0070704_100002327_pt1 | contig 10647 bp, 7 predicted proteins | sample KBSK5252metaG_FD_65467 | JGI IMG/M metagenome (GOLD analysis project Ga0070704, IMG submission 65467) | Corn, switchgrass and miscanthus rhizosphere microbial communities from Kellogg Biological Station, Michigan, USA - KBS K5-25-2 metaG | ecosystem: Host-associated > Plants > Roots >... | reverse complement strand
CCGCGAAATCGAAGAGGTGCTTTATCAGTTCCCCGGCGTGCGCGAGGCGGCGGTGGTAGGGATGCCCGACGCCCGGCGCGGCGAGCAACCCATCGCCTTCGTCGCCCCTAAAGAAGGCACGTCCCTCGAAGAAAAATCCATCCTCCAGTTCGTGCGGCAGAAACTGGCCGATTACAAAGTGCCCAAACGCGTCACCTTCTTGCCCGCCCTCCCCCGCAACGCCACCGGCAAAGTTCTGAAAACCGCGCTGCGGCAAACACCCAGCGTCAGCCCGTAGAAAACCGTGCCGGCCGAACGCGCGGGCTTGTTTAGCGCCTCGTGCTGAAGCCCAATAACCGGTCATCAATGACCACTACCCAGTTACCCGTCGGACTTGTCACTGGTCACTTCTCACCGGGAATTGACCACATCTCACGGCGATTCACCGCGGCGCGAAATAAAAACGAAAATCCATCAGAACCCCTCTGCTCGTCCCTCGCTGCGCGGGTCGGCCACCCCGGTGAACCGCTTTTTGGATTCGTCGAAGCCCACGGCCTGGGTCGCGCCCAGTGCGTCCACCACCCGGACGTGGTGCCCGAGTTTCTCCAATTCACGAATCACGTCGTCTCCCGCTTTGCGTTCGAGGCGCAATTCGTCAGGCTGCCATTGATGATGAAACCGGACCGCGGCCAGCGCCTTTTCCAGCGGCATCTCAAAATCGAGCACATACAACAAGGTTAAGACGGTTTGGCTGATGATGGTGGGTCCGCCGGCCGCGCCGAGCGAGAGTACCGGCTTGCCATCGCGCAGCACCAGGGTGGGGCTCATGCTGGAGAGCGGGCGCTTGTTCGGCGCCACCGCATTGGCCTCGGCCCCCACCAATCCAAACGCGTTCGGCACTCCCGGTTGGCTCGAGAAATCGTCCATCTGATTGTTGAGCACCACTCCCGTGCCCGGCACCACCACCTTCGAGCCGAACGACGTGTTGATCGTGGCCGTGCACGCCACCCAATTCCCCGAACGATCAGCCGTGGAAAAGTGCGTCGTATGTTTGCCAAACAGGTCGGTCTCCGCCGCGCTGGGCGTCGCATGGCCAGGGACAGGCCTCGCGTGACGCTTGTCAATTCGCTTGGCCAACTCGGCGGCATACTCTTTGGCCACCAGCCCGCGCGGCACCTTCGCAAAATCAGGATCTCCCAGCCAGAACGCACGGTCGGCAAACGCCAGCTTCATAGCTTCCGTCACCAGGTGGATAAAATCCGCCGAACCAGCGCGAAGTTTCCGCACCTTGAACTGCTCCAAAATATTTAAGATCTGCGCCACGTGCACGCCGCCAGAACTCGGCGGCGGAAATCCAAGGATCTCGTAACCACGGTAAGTGGTCCGAACGGGCTCTCGCAATTCGATGGCATAACGTCCGAAATCCTCCGCTGTCATCAGCCCGCCATTGGCGCGCATCCATTCTTCAGTCCGTCGCGCGAACGGGCCCTTGTAAAACCACGATGCCCCTTCGCTGGCCAAGGCCCGATACGTGGCGGCCAGATCCGGTTGCCGCAGGATTTCGCCCGCCTCCCACGCAGCTCCGTCGGGCTTGAGCAGCGCCACTCGGGACGCTTCAAATCGGCGCAAATCCTCCGCCGTGGCGGCCAGCCGTTGGGCGTAGCTGCGATTCAAGGCAAAACCTTGCTCCGCCAACTGCGCTGCCACCCTGAGATGGTTGGCCAATGGAAGCTCCCCGAAGGTGCGCGCCGCGTACTCGTACGCCGCCAGCGCTCCCGGCACGCCCGCCGCCAACGCCCCGGTCTGACTCAGCCCCGCGTCCGGTTTCCCATCGCGCACGAACATGTCGCGCGTGGCTGCAGCCGGGGCCTTCTCCCGCCCGTCGATGACAACTTCCCGCCCGTCCGCCAGACGGATGACCATGAAACAACCGCCGCCCAACCCGCTGTTGTGACCGTCCACAATTCCAAGCGTCAGCGCGGCGGCAATGGCGGCATCGATCGCATTGCCGCCCTGACGCAGCGCCTGGACGGCAGCGTCGGTCGCCAGCGGATGGATGGTGGCCGCGATCGCTTGCACGCCGGAGCCGATGGCCGACTTATCGGCACCAGCACCACGAGCCCAACTCAGGCTCAGCACCAGAACCAGCGCCAGCCTGGCTATTGCGTATCGAGATTTCATGGAAAAGTAGTTAACACAGAACGCCATGCGAGTCTCGCTTCTTCTGCCAGCCCTCACCGCACGAGGGCCGAGCACCGCGACTCCGCGCTTGGCAAGCGCAGGGATTTGAGGTCAGATGCCGCCGCCCTGTGATGACAGATATGAAATGTCTATGAATCTTCAAACCGCGTCGTTGCTTTCGTTGCCGCACGGTCGACCCGCTTGCGCCGGTTTCCTCTTGGTGCCGTTGGCAATGCTGGTCCTCGCCGCGGCAGGACACGCCGCCGATTCCGTGGCGGCTTACACGCGGTTCGAGCAAACTCTGGAAAGCTCCGTGAATTACGGCAATCCAGTCCAAGAAGCATCGCTCACCGCCAAATTCACCGCGCCCAACGGCAGCACATCCACCGTTCCCGGCTTCTGGGATGGCGCCAAAACCTGGCGGGTCCGTTTCCTCCCCACCACCCCTGGAGCATGGAAATTTGACATCACATGCTCCGACGCCAGCAACCAGGGGCTGAAGAAGTCCGGCAACTTCACGGTCACCGCCGCGTCCGGCCAATCCCGCTTCGCCGCGCATGGGCCCATCAGTGTGGCCCCCGACGGCCGTTATCTGGTGCACAGCGACGGCACGCCGTATTTTTGGCTGGGCGACACGGCGTGGAATGGACCGCTGCTTTCGTCCACCAGTGAGTGGGATTTATACGTCAAGGAACGCGCGCGTCAGAAGTTCTCGGCCGTGCAATGGGTCGCGACCCAATTCCGCGCGGCTCCCGACGGCGACGCCCAGAAGCAACTCGCCTATAGCGGCACGGAGAAAATCGCGATTAAACCTGCGTTTTTCCAGCGCCTGGATGAGAAGGTCGACGCGATGAACCGCGCCGGCTTGCTGAGCGTGCCAGTGCTGCTGTGGGCTATCAACGGCGGCGGCAATCCCAAGGTCAATCCGGGCGTGGCCCTGCCCGACGAGCAGGCGATTCTGCTGGCGCGTTACATGGTCGCCCGCTGGAGCGGCAACGCCGTGGCGTGGATACTGGCCGGCGATGGCGATTACCGCGGTGAGAAGGCGGAACGTTGGCGCCGCATCGGACGCGCCGTGTTCAATGACATGGCCCACGCGCCGGTCACCATGCACCCCGGCGGCATGCAGTGGGTTTGGAAAGAGTTCATCGAGGAAAAATGGTACGGCATCATCGGCTACCAAAGCGGCCACGGAGATGACGACAAAACTCTGAAATGGATCACGGAAGGTCCCTTGACCGACGACTGGGCGAAATTGCCCCATCGGCCCATCATTAACCTCGAACCGCCCTACGAAAACCATCTCGCCTACCAGTCCAAGAAACCGCACTCACCCGAAAGCGTGCGCCGGGCGGTTTATTGGTCGCTGCTCTGCGCCCCCACCGCCGGCGTGACCTACGGCGGCCACGGCGTTTGGGGCTGGGACGACGGCACCAAGCCGCCCACGGACCACCCCGGCACCGGCGTGCCCCTGCCCTGGCAAAAAGCCTTGACCATGCCCGGCGCCGAACAAATGGCGCATGTGTTCTCCTTCTTCAGCACGATCGATTGGTGGAAATTGCGCCCCGCCCCTGTCGTCGTGGTCAATAACCCGGGCGTGCAGTCGCCATCCAAATACATCGCCGGGGCAAAATCCGACGACAAAGATCTCATGGTGGTTTATGTGCCGGAAGATCGCACGGTCGAGATCAAGCTCGACAGCATGCCCTCTTCCCCCAACGTCTCCTGGATCAACCCGCGCACCGGCGAAAAAAGTCCCGCCGTCGCAGTCGTCACCGCCAACACTTGCCAGTTTCCCACCCCAGCGGAAGGAGATTGGATCTTGTTTATGAAAATGGACAAGAAGGAGACCGCCGAAAAAACCACGGAAACGAAGTGAGCCCCGTCTGGCGCGGTTCTTGAGTTGACTTTCTTACCATGCAACGAGCCATTCGCCTTGTGCCGGTCACGATACTGGCATTGTTCCTGACGCTTTCAGGACTGCCGGCAGCCAGTCCGGAGTCGTCTTTTGATTTTCAAGAAGTATACGAACTGCTCAAAGCCAATCTCGCCGGAACCACCGAGGGTGAGCTCAACCGGGCGGCCGTCCGCGGGCTCATAAGCCAGCTCCACGGCAAGGTCAGCGTCGTTGGCGAATCGGCTCCGCCGGAGACCACCAATAGCGTCCAGGTCAGCAGCGCGGTGTTTGAGAATCGTTTCGGTTACTTGCGCGTGCCTCGGTTGCTCCCGGACAGCCCCGGACAATTCGCCACTGCCCTGCGGGAGCTCAGCGCCACCAACAAATTGAAGGGGCTCGCTCTGGACCTGCGCTTCACTTTTGGCCAGGACTATGGCGCCGCGGTTGCCATCGCCGACCGTTTCCTCACCAATGCCCTGCCCATTGTCGATTGGGGCGAGGGTTGGAAAAACTCCACCACCAAATCCAATGCCATCATGTTGCCATTGGCTATCTTGATCAACAGCAAGACCAGTGGTGCTGCCGAAGTTCTCGCCGGCATCCTGCGCTATCGCAGCGTCGGGTTGCTCCTGGGCACCAACACGGCCGGACAAGCCAGCATGGCCAAGGAGTTCACCCTCAAATCCGGCCAGCGCCTCCGTGTCGCCATCGCCCCAGTCAAACTCAGCGATGACCGCGAACTTCCATTCACCGGACTCAAACCTGACATCGCCGTCGACGTGGCTCCGGAAGACGAATCGGCCTGGTACGAGGACGCTTTCAAGCCGCTGGCCAGAGCCGGACGCCTTGCCAGTGCGGCGACCAATGACGTCAGCACTGCCACCAACCGCCCGCCGCGCCGCCGCCCCAGTGAAGCCGAATTGGTCCGCGCCTACCGGGAAGGGCAAACTCTGGACCGATTGCCCGCCGAGCCGCTCCTAAGCGGTGCTCCCTCTGCTCCCCGCCCCGCCGAGGCTCCGCTGGTCAATGACCCGGTGCTCGCACGCGCGCTGGACCTGCTTAAAGGCCTCTCTGTCGTCCAACAGTTCCGCGACGTAACGGTTCGCTAAGTCCCCTCCTGCATCACCGCGGTGTCCGCGCTTAGCCTTGGGTTTGGCGTTCAGCGTCTGCTGTTCAACCGCGGGCCGGATGATTCCGACCCGCGGCTGAGTCGTGGGCATTCCCACCTTCCTTGGCGTTCCAACGAGTGACAGTCTATCCCCCAGCGCCGGTTGCCCTGGACATGCCGGAGCGGACAGTGCCCACTACTTACACGGCCAGAGCGGAGACGATCTTGCAAAAATGTGACGGGCCCTCCTTCGATGCCCATGACGCGGCTCTGATGACGGTCTTCGTGCCTTGAGGCATGTCGTTGAACGGGGAAGTTGAATCGCTTGGCCCCGGTTAACAATTACCACGGCAAATTTGCATGCCGATTGCAAGAAACCCTCCCGTTGCAACGTGTAACTCAGTGCACGGTGAAACTGCCATACTCAGGCCGGGCCGACGAATGGGCCTCGATCCGGCAAAAAATTCTAACCCGCTTCCCCCGCCCTCATGGCGAAGCGTGGAGCGAATTCTGCCGCCAATACTGGCAGCCCATCTACCAGGTCGCGCGCCGTTCTGGGCTGAGCTCCGAGGCCGCCGAAGAAGTCGTGGTGGAATTGGTCACGATGGCGGCGCCGCATTTGGCCGATTTCCAGGCCTGGGCTTCTCGTGGCCTGCGCAGCTGGGTTCGAGAAACCACCAAGTGGCGCATTCAGCACCGGCTGGCGGCGGAGAACGCCTTCGCCCAGCAACCGGTCAACTTGGCCGGCCTGGAAAAGGCCTGGGACGAGGAATGGCAATCAGGTCTGCGGCAGATCGCGCTGGGCAACGTCCGGGAAAAGGTCTCTCCGCAAGCCTATCAAGTCTACGATCTCTGGATCTTGCGCCACTGGCCCCTGGCCAAACTCAGGGCAACCCTCGGCATGAGCCTTCCCCATATTCTTGTCGCAGGCTTCCGCGTCAAACGCCTCGTCGAACGCGAACTCAAACGGCTCGAGCACGAACCCCTCTGAACGCCAATCAAAGGCTAAGCAAGGCGGCCAAACTTTTTCTCCAGCTCGCGATAGCTCATCTCAATCAGCGTCGGCCGACCATGCGGACAAGTATACGGCATCGCGCAGCCACGCAGGTCGTTGACCAGGTTTTCCAGTTCGGGACCGCTCAACGGATCATTAGCTTTCACCGAATGCCGACACACGGTCTTGGCAATCGTCGCCTCACCCAGACGCTGCGAGTTCACCTGCTGTCCGGCCGCCTTAAGTTCATCGATTAGCTCAAGCACAAATCGCCGCGGCTCCTTCGCCTTCACCATCGGCGGCAGCCCATCCAACAGAAACGTCCGCTCCCCGAACTCGCTTAATCCAACTCCCATCCGCGTCAGCACCGACAATTGCTCCCGCAAAAACTGGGCGTCTCGCACCGATAGCTCGACCGTCTCGGGCAGAAGCAACCGCTGCGACGGTGCGTCTCCCTCTTCCAGGCGACGCAGCATCTGCTCAAACAGGATGCGTTCATGGGCGGCGTGTTGATCCATCAACACCAGCCCGCGATCGGATTCGAGAACCACGTAGAGCCGGCCAACGACGCCGACCAATCGCAGCGGCACAGTCAACAGCGGCAGCGGCTCCGTTGGCGCGAGCGCGGGCGCGGGCGTCCCAGCCGCCAATCCCTTTCCCGCCACCACCTCGGGCGGCTCATCCGCCCCCTCCGGCTTGCGGCTCAACGCCGGAAGTTGGGGTTCCAGAGGAAGAGCAACCGAACGGAGCGGCGTCTCAACTGGCGCCGGGACCGGAACCGGCGTCCGCGATAACAACGCGGTGCCTGTCAACGCGGTAAACGAAGGCAGCTCAAGAGGCGCGGCCGGAGCGACCAGAACCGGCCCCGATGCGACCGGCATTACCATGCTCGGAGGGTTGGCTTCCGTGCCGCCGGTCGATGCGGTTGCGCTCCCGGGGCCATGAAAATTCAGCAATGCCTCGCGAATGGCCTGCGCCGTGAATTGTCGCACGGCGCGTTCCTGATGAAACTTCACCTCGCGCTTGGCCGGATGAATGTTCACATCCACTGCCGCGGGATCGATTTCCAGAAAAAGGCACCCCACCGGGTAACGCCCCTTCATCAAGGCTGTATGATATCCCTCAATCAGGGCGAAGTTCAGTCCGCGATTTTCGACCGGACGACGGTTGACAAACAGGTGCTGTTCTTCGCGGGTCGAGCGCGACACGCCTGGCTGTCCAATCCAACCCCAGATCCGGAAGCGCTCGCGCTGTTCCGCTCCAGGTTTTCCGCCTTCCATCTCTTCGAGTACCGGATCCAAACCGCCCGAGGCCTCGACCCGCGCCGCGAAATCCACCGGCAGCAATTTCGTCCCGGCTCCAAACAACGCGCGCATCCGCTCCCGCAACGAGGCAAGCTCCGCTCCCGTCCGCGTGTCCGGCGGCACGGACGCCAGTTGCCACACTGTCTTCCCGTCTTTCACGAACGTGAACGCCACCGCTGGGTGCGCCAGTGCGGCCAGAAGCACGGAGTGATGAATATGGGAATATTCGGTCTCTTCGCTGCGCAGAAACTTCCGGCGGGCCGGCAGATTGTAGAAAAGTTGCCGCACTTCGATGGCCGTCCCGGTCGGGGCCCCGGCCTCTTTCACCTCGATGATTCTTCCGCCGTGAATCACAACCTGCGTGGCGGCGGGCGATTCACTCTGGCGCTCACGTGTGGTCAGACTCATGCGGCTGACGCTGGCGATGCTTGGCAACGCTTCGCCGCGAAAGCCCATGGTGACGATGGCGCTCAAATCCTCCGCCCGCTGAATTTTGCTGGTGGCGTGCCGCTCCAGACAAAGCAGCGCGTCGTCCCGGCTCATGCCGATGCCGTCGTCCGTCACGCGGATGAGGCTGCGCCCGCCCGCCTGCACCTCGACGACAACGCGCGTGGCCTGGGCATCCAGGGCATTCTCCACCAATTCCTTGACCACGCTGGCCGGGCGCTCGACCACTTCGCCGGCCGCGATCTGGTTTGCGACCTGTTCGGAAAGAAGCCGGATTCGGTTCATGACGGGGCCACCTCCGGTTTCCGGCGATACAACACCGCCACGTGGCCGACTTGCAGGATCAAATGGCTGCCGGTTTGCCCAGCCAGCAACTCGGCGAGTGCTTTTCGTTCATCCTTGAACTCATCGAACTTAATCTTGATGAGTTCATGATGTTGCATGACCCCTTCGAGCGTTTTCAAAAATTGTGGGCTCACCCCCGCCTTCCCGACCTTGAGCATCGGCTTCAGACGCTGCGCCGCGGCGCGCAGCCGGCGCAATTCCGGGTTGGACAATTGCTCGGGCATGACACCTCACCGGTTGGGCACGGACGAACGCGCGCGGCCTCCAGCTTCGCGCAGCATTTTTTCCCGGCGCGCTTTAAACTCCGATCCGGCCTTCCACGCCGGCCACTCGGACCGTTGGGCCGCCTCCCACCCGACTTGGAAAAGCAACTGCAGATCCGCCACCGCCCCCGCCATGTCCCAGTCGGCCTTCACTTCGTCGGTGACTTTGTGGTAATCGCGGTCGGTGTACTCGTCGACCTTCTGTTTCCCATAACCCGCGGGGCGATCCACAAAATCGACGCCGCCCTTCAAATAGAGGGCCGGCACACCCAGCTTGGCGAACTCGAAATGATCGGAACGGAAGTAGCGGCCCTTTTCTGGCCCGGAATCGGCCATGAGCACGCGCCCTTGCCGCGCCGCAGCCTGGCCGAGCAGCTCTTCCAGGTCTGAATTCCCAAACCCAACCACCTCCACATCACGAGTCCGGCCCCACGGGTTGAGACCGTCCATGTTCAGATTCGCCACGGTGCGGGCCAGCGGATAGAGCGGATGCTCCACGTAGTACTTGGCTCCCAACAGACCCTTCTCCTCCGCCGTTACGGCCAAAAAGAGCACGCTGCGCCGCGGCGCGCGCTCCAGATGGGCAAACGCTTTGCCCAACTCCAACAGCCCCGCGGTGCCCGCGGCGTTATCGAGCGCGCCGTTAAACACCTGATCCCCCTGCAGCTTGTCATTGCGTCCAATGTGATCCCAATGCGCCGTATACACCACGTACTCGTCTCGCCCACCAGGCTCCGAGCCGTCCAATCGAGCGATAACATTCCGCGAGATGACTGGGCGAAGCTGATTGGTGATGTCGAAGGTGGCTTTGGCCCCGAGCACGATGGGCTTGAAATCACGCCGCAAGGCCATCTGTTTTAATTCCTGAAACTCGCGCCCGGTTTTGCGGCAGAGCTCCTCGGCTTTGCTCTGCGTCAGCCAGCCTTGCACCGCGACGCGTTCGCGATTCTGAGTGGCTGACTGCAGATCGAAATTCTCCCGGGCGTGGCTCGCCACCAACACGAAATACGGATAGCCCGCCGGCCCGGTCTCGTGCACGACCAGCGCGGCCGCCGCCCCTTTCTCGGCCGCGATCTCATATTTGTAGGTCCAACGACCATAATAAGTCATCGCCCGGCCTTGGAACATCCGGTCATCCAGCTTCGATGGCTCCGCCGGGTCGGGCACGGGCGGATCATTGACCAGCATCACAAGTGTCTTCCCGCGCACGTCGACCCCTTTGTAATCGTCCCAACCGTATTCAGGCGCCACCACGCCGTAGCCGACGAACACCACTTCAGAATCGGCGACCTGCACCCGGGGAGCGAACCGCAGCGAGGTTGCGATGGCCTCGGAAGGCATGGCCAGTGACAATGCCTGCCCGCCTGCTTCGATCCTCATGCTGGCTTCCGACGTCACTCCCATTAATGGAACGCTTTGAATAAAGCCGCCCTGCGGATTTCCCGGTTTCAGGCCGAACTGTTGAAATTGTTCGACCAAATAATTCACCGTCAACTCCTCGCCGCGGCTCGCGGGAGCACGGCCCTCAAACTCATCGGACGCCAGGCGGCGGATGTGCCCCAGTAGCTCGTTAGTCTGAAAACTGCCCAAGGCGGCAGGCGGCAGGGAGACCGCTCCCGGCGGCGCCGAGGCAGCGCCCACCGCCGTGAGGACTGATTGGAAAGCCACGAAGACACTGGCCGCCAAGCGGCCCCACTGCTTCAGAGGGGAAGAAATTTCGTTCATCGTGCTCCTGCTACTTCCACTACCGACCACCAGAGGAATTCCAAAAACTTGCCCAGACCCGGGATGCTGATGCGTTCGTCGTTGCCGTGAGTGCGGGCGCTGTCCTCGTCGGAAAAAATGCTTCCGACGCCATAGGCCTGCACGCCGCGGGCCCGCAGCTGGGCGGAGTCGGTCGCCCCGGTGAGCATCATCGGCAACGTGGCGGCATCCGGGAACAGCTGCGCCTGCGCGTGTTCCAACGCCCGGAACATTTCCGTATCGAGCCGCGAAGGGGCTGTCGGCTTGCGGCTGCCGGGCGCGGCCAACGCCACTTCCACCGCGGGGTCATCGATCACTTTTCGCAGTTGTGCCGCGAACGCTTCATGATCTTCATCGGGCAAAAAACGCGCATCCACCGACGCCGA
>Ga0070704_100002323_pt1 | contig 10648 bp, 10 predicted proteins | sample KBSK5252metaG_FD_65467 | JGI IMG/M metagenome (GOLD analysis project Ga0070704, IMG submission 65467) | Corn, switchgrass and miscanthus rhizosphere microbial communities from Kellogg Biological Station, Michigan, USA - KBS K5-25-2 metaG | ecosystem: Host-associated > Plants > Roots >... | reverse complement strand
CCGTGACCAGCGCGTCGGGCGGGCACGGCTTCGGCACGAACCAGTCGCAGCCGGCCCGCGTGGCCCGCTGCAGCTCGCCCGCGCCGTCGTGCGCGGTGAGCGCGACGACTGGAATGTGCGCGGTGCGCTCGTCGTTCTTCAGGCGGCGCGTCGCTTCCCAGCCGTCGAGAATCGGCAGGCTGAGGTCCATGAGCACGACGTCTGGTGCGTGCTCCGCGGTGTGGGCAATCGCGTCGACGCCGTTGCCCGCCTGAATCACGTCGAAGCCCGAGAGCTCGAGCTGCTGCGCGTACATCTGGCGGAGATCGGACTGGTCCTCGACCAGCAAGATCAGCGGTTTCGCCCGAGCCACCTTTCGATTATCACACGCCCGCGATGCGCGAGCATGTCGGGCCGGTGCGCGTCGATGCACGCCGCGCGACAGGTAAACAGAACAATACAGATGATAGTATCCGGCGTCACATGACCACATTGGAGGCCCCCCCCTTGCCCGCGGCCGGCCGCGGGACGGCGGCCGCGTGGCTGCCCGCCCTGCTGCTGCTGTTCATCGGCTCCGGCTGCGCCGCGCTCATCTATGAAGTCGTCTGGTTCCAGCTGCTGCAGCTGTCGATTGGCTCGTCGGCCGTGTCGCTCGGCGTGCTGCTCGGCGTCTACATGGGCGGCATGTGTCTGGGCAGCCTCCTGCTCCCGCGATACGTGACGCCGAGCCGGCATCCGCTGCGCATCTACGCCTACCTCGAGCTTGGCATCGGGGTGTTCGGCATCCTCGTCCTCTACGGCGTCCCGATCATCGGCGGCATCTACACGGCATGGGCGGGCACCGGCACCGCGAGCCTGATTCTCCGCGCCATCGTCGCCAGCATCTGTCTGCTGCCGCCGACGCTGCTGATGGGCGGCACGCTGCCGGTGGTCGCGCGCGGCGTCGAAGCGACGCCCGACGGCGTCTCGTGGCTCGGCTACTTCTACGGCGGCAACCTGCTCGGCGCCGTGACGGGCAGCCTGCTGGCCGGGTTCTACCTGCTGCGCGTCTACGACATGCCGACGGCGACCTTCGTTGCGGTCGCGCTGAACGTGGCGGTCGCGCTGATCGCGCTGTTCGTCGCGGGACGCCTCGAGCATCGGCCGGCGCCGATCGGCGCCGCACCTGCGCGTCCGCGGGGGAACCGTCTCGTCTACGTCGCGATTGCGCTGTCCGGCATGACCGCGCTCGGCGCCGAGGTGATCTGGACCCGGCTGCTGTCGCTGCTGTTCGGCGCGACGACGTATACCTTCTCGCTCATCCTCGCGGTCTTTCTCGCGGGGCTCGGCATCGGCAGCTCGCTCGGCTCCGCGATTGCGCGCCAGTTTCCGCGTTCACGCGTGCCGCTCGGCGTCTGCCAGATGCTGCTCTGCGGCGCCATCGCGTGGGCGGCGCACACGACCGGCGCGTCGATGCCGTTCTGGCCGATCAACCCGTCGATCGGCAAGAGCCCGGTCTACCAGTTCGACCTCGACCTGCTGCGCGCGTTCTGGGTGGTGCTCCCGGCGGCGATCCTGTGGGGCGCCAGCTTCCCGCTGGCGATCAGCGCCGCCGCGCGCGAGGGCGAAGACGCCGGCCGTCTCGTCGGCGGCGTGTATGCCGCCAACACCGTCGGCGCCATCGTGGGCGCCCTCCTCACGAGCCTGATCCTCGTCGCGGCGATCGGCAGCCAGAAGTCGCAGCAGGTGCTGATCGCGATCTCGGCCCTGTCCGGACTGCTGATGCTGGCCCGGGGATCAGACCCCGGTGATGGGGCGAGTCGAGGTCTCGAGCCGCGGCGTCGTTGGGATCTGACCCCGATCCTGGCGATGGTGGTTGCCGGCGCCGCTGCAGGCCTGCTGATTCGCAGCGTCCCGCCGCTGCCGGGCATTCTCGTCGCGTACGGCCGGTACACGGCGACGTGGGTCGGCATCAACGAGATCATCTACTCGGGCGAGGGGGTAACCGCCTCCGTCGCGGTCTCGAGAACGCCGGGCGGCGTCCTCAATTACCACAACGCCGGCAAGGTGCAGGCCTCGAGCGAGCCGCAGGACATGCGCCTCCAGCGGATGCTCGGCCACCTGACGACGCTGGTGCCCGAGAACCCGCGGCGCGTGCTCGTGATCGGCTGCGGCGCCGGCGTGACCGCGGGCGCCGTGTCGGTCGATCCCGAGGTGAAGAGTGAAGTCATCGCCGAAATCGAGCCGCTCGTCCCGCGCGTCGTCTCGAAGTATTTCGCCGACTACAATTTCAACGTGGTCGCCAATCCGAAGGTGACGGTCCACCTCGACGATGCGCGGCATTACCTGCTGACCACGAAGGACAGGTTCGATGCGATCACGTCGGATCCGCTCGACCCCTGGGTGCGCGGCGCGGCCACGCTCTACACGCGCGAGTTCTTCGATGTGGCGAAGGCCCACCTCAATCCCGGTGGCGTCGTCACGCTGTTCGTCCAGCTGTACGAGAGCAACGATGCAGCCGTGAAGAGCGAGGTGGCGACCTTCCTCGACGCGTTTCCGGGCGGGATGGTGTTCGCCAACACCTCGAACGGCCTCGGCTACGACCTCGTGCTGCTGGGTCAGGCCGAGCCGAAGCCGATCGACGTCGACCGTGTGCAGATGCGGCTCAGCGACCCGGCGAACGCGCCGATCGCGCGATCGCTCGGCGAAATCGGGATTCACTCCGCGACGGAGCTGTTTGGAACCTACGCGGGCCACTCGAAGGACATGAGCGGATGGCTGAAGGGCGCGTCGCTCAACCGCGATCGCAACCTGCGCCTGCAGTACCTCGCGGGGCTCGGGCTGAACCTGTATCAGAGCGACGCCATCTACAGGAACATGATCAAGGAGAGCCAGTATCCGGACGGCCTCTTCACCGGATCGCCGTCGACGCTGGCGGCGCTGAGGGAGACGATCAATCAGGCGCTGGGGCGGTAGTCGGCTGGTTGGTGGTTCGTGGTGCGAAGTTTCTGGTTTTCGATCGCCGTGAGCGTCATCGCCGCGGTTGCGACTCCGCCGGCTCAGGTGCCGGCGGTGTCGTCGTCACAGGAAGTTGACGACGGGCGGCGCTGGCTCGAATCGCCCGCGCCGTTGACGCCGGCTTCGCCGGCGATTCTGCGAGCCGCCGAGGCCGTTGCGCTGAACAAAGCGGCGAACGCGGCAGCGTTGCTGCGGGGCATCATTCGATCCCAGCCGCGTTCGGAGGCCGCAAGCCAGGCGCACCAGTTACTTTCGCGAATCTACCTGCGGTCAGGACAGTACAAGCGACTGCTCGCCAATCTGGACGAGTGGGCCAGAGGTTTCCCGCGCCGTGACGACATCGAGCGCGAGAGGATGGACGTCGAGCAGTTCAGGGGCTTACCCGATCAAGAGAACGGGCCGCGGCGTGCCTCGACCCTTCGTCACGACGCCGACAGCCTCTTTGTTCCCGTTTCCATCAACAACAGGTCGGCGAGCTTCTTCTTCGATACGGGCGCGTGGGTTTCACTGATGACCGAATCAGAAGCCACGCGGCATGGCTTGCAGATCCGCGAGGGAGGAGGGGTCATTTCGGATCCCTCAGAGAAAGGAGTGAAGAGCCGTTTCACGGTTGTTCGGGAGCTTGCGATCGGATCGATGCGCTTTCGAAACGTGTCGTTCCTCGTATTGCCGAATCAAGGGCCGTTCACTGGTATGGTTGGCCTCATCGGCATGCCCGTGCTGCTCGGGGTCGGGTCGATCCGGTGGTCGAACGACGCCACCGTCGAATTCGGTGGACGTGCGGATCCAAACGACCGGAAACCTCCGAACCTGGTGTTCTATCGGAACCGTCTGCTGCTTCGCGCGCTCGTGTCGGGACGTCCCAGCTTCGCTACGTTCGACACGGGAGCAGTCAGCACGGATCTGAACGCCAACTTCGCTACGGAGTTCGCGGAGCTCGTCGAAAGGGGCGGCACGCGTACCTCGCAGGATACGACTGGCGTAGGGGGAACGACGTCGTTCGATGCGATCCGGCTGCCGCAAGTCGCTTTCGAGATCGCCGGCGTCCAAAGGTTTCTCCGTCCGGCCGTCGTCACGCTCCAGCGGACGCCGAACATGGGCGGCGACTGCTGTCTCGGCAACGTCGGCAAGGATCTCCTGACGCAGGGCCGGGGCTTTTCGATTGACTTTACGGCGATGACGCTCTCGTTACACTAACCAGCAACCACGGACTAGACCACAGTCCCCGGCGGGATGACCCCGCCCTTCGGCACGACGACGATGCCGCCGCGGATGTACCAGCCGTCGCCGTCGGCGTGCTCCACGTTGCGTTCGTTCACGAGCCGCGACCCCTCGCCGATGCGCGCGTTCTTGTCGATGATCGTCCGCCTGAGCACCACGTCGCGGCCGATGCCGAGGTCGGGCACGCCGTTCCTCGCGTGGCCGTCCTCGTAGTAGTCGGCGCCGAGCAGCACCGACTGACTAATCTGCGCGCCCGCCTCGATGTGCGTACGGATGCCGACGACGCTCTCGTCGATGTCGCAGCGGTCAAGGTAGCAGCCGTCGGTCACGATCGACGTGCGCACCTCGCAATCGGTGAGGCGTGCGCCAGCCAGGTGCCGCTGGTGCGTGTAGATGGGGCGGGACGGATCCCAGAACCGGAACGGCGCCGCAGCGCGGCCGAGCATGATGTTCGCTTCGTAAAACGACTCGATCGTGCCGACGTCGGCCCAGAAGCCGCGGTACAGGTACGGCTTGACACGGTACTTGGTCAGCGCGTTGGGAATCAGCTCGCGGCCGAAGTCGAGCCCAGGCTCGCGCTCGAGCATGTTCAGCAGCACGTCGCGTGAGAAGACATAGATGCCCATCGACGCCATGAACGGCTGCTCATCCGTGTGCCGCCCGAAGGTGGCGCCGGGCGGGATGCTGCGTCCGATCTCCGTGAGCCGGTCCGCCTTCGGCTTCTCCTCGAACGCGACGATGTTGCCGCTGGTGTCGAAGCGGAAGATGCCCATCTGCGTCGCGGTGTCGGCATCGACGGGCTGTGCGGCGATGGTGATGTCGGCGTGCTGGTCCTGGTGCGCCAGGATCATCTCGGAGTAATCCATCCGGTAGAGATGATCGCCGGCGAGGATGAGGTAATAGTGCGCCTCGTGCTGCGCGAAGTGGCGCGCCGCCTGCCGCACCGCGTCGGCCGTTCCCTGGAACCAGTTCGGGTTGTCGGGCGTCTGCTCGGCCGCGAGGATTTCGACGAACCCCTGCGAGAACATGTCGAGCCGGTACGTCAGCGAGATGTGACGGTTGAGCGACGCCGAATTGAACTGCGTCAGTACATAGATGCGACGGATGTCTGCGTGCAGGCAGCTGCTGACGGGGACGTCGATCAGCCGGTACTTGCCGCCGATAGGGACCGCGGGCTTGGACCGCGTGGCGGTGAGCGGGAACAGACGAGACCCCTGGCCCCCGCCAAGGATGATCGCAAGCGTGTCGCCGGCCATGAACATAACGGGTCAGTGCAAACCGCCGGCCGTCATCGGTCGGAGCGCGGCAGTCGGATGATGAATGTGGCGCCGGTGCCCGGTCCGTCGCTCATGGCCTGGATGCGCCCGTCGTGCAGCTCGATCAGCCGCCTGGCGAGCGTCAACCCGATGCCGAGGCCGTCGCGCGGCTGGCCCGTTGGGTCGTCTCCCTGCATGAACAAGTCGAAGATGTGCGGCAGCACCGACGGCGAGATGCCGACGCCGGTGTCGCTCACGCTGATCATCACGTCGCCGTCGTCATCCGCGGCGCGGAGCGTGATGCGCCCGCCGCGCGGGGTGTACTTGACGGCATTGTTCATCAGGTTCGAGATCGCCTGCGCGAGGCGCGTGAAGTCGGCGTGCACCCAGACCGATTCCCGCGGCATGTCGACCGTGAGGATCTGGCCCGCGACCGCGATGAGCGGCTGCGTGGTCTCGATGGCGCTGTGCAGGACGACGCGGATGTCGATGCGCTCGCGCCGCAGGTCGATCTTGTTGCGCGTGATGCGCGAGACGTCGAGCAGATCGTCGGTGAGCCGGCCCAGGTGGAACAGCTGCCGCTCCATGACGGCGTAGGCGCGTCCCGCGACCAGCGGATCGCCGCCCGAGCGCCGCAGCTCGTCGAGCGCGTTGCGCAGCGGCACGAGCGGGTTCCGCAGCTCGTGTGAGAGCGAGGCGAGAAATTCGTCCTTGCGCCGGTCGGCCTCGCGCAGCAGGCGCTCGGCGCGCCGCTGTTCCGTGATGTCGACGCAGACGGCGACGCAGCCGATGATCGTCCCGTCCGAGTCGTAGAGCGGCTCGACGTCGTTCTGAATGTAGCGGACGGTGCCGTCGGCGCGGACGATCTCGATGTTGTTCCTGACCGATTTCCGGTGCGCCATGGCGTACCGCATCGGCAGCTCGCGGGGGGGCAGATCCTTGCCGTCGCGCTGAATGCGGTACTTCGGCGTCTGCCCGTCTGCCGTCATCGAGATGTTCTCGTCCGGCGACACGCCGAGCAGGTGCGCCAGCGCTTCGTTGGCGGACACCATCCGGCACTCGGCGTCGTGCGCGATCGCAATCGGCACCGGCGCATGGTCGATGAGCGCCTCCAGGCGACGGAGCCGGCCGCGCAGCTCATTGGCGTTTGCGCCAGTGCTGGAACCGAAGAATTCGAAGGATATCGCCATTCAGCGGAAGGCGGGGTCGCCGGGCAGTCGGGGATTATCCCACGGAACTGTTTTCGCGATTGTTGCAGCGGCGAGATCCGATCGTTACGCGCACACTCCATGCTGGGGATGCATGTGCGTGGGTATACCACGGCGTCCGATCACGACCGCGCAGCGATGGCGCTGACGATCAGCGTCATTGTCTGCGCGCATAACGAGGCGCGCTACCTTCGAGCCTGTCTCCATTCCGTCCTTGCCCAGTCGCGGGCGCCTGACGAACTCCTGGTCATCAACAATGCGAGCACCGATGAGACGGCCCTCGTGGCGTCGCAGGTTCCGGACGTGCGCGTGGTGGATGAGCCGCGCAAGGGCCTCGTGGTCGCGCGCGAAACGGGCCGCCGGCACGCGGCGGGCGACATCTTGATCTATACGGACGCCGACTGCCGCGCCCCGCTGACGTGGGTTGAGCGCATCGAGCGGCATTTCGATCGTGACGCCACGCTCATCGCGCTGTCGGGTCCGTACCGGTATTACGACTGGGACTGGTGGGGACGCGCCCTGATTCGCGCCTACGACTTCACGCTGGCGCCCGCGACGCAGTTGCTCGTCAAGCACCTGCTGCGGATCGGCACGATCTTTTACGGCGGCAATTTCGCCGTCCGCCGCGAGGCGCTCGATCGCATCGGCGGCTTCGACACCTCCATCGAGTTTCACGGCGAGGACACGAACGTGGGCCGCCGCCTGTTCGCGGTCGGCAGGGTCGGCCTGTTTCACGACTGTTACCTCCATACCTCCGCGCGCCGGTACATCGCCATGGGGAAGCGCGAGGTGTTCCGCCTCTACGTCCGGAACTTCGTCTCCGAGGTGCTGCATCACCGGCCGAAAGACACGGCACACGTGGATGTGAGGACCTGATGCCTGGTTACGAGCCCTTTCTGTTGTGCGACTTTCACGTGCATACGCGGTGGAGCGACGGCGCGCTGTCGGTGCGCGAGGTGGTGGACCTGTACGGCTCCACCGGGAAGTTCGACGTCGTCGCGATCACCGATCACATCCTGATGAAGAAGGACCTGCTCGCGCGCGCGGGGCGCATCGCCTCGCTCGGCCGGCGGCGGTTCGGGTTGCGGGAGCAGGAGTTCGAGGCCTACCTGGCGGACATCGCGGCCGAAGCGCAGCGCGCGCTCGACCGCTACGGCATGCTCGTCATTCCCGGAGCCGAGGTGACGCAGAACCGGCTGCGCGGGCGCAAGAACTCGCACATCATCGCGCTCGACATCAAGAAGTACATCAGCGCCGACCAGTCGGCCGATGCGATCCTCCGCGAGATCCGGCGGCAGGGCGGGCTGAGCATCGCCTGTCACCCGCACCATCGCCACCCGCGGCGCTTCGAGATCAGCACGTGCTACATGTGGGACCACCGCGAGGAGCTCTCGAGCCTCGTTGACGTCTGGGAAGCCGCGAACCGCGACGACCTGTTCCCGGTGACGAGCCTCAAGCACTACCCCTACATCGCCAACAGCGACTTCCACAAGCCGAAGCATCTCTACTCGTGGAAGACGCTGGTGCGCTGCGAGAAGAGCTGGCCGGCGGTCAGGAAGGCGCTGCGCAGCAACGTCGACGTCGCGCTGACGCTCTTTCGGAATGGCTCCTGGGCGGCCTGACGTCGGTTTCCGGCGTGGCACGAAAATGTGATGCGGGCGACACGCGACCGACATGCGTGTGGTTTAGGGTGACTGCCATGTCATACACAGTCACCCTCGGATGCGGCTGCCTGGTGTACGTGGCGTGCCACCCGCAGACCGGCCTCGCGCACACGCGCATCATCGAAGCGCGATCGACCGAGTGCGCGATTCGCTCGCACGCCATCGGCGTCCGGATTCCCGTGTGGGAACTGCTGCCCTACGAGCCCGACGACCCGATCGCAGGGCGCCGGGTACCGCCGTACCGACGCGCCTCCGAGCGCGCGAATCGATGAGCGCCGAGACGCCGGCTCCCGACGACCTGCTGCAGCGTGTCCGGGCGGAGTTCATCGAGATGCCGGGACTCCGCGTGACGCGCGCAGCGAGCGGATGATCAGCCTTCTGCCACGGGAACGTCGGAGTCGAGCTCCGGCGATTCCGCGACCTCGACGGGCTCTTCACCGACATCCCAGATGCCGCCGCGCGGGCGTTCCGCGTCCCGCTCCCGCCGCCGCGCCGAGCGCGGCTCGTTACGCGACGGCGTCGTCCGCTTCGGCGTGGCGATCGCCTCGCGCTGTTTCGAGGCCTTCTTGCGCTCCTTCGCCGCGCCTTCAACGATCTTCTTGTAGGCCCGGCGCGCTTTCTCGGCGGCCTTCCGCGCGGCGCGAGCGGCCTTCGCGGCCTCCTTCGCAGTCTTCTTGGCCTGCTTGGCCTTCCGCTTGGCGTCGCGCGATTTCGCTTTCAGCCGCTTCGCGCTGTCGACGGCCTCGTTGAGCTCGCGTTCAGCTGCCCGCTGTTTGTCGATCGAAAGCTTTGGCGCCGGCGCTCCACGTTTTTTGCTCATAGAAGCGCACAGCCTATCGCAACGGGCGGACGGACCGCCAGATCTTTGCTTGACACACTGCGGTGCGGGATGCAGGCTTCGGCTTTCGCGTGAGGAGGGTTGTGATGACCAAAGGCCTGCGCACCGCCGAGGAACGGTTGGAGACCGAGGGTGGCGTAACAATCTTCGTCCGCTCGTGGCGTCCGGACGCGCCGGCCCGGGGCGTCGTCGTGATCGTGCACGGCTTCAACTCGCACAGCGGCGAATACGGATGGGTGGCGAGCCAGTTCGCCGGCAGCGGCCTTGCGGTCTATGCACCCGACCTGCGTGGACGGGGCAAGTCGGACGGCGAGCGCTTCTTCGTCAACAAGTTCTCCGACTGGGTCAACGATGTCGCGGAAATTGTCTCGCTCGCCAAGTCGCGCGAGCCCGGCCTGCCGGTGTTCATGCTCGGGCACAGCGCAGGTGGGGTGGTCTCCTGTATTTACGCGCTCGAACACCAGGCGGAGCTCGCCGGACTCGTGTGCGAGAGCTTCGCCCACGAAGTGCCGGCGCCCGACTTTGCCCTCGCCGTCTTCAAGGGACTCAGCCACGTCGCGCCGCACGCGCATATCCTGCGGCTGAAGAACGAGGATTTCTCGCGCGATCCCCAGGTCGTCCAATCGAAGAACATCGACCCGCTGATCGCGCACGAGATTCAGCCGACGCAGACGCTTGCGGAAATGGTTCGCGCCGACGATCGGCTTCGACGGGAGTTTCCCCTGATCACGCTGCCGGTTCTCATCCTGCACGGCACCGCGGACAAGGCCACCAGGCCCAGCGGCAGCCAGCGGTTCTATGAAATGGCGGGCTCCCGCGACAAGACGCTGAAGCTCTATGACGGGCACTTCCACGACCTGCTGAACGACCTCGACAGGGACGTCGTGATGAACGACATCAAGGCGTGGGTCGATGCGCACATTCCCGCCATGCGCGGCGTTGCCATCGAAGGCGGCGTCGCCGGCGTGTAGAACGCGCCGGCGGAGGCGATGACAATTGTGATCCGCGTGCTTCGCGCGAGGCGCGCTAGCGCCGGAGTGAAGGGACCCAACGTGCGGACGCGAAGATGCCGACGTGACGGCCATCGGATCGAGACGCGGCTCGAACGGGCGATGCGCTGGACAGCCTCTGCACGACGGGGCCCGCGACGAGGTTCGCCATCCAGCCCCCGTTCGTCGACGCGGCGTGGAGCGATGGACCGACGAGCAGCTTCGCGCCGCCGTCGGCTTCGGCAGGATCCCAGAACCCTTCGAGATCCTGGCCGATGCCTTCGGCGCCGATGCTGATGCGACGGCCAAGACCCCGCGACCAGCCGAGGCTCGTCACGATATCCGCCGCATCGTGCCTGACAAGCGACCCCGCGGCTCGTTCCATCACGAGGCTGCCCTGGAGCCGACCGCGTCCGACGTTCGATCCAGCGAGCAGGCGGCCGATGAAGACGCGCGTGCCGTCCCATTCCTGCCGGATGCCGCCTCCACCGGCGAC
>Ga0070704_100002322_pt1 | contig 10651 bp, 10 predicted proteins | sample KBSK5252metaG_FD_65467 | JGI IMG/M metagenome (GOLD analysis project Ga0070704, IMG submission 65467) | Corn, switchgrass and miscanthus rhizosphere microbial communities from Kellogg Biological Station, Michigan, USA - KBS K5-25-2 metaG | ecosystem: Host-associated > Plants > Roots >... | reverse complement strand
GCTGCTGATCTTCAAGAACGGCGAGCTCGCCGATCAAATCGTCGGACTCGTGCCGAAGGAAGAGATCGCGAAGAAGCTCGATCAGCATCTTTAATCACGACATGACCGATCGGAAGGTTGTCATCATCGGATCCGGGCCGGCGGGCCTGACGGCCGCGCTCTATACCGCGCGCGCGAACCTGAAGCCGCTGCTCGTCGAAGGCCTCGAGGCCGGCGGCCAGCTGATGCTGACGACGATGGTGGAGAACTGGCCGGGGTTCCGCGACGGCATCATGGGGCCCGACCTGATGGCGGAGATGCGCGCGCAGGCCGAGCGCTTCGGCACCGACATCGTGCAGGGCAACGTCGACCGCGTGAACCTGCGCGAACGGCCGTTCTCGCTCGCCTTCGCCGATGGCAGGACCGTCACGACCGATGCGCTGATCATCGCGACCGGCGCGTCCGCGCGCTGGCTCGAAATCGGCTGCGACCGGAAGCTCGCGGGGCACGGCGTCTCCACGTGCGCCACCTGCGACGGGTACTTCTTCCGCGGCAAGCCGATCGCGGTCGTCGGCGGCGGCGACTCGGCGATGGAAGAGGCCATCTACCTGACGCGGTTTGCCTCGAAGGTCACCGTCATCCACCGGCGCGACTCGCTGCGCGCGTCGAAGATCATGCAGGACAAGGCGTTCGCGAACCCGAAGATCGAGTTCATCTGGGACTCCGAGATCGCGGACATCGACGACATCGAGCGCGGCGAGGTCACGGGCATCCTCGTGCGCAACCTGAAGACGGGGACGCTCACCAAGGTGCCGCTCGACGGCGTGTTCATCGCCATCGGCCACACGCCGAACACGGCGCTGTTCCGCGGGCAGATCGAGCTCGACGAGGCCGGCTACATCTGCACGCATCACGGGACGAAGACCAGTTCCCCGGGCGTGTTTGCGGCAGGCGACGTCCAGGACCACGTCTACCGTCAGGCGGTGACGGCCGCGGGCTCGGGCTGCATGGCCGCGATCGACGCCGAGCGATATCTCGAAGGCCTGCCGATTCCGGATGAGACGACCGACAACGCTGCATTCGTCGCGGCTCCGCCGTCAGGCGAGCTGTTGAAACCCTGACGCGGCCAACTGCCGACTCCCAACTGCCAACTCCCAACTCCCAAGCGGACTGACGTCGCGACAACGTGCTCCTTGGGCGTTGGCCGTTGGGCGTTGGCCGTTGAAACCCAGTGGAAGCCATGGCCGTATAGTCGATGTCCGTGGCAGCGAGCGACGCCGAACTGGCGAGGGACGCACTTGCCGGCTCCGAAGCCGCGTATCGCGAGCTGGTCACGCGGTACGCGACGCCCGCCGTCAACTTCATCTTCCGTTTCGTCCGCGACCGCGCGCTCGCCGAGGACCTCGCCCAGGAGGGGTTTCTGCGCGTCTACCAGCGCCTGAACACGTTCGACCCCTCGCGCAGGTTTTCGAGCTGGTTTTTCCAGGTTCTTCGTAACATCACCATCGACCATCTGAGGGTCAACCGGCTGCCCACGTCTTCCCTCGACGAGCTCGCCGAGGAAGGAAACCAGGGTGCCGCGGTGGACCGCGAGAGCGCCTCGCCCGAGCAGATCGCCGGCCAGCGGGAGCTTGCGGCAGCCATGAGCGCCGCGCTGGCGCGCATCCGCCCGGAGTACCGGGAGGTCGTCGTGCTCCGCTACCAGGAAGGGCTGACGCAGCCTGAAATCGCGGAAATCCTGGGTCTTCCCTCAGGGACGGTGAAGACCTACCTTCACCGGGCGCGCAAGGAACTGGCCGGGATACTGGCCGAGCAGGGGTGGGGGCCGGCGACTGAAACCCTTTCTTCCGAGGTTCCGTAACGTGAACAGGAACACGATCAGAGACCGAAACATGGACCGAAAACAGCTCGAGCGGTGGATGGCGGAAGAAGAGGGCGGGCACGATGATGCCGCCGATGCCGCCTTTGCACAGCTGTTCACGGCCATGCCCCGGCTCGAGCCGAGGCCGGCGTTTGTCGAGCAGGCGGTCGCGGCCGCGTGGCAGTGGCGGGCGAGGCGGCGCCGCCTCGTCGCGTTCGGGTGGGCCGCCGCGGCCGTGCTCGTCGCGGCTGGCGCCCTGGCCGCGTATCTCGCGTCCCCGACCCTGGCGCCGCCGTTCATCAAGGTGCTCGCCTTCATGAGCGGACGCGCGGTGCCCTGGTTCGTCGCCTACGCGACGGTGGCGATGAGCTCGTGGCTGACGCTCGTCCACGTCGGCGGCGTCATCGCCTCCGCGCTGGTGACGCCGGCGCGCGTGGCGGCCCTGGTCGGCGTCGAGCTGTTTGGATTGCTTGCGTTCTTCGCGCTGCAGCGGATTGCCGGCGCGGGACGCTTCGGAGATGCACAGGTATGAGGAAGCAGATTGTCTGCGCGCTCGCCGTCCTGACGGTGGTGCTGATGGTGCGCACGGCCTACATCGTTCACGCGCAGACCGCGACGGCCGCGGAGCTGCGCACCCAGCTGTCGGGCACCTACGACATCGTCGGCCTTCAGCAGGGCATCGCGCTCGTCCCGAAGGGCGCCACCTCGCGCGTGCGCATGATTCAGATCGTCAACGGCGCGGTCACCGTCGACGGCGACACGTTGACCGCCGCGCAGCTGCGCGACCGGCTGGGCGCCGACGCGCCCGCAATCATTCAGCTCACGTATCTGAGCGCGGCCGAGCAGCGGCAGCTCGCATCACCGGATGCGGCCAGCACCGCGCAGCCCGCCCCTGGGGGAACGCCAGGTCCCGCGCCGGCGACCACACCGGCGCCGGCACCGGCGTCCGCGCCCGGAACGCCCACGCGCTCCGTGGAGCGCCGGGGCGACATCGTGCGCATCGGCGGCGGCGCAGTGAACGTCGCGGAAAACGAGCGTGTCGAGGGTGACGTGGTGGCCATTGGCGGCGCCGTCACCATCAACGGCGAGGTGACGGGTGACGTCGTCGCCGTGACGGGTGGCCTCACGCTCGGCCCGCGAGCGGTGGTTCGCGGCGAGGTGACGGCTGTCGGCGGCCCGTTCAACCGCGATCCGCAGGCGCAGGTATTCGGGAAGATCAACGAAGTGGGCATCGGCGTGAACGGGCAGACGCTGCCGCCGTATCGAATCAACCCCAGGAACCTCATCTTCGGATCGATCGCATCGCGGGTGGGGAACCTCACGGCGACGATCGCGCGCGTGCTGATGTTCATGCTCTTCGTGCTGATCGTGACCGCGGTCGGCCAGCGGCCCGTGCAGCAGATCGTGTCGCGCATCGCGGCCGAGCCGCTGCGCGCCGGGCTCGTCGGCCTGCTCGCCGAGATTCTCTTCGCGCCCGTCCTCGTCGTCACGATTCTCGCGCTCGTGATTTCGATCATCGGCATCCCGCTGCTGCTTCTCGTGCCGTTCGCCATCATCCTCGTCGGCGTGGTGATGCTCGTCGGCTTCACCGGCGCCGCGACGATCGCCGGCGAATGGACGCTCACTCGATTCGGCCGCACCGAGCGGAACCCGTACCTGGTCGTGGCGGTTGGTCTGGTGATGATCGCCGCCGTCACGCTGGTTGGGCGGCTGTTTGCGCTGGCGGTCGGCGGGTTCGGCGCGCCACTCTACGCGGTGGGCTATCTGATTGAGTACCTCGCGTGGACGGTCGGCTTCGGCGCCGCCATCCTCGCGTGGCTGCACATGCGACGCGGGCCGACCACGCCGGCGATGCCTGCGACGCCGCCGGCGGCCGAGCCCGCGTAACGCCCAACTTCCAACTCCCAACTTCCAAGGAGCGTGCTGTCGCGGCAACAGGCTCCTTGGGAGTCGGATTTTTGGAGGTTGGGAGTTACTCGATCCAACCGCCACCGACCACGATATCCCCGTCGTAGAACACGACCGCCTGCCCCGGCGTGATGGCGGGCTGGGCCTCGTCGAAGATCATCTCCGCGCGGCCGCCGGGCAGCGCGAGGACGAAGCCGGCCGCCGGCTTGTGCCGGTGGCGGATCTGCGCGGCGACGCGCGTGGGCGACTGCGGCGCGCCAATCGAGATCCAGTTGACGCCCGATGCCGTGAGCCGCGTCTGCGCGAGCGCGTCGCGCGATCCAACCATCACCGTTCCCGCATCCGCGTCGATCTTCAGCACGTAGAGCGGGATCGTCGAGGCAATGCCGAGCCCCTTCCGCTGGCCGACCGTGAACCGGTGGACGCCGCCGTGCGTGCCCAGCTCGCGCCCCGCCTGGTCGACGATCGCGCCCGCGCGCGCGACGGCCGGCTCCTTCCGCTCCACGAACGACGCGTAGTCGCCGTCGGGGATGAAGCAGATCTCCTGGCTGTCCGGCTTCTCGGCCACCGCGAGGCCGAGCCGGCGCGCATGCTCGCGGACCTCGGGCTTGGCGAGACCGCCGACCGGGAAGACCGCCCGCGCCAGCTGATCCTGCGTCAGCGAGAACAGGAAGTAGGACTGGTCCTTCTCCGGATCCGCGCTGCGCTTCAGCAGCCACGTGCCGCCCGGCGTCCGGTCGACACGTGCGTAGTGGCCCGTCGCCACGTGCTCCGCGCCCAGCCCGCGCGCGCGGTCGAGCAGCGTCGAGAACTTCAGGTCGCTGTTGCAATGCGCGCACGGCAGCGGCGTCCGCCCGGACGCGTACTCGTTGACGAAGTTCGAGATGACCGTCTCGCGAAACTGCCGCTCGAAGTTGACGATGTAGTGCGGGAAGCCGATTCGGGCTGCGACGCGCCGGGCGTCGTTGAGGTCGTCCAGGGTGCAGCAGCTGCCGAAGCGCTCGTCCGCGCTGGCCGCTTGCCCCGAGCTTGTCGAGGGGTAGAGCTGCATCGACAGACCGACAACGTCATGACCCTGCTCGGCGAGCAGGGCCGCGGCGACCGACGAGTCGACGCCTCCCGACATGGCAACTACAATTCGCATCAGTTCTCGCAGGCACGGGCCACGGAGACACGGAGCCACGGAGAAAAACTTTTACGTCCTTCGCGTGCTTCGTGCGTCGCGGCCGAGGCCGCCTTCGTGGTTGTCATGCCCGCGCCGGCGCGCGCGTCAGGCTGCGCAGTTTTTCCACGATGCCTGGCAGCACGCCGATCACCCGAACGATTTCGGCCTCGGTGTTCGCCGCGCCCAGGCTGAAGCGAATCGAGTTCTGCGTCCGGTGCGAGTTGAAGCCCATCGCCTTCAGCACGTGCGACGGTTCCAACGTGCCCGACGAGCAGGCCGACCCGGTCGAGACCGCGACGCCCTGGAGGTCCAGCGCAATCAACAGCGACTCGGCCTCGGTGCGATCGAAGCTGATGTTGGTCGTATTCGGCACGCGCGCGCTGGCTGACCCGTTGACGGCAGTACCCGGCACGGAACGGAGAATGCCGGCCTCGAGCCGGTCGCGGAGCGCGGACAACCGCCGCCCCTCGTCCTCCATCTTGCCGGACGCGGTGCGGGCGGCCACGCCCATTCCGACGATGCCGGCGACGTTTTCGGTCCCGGCGCGACGGCTCCGCTCCTGGCGTCCGCCGGTCAGGAGCGGCATCACGCGCAGGCCGCGCCGGATCCAGAGCGCGCCGACGCCCTTCGGCCCGTAGAACTTGTGCGCCGACATCGACAGCAGGTCCACGCCGAGCGCCTTGACGTCGACCGGGATTTTCCCGGCCGACTGGACGGCGTCCGTGTGAAACAGGGCGCCCCGTTCGTGCGCCAGCCTCGCCAGCTCCGCGATCGGCTGAATCGTCCCGATCTCGTTGTTCGCGTGCATCACCGAGACGACCGCCGTGTCCTCGGCGAGCGCCTCGCGCAGCGCCGCCGGGGAGGCGATGCCGCTCTGATCGACGGTCAATAGCGTGGTCCGCCAGCCTCGCTTCGCCAGCGCCTTGAGCGTGTTCAGCACCGCCTCGTGCTCGATCGCGCTCGCCACGAGGTGCCGGCGGCCGGTGGTTTCGAGGGCTTCTGCCGCGCCACGGATGGCGATGTTGTCCGCTTCAGTCCCTCCGCTCGTGAAAAGCACCTCGGACGGTTCGGCACCGATCAGGTTGGCGACCTCCGAGCGCGCGTCATCCAGGAGGGCCTTCGCCTGCTGACCGAAATGGTGGACGCTGGACGGATTGCCGAATTCGTCGCGAAGCACGGCCATCATCCGCTCGATGACCGCAGGCAGGAGCGGCGTGGTCGCGTTGTGGTCGAGATAGATGCGCTGCACGGAGAGTCATTCGAATCGTAGCACCGGCCCTAAGTATCGGCCGTCAAATGCCTAGACTTATTTTTCGAGCGGCCGATATACTCAGAGGGCTCCTGCCACGGCAACGCGAGTAAGAGCTCATCGAAGGCTCCTCGGTTCTGCCCTGGGGCTGCTAAGTCGGAGGACCAGATGTGGAAGCGTGATGAAGCGGTAAAGCCGGCAGGCCCGGGCACCCCGGCAGCTCCGGCGGCACCTGCACAGCACCAGGCGCAGCCTCAAGCGCCGGCGCAGCCGGACTCCCGGCGGCAGCAGATGATGGAGAGGGATGTCGTGAATATCGGCAAGTCAGTTGTCATCAAGGGCGAGTTGAATGGCAGTGAGGACCTCACGGTCGAAGGACACGTCGAAGGAAAGATCGAGCTTCGCGATCACGTGCTGACGATCGGGCCAAACGGAAAGATCAAGGCACAGGTGTTCGCCAAGGCGGTCATCGTGCTGGGCGAGGTGACCGGCAACGTCACGGCGACGGAGAAAGTGGACATCCGTGACGGCGGCTCGGTGGACGGCGATATCGTCTCGCCGCGCGTCGCCATCGCCGAGGGCGCGCATTTCCGCGGCAGCGTGGACATGCAGCGCAAGGGCGGACAGCCGCAGACGCAGGGCCAGGGTGGTGGACAGCGGGATAAACAGCAGCAGCCGCAGCAGCAGCCGGCGACTACTCCTCCGCAGCCGGCCGCCGCGCACCACTGATTCGCGGTTCGTAGCTCGTGGTTGGTGAACACCCCTCGCCAACCACGAACGACGGATCGTCTATCATTCCGTCGTTGTCTCTCTCAGACCTGTTCTCGCGGAAACGGAAGGACGAACCCGACGCGGCTGACGCCGGCGCCGACTCGCCGGTCCACCCGACCAAGGCGCTCTCGAAGTTTCTCTCCAGCCTGAGCACCCGGTCGCAGCCCACGCTGCTCGACCTCGGTCCCGTTGTCGGCACCAACGTCACCTTCTTCGGCGAGGAGCTCGGATGCAAGTTCCTCGTCGAGAACGTGTTCAAGGACGTCGACCAGCACGTTGCCGAAGGGAAGCCCGAGGAGCTGCCGGCGTTCCTCTCGAAGCGCTTTCCGCAGGACGAGGGAAGCGTCGACGGCATCCTGTGCTGGGACATCTTCGACTACCTGGACAAGAAGTCGGCGGAGGCGCTCGCGCGGCAGCTGGTGCGGATTCTGAAGCCAGACGGCGCGCTGCTCGCGCAGTTCAGCACGACGGAGCCGGCGGCACCATCGACGCCCACGTATACGAAGTACGTGGTCGTCGACAAGCAGAGCCTGCAGTATCGGCCCTATCGGGCGGCGCGCGGCAAGCAGCGGCCGCTGCTGAACCGCGACATCCAGCGCATGTTCGAGCCGCTTCGCATCACCGAGCAGTTCCTGCTGAAGAACAACCTGCGCGAGGTCTTGTTCCGCAAGCCGCCGGCACCGGCCCGCGCCGATTGAAGCCCGTCATCGCGCTGCTGACCGACTTCGGCACGCACGATCACTACGCGGGCGCCATGCGTGGCGTGGCGCTCGGCATCTGTCCCGACGCGACCCTCGTGGACATCACGCACGAGATCGCCCCGCAGGACGTGCTCGGCGGTGCGCTCGAGCTCGCCGCGGCCTTCACGTACTTTCCGACGGGAACGGTCTTTCTCTGCGTCGTCGATCCGGGGGTCGGCTCGGCGCGCCGCGGCATCGGCGCCGAGGCGGGCGGCTACCGGTTCGTCGCGCCCGACAACGGGCTGCTGACGCTCGTGTTCAGGCAGTGCGCTCCCACGCGCGTCGTCGAGTTGAAGGAGCGGCAGTACGCGCGGCCGGCGGTCAGCCGCACGTTCGAGGGCCGCGATCGATTCGCGCCGGCCGCGGCGTGGCTCGCGAGCGGGACGGATCTTGGCGCGCTCGGCCCGCCGCTCACGAGCTGGCAGCTGCTCGACGTCCCCGAACCGCGCGCCGAACACGGGCAGCTCGCCGGAGTCGTCCTGCGAATCGATCGCTTCGGGAACCTGGTCACCAACATCGATCGGCGCAGCTTCGAGCAGGCGGCCGGTGGGATGCGGATGGTCGTCGAGGCGGCGGGGCATCGCGTGCCGGACCTCGTCGAGACCTACGCGGACGCAGAGCCGGGTTCGCTCTGTGCGCTCTTCGGCAGCAGCGATCATCTCGAGATTGCGATCAACGGCGCGAGTGCCGCCGCATCGCTCGGCCTTTCGCGGGGCGCCCGCGTGTCGGTGCGCCTGAAGGCGGACGCCACCGGATGATGCGTTCGCGACACGATCGGTGGAGTCCGGCTTCAGCCGGACCATGCTAGCATTCGGCTTTTCTCCATGATGAATCTGGATCTCACAGACGAGCAGCAGCTGCTCGAACAGTCCGTGCGCGAATGGGCGTCCCGCGCGGTGGCGCCGAGAATCCACGAGCTCGATCGCGCCCACCAGTTCGACCGCGCGATCCTTCCGCAGATGGCGGAGCTTGGACTGCTTGGCATCTGTGTGCCGCAGGCGCTCGGCGGCGCCGGCATGGACTATCTCGCGCTCGGCATCGCAAGCGAGGAGCTGGAGTACGTCGACACGTCGCTGCGCGTCATCCTCTCGGTTCACGTGGGCTTGAACTGCCTGACGCTGCTCGCGTGGGGCACCGTCGACCAGCAGCAGCGATATCTCGTCCCGCAGGCGCAGGGGAAGAAGATTGCGACCTACGGCCTCACCGAGCCGTCGGCGGGGAGCGACGCACGCGGCATTCAGTCGGTCGCGATCAAGAAGGGCGACCGGTACCTGCTGACCGGCGAGAAGATGTGGATTTCGCTCGGCGACGTGGCGGATAACTTCCTCGTCTTCGCGTGGAGCGACCTCGAGAAGAAGAAGCAGCGCGACCCCAACGGCATCAGCGCCTTCATCGTCGAGCGCGCGTTCAAGGGATTTTCGAGCGGCACGCTGAAGGAGAAGTGGGGCATCCTCGCCGGCAACACCGGCTTCTTCAAGATGGACGAGGTCGAGGTGCCGCGGGAGAACCTCGTCGGCCGCGAGGGCGAAGGGTTCAAGATCGCGATGTTCGCGCTAGACCAGGGCCGCTTCACCGTGGCGGCCGGCGCCACGGGACTCATTCGCGCATGCCGCGACGCCAGCGTCAGCTACGCGAAGCAGCGCAAGGCCTTCGGCGTGGAGATCGGCTCGCATCAGCTGGTGAAGGAGATGCTCGCGCAGATGGAATCCGACTACCAGGCGTCGCGCCTGTTGTGGATGCGCGCCGGGTGGTTGAAGAATCTCGGACGCCGCAACACGCGCGAGACCGGCCTGGCGAAGTGGTTCTCGACCGTGGCGTCGGAGCGCGCCGCGTCGGACGCCGTCCAGATTCATGGCGCGAACGGCTATTCGGACGAGTACCCGGTCGGACGTTTTTATCGCAACTGCAAGGGTGCGGTGATTTACGAGGGCACGCGTGAGATTCACAAGTTGATGCAGGCCGACTACCTGCTCGGCTACCGGACCGATCGTCCAACCCGCTGCGAGCTGCCTCCCCATGCTTGATTCAGATCTGTCGCTCGATTTCCTGCGCGTCGTCGAACAGGCCGCCATCGCGTGTGCGCAGACGATGGGACAGGGCGACCGCCACAAGTCGGACGCGGTCGCGGTCGAAGCGATGCGTCAAGAAATGGATTCGGTCCCCATCAACGGCACCATCGTCATCGGTGAAGGTGAGCGCGACGAGGCGCCGATGCTCTACATCGGCGAGAAGGTCGGGATGGCGAACAAGGCGCCGAACGGCCGCACGTTTCCACAGGTGGACATCGCCGTCGATCCGCTCGAGGGGACGAACCTGTGCGCGACCGGCGCCGCCAATGCCATCGCCGTGCTCGCGGCGTCCGAGAGCGGCGGGCTGCTTCACGCGCCCGATATGTACATGGAGAAGCTGGTCGTCGGCCCGAGCTCGCGCGACGTCGTGGACCTCGACGCGCCGGTGCGTTTCAACCTGCGCGCGATTGCCCAGTCGCTCGGCCGCGGCGTCGAGGACCTCGTTGTCATCGTCCTCGACCGGCCCCGGCACGAGAAGCTGATCACCGAGATCCGGGCGACCGGCGCCCGCATCCGGCTGATTGGCGACGGCGATCTCTCGGCCGGCATCGCCGCAGCGGTGGTCGGCAGCGGCGTGCACGCCGTCATGGGAACCGGCGGCGCGCCGGAAGGCGTGCTGACGGCGGCGGCGATGCGGTGTCTCAATGGCGAGATCTACGCGCGGCTGGTGATTGCAAAGGCGGGCGACGAAGAGCGCGCCCACGCGATGGGCATCAAGGATCTGAACAGGGTCTATCGCTCGAAAGACCTCGCGCCCGGCAACAGCATCATCTTCGCCGCCACCGGCGTCACGGAAGGGTCGCTGATGAAGGGGGTCCGCTTCTTCGGCGACGGCACGCGAACGAACTCGCTGGTGATGCAGACGAACCCGCACAGGATTCGTTTCATCGACAGCATCCATGTGTCGAA
>Ga0070704_100002319_pt1 | contig 10656 bp, 12 predicted proteins | sample KBSK5252metaG_FD_65467 | JGI IMG/M metagenome (GOLD analysis project Ga0070704, IMG submission 65467) | Corn, switchgrass and miscanthus rhizosphere microbial communities from Kellogg Biological Station, Michigan, USA - KBS K5-25-2 metaG | ecosystem: Host-associated > Plants > Roots >... | reverse complement strand
GAGTTCTGGAGGATTTCGCCGACGACCTCATCGCCCCACTTCTCGCCGATGTACGCCCACAGCGCGTGCCCGTAGCGGTAGGGGAAGATGTAGGGATCCGCCGTCATCTCCGCGATCGAGGGGAGATGACCCTCGAGCGCCGCGTCGCGCAGCCACATCGCCGTTTCGGGATTGATGGGGCCAAGCGACAGATACTCCGCCATTCCTTCCATGAACCAGAGCGGCGGATTGACGCTCATGAGCGTCTGCACGCCGGCACCGGGGCGGCCGCGGCTGTACACGTCGTATTGGAACTGGTGGACCATCTCGTGCTGCAACACGTGCTCGAACTCGGCGTACGAGCCCGTGAACGGCAGCACGGCCCGGTGCTTGAAGAACTCCGTGACCCCGCCCAGTCCCTCACCCGATGCATCGATGACGTTCGTCTGCTGGAAGTCCGCCTGCGACGCGTACAAGATGATCGGCTTGCGACTCTGGAACTGGTGGTGGAGAATCCGCGACAGGCGCGCGTACGCGCGCTCTGCCATCCGCGCGGCGTCGAGCGCTCCGCCACGCTCATCGTCGTAATAGTAGACGTCGAAGTGTTCAGTCTGAATCGACTGGAAGTTGAACGCGCGGTACTGGACTTTGTTCTGACCGAAGTACTGCCCAGCGAGCGGGCGAACGGCGGGGGGGCCGCCGATGAGGACCGCCGCGAATAGCGGCACACTGACTATCAGTACACGTCGCATATCTGCCTATCCTCCCGCGCCTGTCCCCTCAGCATCACCAGCGGCGACGACAGGGGCGTCGCCCCACAACCGCTCGAGCTGGTAAAACTCCCGCAATTCAGGATGAAAGACATGTACCACGAAATCGACGTAATCGAGGAGCACCCAACGCCCCTGCGCCAACCCTTCCACATGATGAGGCTCAATTCCCGAGGGCGCGAGTGCACTAACGAGGTACTCGGCCATGCCTCGGACATGCGCGTCCGACGTACCCGACACGATCACGAAGTAGTCGGTAGCCGAAGAAATCCCACGCAGGTCTAATACCACGGGGTCGACCGCCTTGCGATCCAGTAATGCGTCAACGACCTGGGAGAGCGCCGCGGAGGCCCTGTTTTCGGGTTTTATTCAGTCCTCGATCTGGTAAAAGACGCCCCAGGCGCCAATGCCCGCGTGGGCCGCGATTACTGGGGTAATGGGCGCGAGCAGGCACTGCATCGGCCGGTAGCGCGCCACCAGCTCGGCGCGCAGGGCCTCGGCAAACTCCGGAATATCCCCGTGGGCAAGCCCCAAGCGCAGCGCCTTGGGGCGGGGCGTGAGCGCGCGGTCGAGGAGCTCGAGGATGCGGCGCCGCGCCGCTTCCTTCCCGCGCACCCGCCCGATCGGCTCGATTTTCCCTTCCATAGTAAGCGCCATCACCGGCTTGAGATTGAGCTTGGTGCCGATCCAGGCGCGCCCGCGCCCCACCCGTCCTGACCGTACCAGACGCTCGAAGCTGTCGACCGTGAAGAAGCCGCCAGACTGCGCGCGCACGCGCTCCAGCTCCTTCACGATGGCGTCGGCACTCCATCCTGCCGCAGCAAGCTCTACGCCACGCACCACCAGGAGGCCTTCCCCGAGCGTGGCGCTGCGGCTGTCGAACACCGTCACTTTGCCATGATTCATGCGACGCGCGGCAGCTTCGGCGTTTCCATAGGTCCCCGATAGCGCGCTCGAGAGAATGACGGCGATCACGTGCTCGCCCGCACGGGCAGCATCCTGATAGGCGTCCGTGAAGGCCTGGGGGGTGGGTTGAGAGGTGGTGGCGTCCTTTCCCGCCCGGAGCCGCTGGAAGAACTCGGCGGACGTCAGCTCGACGCGATCGCGGTAGGGCCGCTCGTCCACGATGATCTGAGTTGGTACAAGCTTGATGTCATACTGCAACACGAGCTCGTCCGGCAGGTCGCAGGCGGTGTCACTCACGAACGCAATCGGGCGGCGCGCTTGCAGCGCCTGATGCTGCGCGCGCATGTCGTCCGCCTTGGTCGACTCGAGCGTGCCCCACGAACTGGCGAGCTGGAAAACAGCGTCGGGGGCGTCGGTGTGTATGTGCGCCTTGAGCAGGGTGCCCGTCGCCAGGACCACAATCGACCCGCCGTGCGCGCGCAGCGCGCGGCGCACCTCGGCGGGGTCGGGGAAGGGGAGCGTCGCCGAGCGGACCATCACCTCGGTGCAGTAGCGGTAGTCGCGATCCACTTCGACGTCGGCCAGCGCCGCCGCGCTCGACTCTCCCCCCGTTACCAGGCGATCGACGGCGCCTTCGGCGATGTGTCCTTCTTCCATCAGCCGTTTGATACCGTCGAGCAGGCGCACGAATCCCTTCGCTCCGGCATCGACGACACCGGCAGTCTTGAGGGCGGCGAGGAGCTCGGGCGTGCGTTGCAGCGCCGCTTCGGCGCGGTCCACGATGCGACGCATGAAGACGCGCAAATCGCGCTCGTCGCGCGCGCGACCGGCTTCATCGGCCGCTTCGCGTGCCACCGTGAGGATGGTGCCTTCCATCGGCTCATCGAGCGAGCCGCTCAGCCGTTCAAACCCGAGGCCGATCGCGTGCGCCAGCTCGGCGGCGCCGGCGCGGAGTCGCTCGCCCAGGCCATCGCGAAAGCCGAGCAGAAACTGCGACAGCATCATTCCGGAGTTGCCGCGCGCCCCGCGCACGCTGGCCTGGGCCATCGCTTCGCTGACGGTGGGAAGCGAAAGTGGCGCGGCACCCGCGCCGTCCAGATCGCGGAGCGCTCGCGCCACTGCGCGCAGCGTCAGACACATGTTCGTCCCCGTATCGCCATCCGGGACGGGGAACACGTTGATGCGATTCAGCTCGTCACGGCCCGCCGCCACCCAGTCGGCCGCCGCGAGCAGCGAACGACGGAACCGCGAGCCGTCGAGGTAGCCGATCGCGATCGCGTTGCGCGTTGGACTACTCCTTCACCACCGTCACCCGCACCTGCGGCCGGACGTCGGGATGAATCTTGATCCCTACCTGGAAGTCGCCGAGCTCACGGATCGGCTCCGGCAAGTCAATCTTGCGCTTGTCGACGTGAATGCCGAGCTCTTCGAGCTTGCGCTGGATGTCGCTCGCCGTGATCGAGCCGTACAGCTTGTCTTCCTCCCCCACCTTCGCGCTGAACGTGAGCTGTACGTCGTTGAGTTTCGTAGCCTCGGTCTCGGCTGCTGACTTCTCGACGGCGCGCTGTTTGGCGAGGCGCTCGCCCTCATAGGCGATCTTCTTCTTGTTCGCCTCGGTCGCCGGATAAGCGAGTCCCTTGGGGAGCAGATAGTTGCGGGCGTAGCCGTCCTTCACCTTCACGACTTCCCCGACCTTGCCCACATGTTGCACGTCTTCCCGCAGAATGATTTCCATCGTCCTTCTTCCTCAGGTTGTTTTGGTTCCCTCGCGCGCCGCGGCGAGCCGCCGCCGGTACTGATACCACGTATCGGTAATCCCGAGCGTGCAGAGCCCGGGCAAGACGAAGATCAACGGTACCGCGAGCGCCGCCGCCGCAGCCGTCATGATCAGCAGCGCCACGGTGGAGATCCCAAACGCCTCCGCGAACGCCACCACGATCGCCGCGCCGCGCAGCACGTACAGCGTCCCCGCCACGAGGCCCAGGTTGGTGCCCATCATCTGCAACACGCCGGAGACGGGCAGGATCAGGACGGCGATCCAGGCGACGATCCCCCACACCCAGCCGTCGCCGATGGCGAAATCCTTGAACCGCGCCAGCGGCGCGCCGAGCGGCAGCGACGTCAGCCGCAGATGCAGCTGCCACGCGAGCGCGAGTCCGGCCAAGCTTTGCAGCGCCAGCATGCCGGGCCAGGTGAGACTCACGAAGCGCACCATCGGCTCGTACGTCGCGTACATCGCGTCGATCCACTGCGGCGGGCTCAACTTCACCAGCCAGCGCATCGAATAGCTCGCGTCGCGCGTGACCTCCCAGCTGATCGCGCCCCACCCGTCGGTCCCCCAGACGATCTGCACGAGCACCGCCGTCGCAAGCCCGCCAAGCAGGATCGAGCGGAAGGACTGTTTCAGCATCGACGCCGGCCGCAGCAACAGCAGTGACGCGAACGCCGCCGTCACGAGCACGATGTACGCGCTCATCACCGCTCCGAGTCGCCCGTCCACCGCCGTCAGTATCAACAACCCAAAGCTCAACGCCCCGATCAGGCCGGCCAACGGCTGCGGCGCGCGGGTCGCGCCGGGCTGGTCGGCGTTCGCGGGAGCGATGAGGAGCAGCGCCGCGCACGGCAAACCGACCAGACTCGGGTGCGCCCACAGCACAAACGCGAGCGTCGCCAGCAGCAGGCGCCACCATGCGGCCGGATGGGGGCGGGGCGTGCGGGGGGGGTGGGGGGGCCCGTTCACACTAGGCGGTGTGCCCCTTGATATAAGGAATCAGCGCCAGCTGCCGCGCGCGTTTGATCGCCGTAGCGAGCTGCCGCTGATGACGCGCGCACATGCCGGACAAACGGCTCGGCAGAATCTTTCCGCGCTCCGTGAGGAAGCGGCTCAGGGTCCGGTCGTCCTTGTAATCGAGCACGCGCGCGCCGGACTCGCACACGGGACAGGTCTTGGCAGGACGTCTCACGCTTCCTCCTCGTCCAACTCTTCTTCTTCGGCCACGACTCCCGCGGTCACGACAGCCTTCGGCTGCTCGCGCGACGCCTCGACGATGAGGTAGCGGAGCACGCCTTCATCGAGCCGCACGGCGCGCTCGTATTCGGGGAGCAAATTTGCCGCCGCCTGGAATTCGGCGACGACGTAGTAGCCGGTGTCTTTCTTCTTGACCTTGTACGCCAGCGTCCGCTTGCCCCAGTGGGACGTGTTCGAAATCGTGCCGTTCCCGTCTTTGGTGAGAAGGGCGTGAAAGCGGTTCAGTTTTTCGGTGATTGCCGGTTCTTCCAGCGCACTGTCAAAGATGTAGACCGTCTCGTACCGACGACTCATGCCACCTCCCTTTGGACATTGGATGACCCGGCGCGGGGGCACGCCGAGTAGGGGATTTGTGCTCATAAACATAGACGGCGACACGCTTAAGGGAAGGCGAGGCATAGAAAAATGAGCCTTGGAGTCGTATTGTTGGGGCATGCGGTGGATGGTGTGCCGCAGCCTGTGCCCTAGAATGCAGCATCGGGGACCTGCTTTTTCGAGACGAGCAGGGAACTTGGTTGGCTCGCGACTTGCATTCGCGGTCAAGTCGGCCGCGATGGATCGCGGCCGAACCAGGTAAGGCCGAGGGTAAGGACATGTCACTGTTCGCTCGATTGTTGCTGGTGGTTGGTGTTGCCTCCGCAGTCCCGTTCGTGCCGCTTCGCCCCCAATCCGATACGTCTGCCCGGATCAGCGGCAGCGCGCTCTCCGCTTACAACGGTCGCCCGCTCGCGATGGTGATCGTGGCCATTCCAGCCGCGGGGAAGTCGGTGATCACCGATTCCAGCGGCCGATTCGCCCTGACGGGCTTGCCCCCGGGCGACCAGGTCGTGCACGTCGCGTTTCAGGGCCAGGAAGTGGAACAGCAGATGTTTTCGCTCCGCCATGGGAAGACGACGCGGCTCGCGATCGTGCTAGACAGCAGCGCGGTGGAGGTCTCGCCGCTCATCGTCGAAGCGCGCATGCCTGAAGTCTGGCGCGATCTGGCAGGCTTCTATGAGCGGCGCCACCAATACAACGGATTCGGCCGCTTTTTCACGCGCGAGGACATCGAGCGCAACCGCCCGAAAAAGCTCAGCACGCTGCTCGGCCAGGAAGGGATCTTTACGTGGTGCGTGTATAGTTGCCAGCCTACGCGATTCAGTCGCGGACGCCTCTGCGACATGCCGATCACGATCGATGGTCTGCCGATCTGGGACTACAACTACGATGAGATTCCCATGGTCAACATCGCCGCCGTAGAGGTCTACCGGGAAGGGCTTGGCGCGGATCCGTTTGGCGTACCGAATATGGGGCAGCTGCGGATGGAAGGGGCGAGCCTCTTGCCCAGACGAGGCACCTGCGGATCCGTCGGGATATGGACGCGATAAGTCCTAGACGTTGAAGCGAAACAGCAGAATGTCGCCGTCCTTCACGATGTAGTCGCGGCCTTCACTCCGAATCAGTCCTTGCTCGCGGGCAGCCTTGTAGCTGCCCGCTTTGACGAATTCCCCCAAACCGACCGTTTCGGCGCGGATGAAGCCGCGCTGGAAATCCGAGTGGATCTCGCCGGCGGCGTCGTACGCCGTGTCGCCGCGATGCATCGTCCAGGCGCGCACTTCGTTCTCTCCGACGGTGAAGAAGGTCTGCAGTCCGAGCAGCCGGTAGCTGGCGTGAATCAAGCGGTCGAGCCCAGGCTCCGAAACGCCGGCACTGGCGAGATACTCCTTTCGCTCATCGCCCGACAGCTCGCCGAGCTCCGCCTCGAATCTGGCGGAGAAGGAAACGATTTCCGCTTCTTCGTGGTGACTCTGGACCGCGGATTTGAGTTTCTCGATCCACGTGCCGCCGCCGGCCGCAAGGTCGTCCTCGTTCACATTCGCGGCATAGAGGATCGGTTTGGCGGTGAGCAGCCCGAGCTGGCGGAGGAATTTCACGGCGGCATCGTGTTCGCCGGCTTCACGCGCGCCGCGGCCCGCGTTCAGCTCCTGGACGACACGCTCGAGCAGCACCAGCTCGGCCTGCGCTTCCTTGTCGCCGGCGCGGGCGGACTTGCGCGCCTTCTCGAGCCGGCGCTCCACCACCGCGAGATCCGCGAGGGCGAGCTCGCTGGTAATGACGTCGTGGTCGCGCACGGGATCGACCGGCCCCATGACATGCACGACATCAGGATCTTCAAACGCACGAATCACGTGCACGACGGCGTCCACTTCGCGGATATGCGACAGGAACTGATTGCCGAGGCCTTCGCCCTGCGACGCGCCTTTGACGAGTCCGGCGATGTCGACGAACTCCACGACGGCCGGGATCTTCTTCTTCGGTTTAACGAGCTCGTTGAGCTGCTCGAGCCGCGGATCGGGGACCGCGACCACGCCGACGTTCGGCTCGACCGTGCAGAACGGATAATTCTCGGCCGCCGCGGCTTTCGACGAAGTCAGGGCATTGAATAGCGTCGATTTCCCGACGTTCGGGAGTCCGACAATGCCTAAGCGGAGGGTCACGACTTAAGCCACTTCTCGACGGTCTCGATCATCTGCGGCATCAGCGCTTCCACTTCCTCCAGCTCCTGTCGTTCGAACGGCGCCAGCACGTGCTCCGCCCAGTCTCCGATCCCCTCCGGCAGGGGCCCCACACCGATGCGCAGGCGCGCGTACTGTTGCGACTGGAGCGCGCCTTCGATGCTCTTCAGCCCGTTGTGCCCACCAGCGGATCCATCCGGCCGGAACCGGAAAGTGCCGAGGGGGATCTGAAAGTCGTCGACCAGGATGAGCAGATCGCGCGCGGGCGTGAACGTGGGATCGGCGCGCAGCGACGCGAGCGCCGCGCCGCTGCGATTCATGAATGTCGTGGGCTTGAGAATCCGCACCGCCGTGCCGGCGATGGTGCCTTCCGTCGCGCGGGCGCGCTCGGCGCGACGGAAGGGGGGCAGCTGCCAATGGGTCGCGAGGGCGTCGGCGAGGAAATAGCCCGCGTTGTGACGCGTCGCCGCGTATTCCGGACCGGGGTTGCCCAGGCCGACGACGGCGCGCAGGGGCTACTCTTCCTTCTTGCCCTTGGGCTTCTCCTCGGCCTTCGGTGCTTTGCCCTTCTCCTCGGCGGCGGGTGCGCCTTCCGCACCCTCCTCACCCTCTTCACCCTCGCGGACCTTACGGATGAGCTCGGGCTCCGCGACCTCGGTCGCGGCTTCGGCCACCGGCGCGGCGACTTCCTCGGCGCGCGGCGGCACGACCGTCGCGATCGTGAGATCGGCGCCGGTCATGATCACCGCGTTGGGGATGGAGAGCGCCGACACGTGCAGCGAGTCGCCGATCTTCAGCTCGGTCACGTCCAGCTCGACGCGATCGGGGATGTGCTCGGGCAGCACTTCGATTTCGACTTCACGCGTGACCTGATCGAGCACGCCGCCGGCGTTGCGCACGCCATCGGGTGTGCCGACGAGGTGGACGGGGACCTTGAGCGTGACCTTCTCGTCCGCTTTGATCTCGTAAAAGTCGACGTGGATGATGTCGGGGCGGATCGGATGCCGCTGGATCTCGCGGATCAGCGCGCGGCTCTTCTTGCCGTCGACTGTCAGGTCGATGAGCGTGCTCTCCGGCTCGATGCCCGTGAGCGCCTTCTCGAGCGCGTTCGCGTCGACCATCAGGGGCTGCGTGGCGCGCCCGTGGCCGTAGATGACGGCGGGAACCTGCTTCTGGAAGCGGGCCTGCCGCGCCGCGCCTTTGCCTGTTTTCTCACGCGCCGTGGCGGAGAGTGCCACTGTCTGGGCCATACGATCCTCAGTCTTCGGTCATCGGTCGTCAGTCAAACAATGAGCTGACGGATTGGTTCGAATGTTCGTAGCCGATGGCCTTGGCCATCAGACTCGCGATCGACAGCACCTTCAGCTTCTCGAACTCTTTTTCTTCCGGCAGACGAATGGTATTCGTCACCGTCACTTCTTCGATCGGCGACGCACGCAGGCGCTCGACCGCCGGGCCCGACAACAGCGCGTGCGTCGCGAAGGCGAAGATGCGGCGCGCGCCGAGCCGCTTCAACGCCGCGGCTGCCTCCGAAATCGTCCCTGCCGTATCGATCATGTCGTCGGGAATGAGGCAATCCTTGTCCTCGACTTCTCCGACGACGTTCAGCACCTCGGCGATGTTGGCCGACGGCCGCCGCTTGTCGATGATCGCGAGCGACGCATCCAGCCGCTTGGCGAACCCACGCGCCATTTTCGCCGAGCCGACGTCCGGCGCCACCACCACCGGCTGGTACAGCTGCTTGGTGCGGTAGTGATTCACGAACACCGGCGCCGCGTACAGATGGTCAACCGGAATGTCGAAGAACCCCTGCACCTGGTGGGAATGAAAATCCATTCCCAGCACCCGGTCCGCGCCCGCGTGTGTAATCAGATTCGCCATCAACTTGGCGCTGATCGCCACGCGCGGTTGGTCCTTGCGGTCCTGGCGCGCGTAGCCGAAGTACGGCAGCACGGCCGTGATCCGTGCGGCGCTCGCCCGCCGGGCGGCGTCCATGAGCAGCAGCAGCTCCATGTAGTTTTCCGCCGGCGGATTCGTGGGCTGGATGATGAACACGTCCCGCCCGCGCACGTTCTCGTCGATTTTTACGAAGATCTCGCCGTCGGCAAACCGCCGCATCGTCACCGCGCACAGCGGCTGTCCCAAATGCTGGGCCATCTCCTCGGCGAGGGGCCGGTTGGCCGTTCCGGCGAGGAGCAGGAGCTGGCTGCGCGACAGCGACAGATCCCGCATTTGGGACCCGGAAAGTAGTCGCCAAACCGCGCATAGCCAAGGCCTTAAGCAAACGGCCGTCTCTCGTCCGTCCAACCTGCATAGCTGCACCCGTGGCCGCGCCACCCGCCCCCGAGCGGGCACTCAAAGGAGCCAACATGCACCCCCCCCGTATCGTCGCGTCGCTGGTCCCGCTCGCGCTGCTGCTCGCGTGCGAGAAGCCGCGCGAGCAGCGCCTCGTCGGCCCGTCCTTCATGACGAAGGACTGGTCCGAGTGGTCCGAGCCAGTGCATCTCGACGCGCCAGTAAACTCCACGTGCCAGGACCAGACCCCGACGCTCTCCAAGGATGAGCTCTCGCTCTACTTCACCTCGAATCGGCGTGGCGGGCTGGGGAGCGACACGCCTGACGGCTGCCAGGGGAGTTTCGACCTGTGGGTGGCGCGGCGCGCCTCCCGCGATGGTGCGTGGGAAACGGCGGTGAACCTGGGCCCACAGGTAAATACGCCTCTGAGCGAGGCGGGTCCCGCGCTCGCTCCCGATGGACGCCTCCTGTTCTTCTACCGCTTCGCGCCTGGCGGACAGCGAGACATATATGTCACCCGCCGCGACGCGAACCAATCGGAATGGGAAACTGCGGTGAGTCTCGGTCCTGATGTGAACACGGCGAGTTCAGAAGAGGGACCGACCTACTTACAGCACGAAGGCGATGGAGACGGCACGCTGTATTTCGACCGAGGCGATCCCCCCGTCACGACGGACCTCTACGCGGTGCGTGTCAACAAGGACGGCGAGACGCTGGGACCCGCCGTCGTGCAGACGGGGCTCAACTCGAGCGTCGAGGACAACCACACGTCGGTCAGGCGCGATGGACGGGAGCTATTCTTCAACTCGCGCCGGCCGGGCGGCGTCGGTGGTTTCGATATCTGGGTTGCCACGCGCGACAACGTGCACGACGCCTGGTCCGCGCCGGTGAACCTGGGCGCTCCCGTGAATCTGGCCGGCGCCGAGTTCCACCCGAATCTGTCGTGGGACGGTCGGACGCTGCTGTTCATTTCCCCCGCCGGCCGGGGCGGTCTCGGATTCTTCGACATCTGGATGACGACGCGGACCCAGGGCGAGAAGTAGCGGCGGGCCCAAACCAAAGCCTCGGCGCGACGCTGGCTCCGCCGCATGCCCTTGCGGTGGTTGCAGCCTGCTGGCGGGCGGTCAGGTGCGGGCTATGTTTGGGCCCGCAGTTTGGCTCGTCGCCGCGTACACGGAGCCCG
>Ga0070704_100002316_pt1 | contig 10659 bp, 7 predicted proteins | sample KBSK5252metaG_FD_65467 | JGI IMG/M metagenome (GOLD analysis project Ga0070704, IMG submission 65467) | Corn, switchgrass and miscanthus rhizosphere microbial communities from Kellogg Biological Station, Michigan, USA - KBS K5-25-2 metaG | ecosystem: Host-associated > Plants > Roots >... | reverse complement strand
GACCTTTACGCGGCTGCCGAATCGCGACCGGGCGGCGCTGCAGCAATCGCAGGCCGAGAAATATCCGCAGGAATACGGTCCGCTGGTGGAGCAATATCTTCGGAATCTCTCGGATCAAGGCGGGGAAAAGTAGTGACTTTACTTTGGCGCGCGGGAGTAGGTAGCCTCGCTGCATGTCTGAGTTTGCCGAGTATGTTAATCATGGCGCCTCGCTCGTCACCCCGCGGGTGGTGGATCAGGTCTTGAGGCAGTTGCCCAAATGGAAGGTCGAGTTCACCCAGATTCAAGCGCCCAAGTTTCCGCATCTGGTGGATCAATTGGAGTTTCTGGCGGACGCGGTGGAAGACGCGGCGGAGAACGCGTATCAGGACCTGCCTTACTACGCCGTGGCCCAAGCGGTTTTCGCCCTCACGTACGCGCACAAGAAAGTGGACGTTATTCCCGACCTGATCCCCAATCTGGGGCGGGCGGATGATTCCAGCGTGGTCCGGGCGGTGTTGATTCAGAACGAAAAATGGTTCGCCAAGTACGCGGCCACCATGGGCGTTGACTGGTCCCAGATCACCAGCCAGCCCTGAACATTTTCCATTCGTCTTTCAGCGCCATTGCCATGGCGCCCAAACGCATGGCAAGATAGGCGGGCATCTCACGATGCCCGCCCAACCCAAACAACCTAGCAACCTCCTCTGTGGCCCAAAACCACGGCCGCGCCCGACTGCTGCCCAAGGCAGTTGCCTGCCTCCGGCAGAAGTTTCGGTCGCTAGCATCGAATTGACGAATCGGCCCAGCCAGTCTTCAAATTTTCCCAAATGCGAATTGTAAATTTAAATCCCGATACCGGCATCGGCGCCAGTGCCTGGTGGGTGGAACTGGATGGCCACCGCCTGCTCCTCGATGCCGGCACTCATCCCAAACGCGAAGGCCGCGAATCGCTCCCCCTCTACCAGAGCGTGGCCGCCGAGGAACTCGACGCCATCGCCATCTCGCATTGCCACCACGATCACGTGGGCTCCCTCCCGGTGGCCGTCCGCCATTTCCCCCGCGCCCATGTCCTGCTCACCGAACTGAGCTATTTCCTCGTCGAACGCGTGTTGCACAACTCCGTCAATGTGATGAAACGCCAGCGCGACGAGTTGGGCATCCGAGAATATCCGCTCTATTCGCACGATGAAGTCGATGACATTGCGCCGCTCTTCCAAGGCTTCAAATACAATCGGGAAATTGAATGGGCCGCGCACCACAAGACCCGCAGCGGCCTGACGTCGCCCACGCTGGAATTTTACGATGCCGGCCACGCCTTGGGTTCCGCCGGCATCATGGTGCGGGGCTGCAAAGAGACCTTGTTTTATACCGGCGACGTCTCCTTTCGCGATCAAACTATTCTTAAAGGCGCGCGCTTCGAGGATGTTCGGGCCGATGTGTTGATCGTGGAAACCACCCGGGGCAATCGCGCGGTGCCGCCGGAGTTCACGCGCGAGCAGGAAATCGAACGGTTGACCGAGGCGTTGCAGCGGGTGCTGGCGCGCAAGGGTTGCATCTTGATCCCCACCTTCGCCCTGGGACGCACCCAGGAGATCCTGGCCCTGCTGGCGTTGCTCATGCGCGGGGGACGGCTCAAACCACAGCCGGTCTACATTGGCGGGCTCGGACGCGTGTTCACTGAGATCTACGATCTGGAGGCCCATCGCGCGCATCGCCAGCATCAGAACTTGCGCCTGACTGAGAGCCTGAATCTCATCGTGCTGGAGAAAGGACAAGTCGACAAAATGAAACTGAGCGGGGGCCGTTTATTCGTGCTCACCGCCGGCATGATGAGCGAACACACGGCCGCCCACGATCTGGCTATGCGGTTGGCCGGCGATGAGCGTCAGGCCATTTTTTTTGTAGGGTATGCGGACCCGGATACACCGGGCGGACGATTGAAAGCGGCCCGCGCCGGCGAGCCCTTCTTGTTTAGCCCGAGCGCAGGCAACTTGACGCGGCATTGCGACATTCAGGATTTTGATCTGACGGCGCACGCCAACCGCGATGAGCTCCTGGAATTCATCGGCCAGGTCGATCCGCGAGTCGTGTTACTTGGCCACGGCGAAGCGGACTCCCGGCAATGGTTCGAGGAACAAATCCGGACGCGTTATCCCAAAATTCAGGTGGTGCAGCCCGGCCCGGGCCAAGCCGTCGACGCGTGAAGCCCGGGCATGAGTTGGGTGTAAGGTAGCTCGTTGCCTAACCCTCTCCCCCCGGGAGACGGAAATCACTTGGCCGCTTCCTGAGCTCCACCGCCATCGACTATCAGAACGCTCCATTCCCGCAGCACGCGCGCAAGTGGTCGCCCTCTCCCGGGGAGAGGGGTGGGGTGCGGTGTGCGCAACCCACCTACGGTTGCACTTCAACTCGGAAGGCGCGGGTGTTTCCGCTGGCCATGACGCGCAGAGAAAGCTCGGCGCCGTTGCCCGATAGCCAATCACTGACCGGGCTCCAGAGCGTCAGGTTCGAGCTGGCTTCGATGCGATAGCGACGAGTCGTCAGCGTCGACCAACGCAGTTCCAGTTGCATCGGCGTCGCGGACCACGTCGCGGTGAGTTTCAGTTTTGACGCGGGGTCCTTGGGATTGGTCCCGGCGACAAACTCAGCCATGTCCGAGTAGCCGTCGCCGTCGGTATCGGTGAACCGGGTGCGCTCAGACCCAGGCGCGATCGTGCCGAAAACGGCGAGCTCGAACAAATCGGAGATGAGGTTGGTATTGATGTCCGGAAACACGTAGGTGCCGGTGAACTGCAGGGTGCCATTGGGAGCAAGGACATTAGTCTGCGGCGAGGGCGTCAGATAGTTCGTGACCGTGGACCAGGTGGCCACATAACGGCCCGGCGGCAGATTCGTTGCGATGGCGTTTCGGCCTTCGAGTTGCCGCAGGGCGGCTCCGGCGACGGACAGGGTGACATTGGCTTGGTGGAGGTTGTTAATGACCTGGATAGTGCCGGTGGGGAGGTCGGCGACGGTGACGTTCAGATCATCGAGTACCCAGCCTTGGCGGTCCCGTGGGAACGGCGATTCCAGCCGGTGCCGCCAAATGAGCGAGATGGGCCGGTCGATGTAGCCCGTGAGGTCCACCTCCTGGAGGCGCCAGTCCGGTTCGGTGCCGCGGAATTCCATCAGCAACACCGGCGGGCTGAGGGAATTGGTGATGACCAGCAATTGTCCGAATTCGTTTTCGGACGGTTGCGTGCTGAAATTGAACGCATGCCAGAACTGCAACGTTGCGACATTGCCTCCTTCTATGAGCAAGGCCGGGCCGATGAGGGAGGTATCGATGAAACTTGCTTCTTGAGAGATGCGCGGACTGGCCCAGGCGCGGACGGGGCTGTGGGCTCCGGCCACCACCGTTTGTGGCGAACTCCATTCCCATTGGACCTGAGTTCGCGGACCGTTGACCACGCGCCAAAGGTTGGTTGTGTTGTCGGCTTCCAGATCGTCCCGGTAGTCCTGCCACGGCGCCAGCGTGTCACGGGTTACCACAGGCGCATTGGTTGTATTTCCCCCGGCGTCGCGGCTGACGACCTTGAACCAATAGGCGCGGTCGGGACTCAGTCCTGTCACCACCACCCGGTGCGAGTAATCGAAGGCAGAGGAGAACGCCGTGCGCCCCATGAAGGCCGATTCACCGAAAAGCACCAAGGAATCCGCCGGTTCATCAGTTTCCCAAGTGACGGTGAACTCATAGTACCCAGGCTCAAAGTGCAAGCTGGTGATAACCGGGGCTATGGTGTCGACGATGGCAATGGCCTGATTGGTCACGAGCGCGTTGTCCTGCAACTCCCGGTATTCCGCGACGATCACGTCGCCGTCAAAGGCCCGCAGCTGGCCGTCGACGACCGGGTTCTCCGGATTGGCCGATACCATGGGCAACGTCCCCCGGAACAACCCGGGGCGGGGTGTTGGGAACAGGCGGGCCGCCACTGGCGCACCGCTCGTGGATGAGACGTCCACCGTCACGCTGGGCTGGCCGATGAGGTCCGAATCGGCCACTTCAATGGTAAGGAGATCAGGCAATCCGTATTGGCTTCGATCCAAGGCGATGGTGCCCAGGCCGCGCAAGCCCGGGACGAGGAATTGCAAGACCCGCTGCAGGAAGCCACTTCGACTATTCGGCCCCGCGCCCGCCTCCGGCAACGCATCGAACGGAAACCCGACAAACACCACGCGCCCCGCGCTCTCCTCACCGGTCTGCGGAAATCGCATGCCGCACATGCGTCCAGAGGCGGGGTCGACCAGGAACGCCGAGGCGTTGGTGCTCACGCCGAAGACATCCGCCTTGTCGGCCCCCAGGAATAGCGGATCGGGATAGTGGGAATAATCGAGGAGGGCACTGACGCCTCCTCCCAGGATTTCGTTGGGCACATCGGCCACGGCCGGGACGCCAAAATCCTGATCACATTCCGGGCAGGGGGAGTCTGGCGGAATCGGCTGGGTGAAACGACCGACGTGCAGGACGTTCGCCAGGAACTGCGAATCGCCCTGCGTGGCCAGCTGATTGAGAATCTGCATCGACGCCATGAAAAAGGCGCCGCCTTGATTGAGATACTCTTCGATGTCCTGTCGTTGCTGCGGCGGCAGCATGTCCTCGGTTTGATTTTGGCTGTCATTGATGCGCCAGATGACAGCCTGGTGCGCGCGCAGGACAGCGAGCGGGGGCATCATGCCGCGTAGCTGCACGTTCCATTCTGTATAGGTCACGCCGGCGTCATGGAGGGCGTTGGTATAGGTGCTAACGGGAATGAATTCGTCGCCGCCTTCGAAGAGTTTGTAAGCGTCCACCAGCAGCACGCTGGCGGGAGGCTGCGCTTGGAAGGGGTCTTCTGTGTCGTATATGCCGCTATTGCCGGCCACATCGGTCGAAATCACCTCGTAATAGTAATTCTGTCCCGTGACCAGGTTGGTCAACGCCAGTTGATGCGACAGCGTATACAAGTCGCTCGAGGAGGTTCGGTTCAAGTTTTGCGGGCTGGTGCCATAGCGCACGAAGCTGGTGGCAGGTTCGAGGGTGTTCCAACGGATCACCACGTCCCCAAATTGATTGGCCACCTCCACGTCGTGAATGGTCGGCGCCGTCAAATCGGCCATGGCCGTCGCCCGATTGGTCGTCTCCTCGAAGACATCCACAAATTCGGCCACGATGGTTTCCCCATCATGGATGAGCAATTGATTGTTCATGAAGGTTGCGGTGGTGACCACGGCGCCGGTGTACCAACCGTAGCTACCGAAAGGCTTGAGCGTGGTGCTGACCACGGAGCTGGCGGAGCGGACCGTGACAGTGGGGGCGTTCATCCCCACCAAATCCACATCGAACAGGCGAAGGTTAATTTGCCCTGGAGCCGTGTAACTCGAGCGCTCCATCAGCAACACCCCCTCGTCGGGGAACGGAATGGCGCCACAAATCACCAGCGCGAAATCCTGGTCGTCCGCGGTGGGGGTGGCTTTGACAGAGTCTTGAACCACCCGGCGTGCCCAGACGCGGACCCGATACTCGCCAGGGGGCGGGCGCCGGACCAGAATCCCCTCCACGTTGTTCACCGCATCGGATGTCGGCACATTGGGCACCGATTCCCCCGCCTCGAACTGATTGCCGCGGTAAACGCGCCCGTCCGGCGCGAGGAGTTCCAAATCCAGGTCATTGACCAAGGCGCGCAACGCCATAGGCATGCCGGGAAAGTCGGTGTAGGCCATGGTCACCTTCAACGGCTCTGCGGAGGAAGCAATGATGACGTTGGTCTCGAAGAATTCGTCCTGGCGCAAGAGGACACTCTGATCGACGAATAAATGCGAGCGCGGGGAACGAATCAGCTCTGTCAGATCCGCCCGACCCCAGCCTTCGCCCATGTTGGGCGTCGGGCCGGTCCCCAGCGCGTTGTCGCTATCGCGAGTCGAGTGAATCAGGGCGGCTTTGACCAGCGCGGGCGACGGCGGCCCGTTGCCATACCGCTCTCGGTAATATTGATAAAAAACCGCCGCCGCGCCCGACACGTGTGGCGCGGCCTGGCTGGTGCCGCCCATGAAGAGATACTGGTCATCGATGGTTTGCCACGCATACAGATCCGAGCCCAGCGGTGAACGAAGCGAGGCAATCCAGGTGCCGGGCGCAACCACGTCCGGTTTGATGCGTCCATCATCGCAGGGACCGCGGCTCGAAAAATCCGCCAGCGCTTCCCGCCCCTGGGTATAGGAAAAATAATCCTTCCGCTCGCTCTGCGACGCTCCCACGGCAATCACGTTTTTCGCCAGGGCCGGGCTGCTGATCGTCTGCAGCGCCGGACCACTGTTGCCCGCGGAAAAAATCAGGCAGTAAGGCTGGTCCCCATCCTGAGTCCAATCCCCGTCGCGAACGAGCGCGTCAAACACCATCGCCTTGCTGTCATACCGCCCTCCGGCATCCTCTCCCCAACTGTTGGATCCGATCACGGCGCCGGCTTGCAACGCGTCCGAGCTGAGTTCCGGCCAATCCGGGGCGTGAAGCGCCCCACCGCCATCGAATATCCGCTGGATCACCAATTCGGCCCCGGGCGCCACTCCAACTCCGAACCGCCGACCCTTGCCGTCTTCGTCGTCCAGGACCCCTGCGCCAGCGATGATGCCGGCCACATGCGTGCCGTGGGCGTGCTCGTCCGACGCGTTCAGCATCGGTGGGTAGAAATCGAAATGAACCACGCGCCCGGCCAGGTCCGGATGCGTCCCGTCGGCCCCGCGATGCAACCCGCTATCCGCCACCGCCACCCGCACCCCCCGCCCGTCCAGACCGTATTGTTGCGTGAATGTTTGGTGATTGGTCCCCGGCCCGCCGATAATTCGGGAAGAATCTTCGTCGTGGAGCCGCACTTGCCCGGCGGGTTCAATCCAAAGCACGGCCGGCGATTCGGCGGCTTTTCGCAGTTGGCCCCGGCCTAGTTGGCCTCGGAGGATAGTTCCAACGCGTCCTGCGGTTTCGTGCCGCAAGTTCTCGAATAAACGCTTTAAGTCCCTGACTTCACCATCAGGCGCTCCCTGGGCAAGCAGGACAGCCACTTCCACGCTGGCCGTCGGATTGACGGGATGCTGGTCCTGGAGGGAAGCCTGCAGTTTGTGCTCAGGCCGGTAGCGGCCTACCCAACGGACAAACGGGAGGCGGCGCAAGTCACCGGGACGCGCTCCGTTCACCCGGGCGATAAACGTATCGTCTGGCACATAGCGCAGTGCCTCAACGCCTTGCGTTCGCAGAATGTCCAGCCACTGGCGGGTCGGCGAGCCTGTAAACTGAATTAAAATCAGGTCGTTGGCCGGAGACAACATCGTCTCGACCTTAACAATCCCAGGACTAATCCGTTCATTGCGCAGGTGAATGAATCTCTCTGGCGCCGGCGCAGAGTGGCTCACCCCTCCTTGCCAGGCGCATAAAACGACGAAAAGCCCGGCAAGAACTCGACCAAACCGGAAAATCACGCGGCCATTTTAACCTCAGAGGGCGTCTCTCTCAAGTTCCGGAACGTAAGAAGCTCTCGGCAAAGCGTTCTGGGTAAAGCAATCCCATGCGTCGCGGCTCCTTCCGAAGGCCGAAAACGCAGGCGAAAAAATGGAGAAATGATTTCCGACACCTGCGACCGTAATTGTCCAACCCCCCTGCGTAAGGTGGAGGATATGAAAACAGAACAGCTTGAAATTCTCCTGGCTCAGCCTCCGTTTCGTCGCCCCTTCGCTCGCGTGCGTCGGACCTCGCGGGCCCGTTGGTGGTTCACGCAAATGCGCCGAGTGGTCGACGAAGCCATTGAGTCAAGTCCCGCCGGACGTCCGGAACAGTCGTGCTTGCCACTCAGCAGACGATGAATTCGGTGAGAATACCCCCCTCTCACTCTGCGCCGTATTTGTATTCGTATCCTTCGATCGGGTCTCGTGTGTAGGCGGCGTTCATGCCGTCGTAGTAAATGGGGATGAGCTTGACGTGTCCGTCCGCGAAGCCCACCACGCTCTCCGCGTCGTTGTAGAAAGGAGTGTTTTCCAGCCGCGTCCGGCTGCGGTGCCACGAGAGCGGGGCGTGCGCGGTCCATTCCATGGTGACGAGCGTGCGGGGGGGGTCGCTGATTTTTCCCAAAGGCAAGCCGGCCACATTCGGGATGCCGGGCAGGTTGACGCCATTGAAGACGTAGCTGGTGAAGTTGTGCTTCTTGCTCGTCCGAAACGGGACGGGCGTCTCCCGATTTTCGCCGTAGCCACGGTCGGACGGGCAGCCGAAGATTTTTTCAGACGATGAGGAAGGGCCGTTCAAGTTGAGGTAACCCTTGACTTGATCCTTGTAGAACCACCACGGGCCGGGCGTTGGGGCCTTCTCCATCGCGGGCAGCACCTTGTGTTCTTCGGCGTACATCAAGGTGGCGCGATTGACCTCTTTGAGATTGGCCACACATTGCGCCAGCGCCGTGGCGGCTTTCTTCTTCTGGATAATTGGAAGAACGATGGCGGCCAAGACGGCCAGCACGGCCAGGATGGCCAGCAAATCCGGCAGGCCGAACCCGGATTGAGACGAGGGGAAGGAACGGAGGCGTGGGCTCATCGCATTAGAGGCGAGGTGAATTCGAGGAGAGGAATTCCGCCACGTTTGCCGGCGTGACCAGGGCGTACAAATGGTCGAACCAAGTCTGCGTATCCTCCGTGGCGGGGCCGTGGCGTTGGGCGCCTTTTTTGCTGACGACCGCGACTTTGAGGATGCCCTGGTCGAAGAGTTGTTTGAGATCGTTTTGGCGCGGCAGGTTGCCGGTGCAAACCGCGATAACCTTGAGCGCCTTGCCTTGCAGGCTCGTCACCTGCTCACGAGTGAACACCGGCGGGCCCAACAACGAGACCACGACGTCCTTCTCCGTGGCTTTCTTTAGAATCTGAAGGAAATCCCCGGGCGGGACGGACATGACCCGCAACGGATCCACTTTGAGTTTGTTGGCCAGGCTGACGGTGCCGCCGCCTTTGACGATCGCCTCCGTCAGGGCTTTGAGTTGCTCATCGGCGTCCGGGTTTCGATAGAATTCAGTATCGCGCGCAATGACGATGACTCGGGCACCGGGTCCGCCCAGCTTGAGAGCTTCGCTGGCCAGGGTGCGTCCGAGCGCGCGGTGCGGCCGGGGATCGATTCGCGGGGGCAGTCCATAGAGGGAGAGGTAGAGAGAGGCGCTCGCCCCCAGCAGAACCAGGGTGGAAATGATCCCAAGGAGAGTCTTCTTTCCCATGCAGCACTCAACGCTAATCAGCCCGCGTCCGTCGGCCAACCCGGGCATGCTGAACAGGGCCAACTGACATCACTGACGACTCGTTGCCTGCGGGAGGACGATTGATGCGCATACTTCGCTCGGCCTATGCGGGTTTGTCCAGAGGAAAAGCAGCACCCCACTGAGAACATCCGTATCCTCCGCACTCTCATTCCCACTCCCACTCTTACTCTTACTCCCACTCTTAATCCCGTCAGGAGTGGGAGTAGGATTAAGAGCGCGATTAAGATTAAGATTAAGATTTAGATGGAATACGCTGTCGCCATCGCGCGCTCTCTTCACGGCGGAGCGTCAGTTTTCCCAGTGCGTGGGGCGCGTTGAGCGGCCATGGCGGAGGAGACACTCTTGCGGTTGTTGGGAAGGAAAGTAAATCCCACCGCCGCCACGATGCAGAGGAACGCCGCCAGATGATTCCAGCGAATGCGCTCTCCCAGGTAAGCGAGGACGAAGCCGCTGAAAACGGAGAGGGTGATTACTTCCTGCAGAATCTTCAGTTCGATGGCCGAGTAACGCGAGTTGCCCCAACGGTTGGCCGGAACCATCAGGCAAAACTCAAAGAAGGCGATGCCCCAGCTGACGAGAATCGCCAGCCAGAGTGGCGCTTGCTTGTGCTTGAGGTGACCGTACCACGCGAAGGTCATGAAGACATTCGAGCAGCCAAGCAGGACCAACGGCAGCCACCGGGATTGCATCCAGTCGTTCATAGGCGCACGTCGATCCCTTGCTCGGCCAAATATTTTTTCACCTCGCCCACTGTGCATTCGCCAAAATGAAAAATGCTGGCCGCCAGGACGGCGTCGGCTTTGCCTTCCAGCAACACTTCCGCCATGTGTTGCAGCGAACCGGCACCGCCGCTCGCCACCACCGGGACTTCGACCGACTCGCTGATGCGACGGGTAATCACCAGGTCGAACCCGGCCTTCGTGCCATCGGCATCGATGCTGTTCAAAACGATCTCCCCGGCCCCCAGCCCGACGGCGCGTTGGGCCCACTCCACGGCGTCCCACCCGATGGCTTTCCGGCCGCCCTGGGCAAACACCTCCCACTTGCCCGGCTGTGTTTGCTTGGCGTCGATGGAAACGACAATGCATTGGCTCCCAAACTTTTCCGCCCCAGCCCGGATCAAATCCGGTGTGGCGATGGCCGACGAATTGATGCTCACCTTGTCGGCCCCGGCCCGAAGCATCGTCTGCATATCGTCGACGGTGCGGATGCCTCCGCCGACGGTCAACGGCATGAAGCATTGGTCGGCGGTGCGTTGGATGACCTCGACAATAGAGGCCCGGCCATGGGCGCTGGCGGTGATGTCGAAAAAGACCATTTCATCTGCGCCTTGTTCGTTGTAGCGCAAGGCTAATTCGACCGGGTCGCCGACATTGCG
>Ga0070704_100002314_pt1 | contig 10662 bp, 11 predicted proteins | sample KBSK5252metaG_FD_65467 | JGI IMG/M metagenome (GOLD analysis project Ga0070704, IMG submission 65467) | Corn, switchgrass and miscanthus rhizosphere microbial communities from Kellogg Biological Station, Michigan, USA - KBS K5-25-2 metaG | ecosystem: Host-associated > Plants > Roots >... | reverse complement strand
TGCAGGCGACCGAGTCGGCGGAGGAGCGCAAGGCTCCGCAAGTGAAGTTCTAGGCGGACCGTGCCGCGTGGCGGCCGCCACGTTCTTCGAGCACCAGCAGGTCGCGCGGCGCAACACGCGCGTCATGGTGCTGATGTTCCTGCTTGCGGTGGTCGCAGTGGTGATCGCGGTCGACCTGGTGCTCGCCGGCGTCTGGATCTGGGGGGTGTCGGATTCAGGCTACGTCGAGCCAGGCCGGCGCGCCGGGCTTGGGACGATGATCCGCTCGGTGCCGGTTGCTCTCTATCTCTGGGGTGCCGGGGCTACGGCGGCGATCATCCTCATCGTCAGCACGGTGAACGTGGCCAAGCTCGCGGACGGCGGCGAAGCCGTGGCGAGGATGGTGGGCGCGCGGCACATCTCGCCCGAGACGCGCGACACGCTGGAGCGCCGCTTCCTGAACATCGTCGAGGAGATGGCGATCGCCTCGGGCGTTCGGGTTCCCGCGGCGTACATCATGGACGGCGAGCAGGGAATCAACGCGTTCGCTGCCGGATGGGACGTCTCCGGGGCGGTCGTGGCGGTAACGCGCGGAACGCTGCAGACGCTCACCCGCGACGAGCTGCAGGGCGTGATCGCGCACGAGTTCAGCCATATCCTCAACGGCGACATGCGGCTCAACATCCGCATGATCGGCGTGCTTGCGGGAATCGTGTTCATCGGCTCGATCGGCGGCTTCATCATGCGCTCGGTCGGTCAGAGTCGCGATCGCAAAGACTCGGCCTCGGGCGGGATTTTCGCAGTCGGCCTTGCGCTCTTCATCATCGGGTACGTAGGACTGTTTTTCGCGCGCCTGATCAAGGCGGCAGTGTCGCGACAGCGCGAATTCCTTGCCGATGCATCGAGCGTGCAGTTCACCCGCAACCCGGAGGGCATCGCGGGTGCGCTCGACCGCATCCGCGCGTCCACGGCGCTGATCTCGAACCGCCGCGCCGAAGAGATGTCGCACATGTTCTTCGGCCAGGGCATCAAGGTCTGGTTCGGCGGGCTGTTCGATACGCATCCCGCGCTCGATGAGCGCATCAAGCGCGTGCATCCGGGATTCCAACCGTCGCAGTACCGCACGAAACGCGAGGCAGATGCACCCCGGATGGCCTCGGGCGCAGACACCGCGTTCGGCAGGGCGGCGGGATTTGCGGGACCCGCCGAAGGCGCGGGCCAGAGCGAGGGCAGGCGGGTAGCCGATGTAGGCGCGGCGTGGGGGCGCTCGGCAGGCGAAAGCGCGGGGCTCGTCGGCACCATCGACGGCGCAAAGGTCGACTACGCGACGCGGCTGCTCGCGTCTTTGCCGCAGCCGCTAAGGGAGAGCATGCGGAATCCGGACGGCGCCAGCGCTGCGCTCGTCGCCTTGTTGCTCGCGCCGAAGGACGACGTCATGCAGCAGCAGCTCGACGCGCTTCGCGCTGCCGGCTCGCAGGCGCTGGCCGAACGAGCCAGGGCAGCGGCGCCGCTGGTGCGCCGGCTCGGTCCCGCGTATCACCTGCCGGTCGTCGACCTTGCACTCCCCGCGCTGAAGGCTGCTCCAAGCGAAGGCAACCAGGAACTGATCAAGGCGCTGGAGGCGGTGATCCAGGCCGACCGGCGCGTGTCGTTGCATGAATTCGTGGTCCTTACGCTGGTGCGAGAGCAGCTTGCGCCGAAAGGCAAGCCCGGAGCTTCGGGAAGCATGAAGATCGACCAGCTGCGCTCAGAGGCGGCAGCGGTGCTGCATCTCGTCGCACACGCGGGCATCCGCGCCGATGCCGCGGGGTCTCGCGATCAGGAGTTGCAGGCGGCGCTGCGCGCGGGCGCGACGGAAATGGGCCTGGGCGAGGCGGGGATCGCAGCACCCGCGGGCGTCACATCGGAGTCGGCCGGCGCGGCACTCGAAGCGTTGAAGGCACTCGCGCCGTTGCAGAAAGCGATCCTGGTGAAGGGATTGTTCGCCGCCGTCACCGCAGATGGCGCGATTCGCATCGCAGAAGCGGAGCTGATGCGCATGGTCGGCGCGGTGCTCGATTGCCCGCTGCCGCCGCTCCTCGAGTCGGTGGATCCGGCTACGCTCGCGGCGTAGGGCCTCGCCTACAGCTGTCCAGCGATCAGGAACACTGCGCTCGCGCGCGCGATCCGCTCTTCGCCGACGCACAGGTAGCAGTTGCCGAACGCGAGCCGCGTGCCGCGCTTGTGGATGTCGACCCGTGATTCCACCCAGTCGCCGATCCTGGCGGTACCGGCATAGTCGAGCGACAGGTTCGCGGTCACTGCGCCGATCGGCGGATCAGCGCTGAACGCGATTGCGTAACCGATCGCCACGTCGGCAAGCGTGGCGAGTATTCCGCCGTGGATCGTGCCGCGCGCATTGCAGTGCTTCGCTTCGACTCTCAAGCCCACCACGAGGTCCGCGCCCTTGCCGCGACCGTACAGCGGGCCAATCAGCTCCAGTACCGGGCTGGTGCGAAATAGCGGCTGGAAGCCTTCGGGAACGTCCATCGAAGCGGGAATCCTCCGCTTGCATCGGGGAAAACACAACCGGGACCCGGGCGTGCCCGCCGCTAGAATGCGCGCATGCGAATCTTCGCCGCTCTACTGCTCTTCCTGCTGTCCCCGTCCCTACACGCACAATCCGCCGCGACGCGCCTGTTCGATGCGATCGACGAGGGCAAGCCGATCGTCGCGGAGGGGATTCTCGCGCGCGAGAAGGTGGACGTGAATTCCGTCAACAAGGAGCGCGAGACGCCGCTGCATCGAGCCGTCGAGAAAGGCATGAAGGAACTGGTTGAGCTGCTGCTGAAAAAGGGCGCGCGCGCCGGCCTGCGCTCAGCGACCGGCGAGACACCGTTGCATCTCGCGGCGCTGCACCCGGATCCGGTGTTCGCCGACCTGCTGCTGGCGGCCGGCGCCGACCCGAAGGTACGCAACGACCACGGCGAGTCTGCCTTGCACTGGGCGGCGCTGAGCGGCAACCCGCTCACGCTGCAAAGGCTGCTGGCGCGCGGGGCGGATGCCAATGTGCGCGACCAGAAGGGCAATCTTCCGCTCCACGGCGCCGCGGATGGCGGGCACGATGGCGTAGCGAAGCTTCTCCTCCCACGTACGAACGAGCCTCGCGCGAAGAACGCGGGCGGCCAGACGCCGGGCGACATCGCGCGTGAGCGCGGTTTCGGCGAGCTTGCGAAACTGCTCGATGGTGCGCCGACGGTGGTGCAAGCAAGACCAGGCCAGCCGGCAAGCACGCAGCCGCCGCCCGCAAAGCCTGCCCCGTCGTTCAACACCATGGACATCGACGACCCGAACCACCCTCGGTTCCACAAGCAGTAGCGGCGAGCCCCGGCAGCTCGCCGGCAGATCAGCCGCTGGGCTTGAAACCGAGCGGGGCCAGGATCGCGATCGCACCCAGGATCACCGCCGCCCAGATGATCCAGCGCAGGCTGGTGCGTTCGCTTCCGGCAGGACGCGGAGCCTGGCTCGCAATGCGCACGAACCACGCGTCGGCCCGATCGCCGAAGCATTCGAGCGGCGAGCGCGCGGCGAACTTTGCATAGGCAAACATCCCGGCAAGGCAGGCAAACAGGATCGCGATATTCGGCCACTCGCCGATCGTCCACGACCAACTGGCCGACCAACCGAGATCCGAAACCGGCCACAACGGATAGATGGGCCACGTCGGCCCGCCCGCCACGAGATCGCAGAACAGGTGCAGCACCGAGGCGACCATCGCAAAGAGCGCCACGCGTGCTCGTGCCGACTGGTTCGAGCAGAGCAGCCACGCGACCACGCCGGTGAGCAATACGAATGTGAGCCCGTGCGTGTAGCGGTGGTGCACGACGCGCCACACATTCTCGAACGCGAGGTCCTTATCGAGACGGTAGTACAGCAGCGCCCCTGCATACGCGAGAACATCGACATCGGGAGCGAGTCCGGCCCATGCGACGATTCGCCGGTCGCGCGCAGTTTCCAGGCCCGCCGCATCGGCGAAATACCAGCTGACAAGCAGGTGCGAGGGTCCCTGCATCCTTCAGGCCGCGCGGCGCAGACGCAGGAACGCGAGCGCCGCGATCGAGCCGAGCAGCGCGACGAACGTTCCAATGGCAAGTGCGCGAAACGTCGAGTCAGACGGGTCCGCGGACACGACAAAGGGCCAGACCAGACTCAAAAAGCATGCGAAGCCCGCCGACGCCGCGAGGACCCAGCGCAGCGCGGTCATCCGGTCATCATCCGTCGCGAACTTGCAGGATCACGTAGAGGTCGCCCTTGCGATCAAAGCCTTCTCCGGGGAATCGCAGCCGATCCTGGTGGCGCCAAGTCTTTCGCAGCTTCACGCTGAAGGCGCCGTTGGGTGTCTGAATGAGGACCGTTTCCTCGTTGGCGATCTGGGACTGCGTAACCGTGAGGTCGTACCGCGCGTCGAGGTTTACCTGCGCATCCGGGACCTGCTCCTCCGCGCGCTGGCGCAACGACGCGACGCCGTACGCGGCAACGCCCGCGCCCGTGAGCGCCAGCAATGCGATCGCCGTCCACTTCGCCATCACCGACCAGAAGCCGCCCAGGTTGTAGATCCACGCAAGGGGTGCCCAGATCCTCACCGAGCGAAGCTGGCCGGACTCGAGCTGCGAAAACTCCTGCCAGGTGCCCCAGGCGGCCCCTACTATTACGAGCCCGAACGCGATCCAGAACAGGTTCCCGGCAACGTTTCGCCACTTCGCCACGCTACGAGGCTTCCGCCCTCCGAGCCCCTACGGCCCAGTCGAGCGCCAGGACCGGGCCTTCGATGGCGCGCAGCTCGATCGAGTCTGCGTTGCGATCGTAGATCGCGTAGCGGACTTTTCCGACGTGATCGCGTCCGTAGCCGATCGCGCCGACGCTGACGATGTAGCGGTCCTGCGGGGACAACATGAACGGCTGGTTGTACGTGAACGCGTGTTTCGCCGCTTCGCCGTAAGCGGTCGAACGCATGCCGAAGATCAGCGGCTCGTGTACATGGCCGACGAACATCAGGCGGTATTTCGTGTCGTCGAACACGTTCCAGGCCTCGACCGCATGATTGATCTTGCGCTGGTTCTTGCGCGGCGAGGTGTGGATGTACAGCACGTTATCTTCGACGATGCGCTCGGGCAGATCGAGGAGGAAGCTGCGCATCGCCCCGGGCAGCTCGACGTCGTTGATCTCGTCGTGGTTGCCGCGCACGCAGGGGATTCCGCGCTTCTGCAGCGTCTCGATCACCGCCTCGTTGTCCGGTCCGCCATCGACCAGGTCGCCGAGGCAGACGATCTGATCGCAGCCCTGGCGGTCGATATCCGCGAGTGCGGCGACGAGGCCGGCGTGGTTGCCGTGGATGTCCGAGATGATCGCGGTGCGCGAAGGCAGCGTCCGTCCGCGCGCCGCGATCCGGCTCGCCAGGCGCTCTTCCTCTGGAATGCGGTGCTCGATCTCGAACCGGACGATTCGCTCCAGCGTGCGCGCAAGGTCGGCAGCGGCCGGCTCGCGAGCCAGCCAGGCCTCCACTGATTCCAGCGCTGCACGGTACTGCTGGACGGTCGCCAGCGCTCCCCGATCCTCTGCCATGGTGTTTCCCCCCCGGTTCCCATTTTATGCCGGGCCGCACGCGTAAGCTCCACCCGGGACGCATCGACCAACGGGCAATGACTGCGAACCTGCTTCGTACGGCTGTCGCCTTGGCCCTCCTTCAAGCCTTGCCCGCCCTGGCCGCCCAGTGCAGCGCCCGCTCCGGGCCGCACACGGCGGCATTGGTCGAGCTGTATACGTCCGAAGGGTGCGACAGCTGCCCCCCGGCCGACCGCTGGCTCTCGTCGCTCGGCAGCCGCGGCCATGCACCGGATCGCTTGGTCCCGATCGCGCTGCACGTGGACTACTGGGACTACATCGGGTGGAAGGATCCCTACGCCAGGGCGCTGTTCAGCTCCCGCCAGCGCAGGCTCGCCCAGGTCATGCGGGCGAAGATCGTCTATACCCCCCAGGTCCTGCTCCAAGGCGAGGACTTCAGGCGCTGGCATACGCCGGCGTTCGACGAGGCCGTCGCGAGGATCAACGCCCGGCCGGGGCGCGCCAGGATCGAACTGATGCTGGAAAGGGCCTCCGGGGGGTATTTCCCCGTAGATGCCCGCGTGGAGGTCCTAGAGCCGTCGCAGAGTGCGGAGGCGGGCCTCTACCTGGCGGCCTATGAGAACAAGCTGGTCTCGGCGGTAGGGGCGGGGGAGAACCGTGGCAAGACCCTGATGCACGACTACGTGGCGTTCGAATGGGTGGGGCCCCTCGCGCCCGGCCCGGACGGGCGGCTCAGCGTACGAAAGGCCCTGCCGCTGCTGCCGCAGGCGGTCGCCGCGAACTCCGGTGTGATCGCCTTCGTCCAGAACCGGGCCACAGCGGAGGTCCTCCAGGCGCTGATGCTTCCGGCCTGCCCCTAGCAGGGGGGTGGAACGCCTTATTTCTGCTCGATTTTGCGGCCTCGGGTATATTCAGGCCATACCGCCGCCGGGGGCGGGGGTTCCGGGAGGCATGGGACGTGCAAGCGACGCAGATCCGCCAGAAGGACGGGATCTTCTACTTTGCCAGCTATCGGGCGAAGGATTTGCTCGCCCGGGTGCGCTTTATCAGCCGTTTCTATGGCGAAGGCGAAGAGATCGCCGCATCGCGCATCGCCCAGGACGACGACATCGCGCAATTCATTTCGCGCATCGAGCGCAACGACCACGCATTCCAGCGCGCGCTCTCGCGGGCCAAGATCCGGCAGCTGACCAACTTCTACGAGACGGCGGTGTCCCAGCCGGCAATTCCCGGGACCGTGCTGCTGTATACGTCCGAGAAGTTGTCGTTTCGCGCCAACGGCGACGGCGTCGGCCACCTGACCGAGCCCGGCACCAAGTTCCTGATCATCGACGGGCAGCACCGGCTCGCGGCGCTGCATTTCTACATGCTGGAGCGGCCGACCGATGCCGCCACGATCAGCGTGCCCTGCATCATATTCGACGGCCGCAGCGAGGATTTCGCTGCGGAGATGTTCGTCATCATCAATTCGACGCCGACGCGGATCAACAAGAGCCACCTGATCGACCTGTACGAGCGCGTGTCGTGGGCTGCGCCCGATCGCAAGTTCGCGGCGCGGCTGGTCGAGAAGCTCTACGGCGACGGCGAAAGCCCGATCCGCTACCGGATCAACCGGCTCGGCGGGCGCAGCCAGCGCGACAAGTGGGTGCTGCAGGCGGAGCTCTTCAACGAGCTGCATCGCTGGGTGCGTGGCCGCTGGCGCTCGATCCAGCTCGCCGGCGGCAGCTCGAAGGAAGTGCCGCGCTATTACGCGATCGTCCGCGACTTCCTCAAGGCGGCGCGCAGCGTCTTCGGCGACGCGGTCTGGGGCAAGGATGGCTACATGGTCACCAAGCCCGTGACGATCAAGGCGCTGATCCGCGTGTGCGCTGACCTGGCCAAGGAAGATGCAGAGCCCGAGGCCGGGCGCCTTGCGCGCTGGGAAGAGCGGCTTGCGCCCTGGACCGAGATGGCGAAGCAGTTCCGCGAGGAAGGCTTCTACGAGCGCTTCGCCGCCAAGGGCGAGGTCGAGCGCGTAGCGCGGGTGCATCGCGATCTGGCGCGCGCAGCGCACATCGAGACCGCCAAGAAGCCGTAGCAGTACCGACTAAATTTTCGCGCCTGGCCCGATACTCAGATCGCGCCCTGGGCGGCGAAGCGCTCGATCTCCGCCGGCGTGAAGCCGAGCTCCGTAAGGATCGGCCGCGTGTGCGCGCCGAGCGCAGGGACCGCATCCATGCGCGGCTCGAACGCATCGAGGTTGAACGGCGGCTTCATCGCCTGCAGCGTTCCCGCGGGAGAGCCAATGTCGCGCCAGCGATCGCGCGCCTTCAGCTGCTCGTGGTCCCAGAATTCCTGCATCGTGTTCAGCCGCGCGTTGGCGATCTCCGCGCGCTCCAGCCGCTCGAGCACTTGGGCACCCGTCAGGCTGCCGAATACGCGCTCGATCTCCGCGCGCAGCGCCTCGCGGTTGGCGTCGCGCGCCGGCGCAGTGGCGAAGTGCGCGTCGGACGCAAACGCCGCGTCGCCGAGGACGACTTCGGCAAAGCGCGCGAACTCGCGGTCGTTCTGCACGCCGAGGAAAACGGTCTGGCCGTCGCCCGCGGCAAACGGCCCGTACGGCGCGATCGTCGCGTGGAATGCACCCGAGCGCGGCGGGGCGCTTCCGCCGTACGCGGTGAAGTAGGCGGGGAAGCCCATCCATTCGCCGAGCGACTCGAACATCGTAATATCGAGCGTCGCGCCGCAGCCGTCGCGCTCGCGCCGCAACAGCGCAGCGAGGATCGATGACAGTGCGTACATTCCGGCCGCGATGTCCGCGACCGGAATTCCCGCCTTGGCATGCGCCTCTTCCGTGCCGGTCACGGAAAGCAGACCCGTTTCACATTGCACGAGCAAGTCATAGGCCTTCTTCGAAGCGTACGGGCCCGCCGGGCCGTATCCCGAGATTCCACACCAGATGAGCCGTGGATCACGCGCGCGCAGTTCCGCCGCGCCGAGCCCAAGGCGCTCGGCTGCGCCCGGCGCGAGGTTCTGCACGAACACATCGGTGCGCTCCACCAGCCGCGCGAGAATCGCCTTTGCGTCGTGATGCTTCACGTCGAGCGATAAGCTTTCTTTCGACCGGTTGACCCAGACGAAATGCGAAGCGAGACCGTTGACCGTATGGTCGTAATGACGCGCGGAGTCGCCGCTGCCCGGACGTTCGATCTTGATCACGCGCGCGCCGAGCTCGGCCAGTTGCCGCGTGCAGAACGGGCCCGCGATCACCTGCTCGAGCGCGAGCACGGTAACCCCTTCGAGCGGCCGTTTCACGCGAACGTCACCGTGAGGCCTGCGAGCGGAACGCCGCGCAGCGAGGTCTTCCAGGTCTCGCCCGGCTTGACGGGGTGCGCGTCGGTGAGCACGCCGGTCGTGATCACCTCGCCGGGAGCAAGAGCAGCCGCCGACGGTTGCTTCGCCAGCACACCGACCAGGTGCGCCAGCGCGAGCAGCGGGCTGCCGAGCACATTCGCACCGCTGCCGCGGTCGACGATCGAATCGCCTTTCGAGAGCGTCGCTTCGAGCGCCGGCAGCAACGTCGCAAGATCCGGCAGTTCGGCAACTGGAATCGGAGTGCCATGAACGAGGCGGCCGTGCAGGCCGTTGGCTGCCGTGCAATCGGCGAGCGTCACTTTCCAGCCGGGGTGATAGCACTGCACGATCTCTACCGAATGCGCGACCCACTCGATCGCTGCGAGCATCTCTTGCGGATCGCGCGACTCGCGCGGCGTGTGCTTCAGCTTGAAGCAGATCTCTGGCTCGATACGGGGTTGTACGAGACCCGAAAGCGGTACCGTTACGCGATCGCCTGGGGCAACAAGCATCGTGCGGTCATACACCATGCCCCACATCGGCTCGTGGACTCCGTAGCGCTCCCACAAAGTGCGATTGGTGAAGCCGATCTTTCGGCCGAGCGGCTTCCAGCCACTGGCCACGCGGTGAGCATGGACCTGCGCTGCGGCGCGATATCCCGCTTCCGGCGTGAGCCCAGGGTAACGAGCGCTGAATGGCGGCACTTCGCGCGGCGCTTCGTCCAGTCCGATGAGCTCGGCCGACAGGGGATCGGAGGCGGCGGCGGTCATGCGCGGATGATAGTATGCCGACGCGGAATGGACCCCGAACCGTATCTTGCGTGGGCAATTCTCGGCCTGATCCTCGTGATCGCCGAATTGGTCACCGGCACGTTCTATCTCGTGATGCTGGGCGTGGCCGCATTCGGAGCCAGCGCCGCCGCGTACCTCGGGTACGACTTCCCGATCCAGTCGATCGTCGCGGCGCTGGTCGCAGCGGCGGGCGCGTACTGGGTGCACGTTTATCGCGTCAATAGCGCGACGCAGCAGATGAAGCAGATCGATGCCGGTCAGCCGGCGAATTTCGAGAGCTGGGTCGACCAGGGCGCGCGGCTGGCGCGCGTGCGCTATCGCGGGGCGTCCTGGGACGCGCAGGTGGAAGGCGATCAGGCCCCTCAGGCGGGCGCGGTCGTGTACGTAGTGTCGACCCATGGCAATACGCTCAGGGTCTCGCTGAAACACCCCGGCTGAAGCGAATTTTCCAGGGAGGGAACTCGATGTTCATCAAACTCATCATCGCGCTCGTTCTGTCGGTCGGAACGTGGTTCGCCACCGGTACCGTCAAGTATGCGGTCTGGGTCTTTTTCATCGCCGCGGTGGTCGCCTTCATCATGGAAGGCGTGCGCATCGTGCCGCAGCAGAGCGCGTACGTGATCGAGCGGCTCGGAAAGTTTCATGGGATTCTCGAGCCGGGTCTGAACCTGATCATCCCTTTCCTCGACCGCCTCGCCTACATGCATTCGCTGAAGGAGGTGCCGCTCGACGTGCCCGAGCAGGTCTGCATCACCAAGGACAACACCCAGCTTGCGGTGGACGGCATCCTTTATTACCAGGTGACGGATCCGCGCCTCGCCTCCTACGGCTCGGCGAACTATATCGCCGCGATCACGCAGCTCGCGCAGACCACGCTGCGCAGCGTGATCGGCAAGATGGAGCTCGACAAGAGCTTCGAGTCGCGCGAGGACATCAACCGCCACATCGTCGCCGAGCT
>Ga0070704_100002313_pt1 | contig 10663 bp, 10 predicted proteins | sample KBSK5252metaG_FD_65467 | JGI IMG/M metagenome (GOLD analysis project Ga0070704, IMG submission 65467) | Corn, switchgrass and miscanthus rhizosphere microbial communities from Kellogg Biological Station, Michigan, USA - KBS K5-25-2 metaG | ecosystem: Host-associated > Plants > Roots >... | reverse complement strand
CCCGCCTCGATCAACTCGCCGGCGCGCGCCACGAAGTCGTCGAAGCGGCAGCAGAAACATCCGCCCGCCACTTCCGCTGTCTGAAATCCCGCCGAGCGGAAGGTGCCCGTGTCGACGAGGTCGCTTGCCTGATCGTTCGCGACGACGCCGACGCGCTGCCCGCGCTCGCGGAAAAAGTCTGCAAGGCGCAACACGGTCGTCGTTTTGCCAGCGGCGAAGAAGCCGCCGACGACAATGAGTTTCACAAACACGCGTTCGCATTCTGTCATGGGAGAAGGCCGGGTAGTAGAATCTGCTGGCATGAGCGTACAAATCGCCGGCCCGATCGGTACCTCTGAGCTCGGTCAGACCTGGATAGACGCGGGGACGAGCTCGCGCACGCGCTCCGCCGTGCCGGGCAGCACCGGCGTCGCGCTGCAGTCGGTCGCATCCATGAGCGCGGCGCAGAAAATCGAAGAGGCCGTGCGCCGCTCCCTGCCGATGCTCGGACCAGAGGCTCGCCGTCAGGTGGAAGCGATGCTCAGTCCCGGCTCGCTCGCCATCATGACCGGCACGCTCATCGTGTGGGCGGGCTCGCATTTCTTCGGCGTCGGCGAAATCGTCGACATCATCCTGCTGGCCGTCGGCTTCGTCGCCATCGGCCTCGGCGTCTTCAGCGGCGCCAGCGAGCTGTACGAGTTCGCGACCGATGCGGTGCACGCGAACAGCGAAGAGGATCTGAACCGCGCGGCGCGGCACTTCGCGGCCGCGGTGAACATCCTCGGCATCTCGGTGATTTCCGCCGTGCTCATGCGCCGCAGCGCCGGCGCGGTGAAAGCGCGCGGCCGTCCGACCGTCAGAAGGATGCCCAACGTCGGCCAGGGGCCGCCGGCGGGCGTCAAGCCGAGAATCACACGCCCGTATACGCTGCCCGGGGGCGCGCTCGGCGAGACCGACTGGTTCGGCAACATCGCCGTGACCCGCAATCAGACGTTCACCGAACAGCGGCTCACGCTCTATCACGAGTGGATTCACAGCGTGCTCTCGCCGAAGACCGCGCCGCTGCGCCGGCTGCGCGCGCAGCTGAGGGCCAGCGCGTACTGGCGATCGTCGCTGCTGCGCTATCTCGAAGAAGCGATGGCGGAGAGCTACGCGCAGCTCAAAGTGCAGGGCATCCGGGAAGCGCTGCTGGCGTTTCGATTCCCGATCCAGGGCGGCTACGTCACCGTGTCGCAGCTCGGCGCCGAGGGCACGGCGATCGGCACCATCACGGTTGGCAGCATGGTGTTCAACGTGACCGTGGTGCAGGGCGACTGGGAGCAGCAGCGGTAGCCGTGCTCACCGAAGCCGAAGCGATCGAACGCGCGCGTCAGGTGGCCGCCGAGAACGGATGGGCGTGGGTCGATCCGGCGGAGGCGATGCTGCGGCGCCCGTGGTTCGGGAAGGGCGGGAAGTGGGAAATCTTCTCGAACGCGCGCGCGCTCGGTGCGAAGGTCCGCGTCGTCGTCGATGGTGAGACCGGAGCGGTCGTCGAAAAAGGCTATATCCCGCGGTGATCACGCTCGACGAATGAGACAGCTCATTCGTCGCAGGGTCTGAGGCACGAACGCATCAACGTCGCCGCACGGGAACCGTGGCCGTGTGCTCTTCGGTTTCTACCAGTTGCTGCACCTGTATCGCCTCGCGATAGTCGATTTTGAAGAAACTCTCCTGGCGCCCCGGCACGCGGCGCGGCGGCGCGCTCAACTCCCGAGACGATAGGTATCCGATTCTCAACGTGACCACCGTACAGTCGAACGTGGCCATTCCGCCGCTGAAGTCGTACGGGTTGTTGTACTCGAGCGGCAGACTGGATTGAAAGCGTCCATCCAACGTACCGTGCGCAGGCAGCAGCCGGGCGTATGGCATCTCAGGCGCTTCAACCTGGACGTTCGGTGGGATCGCGAGCACTCCTCGCAGCAGCGTCAGCCGTCGGCCATCAATCAAGGTGTAGGCGAGACCGTCATGTATACGCACCTCGCCCTCTTTCAACTCAAAAAGCGCATCCATCACATACAGGTCGACGTCCGAGGCGTTCCGAAGCCGATAGACAAGCGACATCTGCCGGTCGTTCACTTCAAGCGTTGCGCCGATCTGCACGCTGGCTACGGCATGTTTCGTCGTCATCACGGCCTCATTGTCGCGGCGAGCCGAAGCGTCCGCGCACGCATACAGAGTCGCCGCCGCGCCCAGCACGGTGCACAGCGCTCCATCAATAGTGCGTCCGCGTCGGTTGCTTCGGATTCCACTCATCTCGAATCTTGTTTTCCGTGAACGCGTCGTGTGCATGCGTTCCCAGGCCCACAGCCATGTCCTCGCCCTCGGCAGTGAAGTTGTTTGTACCACGCGCGCTGTGATTCGCGTGGATGAGCTCGTGCGCGAGTCCTACGCCGGGCGGTCTGGTGTGCCAGGGTTCGCTTCCGTCGCCGATCACTCTCCTGTCGGGGTTGAATGAAACGATACTCCCCGTGCCTTCGCCACGAGTGCCATCGGTTTTGCGTACGGCTTTGCGAGCGTCAATCGGCGACGCACCGTTCCCGGTGGTGCTTGGCCGAATCGTGATCGGCTTCCCGCCGTTCTTGAGCGACTCGAGCAGCTTCGCGCCGGTCGGCGTTTTCTTGATTCCGTCGAGCGCCTCGATCGTCTTCTTCCGAAAGGCGTCGTCGCCATCGATCGTGATGCCCTCATAGGTCTTGGGGACGCCACCCGGCGCCGGACCGTTCGCGGGATCCTCATTCTGCACCAGAGCGTTTCCAGACTGCGCGGCGTCAGTAAATGCCGCCGCGGTGGGCCCTGCCACAACGAACGCCGTAGCGAAGTCCGTCGCCATTCCCGGCCCGACGTATCCAATCTGCGGCGTCGTCGCGGACGACGAACCCGATTTGGCGGCGCCGCCGCTGCCGCCCGCGCCGCCGCTGCTGTCGCCGATCATCACGGTCGGACAACCGACGACGATCGTGCCGCCGTGCGCGGTCATGTCGCCGATGCGCGCGGCCGGTTTGCCGCCGATGAGCACCGACAGCGATCCCTTCGCGATCGTGTCCGGTGGGCCGACGCAGACGGCCATGTCGCCCACGCGCGCAGCCGGCATGAAGCCGACGAGCACGGTCGGGGAACCGGGCGGCAGAATCGGGCCGCCGACGTGCGGGACCGGCGGCGTGCCCGGGGTGACCATCGGGCACGTGTGCATGTCGCCGACGCGTGCCGCGGGAGGCATCAGATGAAGCAGAACGCCGCTTTCTGCCGCGTGAGACCCTTCCCGTACTCGACATTGAAGTGCGCCTGCTTGTTCGGGTCGTAGTCGAGGCGGATGCGCCAGAATGGATCGTCGATCGCGGCGACGCCGACTTCATTGCCTGCGAGGACGCCGATTCGGCCGAGCTCGATCTTCCGGTGCGGTCCGAACGACACGGACCGATCCTCGAGCCATGTGATCGCGGCATTCCTCGCCTGCTCGATCGTCGCGAATTGAAATTCCTGTTCGGCCACGGCGTCGCTCCAGTCCTCACACGCTCATCATAGAGCCGTAGTAATAGATGTTCGCGAACGGGCTCGACATGCCGTTCCCGCCGGTCGCGAGGCCGGGCACGTACGCCTGATCGGCGTTGCCCATGAACAGCGCGGATCGGTCGCCGTCCTTCACTGGCTGATGGCGCGCGGGACCGACCCAGCCGTACACCGGCTTGGTCAGCTCGATGATGACGAGCCACTCCATCGTCGGATTCCAGTCAGGCGAGACTGCCAGCCCCGATCGCGCCGCGTCGGACACCGAGTTGCCGGTGGCGTTCGCGGTGCGCACGATGGCGTTGAAGGTCGACTGCGCGTGCCACCACGGGCTGCTGAAGATCTCATTGCCCCGGAATGTGCCCTGCGGCTGCGACGTGAACCGGAACAGCCGGTCGCCGGGATTGAACAGCGCCTTGCGCGGCGTGCCGCGAAATGCAAAGAGCGCCTGCGGGTCGGACTTCGCCATCTCGAAGTCGTCGTTGTGAATGTGCGCCATACCTGCCTCTTACACTCCTCGTTTCATGCGCGCCCGGTTCGATCCGGCCGATCGCCGGCCACGGTCACCGGTTCGCCCATCACCAGTTCCACCTGTTCGCCGCCGCCGCTGTGGCCGAACAGCGGATGACACCTGCCCACGTTGACGACGCTGCCCGCCTTGAGGACGCACCAGTTCACTTCGGAAAAGCCCGCCGGCAGCGCGCGCGAATCGGTGTAGGCCGTGCGCGTCAGAATCACGTCGCCGACCGCGAACCAACGCCCGCGCGCACCGGTGCCTTTCCCGAGACGCTCGCTCGTCGTTTCTGCCGCGGCGCGGATTCCGGCTCCGACCGGCACACGAACGGCTTCGACGTCGCGCGCCAGCTTCATCGTGGCGTAGTGACCGCCAAGCCAGGCATCCGCGCACGTCGTCTTCGCGCGCGGGCGCGGAGTTCCCGTCACGCCGCCGCTACTCATCGTCATCAGTCATCGGGTGGCTGCACCTCCGGCGGCACCGCTGCCGATCCCGTTCCGTCCGCCGTGTCCGCGATCACCGTGGGGAAGAAGACGTTGAAGTCGGGCGATCCGACGCCCGCCGGATCGACGCCGATCACCTTTGTGAGCGCCTTCGGACTCTGTGCCGTCCCGCTCCCCGCTGCGCCGCCGCTGTTGATCAGGACCATCGTGCCTTGAATGGTCACGCCCGAAGGGCCGATGTCGACGAAACCGCCGGCCGCCTTCAGCGTGATCTGCATCCCGGCCTCGAGAACCACCTTCATCCCCGCCTTGAGGTAGACCTCCTGCCCGACGTCCTCGGTGTGGCTGCCGCCGACCTTGAGGACGACGTTGCCGTCGACCTTGCGCGACATGTCCTGGCCGATGTGAACGATTTCATCCTGCTTGACGCCGAGGTACGAGTTCTTGCCGAGGTCCTCGTGCTTGTCCTTGTACACCTGCAGATGACGCTCGCCGATGATCGTCTCGTGACGGTCGGCTTCGACGCGGATGTTCAGCTCGCCCTGGCCGTGCACCATGATTTCTTCGTAGCCCGCCTTGTCCTCGAACCGGATCTCGTTGGCGCCGCCGCCGCCGCGAGTCGTGTCCGTGCGAAGCACCGAGCGCGTCTTGTAGTCGGGCAGTGGATACGGGTGAATCTGATCGCCGTTGTAGACGGTGCCGACCACCATCGGTTGATCGGGATCGCCTTCGAGGAATCCGACCAGCACTTCCTGGCCGACGCGCGGGATGAAGACCGATCCCCATCGCTTGCCGGCCCACGTCTGCGCCACGCGTATCCAGCACGAGCTCTCCTCGTTGCGCGTGTGGATGCGGTCCCAGTGGAACTGCACTTTGATCCGGCCGTAGTTGTCGACGTAGATCTCCTCGCCCGGCGTCCCGGCGACGATCGCCGTCTGCAGGCCCTGGATCACCGGGCGCGGCGTCACGCGCGTCGGCCGGAACGACAGCGACAACGGCATGCACCTGAAGTGATTCGAATAGGTGAACGCCTCCATCGGATCGCCCGAGTCGTACGAGCCTTCGGTCGCCGTGTGCTGAATGGACGTCAGCAGGTAGCGCTGATTCAGGCTGCCGCGCGGATGTTCGGCCAGGCCCAGCGAGTAGCCCGTCGTCAACGTCCGGATATTGCTCGTGCCCTCGACGACGACGGTCTGCGCATCCTGTTCCTGGATTCTGACCTTGGCGAGGTTCTCGCCGACGTCGCGCAGCACGTACTCGCCCGGGTAGTCGTAGATCTCGAACGCCATCCCCGCCGGCGGCGGCTGCGTGCTGTCGACGTTCACCTGGAGATTGACGGCCGGCGTCTCGAAGTTCCAGTCCATCAGCGAATACTTCGACGACCGGAAGTCCTGCTCCCACGTGAAGCCGGTGACGACGTCCTCTTCGGCGTGCGCGATGCCTTGCGTGGTCTGGTACCGCGCCGTGCCCTGGAAGGGACACGGCTTGTCGACGGTGGCGTCGGTCAGCACCATCGTGTGCTTGCCGTTTTCGTGCTCGAAGTAATAGAAGATGCCGTACTGCTCCATCAGGCGCGACACGAAGTTGAGATCGGTCTCGCGATACTGGACGCAGTACTCACGAATCGGATAGGAGCCGCGCAGGTCGAGGCGGAAATCCTTGAAGCCGTACGTCGTGAACACCATCTGGATGATGTCGGGCGGCGTCATGAACTGGAACATCTTGCAGTCCGCCGTTCGCGACAACAGCCACAGCCACGGCACCACCTCGGCGTGGTACGCCGTCAGGTGCTCCTCGGACGTGCTGCCCGACTGCGAGAACCGGCTGACGACGCCGTTGATGTAGCGATCGGTCAGCTGATCGGCCAACCGGATCTTCACGGTGACGTTCTTGCCGACGATCGCCGCGAAGTCGATGGAAGGATTCTCGGAGACGAGCTCCAGATCGAAATGGAACAGGCGCGAAATGCCTTCCTGGCCGCGCAGCGCCTTGAGCAGCAGGACGTCTTCTCCGAGCGGGGAAGCGAAGGCCAGATGCCGGTACAGTTGTGTGAACACCATGTCGCGTCAGGTCCCTCGTTACAGGCCGTTCAGGCCACCGAATACTGAAACGCCCCCGCGGCATCGGCCGTGATGTGCACCGTCGAAATGGGCTGATCGACGGCCATGCGGGCGAGCACTTCGCGGGAGACCTCGGGAAGCACCGTGCGGGTCAGGATGTGCTCGACGTTGCGCGCGCCGGAATCGACCTCGGTGCATCGCGCCTTGATCGCATCCACGAGTCGGTCGTCATAGGTGAGGCGCGCTCGATGGTTGGCCAGCACGCGCGCCTGAATGCGACTGAGCTGCAGCTGGATGATCTGCCGCATGATCGCATCCGCGATCGGGTAATACGGGATCACGATCAGCCGTCCGAGAAACGCCGGCGGGAACCGCTTCAGGAGATCGTTGCGCAGCATGTCGCTCAGCGCGACGGGCTCCGGCCGCGTCTCCTCGTCGGCGCTGACCTTCATGATGGTGTCGGTGCCGATGTTCGACGTGAGGAGGATGACCGTGTTCTTGAAATCGATCTCACGCCCTTCGCCGTCTTCGAGCATGCCCTTGTCGAAGACCTGGTAGAAGAGCTCCAGCACGTCCTGGTGCGCTTTCTCGACCTCGTCGAGCAGCACGACGCTGTACGGCTTGCGGCGCACGGCCTCGGTGAGCACGCCGCCTTCGCCGTAGCCGACGTAGCCGGGCGGCGATCCCTTCAGGCCGGAGACCGTGTGCGCTTCCTGGTACTCCGACATGTTGATGCTGATGAGATTGTGCTCGCCGCCGTAGAGCGTGTCCGCCAGCGCGAGCGCCGTTTCGGTCTTGCCGACGCCGCTCGGCCCGACGAGCATGAAGACGCCGATCGGTTTTCGCGGATCTTCGAGGCGCGCGCGCGACGTCTGAATCCGCTCACCGATCATGGCGAGCGCATGCCCCTGACCGAGCACGCGCCGCTGCAGCCGATCCTTCAGCGACAGGATCGTCTGAATCTCGTCGCCTTTCATCTTGCCGACCGGGATGCCGGTCCAGCCGGAGATGACCGCGCCCACCGTTTGGGCGTCGACGACGACTTGCATCAGCGGATTCTCGCCCTGCAGCGCGGCGAGCTCTGTGTTCAACCGCGCAAGATCGGCGCGCTGCAGCACGGTCTGGTCGGCGCCGGCGGCGGCGGGGCGCGTGACCACGTCCGCCGATCCCGATCCGGCCACCGCGACTCCCGCCGGTTCCATCTCCGGGGCGCCTGCGCGGGCCTCCAGCGCGGCGCGCAGATCCCGAATCCGCTGAATCAGCGATTTTTCCTGCTCCCAGCGCGCCTCCAGATCCGCCAGCTGCTTCTCCACGCCCGCGCGATCGTCGCGCAGCTGCGACAGCCGCTCGCCATGGACATCCATCGTCATCTGTTCGCGCTCGAGCGAGCCGAGCTCCACGTCGACGCCCGCCAGCCGCCGGCGCGCGTCCTCGAGCGGCGCGGGCACCGCGCTGTGGCTGATGGCGAGCCGCGCGCACGCGGTGTCGAGCACGCTCACCGACTTGTCGGGCAGCTGGCGGCCGCTGAGATACCGATCGGACAACCGCACCGCCTGTTCGATCGCGTCGTCGAGGATGCGGACCTGGTGATGCGTCTCGAGCTTGCCGGCGAGATGACGCATCATCAGGATCGCCTGGTCCGGCGTCGGCTCCTCGACCTTGACGACCTGGAACCGCCGGGCGAGCGCGGCGTCCTTCTCGAAATACTTCTTGTATTCCGACCACGTCGTCGCCGCGATCGTGCGGAGCTCGCCGCGCGCGAGCGCCGGTTTCAGCAGATTGGCGGCGTCGCTCTGGCCCGCTTGACCGCCGGCGCCGATCATCGTGTGCGCCTCATCGATGAACAGGATGATCGGCTGCGGCGATCCCTTGACCTCGTTGATGACCGACTTCAGGCGATCCTCGAATTCGCCCTTGATGCCCGCGCCCGCCTGCAGCAACCCGAGATCGAGCGTGCGGACGGTCACGTTGCGCAGCGGCGGCGGCACGTCGAGCTCGGCGATCCGTACCGCGAATCCCTCGACGACCGCCGTCTTGCCGACGCCCGCCTCGCCGGTGAGGATCGGATTGTTCTGTCGCCGCCGCATCAGGATGTCGACGATCTGCCGAATCTCGAAATCGCGCCCGGTCACCGGATCGATTTCACCCTTCCTGGCGCGCGCGGTGAGATCGATCGTGTATTGATCCAGCGCCTTCGTGCCGGCCGGCGCGGCCGCGGCTGCATCGGCCGGCGTGCCGCCCGCGGCCGCCTGCTCGCGATCCTCGATCGAGCCGGACACGATCTTGACGAACTGCTCCCTGAGCACCTCGCGCGAAACGAGCAGCAGCTCCTTCGCGCCCTGCGTCACCAGCGCGGAGCGCTCGTCGTCCGCCGCGAGCGCCAGCATCAGATGGCCGGAGCGCACGCTCGGCGCCGAGAAGTCGATCGAGGCGAGGAGCCAGGCGTCGGCCATCAGCTTCGGCAACCGCGGCGACAGCGCCGGCGTGCGTGCGTTGCCGGTCTTGAAGCGGTCGATCGCCGACGTCAGCTCACGCGACAGGCGCGAGACGTTGATGCCGAAGCGGTCCGCAATGCGCGTCAGGTCCGTGTTCGGCGTTTCGAGCAGCTTCACGAGCAGATGCTCGATGTCCACCTCGTAGTTCGTCCGCGACAGGCACAGTCCTGCCGCGCCTTCGAGCGCCCGCCGCGTCGTGTCGTTCAGCTTGCCGAGGAGCGATTTGAGGTTGCTCATATGAACCCTTTAGTGAACCCAGCGGAACGCGCAAACCGCAACCGAGAATCGCCTTCGCGGCCTTAGCGTTCTTCTTTCACGCCGCCGCGATTCGCGCTTCGAACACCGGTTGCGGCACGTCCTCCTCGAACTCCCGCGTCTTGAGCCACATCGACCATCCGAGCCGGATCGTCGCGTCCTGTCCGAGCGCGCAGTACGGCACTTCCTCGCGGCGCAGCACCGGCTTCACCTCGAAGTTCACCTCGTCGCCGACGAAGAAGCGCGTCAGCTCCACCAGGTGCGCATAGGCGTCGCTGCCCGGTAGAAAGTCCTGAAACTGCGAGTAGCCGAGCGGTCCGACGACGATGCGGAAGCGCGCCTGCGGATCCCAGATGCGCTCCCACAACACGGCGTTGACGCCGAGCTCGTTGTTCTGCCCGCCGCCGCCGAGGCTCGAGAGCAGGTCGGCGTTCATCTCGAACCACTGACCCTGGAACTGCACGACTTCGACAGGCACGCCGAAGTAGTCCTGAAGGATTCCTTCCAGCGCGACGGCCGACCGCGGGCGCTGCGCGAGCAGGCCGGCGTAGTAGAGAAGAATCTGATCGTCGATCGTCAGACGGTCGCGCAGGCCCGGCGTCCCGAGTCCGATGAAGCAGAACAGGTTCTGCGAGAACGTGTCTTCGCCGTGGCGGCCGTCCTCGTCTCGCGCCTGCTCCGCGCGCTCGTAGGCGACCGTGAACCGATACTTCTCCCATGCCCGGTAGAACAGCGAGACGGCGCGGTGGTTGAACAGATCGAAGAACGCGCGCAGCGCGGCGGTGTGCTTTTCGAGGGCAGGATCGCTCAACAGGACCGAGTAGTGGCGCGGCATGACGCCGAGCGCGCCGGTCAATCCCATGAAGTTCACCCACATCGAGTCGTGCGTCGCGCCGTCCTCGCGTTCGATCGCCTGAATCGCGCTCGCCGGGAACGCGAGCGACGAGTGGCCGCGAAACCTGACGACCTCTTCGGCGGGATGCTCGTGGCGGCCGACCGGCTCGAGCTGCGGGTACATGCGCTCGAGCAGCCGCACGGCCTGGAAGAACTCGAAGCGCGTCGCGTCCCTGAGGAACGCGCGGTCGAGCGCCTCGTCCGTCTCCTTCAGAGCAGCGCCTGTTGTCCCGCTCTCGGCGGCCATCGCTTCACCACGCCTCGCTGCCTGGAAACCGTGATCATTTCGCTGAACGAATTGATCGAGACATACAGCCCGAGGAACCGTTCGAGCACCGCCGAAAAGAGATACACGCCGGCGCCGACGTACTTCGACTCGTCGAATTCCAGCGTGGCTTCGATGCCGCGGGCGAACCCGCTCCCGACCGCCGCGCGGATGCGCCGCCACACCTGACGGCTGCTCACGCCGGCGATGCCGAC
>Ga0070704_100002310_pt1 | contig 10668 bp, 7 predicted proteins | sample KBSK5252metaG_FD_65467 | JGI IMG/M metagenome (GOLD analysis project Ga0070704, IMG submission 65467) | Corn, switchgrass and miscanthus rhizosphere microbial communities from Kellogg Biological Station, Michigan, USA - KBS K5-25-2 metaG | ecosystem: Host-associated > Plants > Roots >... | reverse complement strand
TCTCGGGCGCTTCTACCGGACTTTCTGGCGAGCTCGGTGACCGCTTGTCGGCGCGAACCACCACCGATTTCTGTTATTCGCCAGAATTCGCGTGCGACGTCCTCGTCTGAGAGACGTATCTCACCTGAATACAGATGTTTAGCGGCATTACCAACGACAATCGTGAACTCGCCGCGAGGGTCGGAAACCTGCTCGGCGAGCTCTGATGCGGTGCCCCGAAGAAGCTCCTGGTGGAGTTTGGTCAGCTCACGGGCCGCCATTATAGGTCGTTCACCAAATACAGGGCCGGCTTGCCGCAACGTCGCTTGTATTCGGTGCGGTGCTTCGAAGAACGAAAAGGTGTGCGGAGTCTGGGAGATCTCTTCCAGCCAGGATTGTCTGGCATTTGCCTTATTTGGCGCAAAGCCAAACACGGTAAAAGGCACCATCTCAAAGCCTGACGCAATCAAGGCAACCAGCGGCGCACTGGCGCCCGGGATCGGATCGATCCGGATTCCTTTCTCAATCGCTTCCTTCACCAGCTCGAGCCCCGGATCTGAGACGCCCGGCGTCCCCGCGTCGGTCACGATCGCCACGCTCTCCCCGCCTTCGAGCCGACTGATGAGCTGGGGAACCCGCGAACGAGCGTTGTGCTCGTGAAAACTGATCGTCCTGGTGGCAATCCCATGATGATTGAGCAGCCGTGCCGATCGCCGCGTGTCTTCAGCCGCAATCACGTCCACCTCGCGGAGCACGCGCAGCGCGCGGAGCGTGATGTCTTCGAGGTTGCCGATGGGGGTCGCGACCACGTACAACGTGCCGGACATCGGGAAGGACAGTAGATTATTGTACCATTGCGGGATGTGCGCTCACCGAGCCGAGCAGCAGAGCGCCCTCATGAACAGGCATGTACCCATCGGAGCCATTCCCGCATTTTGTCGACGACTACCTCGCGTACCTCTACGAGGTCTGTCCGACCCAGGCGACCCTCGATGGTACCCACCTCCACGATGACCTGCTCGAGGACCTGAGCCGGTCCGCGATCGACACCCACGTCCGGGCGTTGTCGGGTTTCGGCCGCCGGCTCCACCAGATCGACCCCGAAGCGCTTCTCACGACCGAACGGATCGAACACCCCGTCGTCGCCTCGAACATCGAGGCGCGGATGTTCGAGTTCGAGGAAGTCCGCACGTGGGAGCGCAACCCGCAGATTTACGCCGACCTGATTGGCACGAGCCTGGCCGGCCAGGCGCTGTTCGCGTACGCGCCCGAAGCGGAGCGGGCGCGCCGCATCGTGTCAAAGCTCCGGCAGGTGCCGCGCCTCGTGCAGGCCGCGCGCGACAACATCAAGGACACGCCGGGCATCTTCGTCAAGATGGGCCTCGAGAGCTGGCGCGGCATCCTGAAGTTCATCGATGTCGATCTGCCGCGCGCCTTCGCCGCGCTCGACGACCTGCACATCCTCGGCGACCTGGCGGACACCTCCTCCGAAGCGTCCCACGCGATCAAGGGCTACATCGATTACCTCGAAACCGATCTGGCGCCCCGGGCAAAGGCGTCGTTCCGTCTCGGACGGGAGAAGTTCGAGAAGAAGCTGCGGCTGGAGGAAGGGATTACCTTCACCGCGGACCGCCTGCTGTCAATCGCGCTTCGCGAGCTGCACGCGGTCCAGGAGGAATTCCGGTCCCTGGCCAGCCGGCTGCCCGGCGGCGATGTCGAGACCGTCTGGCGCGCCGCGACGGAACGGCACCCGGCTCCCGGCGAGGTCGTCAAGGCTGCGCAGGAGCAGGTCAAGGAGCTGGAGCAGTTCCTTCGCCGCCAGTCGATCGTCACCGTGCCCGACGGCGAGCCGGTCGTCGTCGCGCCGACGCCCGAGTTCTACCGCTGGACGTTTGCGTCGATGTGGACGCCCGGGCCGTTCGAGGCCAAGCCGAGCCGCGCGTACTACTACCTGACCGATGCGGATCGCAGCTGGCCGCCCGAGCGGCAGGAAGAACACCTGCGGTACTTCAACTACCCGATCCTCTGGCACATCTCGATTCACGAGGCCTACCCCGGCCACTTCCTGCACTTTCAGCACCTGCGGCAGGTGGAGTCCAAGGTCCGCAAGTCCGTCTTCTTCGCGCCCGCCTCGTTCGTGGAAGGCTGGGCGCACTACTGCGAGCAGATGATGGTCGAAGCGGGCTTCCGGCGCGGCGAGCCCGAGATCAAGCTGGGACAGCTGGCCGAAGCGCTCGTCCGCCTGGCGCGCTTCATCGTCTGCATCCGCCTGCACTGCGAGGACATGTCGGTGGAGCAGGGGATGCGGTTTTTCCGCGACGAGGCGTTTCTCGAGGAGGCGACCGCGCGAAAGGAAGCCGAGCGCGGGACCTTCGATCCGACGTATCTCGTGTACTCGGTCGGCAAGCTGATGATGCTGAAGCTGCGCCGCGACTTCAAGGAGGAGCAGGGCGGCAAGTACTCGCTGCGCGCGTTCCACGACGCGGTGCTCGCGCAGGGGTGCGCGCCGTTTTCCGCGATGCGGCGCCTGCTGCTCAACGACGCGGGCGACGCGGTGCTGGAGTGAGCGGGCTGGAGTAGGAATTTGCCCTTATACGAATACGAGTGCGACGCCTGCGGCCGTCGCTTCGAGGTGATTCAGAAGTTTTCGGACCCGCCGGCCGACGTGTGCCGGGAGTGCGGGAAGGGTCCCGTGCGCCGCCTGCTCTCGTCGCCGGCGATCCAGTTCAAGGGATCCGGCTGGTACATCACCGACTACTCGCAGAAAGGCAAGTCGGACTCCTCGTCGCAGACGTCGGACGCCAAGACGGGCGAGGGTGGGAAGACGGACACCGCGGCCGACGGCGGCGCCGCGAAGACCGACACCGCGAAGACCGACACCAAGAAGACCGACACGAAGAAGACCGACACGAAGAAGACGGGGACCTCGTCTACCTCGGCGAAGTCGAAAGACTCGTGAGCGTATCGAGGTACTTGCGGAACGGTTCCGCCAGGTCCGGCCGCCGCAGCGCGAAGTAGACCAGCGCCTTCAGGAAGCCCAGCTTGTTGCCGGTGTCGTGGCGCACACCGTCAATCTCGCACGCATAAATCGGCCGCGATCGGAGCAGGTGGCGCAAGCCGTTGGTCAGCTGGATCTCCCCCGTGCGGTCGCTCGTCGTGGCTTTCAGCGAGGCAAAGATATCCGGCGTCAGGATGTACCGGCCGATGATCGCCAGGTTCGATGGCGCGTCCTCCTGGCGCGGCTTCTCGACGAGGTCGGCGATGCGATAGACACCGCGCCCCAGGTTCGGCGCCGTCTCGTCGATCCTGACGACGCCGTAGCTCGAGACGTCTTCCACGGGCACGCGCTCGACCGCGAGCACCGGCCCGTCAACGCGCTCGAACACGTCGATCATCTGCTTCAGCGCCGGCGGGTTCGCGTCGATGACGTCGTCTCCGAGGATGACGGCGAACGGTTCGTCGCCGACGAGATTCTGCGTGACGAGCACCGCGTGCCCGAGCCCGAGCGGCTCGCCCTGGCGCACGTAGGAGACGTTGATCTGGTCGGTGATCTTCCGGATTTCCTTGAGCAGGTCCGTCTTGCCGCGCTGCTGGAGATAACTTTCGAGCTCGACGGCGATGTCGAAATGATCCTCGATGGCGTTCTTGCCGCGGCCGGTGACGATGATGATGTTGTTGGCGCCGGCCTGGACGGCTTCCTCCACGCCGTACTGGATGACGGGCTTGTCGACCAGCACGAGCATCTCCTTCGGCTGCGCCTTCGTCGCCGGGAGAAACCGCGTGCCGAGCCCCGCCGCGGGAAACACCGCCTTCCGGATCTTGCCCGTCATGCCGTCATCCTATCGCAGGAGCCTGCCGTCGGTCCGACAAGCGCTGTTGTACGATGAGACCGCGACGCGTCAGCCATGATCGATCCCGCCTTTCTCAGAGAGCACCTCGACACCGTTCGGACCGCGCTCGCCAACCGCGGCATGGACATGACCCGCGAACTCGAGGAGCTGGCGGCGCTCGAAGCGCGGCGCCGGCGCCTGTTGCCGGAGCTCGAGGGGTTGAAGCGCGAGCAGAACACGTCGGGCGACGAGGTCGCGCGCGCCAAGCGGCAGGGGCTCGACACCACGAAGATCCAGGACGCCAATCGCCAGCGCGCGCAGGAGATCAAGCAGAAGACCGTCGAGCTCGATCTGATCGAGCAGCGGCGGAACACCGGTCTCCTCGTCATTCCGAACCTGCCGCACGCGACCGTGCCGGCGGGGAAGAGCGCCGCGGACAATACGGAAGTGCGCCGCGTCGGCACGCCGCGCAGCTTCACGTTCATGCCGCAGCCGCACTGGGATCTCGGGCCCGCGCTCGGGATCATCGATTTCGAACGCGGGACGAAGATCGCCGGCGCGCGCTTCACGGTCCTCGTCGGCGCGGGTGCGCGGCTGGCGCGCGCGCTGATCAACTTCATGCTCGATCTCCACACGAAGCAGCACGGCTACACCGAGGTCGAGCCGCCGTTCCTGGCGAACACCGCGACGCTGACCGGCACCGGCAACCTGCCGAAGTTCGAGGCCGATCTGTTCAAGATTGCCGGCGAGTGGGATCTGTACCTGGTGCCGACCGCGGAAGTGCCGCTGACCAACATGCATCGCGGCGAGATTCTCGACGGGCGCTCGCTGCCCATCCGCTACACGGCCTACACGCCGTGCTTTCGCAGCGAGGCCGGCTCGTACGGCGCCGACGTGCGCGGGCTGATCCGCCAGCATCAATTCGACAAGGTGGAGCTGATGGTCTTCAGCCGGCCCGAGGCGTCGTACGACGAGCTCGAACGGCTGACCGGGAACGCCGAGGAGGTGCTGAAGCGGCTCGAGCTGCCGTACCGGACGGTGCTGCTCTGCACGGGCGACATGGGCTTTGCGTCGGCGAAGACGTACGACCTGGAAGTGTGGCTGCCCAGCCAGCAGACGTATCGCGAGATCTCGTCGTGCAGCAACACGGAGGCGTTCCAGGCGCGGCGCGCCAGCATCAAGTTCCGTCCCGAGGCGGGAGGCCGGACCGAGTTCGTGCATACGCTGAACGGTTCGGGGCTCGCCGTCGGCCGTACGCTGATCGCGATCCTGGAGAACTATCAGCAGGAAGACGGCTCCGTGACCGTCCCGACGGCCCTGCGGCCGTACATGGACGGTCTCGACAAGATAACGCGAGCGTAACGGGGGGAGCTCGTTACGCTCGTTCGAGCTGTGCTGCGCTCGAATTTCGGACGGAGTTCCGCGACCGGCGGCCCGCCTTGTCCCGATACATGCGCTCGTCGGCTGCCGCGAGCAGCTCCTCGAACGTCGTACCGTCGTCGGCGAAGCGCGCCGGTCCGGCGCTGATCGACAGCGCCATGCGGACGCCGGTTCGTGGCTCGAAGGGGTGCGCGGCGACGGCGCTCTGAATCTCCATCACGCGCCGCGCTTCGGTCTCCGGGGTGCAATCCCACAGAATCACGACGAATTCATCGCCCGCGAAGCGGGCGCAGAGGTCCGTTTGGCGGACGGTCGACCGCAGCACGTTGCCCACGCTGCGAATGGCGCGGTCGCCCGCCTCGTGGCCGTAGGTGTCGTTGATCTCCTTCAGCCGATCGAGGTCGAGGACGACCACGCTGAAGCTGGTCTTCGCGCGCATCGCGTGCGCGAGCCCGGCTTCGAAGTGCCGGTCGAGCGAACGGCGGTTCGGCAGGCCCGTCAGCGGATCTGTGTGCGACTCGTGCTGCGTCTGCTCGAACCGCGTCGAGTTGTAGATGACCGCGGCCGCCTGCTCGCTGACGCGTCCGAGCACGCGCCGGTGCTCGTCGGTGAAGCAGCCGGGCACCATGTGGTAGATCACGATGCCGCCGATCAGGCGGCCGTCGAACCGCAACGGGCACGACAGCACCGAGGTCAGGTCCTCGCCGTGCCCGGCGCGTCCGTCGGCGCACGAGGGAAGCCGCAGCGACAGCTCGCTCCACGACTTCGGGGCCGACTTGAAGAGCGCCTCCGTCCCGGGACCGTGCGCGTACCGGCATGCGTATCCCTGCTCTTCGTCGCCGAGGAACAGGGCGCACGTGACGAACGGGACCAGGCGGCTGACCTTCTCCTGGATCAAGGCCATCGCTTCCGCGACGCCGAGGCTCGAACCGAGCGCCTGCGCGATCTCGTACAGCGTCTGCGCCTCGCGGTGCGCGCCGGCGATGTCCTGCAGCGCGAGCCGATCGCCCGCGGCCTCGGAGTCGGCATCCCCCGCCGTCGCGTTGACCTGGAGCCGGGCGACGAGCACGTCCACGAGGGCAGGGTCGTATGCGGTTCCGGAGTGTTCACGGACGACGGCCAGCGCTTCCACTTCCGTGCGGCTCGCGCGGTACGGCCGGTCCGACTGGAGCGTGCTGTAGCAGTCGGCGATCGCGAGGATGCGCGCGCCGATCGGGATGCTTTCGCCGCTCAACCCGCTCGGATAGCCGAGGCCGTCCCAGCGCTCGTGATGGCAGAGCACCAGGTCGCCGACCGGACCTGCAAACGGCACGTTCCGCAGGATCTCCGCGCCGACGCGCGGATGAATCTTGACCCGCTCGAACTCCTCGGGCGTGAGCGCCGCGGGCTTCGACAGGATGTGTTCGGGCACGGCCATGTTGCCGACGTCGTGCAGCAGCGCCGCCGTGCGCACGGCCTGGATCTCCTCGTCGGACAGGCCCGCGGCCTCGGCGATCATCGCCGCGTAGTACTGAATCGATCGGACGTGCTCGGGGGTGCACCCGGCCTTGGCTTCGATCGCGAGCGCGAGCGCTTCGATGGTGGCGAGCTGCACCTCCATCGCGCGCTGCGTGTCCTGCTGCTCCTTGCGGAGCCGCGCGACCACCGTGTGATAGCTGCGGAAGACGAGATAGAGCGGCAGCGCCAGCAGCATCAGCCATCCGAACCAGCCGCGGCTCCACGCCGCGTTGGCCAGCGCCGCGAGCGCCGCGCCCGCGAAGTAGCTCGGCGCGCTCCAGAGGAAGTTCTGATGCCAGACCGTCGGCATCGGCTGGCGCGTCGAGAGCGCGATGGCGCCGGCGATGAGGAGGCTGTTGACGAAGAAGTACAGCGGTGCCGCCATCGCGGCGCCGCGCATCATCACCGCGAAGTCGCCCGTCGATGCGCCACCGAACCAGATCAGCGGAAGCCCCGCGACGGCGACCGTGACCGTGAGCGACGCGATGCTGAAGACGGTGCGGTGCAGCGGATTGCGTCCGCCGGCACGCAGGGTACATTGCGCCCAGGCGCTGATGGCGGCGATGCAGACGGCGGCTGCCGGTCCCAGCGCGAACAGCGACCAGAAGTTCACCGCGTGCGACAACGAGAGGTTCGACTGGCTGCGGCCGAGCGGCAGCTCGATCTTCGCGGCCGACGTGATCACGGCAAGGCCGAGCAGCGCGACGAAGAGCAACGTGTGGTCGAGGCGCAGGTGAAGCGCGGCGAACGTCAGGCATGCCCCGCCACCGGCAACGACGGCCGCTACATACACGCGGGCCACCGGTGGCATACCGAGAAACGTTGGGTTGTCAGTCTTCCGTCTTCTCATACCCATATGACTTGGAACGACTCGAGGGGCATTGGATGATCGCTTCGCAACCTTAATGCCTGAGGTAGCGTGGTCAGCCTTGGCACGCGCCGAACGCGCGTTAATGCTCTGTAAAACTCTGGAAAATCGCCGTTTTACGCGTTGGATCGTTGGGAAATCGTGTGTAGCGCGGGAGTTCTATCTCGGAGCACGATGTTCCGCGGCATGTTCCCTTTTGGGTCAGTGGCTAGGCGGGCCTGTCGCGATCCCGGTCGCGGTACACTTTCGGCGCGGTCGCTTCCTGGAGGGATGGCCGAGTGGTTGATGGCGGCGGTCTTGAAAACCGTTGTACCCGAAAGGGTATCGGGGGTTCGAATCCCTCTCCCTCCGCCAGCTCCGCTGGCGCCCGTCGGAGCTTCGGCTAGCCAAGCCAGCATCGTGTTGCGACAGACGTTCATCACCGTCGGGTTGTTACTCACAGCCGCCTCTGGCGAGGCGCAGCCGATTCCGCTGACGATCACCTGCAACGACGTAAACGGGCGCGCCGTGAGCGCCGTGCAGGTCACGAACGGAACGATCGCAAGGGCGGCGATCGATCAGGATGGGCGCGTGGTCATCCAGTACGACTCTCGGAAAGTCGATGGCGTAGCGTCCCAGGATCAGCTCTTCGTGTACGCCCACGAGTGCGGCCACCACGCGCTGGGGCACGATTCCCGAGCGTCCTTCAGCGCGGCCCAGGAACAAGAAGCTGACTGCTACGGAATTCGTGCGCTGATCGCGAGAGTCGGGTTTACTCCGTCCGACGTGGCGACCCTGCAGATGGAGATGAGCGGTCTTGGAGCTGGCATCGCGCGGCGTCTTCCATGGCGTGCGCGCACGTACGATCTGGACGGATGCGTACCGGAGGTTGCCGCTCGGCGGCAGGCGGCAACACGTCAAGGCGAGACGAGTCCCGATGAGTGTGTTGTCCACAACGACGGCGAGAGCGCAATCGAGCGTGCCTCTCGCGATGGCCGGGTCATCGACGGCATGTATTCAGTCCGCAATGGTTGTGCGCGCGACGTGGCGTGCACGTTTACGATCGAGGTCGGGACGCTGCTCGAGTCCGACATCGACGTCGGCAGCTGGCGCAGCTTCCGGGTGCAGAGCACCATCACCGAGCAGCACGTCTTGAAGCCAGGGCCACGCGGCCCCGCCGCGAAGATGGAGTTTCGATTTCGCGGCGGTGTAGAGACCGTCGCAACCGGCGAAGCGGTGGACTTCCGCGTGCGCCCCGCCTGTCAGTATTAGCCCGCGTGCCCGCATCGACTCTGACGCATCTCGAGTGTTCGCGCCCCGGCTGCGGACACACCTTCGACATCAGGCAGCCGCAGAACCTGTGCAGAGCCTGCGGCGGCCCGCTGCTCGCCAGGTACGACCTCGCGAAGGCGAAGCGCACGTTCACGCGCGACGCCGTTCGGACCCGCACCTCCTCGATGTGGCGCTATGAAGAAGTGATGCCCGCGGCGCCACCCGTGACGCTCGGTGAAGGTATGACGCCGCTGCTGCGCGCGCCTCGCCTCGGCGAACGTCTCGGCCTCGAGCGGCTGTACATCAAGGACGAGGGCCAGAACCCCACCAATTCGTTCAAGGCCCGCGGCCTGTCGGCGGCGGTCAGCATGGCGAAGGCGCTCGGCATCGAGACCATCGCGCTTCCGACGGCGGGCAACGCCGGCGGCGCCGCTGCCGCGTACGCAGCGCACGCCGGAATGCAGTGCGTCATTGCCATGCCCGCCGACACGCCGGGCGCGATCGTCCTCGAATGCCGCGCGTTTGGAGCCGAAGTGCATCTCATCGACGGCCTGATCTCCGACTGCGGCGCCTTCATCGCGAAGAACGCCCCCGCCAACGGCTGGTACGAAGTGTCGACGCTGAAGGAGCCGTATCGTATCGAGGGCAAGAAGACGATGGGATATGAGCTGTGGGAGGAGTTCGAGGAGGGACTGCCGGACGTCATCGTCTATCCCACGGGAGGAGGCGTCGGCCTCATCGGGATGTGGAAGGCGTTCGAGGAGCTCGAGGCGATGGGACTGACGGGTAGCGCGCGTCCGCGAATGATTGCGGCGCAGGCCGAAGGATGCGCGCCCATCGTCCGCGCCTTCGAGCAGCACCAGTCCGCGTCGGTGATGTGGGAGAACGCCGTCACGGTCGCCGCCGGGCTGCGCGTGCCAAAGCCGCTCGGCGACTTCCTGATCCTGTCGGATGTCTACGCCAGCGGCGGGGAAGCGGTCGCGGTGAGCGACGCCGAACTGATGGCCGCATGCGTCGAGATGGCGAGGCTTGAAGGCGTGCTCGGCGCCCCGGAAGGCGGCGCCGGGCTTGCGGCCATCAGCACGCTGGTCGCTGCGGGAAAAATCGGGCGCGACGAGTCCGTCGTGCTCTTCAACACGGGCGGCGGCTACAAGTATGCGGAGGCCTGGCGTGCCGCGCTAGGTTAGCGAGTCGAGGGGTCAGTGCCGCGCGCGCGGGCGCCGGCGGCGGACGTCACCGTTGGGCGGCGGCGGGGGCGTGGCCGCGATGATCGAACGATTGATTTCGTCGCGCAACCGCTGGGCCTTGTCGATCAGCGTCTTGAGCTGCCGCGAAAAATCCGCGAGCCGCACTTTCGTCAGTCGCCGGCCAGCCATAGAGGCAGCAGCATAACAGACAGAATTCCGCCCTGAAATCTCAACCGTTCGCGCCAGCCAGGCTGTCGTCAGGCCGAGCCGGCTGCTGCAGCACCGTTCGGACGAAGTCGTCTTCCGGGACCGCGCCGAGAATCTCGATCGTCCCGTTCACGATCGTCTTCGGCACGCCGGTGACCTGATACCGCCGCGACAGGTCCATGAACTCGGTCGCCTCCACGCAGGTGGCCCGCACGAGCGGGTGCTCGATGGCCATTCGATGCGCCAGCGTGACCATGCGCGGGCAGTGCGGGCACGTGGGCGTCACGAAGACCTGGATGTCGAGCGGCCCGGTGACGTGCTCGGCGATCAGCTTCTTGCTGGTGTCGCTCAGGCCCGAGTCGTCGCCGCCGGCAAGGGCGACCGCCTCGACGAGCGACATGAACTCGTAGCCCGCTGGAGCGCCGAAGAAGCGGATACGCGTGTACTTCCCGTCTCGAAGGATCACGAC
>Ga0070704_100002306_pt1 | contig 10673 bp, 8 predicted proteins | sample KBSK5252metaG_FD_65467 | JGI IMG/M metagenome (GOLD analysis project Ga0070704, IMG submission 65467) | Corn, switchgrass and miscanthus rhizosphere microbial communities from Kellogg Biological Station, Michigan, USA - KBS K5-25-2 metaG | ecosystem: Host-associated > Plants > Roots >... | reverse complement strand
CGCCTGTCCGTACTCGGCCTCGAATCCGCCGGTCTTGATCTGCACCTCGTCCAGGAAATCGCTGGTGACGCCGGTGCCGAGCGAGCCGTAGTTGATGTTGTAGGCGCCGATGCCGCCGTAGCCGGTGTTGGTGACGTTCACGCCGTCGATCAGGTAGACGTTCTCCAGCCCCGAGGCTCCGCCGATCGAGTAGTTCCCCTGACCGGTGCCCAGGCCGCTCACGACTCCGGGTGCGATCGCATAGGTGTCGGTGAACGAGCGCCCGAGCGGCACGGCGTCGGCGAAGTCGCCGTACTTCATGGTGGTGCCGGTGGCGGTCGAGCGGATGTCCACGAGCGGCGCGTCGCCGGTGACCGTGATCGTCTCGGTCTTGCCGGGCTCCAGGGTGAAATCGAGGGCGGCCCTCTGGTTCAGCCCGATCTGCACGTCGTTCCGGATGACGGTGGTGAAGCCGCCCGGGGCCTCGGCGCGCACCGTGTAGGCGGCCGGACGCATGAACGGGAGGATGTAGGCGCCGTTCGCGTCGGTCTCGGCGGTACGTGTCCCGAACTGCGAGGTGGCGATGATCACGGCGCCCGCGATTCCCCGGCCGGTCGGGTCCATGACCTTCCCCGCAAGGGTCCCCGTCGTGAGCTCTTGGGCTGACGCCGGGGCTGCCGTGATCAGCAGTGCCAGCATCAGCACCACCCACGTCATCCCGTTCTTCATGGCTCCACTCCTCTCGAAGTCAATCAGCGTCGCCCCTCCGGCGTCCGCGGTCGGATCCGAAATCACGCAATCGCAATATAAGGCCCTCATTTACGAACGCAAGGGAGGCGGTAAAATTGCCGGCGAGGAATTACGGATCGGTCATCAACGCCCCTGCGGTCGGGGGGCGGGAAGGCTCAGAACTGCAGGAGGGCGCCCAGATCGCTCGCCATGGCGGCGTCCAGGAGGCGCAGGCGCTCGTATTCGCCCCGGGCCTGATCGCGGTGCTTGGCGGCGGCCAGGGCCAGCGCGAGCTGGTAGTGCGCCGGGGCGTTGTAGGGGTCGATCGACAGGGCCCGCTTGAGGGCGTCGGCCGCCTCCGGGTATCGTCCCGTCGTCCCGAGGGCGACCCCGAGATTGAGATAGGCCGGAAGAAGGCGCGGATTCAGGGCGGCCGCGCGCGCGAAATCCAGGATGGCCGCTTCGGTGCGGCCGATGCGGTAGCGCCAGGAGCCGCGCTCCATGAGCAGGATGTCCGATTCGCCGGCCAGGACCACCGCCTCGTCGAGCAGGGCCAGCGCCCGGTCCCCCTGGTCGTCGCGGGTCAGGAGCAGGGCCTGCGCCAGGAGCGCGGCGGGCGTGCGCGCGGATGGCTCCGGCGGCCGCGGGGCGGAAGCCACGTCGCGGAGGGTGCGTCCCGGGCGCGCGGCGGCGGCGTCGATCGCGGCGCCATCGATCGGCACGGCGCAGGCGAGCAGCCGGTCGGCCCCGGAAGGGGAAGGGAGAATGGATCCGACCAGCCGCCGGCGGCTGTCCAGGAGGAAGCCCGATCCGGCCCCCCCTCCGTCGGGGATGCGCACGCGCAGCAGGTCCGGCCCGCCGCGGACCTGAATCGTACGGTCGAGCACCGCGCGGTAGACGCGGCCGCGGTAGCCGTCGCGGTTCCGGATGCCGATCAGCACCTCGTCCGTGCCGCCGGTCGGTGCGGCCGCCGTGACGCCCGCCTCGCAGGCGCCCATCCCGGGGGCGCGCAGCAGCATGAGATCCCGTGCGGGATCCTCCAGCAGGATCTCGGTCACCTCGACCGGGCCGGCGGAGGCGGACGGCGCGATGGTGGCGGGACTTCCCGCTGCGGACGCGGCCAGACCGGGTCCCAGCGGATCGGGAGCGGCCGTGAGGCTCTGCCAGCGGGCCGCACCGGGGGCCGCGATCGACAGGGGCGCCAGCAGCAGCCCCGGTCGATCGAGGGCATAGCCCACCGTCTGCAGGACGATATTGCCGGAGGCGTCGCGTCCGGAGATCTCGAGGACGCACGACAGAGGCCCGGGCATGGCGGGGGGTGCCGCCTCGGGCGCGCACATGCCGGGGGAGACCGCTGCGAGCGCCGCTCCGACGGCGACGGCGCACGCCAACGCGCAGGCTGACTGCACGGACCTACCTCAGACTGTCGATGCTTGATTGCGCTGGTTCATCTACGCCATGGCGCGGGGATCGTCAAGGCGTTTCTACCGGGCGAGGGCCAGGATCGGGCGCGCGAGGTAACCGGTCAGGAACAGGAGGAATAACGGCAGGGGAGCGTAATGACCTGCGAGGATGGTCCAGGTCGCAGCCCCGGCAAACCAGGCTCCCAGGAGCATCTCCACCGCCCCCCAGGCACGTCCGGCGGTCGATCGATCGAGGCTGCGTGTCCAGTCCCCCGACCGTCCGATCAGCCGATGCTTCGGCGTGCGTACGAAATCCTGCCTGAGCTTCAGAAGAGCGGCGGCGATCGCGCGGGCGTTGTTCAGGCTGAGGCCGACACCGACGCACATCGCCATCGGGAGATCCGCCAGGGTGCTGCGCCAGTCCTGGCGCACCTGGCGCTGGGCGCCGACGTAGAACGCCATGACCGAAAGGGTCGTCAGGAGGAAGAGCGGCAGGTCCAGGGCCAGCATCGCCCGGTGGCCGGCTCCTCCGCGGACCACGGTGGCCGGGACGATCAAGAGCGCCAGGAGGACCATCAGCGCGTAGGACAGGTTCCCGGTCAGATGGAACAGCGCCTCGATCTTGACCGGCGCGGGCAGGCGGGCGCGCAGCAGCCGCGGCAGGATCTTCCGCGCCGTCTGGATCGATCCCATCGTCCAGCGATGCTGCTGCGCCCGGAACGAATCGATGTCGGCCGGCAGCTCCGCCGGGACGACGACCTCGGGGACGAAGGCGAACTCCCACCCCTCGAGCTGCGCCCGGTACGACAGATCGAGGTCCTCGGTCAGCGTGTCGGACTGCCACCCCCCGGCCGATTCGATGCAGGCGCGCCGCCACAGGCCCGCCGTGCCGTTGAAATTGAAGAACCGGCCGGCGCGATGGCGGGCGGCGTGCTCGATGACGAAGTGGCCGTCGAGGAAGATCGCCTGGCAGCGCGTCAGGGCCGAGTAGTCGCGATTCAGGTGCCCCCAGCGCGCCTGCGCCATGCCGATGCGCGGATCGGCGAAGCAGGGGACGAGGTCGAGCAGGAAGGATCGACCCGGCAGGAAATCGGCGTCGAACACCGCCACCAGCTCGCCGCGGGCCCGTGCGAGCCCCGCCGCCAGGGCCCCGGCCTTGAACCCCTGGCGGGACGCACGACGGATGTGCCGGATGTCGCGACCCTCCCGGCGCATGTCGTCCACCACAGCCGCCGCAATGGCCGAGGTGTCGTCGGTCGAGTCGTCCAGGACCTGGATCTCCAGCCGCCCGGCCGGATACTCCAGGTCACAGGCGGCGCGGATGAGGCGATCGACGACCCGGGGCTCGTTGTAGATCGGCAGCTGGACGGTGATCGTGGGGAGCGCGCCGGCCGGGACGGCCGGCGGCGACCTCCGGGGCGGGTGGCGGCGGTACAGCCGGAGGAGGTGGTAGCGGTGCCAGCCGTACACCGCCAGCAGGAACAGCGTGGCGTAGTAGGCCGTGACGATCGACGCGCCGGCGATTCCCACTCCCGCCCCCTCCGATGCTACGATGCCGGCGCGTGCAGCTCAACCGGCCGTCAGCCCTCGCCGCCTTTATCCGTTTCGTCGCCCTGGGCGCCGCGATCGAGTGCGGGTTCGGCCTGATGCTTCTCCACCCTCCCGGTCCGGGCAGGGTGTCCGCCTGGCTCGCCCTCTTTTTCGCGGCGTTCGCCGGCTACGCGCTGGCGGTCCGCGCCGCGCTCGGCCAGGGGCCCGATGGCGCGGGACCTCACCTGCGCGTCGTCCTGGGCTTCGCGATCCTGTTCCGCCTGACCTTCCTGTTCGCCAGTCCGGCCTTGAGCAACGACCTGTACCGCTATCTCTGGGATGGCCGCCAGATCCTGGCCGGCGTGAATCCTTATTCAGGGTCGCCGGCCGAGTACGCGAACCGGCACCCGGGCGAGGCCGCCCCGCAGGACCCCGCCTGGGCCCGCATGGACCATGCGGACGTGCCGACGGTCTATCCGCCGGCCGCTCAGGCGCTCTTCGCCGGCGGCGCCGCGCTCGGGCGGGGAGTCTACGGGATCAAGACCCTGGTCGTCCTGGCGGACCTGCTGCTGATCGGCGTCCTGCTGGCGCTCCTGCGACGACGGGGGGTTCCGGCCATCCGGGTGCTGATCTACGCCTGGAACCCGCTCGCCGTGACGGAAGTCGCGTGGAGCGGCCACCTCGAGCCCGCGGGAGTCCTGTGCGTGCTTCTGGCCGGCGTCGCGATTATACAAAAGCGGCAGGCGCGGGCCGCGCTCGCCCTGGCGCTGGGTGGACTGGTCAAGCTGGTTCCGCTGGTCCTCTTCGCCGCCCTCCTCCGATCGATCCGGGGGCGCTTCGTGGGACTCGCCCTCCTGGTCTTTCTCATGGCCTGGTGGCCGTACCGCGCCGCCGGACCGGGCCTGGTCGCCGGGCTGCGCGAGTACGCCGGGAGCTGGATGGGAAACGAGTCGCTGTTCGGCGTGGCGCACGCCGTGATCGCCTGGATCGATCCGACCCCGGACCTGAAGGACGCCATCGCCTTCGCGCGGCGGCACGTCCCGAACTCCGGCGCGCTCGATCGTCTCTATGGCTGGGTCTACCCGATCGATCTCGCCAAAGGCGTGTGCGCGCTGGCGGCCGTCGCCGTCGCGGCCTGGCTGGTGCGCCGCCGCGTCGAGCCCCTGCGCGGCATGTACCTGATGACCGGGGCGGTCCTCCTGCTGTCCCCCACGGCCCATCCCTGGTACTTCCTCTGGATCCTGCCTTGGCTCTGCCTGTTCCCGTCGGTCCCCTGGATCCTGCTGAGCGGCCTGGTCCCCCTGGCGTACGTCAATCTGGGGGCCGCGGGGCGCGGGCTCGAGCCGTACCCCTGGATCCGCCTGGTCGAATACGCTCCGTTCTTCGCGCTTGTCGGCCTGCGGCTGCGCCGGGAGCGCCAGGGCAAGGGGGGACAGGGGACCTCAGGTGAGGCCCCGGCCCGCATCGCCGGGCCGGCCGCCGGGTGATAGACTCACTGCCAATGTCCGCGGTGGTCACGGGCGTGGGCGTGGTGTCTCCCTTCGGCGTCGGAGTGGAGGCGTTTGGCGCCGGACTGCGCGGCGGACGAAGCGCCACGCGTCGCATCTCCCTCTTCGACCCCGGCGACCTGCCGTGCCAGGTCGCGGCCGAGGTTCCCGGCTTCGACCCGGCGGCCTGGCTCGATCCGCAGGACCTGCCGCGCGTCGGCCGAGTCGTCCCCCTGGCGATCGCGGCGGCCCGCGAGGCGATCGAGGACGCGGGGCTGCACGAGGGGCTCTCCGAAGACGGGCGCCGGTCGATCGGCGTCATCCTCGGGACCGGCGCGGGGGCGATCGATTTCGCCGAGCGCCAGTACGAGGCCTACTACCGCACCGGGATCCACCGGGTCAACCCGTTCGCCATCTCCTCCTCGGTGGTCGGGATGCTCAGCAGCGAATTGAGCATCCGCTTCGGGTTCGCCGGACCGTCGCACGTCCTCAGCAACGGCTGCACCAGCTCCACCGACGCCATCGGCTACGCCATGCACGCCATCCGCCGCGGGGAGCACGCCGTCCTCCTGACCGGCGGCGCGGAGGCCTGCATCACCCGCGGCATGCTGGAGGGGTTCTGCCGCATGCGGGCCGCGGCGGTCGGGTGGAACGATCGCCCCGCGAAGGCCTCGCGCCCCTTCAACCTGGACCGCAGCGGCTTCGTCCTGGGAGAGGGGGCCTTCCTGCTGGTGCTGGAGGACGAGGGGCATGCGCGGCGCCGCGGCGCGCGGATCTACGGCGAGGTGGCGGGATACGCCTCGACCTGCGACGCGCATCACCGGGTCCACATGAGCCAGGACGGCGCCGAATCGACCCGGGCCATGGAGCTGGCGCTGCGCTCTGCGGGGGAGTCTGCCGACGCGGTCGAGTACATCAACCTGCACGGCACGTCGACGCAGCAGAACGATCGGGTCGAGTCCCTGGCGGTGCGGGCCCTCCTGGGCCGGCGGGCCGCCTCCGTGCCGGCGTCGTCCATCAAGTCGATGATCGGCCACGCGCAGGGGGCCTGCGGCGCGGCGGGGGTGGTGGCCACGCTCCTCGCCATGCGCGATCGCTTCCTGCCTCCGACCATCAACTACGAGGTTCCGGACCCGCAGTGCGACCTCGACTACGTGCCGAACGAGGCGCGGCCGGGCGCCCCCCGCGCCGCGCTGTGCAACTGCATCGGGTTCGGCTCGAAGAACTCCGCCCTGGTGCTGCGGGCGGTGGACGCGTGAGCCGCGGTCCGGTCCTGGACGCCGTGGTGGTGGGGGGAGGCCCGGCGGGATCGACGACCGCCACGCTCCTGACGCGTGCCGGCGCCGCCGTCGCGCTGTGCGACGCCGCTCGCTTTCCGCGCCACAAGATCTGCGGCGAGTATGTCCCCCCCGCGGCGCTCGAGACCTTCGCCCGGCTGGGGCTGCTGGAGCGGGTGAAGGCCGCCGCGCCACTCCGGCACGTCGGGATGGCGGTGATCTCCCCGGACGGCACGAAGGTCCTGGGCCGCTACGGCGGGGAGGCGCGCGGGCTGGCGCTGCGCCGCTACGACCTCGACCGCATCCTCCTGGACGGCGCCAGGCGCGCCGGCGTCACCGTTCTCGAGGGGACGCGGGTCACCGCCCTGGCGCGCGGGACGGACGGCGTCTTCGCGGTGCGATTGCACGGCGGCGGCAGTCTTCGCGCCCGCGCGGTCGTCGGGGCCGACGGCCGCAATTCGCTGGTGGCGCGCCGGCTGGGCCTGCGGCGGAGCGAGCCGCGGCATCGCAAGTGGGCTGTCATGGGGCACTTTCGCGACGTCGAGACGGGGGGCGACCACGGGGAGATGATTGTGACGCCGTACGGCTATTGCGGCATCAACCCGCTGCCGCAGGGCCTGGCCAACGTCTGCATCGTGGTCGACCGCGCCGACATCCGCGCCGCTGCGCCGGGCGGCTCGCGCCTGGCCGGGTTCTTTGCGGAGCGCATCGCCGCGCATCCGCTGACGCGCAGGCGCATGGAGCGCGCCTCCCTCGCCGACGGGCTCTGGGCCACCGGGCCTTTGGCGTGCCGGGCGTCCGACAGCATCGCGGACGGAGTTCTTCTGGTGGGGGACGCCGCGGGGTTCTACGATCCGTTCACCGGGGAGGGAATCGGCATGGCGCTGCGTGGCGCGGAGCTGGCGGCCGGGGTGCTGGCGCGCGCCCTCGGCGCCGGGGACGTGACGCGCCGGGCCCTCGCGCCGTACGCGGCCGCCAGGCGGGCGGCCTTCCGGGATCGCCTCCGTCTCGATCGCCTCCTGCAGTCGGTGCTCAGGCGTCCGCGCCTGGCCGACTGGGTGGCGCGCCGTCTCGATCGCGATCGGAGCCTCGCGGACCTCCTGGCGGAGGTGGCCGGCGACACCGTCGAGGCGCGGGCGGTCCTCGGTCCCGGCTTCATGGCCCGGCTGCTCATGGCGTAGAAGCCGGCGCGATACTCGGATAGGCTCCCAGGTGGAAACCGGGATGGATCGGACCTCAGTCCTCTACATCGCCTTCGTGGCGGCCGCCGTGCTTCTCGCCATCGGCGAGCGCCTGCGCGCCCGGGGCAACGAGAGACGCCTGTTGCGCGACGGCGCGCAGGAGCTCGCGCCGGGTGTCTTCCGGCTCATGGCGCCCGCCTACGCGCTCGTCTTTCCGGCGGCGGTCGCCGAGCATGTACTGGCCGGGCGGCGGCCGGCCGCCTGGTTCGCCGCCTCCATGATCGTCCTGTTCGCGGCCGCCAAGGGGCTGAAGCTCTGGGCGGTGCGGCACCTCGGCGATCAGTGGACCATGCGGGTCATCCTGCCCCGCGCCGTCCGGGTGGCGACCGGCGGGCCGTACCGCTGCATCCGGCATCCCAACTACCTGGCGGTGATCGTTGAGGGGCTGGCGCTGCCGCTGGCCGGCGGGGCCTGGCTGACGGCCATCGGTTTCGGCGTGCTGTTCGGCGCGATTCTGAAAGCACGCATCGTCACGGAGGAGGCGGCCCTCCTGGCGCGCCCCGAGTACGCCGCCGCCATGGCCGGCAAGAGGCGGTTCGTCCCGTGAAGCGCCCCGCGCGTCGCCTCGCCACTCTGCGGCTCGCCGTGACGCTCCTGGCGGCCGGGGGCGTCTTCGCCGCGGCGCCCGTCCCTCCAGCCGCGCCCGCGCCCGCCGCAGCATCGGTCCGGCTGCCGCTCGATCCGGCCGCGAGCAGCCTCACCTTCACCATCCACCGGCCCGGCGAGTCGATCGACGGCACGGTCGGCACGTTCGCAGGGGAGGTCACCCTGGTCCCATCCGACCTGAAGCGGGGAGCGGCCGTGGCGCTGCGGGTCGAGGCGGTCTCGCTGCAGACCGGCAATCGCATGCGCGACGGCAAGATGCGCAAGTCGCACCTCGAAGTCGAGCGGTTCCCGCAGATCGTCTTTCGCTCGACGTCGATCCAGGTCACGGAGCGCAAGGCGCTGGTGGAGGGGACGCTCGCCCTGCACGGCGCCGAGCGCAGCCTTATCGTCCCCGCGTCGATCCGGTATGATAACGGGCTCTTCACGGCCGAAGGGAGCGTCACCCTGACGTACAGCGACTACGGGATCCCGATCCCGCGCTTCCTCTGGCTGGTGATGGACGACGAGATCGTGGTGCGCTTCCGCTTCGTGGCCGGGCCGGCCGCGCGCTGATCGCGGAGCCGAGGACACGAGAGAGACGACATGGTTCACGTCCGTGAACGGCACTGGGCCGACGAGATCGCCGACGAGATCCTGAAGCAGGGCCAGGGCCCGCACGAGATCTCGACCGGCATCTCCCCCTCGGGGGAGATCCACATCGGCAACCTGCGCGAGGTGATCACCGCGGACGTCGTCTACCGCGTCCTCCGGGAGCGCGGCGTCGAGGTCACCCTCGACTACGTCGCCGACAACTTCGACCCGCTGCGCAAGGTCTACCCGTTTCTCGACGCCTCGGTCTACACGAACCACATCGGCAAGCCGCTGACCGAGTTCCCCTGCCCGTGCGGCAGGCATCCGTCTTACGCGGCCCATTTTCTCGAGCCGTTCCTGGCCTCGCTCGAGCGCCTGCGAATCCGGGTGAAGGTGCACTACGCCGACCAGATGTACAAGTCGGGGCTCCTGGTGCCGCAGATCATCCAGGCGCTCAAGGGGCGGGACACCATCGCCCGCATCCTGCACGAGTGCACCGGCCGCAACATGGAGGACGAGTGGAGCCCGTTCAACCCGATCTGCGGGACGTGCAAGCGGCTCACCGAGACCCTGGTCACCGGATTCTCCGAGAAGGAGGAGACGGTCGACTACACCTGCGCCTGCGGCGGGAAGGGGACGGTGTCGATGCGCGGTGGCGGCAAGCTGACCTGGAGGGTCGACTGGCCGGCCCGCTGGGCGCGCATCCCGGTCACCATCGAGCCGTTCGGCAAGGACCACGCGACGCGCGGCGGCTCGTACGACACCGGCGCCCTCATCTGCCGGGAGGTCTTCAAGTCCCCGCCGCCGTTCCCCGTGACCTACGAGTGGATCTCGTTCAAGGGGAAGGGGGAGCTGAAGAAGAGCAAGGGGAACATCCTCTCGGTGCACCGGATGCTCGAGGTCCTGCCTCCCGAGGTGCTGCGCTACCAGATCGTGAAGACGCGGCCGATGCGGGCGATCGGGTTCGATCCGGGGCTGCCGCTTTTGTCGCTGATCGACGAGTTCGACGACGCCGCGTCGCAGGGGCGCGATCCGCGCGCCCTGTCCCTGGCGGGGGCCGACCAGTTCACGCCGGTCGGCGTGCCGTTCCGTCACCTGGTCAACGTGGTGCAGATGGCCGATTTCGACCTCGACCAGACGGTCGTCATCCTGAAGCGCAACAACTACCCGGTCGCCGATCCAGCGGCCCTGAAGGAGCGCGCCGGGTACGCCGTCCGCTGGTTGAAGGAGTTCGCGCCCCCCGAGGTGAAGTTCTCCATCGAGCGCACCCTGCCGCCCGCCGCCGCCGGCCTCGATGAAAGACAGCGGGCCTTCCTGTCGCGCCTCGCAGAGGCCCTGCGCCCCGAGATGAACGGCGAGGAGATCCACGCGCTGGTCTATGCCCTGGCGAAGGACGTCGGGCTCGAGCCCGCCACCGCCGCCTTCGAGGCGATCTACCTGGCCTTCATCGGCCGGCCGAAGGGGCCGCGCGCCGGCTGGTTCCTGGCGTTCCTCGACCGGGAGTTCGCGATCGGCCGCCTGCGCGAGGCGGGACGGGCGGCGGCATGACGGGCCGCGGCATGAAAGGACGCGCGGCGCGCCTGCCGATCGCCTGCGCGGTCACCTTCATCGCGGCCGCGCTCCTGCTGCCGGCCGCGCCGTCGGCGGCCGCGTCGCCGACGCCGCTCAAGGACGCGTATCTCAAACGCTTCCTCGGGAAGCCCGCGCCGCCCTTCTCCCTGAAGGACATGGCGGGCCGCCCGGTCAGCCTCTCCGCCTACCGGGGCAAGGTCGTCCTGCTGAACTTCTGGTACTCCGCGTGCTTCCCCTGCCGGCAGGAGACGCCCGACCTGATCGCCCTGTACAAGGCGC